>WNFR01004306.1_pt1 | contig 25002 bp, 16 predicted proteins | sample 5400221 | NCBI WGS metagenome assembly WNFR01 (sample SAMN13153357, study PRJNA577476) | soil metagenome | isolation source: 40 cm soil under Madrone tree | place: USA:California | collected 2016-06-14 | reverse complement strand
TCATCGGAAACCTTTTCCCCGGCGAGATACTTTTCAGCTATCTGGTCGTCCGCATCGGCAAGCGCTTCGATCATTTTGTCGCGCGCTGCCGCGGCATCAGCTAGAAGCTCGTCCGGTATATCGACCACATCTGGCTCAGCACCCTTGTCCTCGACGTTGTAGAGGTATGCGCGCATCGTGATCAGGTCGATGATTCCGCGGAACTGATCCTCGGCTCCAATCGGATACTGGATCGCGACCGGATTCGCGCTCAGGCGGTCGCGCATGGTCTGGATCGCGTGATTGAAATCAGCGCCCGGGCGATCCATCTTATTCATGAAAGCAATGCGAGGAACGTTGTACTTGTCGGCTTGACGCCACACGGTCTCAGATTGCGGCTGCACGCCGGCTACTGCGTCGAACACCGCCACTGCACCGTCCAGCACGCGCAACGAGCGCTCAACCTCGATTGTGAAATCGACGTGACCCGGGGTATCTATGATGTTGATGCGATAGTCCTCACCGTTCCGCGGCCAAAAACACGTCGTCGCTGCCGACGTGATCGTTATGCCCCGCTCTTGTTCCTGCTCCATCCAGTCCATGACCGCGGTGCCTTCGTGGACCTCGCCGATCTTATACGAGACGCCTGTGTAGTACAGGATGCGCTCGGTCGTCGTGGTCTTTCCGGCGTCGATATGAGCCATAATCCCGATGTTGCGGAATCGTTGTAATGGTGCTGGCGCTTGCTTCGACATCTTAAATTGGTCCTATAGGTCCTATAGGTCCTATCACCATCGATAGTGCGCGAATGCCTTGTTCGCGTCGGCCATGCGATGGGTGTCGTCTTTCTTCTTCACAGCATTTCCGCGGTTGTTCGCTGCATCGAGAATCTCGCCGGCGAGACGATCGGTCATTGTCTTCTCGCCACGCCCGCGCGCGTAACTGATCACCCACCTGATGGCCAGGCTGTTACCACGCGACTTCTGATCGACCTCGATGGGCACTTGATAAGTAGAGCCTCCCACCCGGCGAGACTTGACCTCGACTCGCGGCTTGACGTTGTCGATGGCCTTCTTGAAAGTCTTCAACGGGTCTTCCTGAGTCTTGTCGTGAATCTGACTCATCGCGCCGTAGAAAATGCCTTCGGCCACTGACTTCCTGCCCTCCCACATCAGCGAGTTGATGAACCTGGTCACCATCGTCGAGTTGTACAGAGGGTCCGGCAGAACCTCGCGCTTAGCTGCAACTCTTCTTCTTGGCATAACCCTTCCGTGATGCGTGATGCGTGATGCGTGATGCGTGACGGAGTTTTCAGTCACGTTTCACGTTTCACGCATCACGATTTTATTTCTTCGCTGGCGACGCTTCCTTTGGTCGCTTCGCTCCATACTTGGAGCGGCTCTGTTTGCGTCCCTGAACGCCAACCGCATCAAGCGTCCCGCGTACCACGTGGTAACGAACGCCCGGCAGGTCCTTAACGCGGCCGCCGCGGATCAGCACAATCGAGTGCTCCTGCAGGTTGTGACCGATGCCCGGAATATAGGTTGTGACCTCGATCCCGTTCGTCAGGCGAACGCGCGCCACCTTGCGCAGAGCTGAGTTCGGCTTCTTCGGCGTCTGCGTGTAAACGCGTGTGCACACTCCCCGTTTCTGCGGGCTTGAATTCAAGGCCGGGCTGGATGTCTTGTACTTGACATTCGCTCGCCCCTTGCGAACTAACTGACTAAGTGTCGGCACCTATAGCTCCTCTCAATCGTGCCCGGGCCGAGACGCCTCAGGCTCGCCCACTTCGTGAGGGCAATCGCTCGACTCCCGGCAATGTAAAGAGACAGGAAGGCCAATTGGTCTTCCATATCGACGCGTCCCATCCAGACCGGGATTATATTCGTCTTTTTATGGGGATGTTCTGAAAAGTAGCTGCGGATTCGGCCTCCCCGGGCCAAACTTCTCTGTGGCGTGATTCAGGTCAACTTTCGTTTTTGAATTCGAGAATCCGGGAGTTAATCCGGCTTCCTTTTACGCCACAATAACGTTTATTCCGCGTCCGGTTTCAACCAACAAGGCGCCTCCGCATGTCAGAACCAAAAAAGCGCCATGCTCCAAACGAGGAACTATACCGGCGCACCAGTTTGTTGTCAACCCGTCGAAAGGCAGTTCCTCCACCGCAACAGGCTCGACCAGGGGTTCCGAACACAGTCTAAGATTGGATCCCACAGAACATAATTCGAGCGACTTCAAAAGCATTCGCACGAATCGCCGGCACTAAAGCAATGTGACAGTTTTCTTCACCGCGTCGCCAAAAATGTGACGCCTTTTGACGCCTTCTTCTTCGCATCTTGATCAGAATTTGCAGTGAGCCCAGCTTCTATTCCCCGTTTTTGGCGTGGCCCTTAGCGTGCCTAAGATCAACTCAAGACTCATAGGAGAATGCCATGGCTTTGACGTGTCCACGTTGCGAAACTAATGTGCCGAACGAAGCACAGTACTGCCCTTACTGCAGCCTGCCAAAACCCAAGCGCGGATTTGCGGAGGCCGCCGAAGACAAGCCGGAAGAAACCAACTTCAAAGAACATTCGAAGCCTCCGGTCGCAGTCGCATTCAAGAGGGCTAAAGGCGCGGTCGCATTCAAGAAGGCTAAAAAAGAGAGTAAAAAACCGGCGAAGCGCTCAGCCTCGCGCCCAGGCAAACCGCCGCGAAAGCTCCGTTTATCGGTTCTTAGCGTCGCATCTCTTGTCGCTCTTATCAGTGCCGGCGTTTATATCTTCATAGTTCCGATGGTCTACTCCAACCAGGCTGAGCCGAAGACCGTTTTGACGGCCCTCGATAATTTGAAGAAGTTGCCATCTAGCGAACCAGGGGTTACGATTGACGCTCGTCTGCTGCGCGAGCTTGAGACTTCGCGTCGGGTCGGAAACCTGGCTGCATATAAAGGTTGGACCGTACGCCCAATCAAGGGAACGTCCGCCAGGGTTGTTTTATCCTTCTCGTACGTCGAAGTGGGGGACGTGGATAAGAGCGCTGAGTGGATGGCAGATCTGACTCACAACATTTTCACGCCGCAGACTGAGCTGGCAGCCTCGGTGTCCAATAAATGAAGGCCGGACTGTATGGGCTCAATAGCGCCTACGTGATGCGGAAGAGTGGCGGGAATTGGCAACTACCGGGGATAGTTCGGTGTTTGCCCTAGCGTCGTTTCTATGCCCACCACCGAGAGACACCCTGAATCGCTCTAAAGGACTCCACTGCCGCATCTGAACCGCCGAGCTGGGTTATCAAACGACTGAGCCAGGAAATATCCGTCAGGAGATCGCCGCGCGTTCGTTGCGCTAGAACGTGGAGAGTCTCGCGCCATAACGGGTAGAGATCAGCCGCCGGTAACGCGCTCAATGCTGCGACCACTTTCACACCTAACTCCTCCCTGCTTACATCAAAGTAGTATTCTCGCGCTATATTCAGGGCATCTCGCAATGATTCTATAGCCTCATCCTTGGGCATATATGGAGCTAGTCCGGCCAGCACTGTGCATCGAGCAAAAGGGTTTGCTCCCAGGTTGATTGCTTGTCCCATAACCATCACTTCGTGGAACAAAGATATGGGAAGATTCGGGGTCAGCTCTGTCAGCGCCTGAGCCTTGTCTTTCTGGCCAGTCATCGCTCGAACTAAATCAATCGCCTCTTCGAAATGTCCGAATTCCGACAATCGAATGGCTAGCTTTGCTAGAGAATTCGGTTCAGTCTGCTCACAGCTCTTTAGGAGTGGGACCATCTCTATTAACACCGGCTCTGAGGCGTATGGAATGATCTCGGGCAAAGCGCTCACGGCATACCATATTTCTTCGGAGGCTGCGGTCATTATTACCTTCCTGATTACCTCAGCTCGCTTAGGTTCTTCCAGATAAGGAACTAAGTCGACAGTTGCATTAATTCGAGCCTCTTCGGATCTCCAGGCTGCCGTTAGTAACACTTCCCGGATTACCTCAGCTCGCTTAGGTTCTTCCAGATAAGGAGCTAAGCCGACAGCTGCATAAACTCGAACATTCTCGGATATCCAGGCTATGGCAAGAGCTTGATGTAACTGCTCCTTCGTCAGATAAGGCGCAATACTGGCTAGTGCATCGGCGCGCTTGCGCTGCGGGGTTGGAATGGTACGTGCGGTGTCAAATGCTTCCTGAAGTTTTTCTGTCCTGGTGGGCTCAGGCAAAAGATGCGCAATCTGAGCCTGCAGCAGTGCTCGCTCTGGCTTTGAATTCTCCACCTGTATCAACGCGAGCGCCTCTTGCAGCACCTCTGTTTTGAGCGGCTCTTCCAAGTGAGGCATGACCTTTGTCAATGCTTCTAGTCGATTATTTTCCCAGCGGAATGACCGAGCGAGGGGCAACGTCTTTTCCGGCTGTTTGTATTCCACCATCCGTGAAAGCAGGACATCAAGCATGTCCATCTTAGCGAATCCCTCATCGCTCCTGAATTCTGGTAAGTCAATTGCTAATGCTACGGCCTTCGACATTAACGACTCGGGCAGGTGCGGAATCAAATTCTGCAATCTCTTTGCTGCTCGATTTCCGGTCAGGTCATCGCGGTCAGGCAGGGATTGCAGGGACAGCAGAGCAGGCTTCTTGCACTCTTTTGGGAGGTAGCAGGCCAAGCCCATCACTGCACGTCCGCGAGCCTTGTCATCATTGATGGCGGGCGATGCCGCAGAAATCTCCAGCAATAGGGGATCTGGCAGAACAGGCGCAAGTTGTGCCAGCGCAGCCTGCCGCTGTTTCTCGTTACCGATCGATTTAACAAGCTGGGCCGCTTCGTCGACCTTGCCTAATTCGGCTAGTCTCTCGCACAGTTCACTCAATAGCCAGTCCGCTGCCCATTCATGATTGCTTCCGATTAGACCATCCGTACATTCCAACGCCAATTCATATGAAAAATACTGTGCAAGGTGTGCAAGAGCACGATTTTTTTCCCCTGGCTCGTCTCTATCATCTCGAATTCTCTCGACCGCTCTAAGGGCGTGCTTCAGCATTTTGCCTTTCAGTGGTTCTGAGAGATATGCCATCAACCACCCAAGTAGCCATGCCCTGTCCTTAGCATTTTTGACAGCGCGCGCGGTTGCCAGCGCTTCTTGCAGAACTTCGCTCTTAATTTCCCGCGGCAGATACTCTATCGAATCCGCCATCGCCCGCGCGCGACTTGGCTTATGCTTGATGGCTCGAGCATTGGCCAGCAACTCGCCGACAGTTTCTGTCTTTAGTGGCTCCGTTAAATGAGGGAGAAAACGCGCCATCGCCGTTACGCTCTCAACCTCTTCAAATCCATCGCCCTCGCTCTCAGAATACTGGTCTTTGCGATGAGAACGCCCGATCGCCCGTGCTTCTGTCAGCCCCTCTTTTACTACCTCGCTCTTGAGAGGCTCTGAAAGGTATTGCGCTAATTCCGACATATTCCATACGGTAAGAAGATTTGGTTCAGTTCCTGTCTCGTTCTTCTCGCTCTCGCCCCTAATCGCTTCCAGTATTTCCGGCAATACATCCTTTCTCGCGCTCTCAGGCAGCCAGGGAAAGATCTTCAACAGACTGCTTGCGCGACCAGTCGCTTCAGTTCTCGCTAGCTGTAGGGCTTCTTCGATGAAACCCAGCTTGGCTAAGCATTCAACAATTCCCCACAAATCCCAACCAAACCAGCACCCTTGATTCTCTTTCGCCTCATTCAGTATTTCTACTACCTCGCCTGCGATTGTTTCCTGTTCCTGTCTGCACACAAAGGAAGCAATCCCTAGCAACGATTTGACTCTTTGTTCTGAGTCTGGTATCCGCCGCGTATAGGCAAGAGCCTGGTCTATCGTCCAGAGTTTTCTCGACACGAACTCCGATAGCACCTGAGGCGGAATGTTCAGCGCCAAACTGTTTATCGACGTGCTGATCAGCGCATAGCGCACTTCAAGCCCTACTGCAGTCGAAGGTTTGCGTTGTCGGATCTGTTCACTCGATTCCTCTTCCGCCAATTGCCATGCCCTGGCTACGTCCTGTAAGAACCCGGCAATGTCGCCTGATCGATTGCGGGTGATAAACCAGGCATTGGTGCCTTCATTACTTTCCGCGGAAAGTAACCGATGAATTTCGTCAATTCTATCTGCTCGCTCCAAGTGCCAAACTAGGTGAGCCTGGATGTAGCCGTCGTTTGGCAGCGCCTGCCAGCAAGGGCCGGACAATCCGTGCTCCAAATCTCGTCCGCGGTATCGATCAAGCAGAGCCGCGCTGGCTTCTCGGAGTGTGAGGTTTAATCCCTGTGGTTTCTCCCTAGTAAGTAGCCGTCGAGCATGGTCGTGCAGGAGGTCGTGGAGTCGATATGCCGGCCAGGTGGAGTCGCCGATTGTTACAGCTAGGTTGGGAAGAAGAAGCGCATCGCTCCAAAGGAGTTCCAGAATTCTGCTTGCATCTGACTCATCCGTACCCCAGAGCGTGGCCGCCATAGGGGCGGCGATGGCTACATCGTCAGGTAGAACCCCCAGCCAGGCGAATGCGCGCCAGGCCGATTCATCTTCGCGACGCAGTGCGTCCAGGCTGAGATTGAAGGAAGCTTCCAGCCGTATGTGCCCCTTGCGCCTTCGTCGAGGATTCTCCAGCGCCTCGATGCTGCCGATTTCATCCTCAATGGCCGACAACAACGCGCGCCACGAAATTCCTCTTGCTACCCGTGACGCCACTAGCTCCAACGCGAGCGGTAGGTGACCGACGGCTTTAGCTACTGACTTCGCATCATCGATGCCTGCGGCGTCCAAGAGAATGCCTAACCGAATGGACAGAAGCCGCAGCGACTGCTCCGGCGTCATAGGATCGAGCCGCCATAGAGTCGCCCCCACATCGTCGGCGACGTCAGCTCGGCGCGTCGTAATGATCACCTGTGAAGGATCGCCCACCAGAAGATTCCGTACATGCGAGGCATCCCAGACGTCATCAAGCACCAAGAGCACCGCCTTGCCCTGGAGCACGCTACGGAATTGCGCGGCGGCTGCTTGAACAGTCGAATGGAAAGCATAGGCACCCGACGCTGCCAGCCAACAATTCAAAATGGGGAGCAAGTCAGGCTCCTGCCCTAGAGTTGACCAGAGGATTCCGCTAGAGAAACGCTCTCGAACATCCGAGTTGTGAGCTAATGCAGTAGCAAGCGTAGTCTTGCCGCTGCCGGCTAATCCGTGAATGGCATTAATGATTAGAGTACCCTTAGACGCTGGTTCGTAGGTGAGGATTCGGGTTTTGATCGTTTCGCTCACCTCAAGACGAGGAATGAAGTGCGAAGGGAGGGGCGGAACTTGAAAAGCCCTGTAGCGTTGTGTCGCTCGTCCCTGAGCGCTCAAATCAAACACTTCAGAAGGCAATTCCCTTACGCTTGCGACGAAGCGATAGCCTCGCTTCGGCACCGTCTCGATGTACTGCTGGCCGCCCGCTTGTTCGCCCAGCGCTTTTCTCAGCGCAGAGATGCTGACTGTAAGATTTGCCTCCTCGACGAAGCTATCGGTCCACACCGCGCTCAACAATTCTTCACGCTCTAACAAGTGCCCGTTGCGCTCGACGAGCAGCGCCAGCACGTCGAACACCTTGGGCGTGAGCGGCACAACTTCACCGCCGCGCAGCAGAAGACGCTCCACCGTGCTCAATCGAAAAGGGCCAAACTCGTACAGATACTTCGGCTGCATTGCTCACAACCAACGATTGGCAGCTTTTAGATTTCTTTTAGTTTTTCTTAAGGACTTCCGAGTTGCTTCTTGAGTAATGTGTACCCGCGAGGCCAGACGGAGATCACGATGAGCCGGCAAAGCCCTGATGCCCGTTCATCGCTTCAACCGAGATGCTCCGGCATTTGGGGGGGCGAAAAAAGGACGCCCAGTAATGCAGAGTGAATTCTATTACAGACTCGGAGCCGGAGCAAGGGGAATCAATTAGAGATGCTTGCTAGTTGCTCATAGATTTGAGACGCAGCGTGAGAGTGCTGCTCTTCTGAAATTGTTCATGAAAAAGGAGGTGTGAAGAATGAACCCGAATAATTTTTTGCAAAGACAGAAGCGAATCATGCCGGTTGCGACGGCGATCATTCTATTACTGCTTGCAGGAGTGGGCACGCAAGCGGGCGAGCAGAATCAAATCCGCTACTTCATCGACGACCTGGGCAGTTTTGGCGGTGACACCCGCGCCTATAGCATAAACAACTCGGGCCAAATTGTTGGATTCTCGTTCACTCCTCCTGGTCCTAGTTCTTTTGCTCACGCCTTTCGCTTCAGCGACGGTGTCGGGCTCGTAGACGTGAACGGTTTTTCAAACGCAGCCATTACGTATGGCGCTGGAATCAATAATTCCGGTCAGGTGTCAGGTAGTGTTGACGCGTCTGGGGGCGGCGGCGGTTACCACGCGTTCCGCTATACCGATGGTATTGGCTTAGTAGACCTCGGCTCACTTCCAGGCTACGGCTTCAGCTACGGCGGACCTATCAATGAACGTGGTCAAGTGGCCGGCAGCGCCTATGGCGATGTACTCCGCGCCTTCCGCTTCACTGATGGTGTCGGAATGGAGGATCTCGGGACGCTCGGGCGCGCTAGCTCGGCCTATGGTATCAACAACTCCGGCGCGGTCGTAGGCTATTCGGAGACGCCCGCTACGCCCTCCAGCGACTTTTGGAATCCCGGCCACGCATTCCTTTACACTGATGGTCTGGGGATGCAGGACCTCAACAATCTGATCGACCCCTCGCTTGGCTTCGAACTGCGGCGTGCAAACGCCATCAACAACCGAGGCCAGATCGCCGGGTACGGCGAGCACACTGGAATAGGACTGCATGCTTTCCTCTACAGCCGAGGAGTTGTACAGGATCTGGGCACATTTCCGGGTGGCGGCATCAGCTATGCGATTGGCTTAAACAATCGCGGCGATGTGGTAGGCGCCGCATACTTGGACGCCAGCGGCATCGGTAACTTTCGTGCAACGCTCTATACGAACCGCAGCGGTATGCTGAACCTCAACAAACTGATTGACCAATCTGCTGGCTGGGTATTGAGGGAAGCAACCGGCATCAACGAGCGCGGGCAGGTCGCTGGATGGGGTGAGTTGAACGGGCAGGAGCATGCCTTCCGGCTCACCCCGGTTGGCGCCGGCGGCGATTTGAAATAACAACCGCCAGTGAGCAAACAGGTGTGCCCACCTAATTTCAGGCAAGGACCCAGTCCACATGCGGTTGAACTGCACTTGCTGTGATGCTCACTTCCGAACGGAATAGCAGGCGATCGGCGATCGATCTCAGCGAAGCGCAGGAACGATCCAAAGGTCGCCTCCAGAACAAGTTTAGGAGGTCATATGAAAAAGCAACTTTCAACCGGATCGAAGATATTCGTGGAATTCTTGATGATGGCAGTGGCCATGGCGGGCTTTCATCCAGCTTTCGCTCAAACTCAAACTCCAGAGATCAGCGTGACGATATTCCGTGATCTCGTGCGTTTTGCTGCACCCAGCAATGTCCAGGAGATGCGCGTCGAGATGTTCAACTCAACCGGTGAGAATATCTACGATAGCAACTTTGTCGCTGGTCAAACTCAGGACTGGCTGCTTCAAGACCTGCAAGGCCGAACGGTGGACAGCGGGTTGTATGCTTACACCGTCACGGTCAAAGACCAGGCCGGCATCCTTAAGCAGATGCAGCGGGGCAATGTGATTGTTGACCGGGAGCGCGAAGGCATTGAGGCCGCGCCGCCAATTGAGCGCTCGCAAGCCAGGCCATCTGAGAATCAGCCGCAACCGACATCAAGCTGGGATGTAGAACACGGCAAGAACCCTTACGTCATTAACACACCCGCGATGGGGGTTGGAACCCAAAACCCACTGACTCGTCTCCAAATCGGAGCAGGAACCGTCGAGCCGGTAACGAAAGGAAGCACGCTGTTGCTTGAAGAAGGGGCGGCCACAGGGATGGTGTTGAAGAGCACTACGGGCGGCGAGATGTTCTTCTCTCAAGACAAAAAATACGGCCTGTTTGGTACAGCTTCGAATCATCCCTTGGGCATCAGGACGAACAACCAGAATCGGTTTTGGATAACCGATGAAGGCAAGGTTGGAATCGGGACGATCAATCCAGGCTCGCCGCTCACAGTGGCGGGGGTGATTGAAACGACCAGCGGCGGCATCAAGTTTCCCGACGGCACCGTCCAAACCACAGCGGCAAACGGCGGTGACGGCGCCACAGCGGATCCACCGCGACCGGCCGTGAAGAATGGCGCGGGATCGAGCGGGAAGAATGGCGTGAAGCCAGCCGGTATTGATGGCAACTGGTCACTGAAGGGTAATTCGGGCACCGACCCCAACGGTCTGGACCCGAACTTTCTAGGAACAACCGATCCTCAGTCGGTGGGCTTCCGGACAAACAGGGTAGAAAGGATGAGGATAGATGGCAGCACGGGCAACGTCGGTATCGGTAACCAAAGTCCTCCAGAAACCTTGGGCGTAGGCGGCCGCATTCACGTTGCGGGCCGTTGTGGCGGCGCCTTTCCCAACGTTCAGGGCGCGTATCTCTCTTGGAATCAACTGTGCGGCACGGGAGAAACCGACTTCGTCAATCATCAAGGTTTCGGAGGCGGTGGGTTTGCCTTCATGAATACGCCAAATGGAACCGGCCTTTCAACGCTCATGCTCATATCGGGCGGAGGCAATGTCGGCGTCTCTACAACAAATCCGCAAGCAAAGTTGGATATAGCATCAGGGAGCCTCCATATCGGTGGTGGTGGCATCATACCCAACCTGCAGGGTGCGCATGTCTCCTGGAATCTGTTAACAGGTGGTACAGGAGAAACCGACTTCATCAATCATCAAGGACTCGGGGGCGGGGGTTTTGCCTTCATGAACACTCCCAATGGAACCAGCCGGTCAACGCTTATGTTTGTATCAGGCAATGGCAACGTCGGCATCGGAACGACAAATCCTCAAGGGAAGTTGGACGTGAACGGTACCGGTGCAGTTCGAGCCAGAGTTAATTCGGATGTAAACTCCGGGTTGTCGTTATCCCTACAGGGAAATCCTGAATGGTCTGTTGCATCTGTCGTGCAGGGGGATCCGGAGTTTCCATCGAGAGACTTCGTGATCCAGAGTGATCGGCTCGGAAGGGAAATCCTGACGATAAGCCAGTTCGGAACTATCTTTGCCAATGCCCCATTGGGCGTGAATGGTTCCCTTGACCTTAGAAGCAATCGTACAGTGATTTCCGGGTTCGATGATCCCGTAGGGCTCACAGGATTTCATTGGTTTGGCCCGGCGCCCGATACTGATTTGGCATTCGGGATTAAGCGACTTGGAGTCAATAAATACGAGTTCCACTTCAATGGGCCGATCTTCAAACGAGGAGGCGGAGTTTCATTTGTCGAGGATCATCCTTCGGATCCCTCAAAAGAGATCGTCTATGTTGCGCTTGAGGGACCCGAAAACGGCACCTACACGCGCGGGGCGGCCCAGTTGATCAACGGCGTAGCAGTCATTGATTTAGCGGATCACTTTGGCATGGTTACGAATGACGATGGGCTGACCGTGCAACTCACACCCAGAGGCACTTGGCTCCGGCTTTACCTGGACGAGGTGAGCGCGAAGCAGATCATCGTACGCGAAGAGGGGGGCAAGAGCGGGAATTTTGACTATCTGGTTCAGGGAGTGCGAAAGGGGTATGAGAATCATCAGGTGATTCGGGACAAGCAGAAGCAATGACCCCGGGCTGCAATGATTTCAACCTGAGAGAATAGATGCCGCCTCGCAGAAAACTCGGGGATGGAGAAACCACATTCAACTGCCCTCTCCATCCCTCATTTTCTCGTCTTCTAGCTCAGTCTCGCCGAAGAACTAGTCGCCGACCTCTTTAGCTTCAGCCTTGATGTCATCGGCCGCAGGAATCTCTCCCGCTTCCAACTCTTCCTCTTCCTCGACCGTCTGGTCCGGTTCGAGCTTGATGTTCCTGTAGTACTCCATACCGGTTCCGGCGGGAATCAGCCGGCCCATGATCACGTTCTCCTTCAGCCCGCGCAGGTAGTCGACCTTGCCACTTATCGCGGCTTCGGTCAGCACTCGAGTAGTCTCCTGGAACGACGCGGCCGAGATGAACGACTCGGTTGACAGCGATGCCTTGGTGATTCCCAGTAGCAGCGGCTCCATCGATGCCGGCGTGCCGTCCTCTGCGACCACGCGCTCGTTCTCGTCCTGGAAACGGAAGCGGTCGACCATGTCCTCGAGCAGAAACTCGGTGTCACCTACATCCTTGACGCGTACCCATCGCAGCATTTGCCGGACGATGACTTCGATGTGTTTGTCATTGATGTTGACGCCTTGCAGACGGTAGACCTCTTGAATCTCGTTCACAAGGTAGCGTTGCAGTTCCTCGATGCCGCGCACCGAAAGGATGTCGTGCGGGTTGAGCGGACCGTCCATCAGCGGCTCGCCTGCCCTCACCCAGTCTTCCTCCTGCACGTTTATGTGCACGCCGCGAGGAATCGAATATTCACGCTTTTCACCGTCCGGCGCTTCAACGATGACCCGGCGCAGACCCTTCAAAATCGGGCCGAACTTCACCACGCCGTCGATCTCGGTCATCACCGCAGTCTCGCGCGGTTTGCGAGCCTCGAACAACTCGACAACTCGAGGCAAACCTCCGGTGATGTCTTTGGTCTTCGTAGTCTCACGCGGGATCTTGGCGATGATGTCGCCCGGAGCCACACGCAGATGTTCTTTCTCCTCCTGACTCTTGGAAGCGCCAGCGCCTCGCTTCTTCTTCCATTCCTCGTAGTCCACGACCAGCAGGTTGGCTCGCACAGGCATCTGATAGGTCTTCAACACCTTGTTCTTTTCATCGCGGATCTCGATCCTCGGCTGACGCTTCTCATCGGGCGAATCGATGACCACCAGGTGCGACAGACCGGTCACCTCGTCCACCTCTTCGCGGACCGTCACGCCTTCGATCAAGTCCTTGAAGGTTACAGTGCCCGCGGCCTCGGTGAGGATCGCGAACGTGAACGGATCCCACTCCGCGAGCTCCTGCCCCTCTTCGACTCGCTGGCCATCAGTAACCTTGAGCGTCGCGCCGTAATTGATTTGATAACGCTTGAGCTCGCGACCGCGCTCGTCGATCAAGGCGACGATACCGTTGCGGTTCATAGCCACCAGATCGCCCTCGCGGTTATGAACAGTCTTCAAGTCCTCGAACTTCACGGTGCCCGAAGCAATCGCCTCGTGCTTGGTGATCTCGCTGACACCACCGGCAACGCCGCCGATGTGGAAGGTCCTCATCGTAAGCTGCGTGCCGGGCTCGCCGATCGATTGCGCGGCTATTACGCCCACAGCCTCACCAAGCTCAACCATTCGGCCCGTCGCCAGGTTGCGCCCGTAGCACTTGATACACACGCCGCGGCGCGACTCGCAGGTCAACACCGAGCGAATGCGCACGCGCTCGATTCCGCCGGCTGCCTGAATCATCCCCGCGAGGTCTTCGGTGACCTCCTCGTTAGACTCGACTATGACCTCGCCGGTGATGGGGTCCCGAACATCTTCAAGAGCGACCCGCCCGATGATTCTGTCACGCAGCGATTCGATCTCCTCGCCGCCTTCTTTGAGTTCGGTTGCCCAAATGCCCTTGATCGTTCCGCAGTCGGGCTCGCTGACGATCACGTCCTGGGCCACGTCGACGAGACGCCGCGTAAGGTAGCCGGAGTCCGCGGTCTTGAGCGCCGTGTCAGCGAGTCCCTTTCGCGCGCCGTGCGTCGAAATGAAGTATTGAAGCACGTTCAATCCCTCGCGGAAGTTCGCGCGAATTGGGGTCTCGATGATTTCGCCCGAAGGCTTGGCCATCAATCCGCGCATGCCCGCGAGCTGGCGAATTTGCTGCTTCGAGCCTCGCGCTCCGGAGTTTGCCATGATCAGGATGGGATTCATTTCACCCGATTCCTGCTCGCTGCGATCCATCTCCTTGAACATCGCTTCGGCGACCTTTTCGGTCACTTCCGACCAGATGGCGATAACCTTGTTGTAGCGTTCGCCGTTGGTGATGATTCCTTCCTTGTACTGATTCTCGACAGAGACGACGTCCCTGTTTGCCTGCTGAACGAGCTCCGCTTTTGCGGGCGGCGTCACCAGGTCGTCAATGCCGATCGAAATTCCCGCCTTCGTCGCGAACAGGAAGCCAAGGTCTTTCACCTTATCGAGCATCTTCACCGTTTCAGCGTGACCCAGCCGCAAGTGGCAATAATTGACCAATGACGTCAAGCCCTTCTTTTTCAGCGTGCCGTTGACGTAGGGCATGCCTGCAGGCATTTGCTCGTTGAAGATGACTCGACCGACGGTTGTGTCGATGACTCGGTTTTTCAACGTTCGGGCGGTCCCGCGTATCACATCCTGATCGTCGCGTTCGTGCTCGAGGTCGATGATGTCGCCGGAAAACAAAAGCTTGATCGGCGTCTGGGTGTGAATTGTCCTTCGTCAGATAGTAGCAACCCAGCACGATGTCCTGAGTTGGGACCGCGATCGGCTGCCCGTTCGCAGGCGAAAGAATATTGTTGGATGCAAGCATCAATACGCTCGCTTCGACCTGAGCTTCGGGCGAGAGCGGGATGTGGACGGCCATCTGGTCGCCGTCGAAGTCCGCGTTGAACGCTGTGCAAACGAGCGGGTGTATCTTGATCGCTTTGCCTTCAACCAATACCGGCTCAAAAGCTTGAATACCGAGGCGGTGCAACGTAGGCGCGCGGTTCAACAGCACCGGGTGTTCGCGAATCACTTCTTCCAGGATGTCCCAGACAACCGGTTCCTGCCGCTCGACCATTTCCTTGGCTTGCTTGATTGTCGCGGCATACTGCTTCTTCTCGAGCAGGTTATAGATGAACGGCTTGAACAGCTCGAGCGCCATCTTCTTCGGCAAACCGCATTGATGCAGCTTGAGCTCGGGCCCGACTACGATGACCGAACGGCCGGAATAGTCGACGCGCTTGCCCAGAAGGTTCTGGCGGAAGCGGCCCTGCTTGCCTTTCAGCGTATCCGAGAGCGACTTGAGCGGACGATTGTTTGCGCCTCGCAGCACGCGGCCGCGGCGACCGTTGTCGAACAGTGCATCGACGGCTTCCTGGAGCATGCGCTTCTCGTTTCGCACGATCACTTCAGGCGCCTTCAACTCGATCAGTTTCGACAAACGATTGTTCCGATTGATCACTCGTCGATACAGATCGTTCAAGTCGCTGGTTGCAAAGCGCCCGCCGTCCAGTGGAACCAATGGACGAAGCTCGGGTGGAATCACCGGGATAACGTCCAGAATCATCCAGTCAGGATGGTTGCCCGAGCGGCGAAATGCTTCGACGACTTTGAGACGCTTCGAGTACTTCAGCTTCTTCTGCTGGGAAGTCTCTTCCTTCATTTTCTGGCGCATCTCGATAGCCAGGGCTTCCACGTCAACTTTATGGAGCAGCTCTTTTATCGCTTCCGCGCCCATCTTTGCGAAGAACTTTCCGGGCATCTCCTGCATGAGCTGACGGTAGCGATCATCCGGAAGCAACTCTCTCTCTTTCAACCCTGTTTCTTTATCCGGATCGTTGGGCTTGTCACCCGGATGGTCGCCGGGATTGATAACAATATAGGACTCGAAGTAGAGCACCTTCTCCAGTTCGCGAAGCGGTATGTCGAGCAGGTGGCCGATGCGCGAGGGAAGCCCTTTAAAGAACCAAACGTGCGAGCACGGACTGGCGAGCTTGATGTGCCCGAGACGCTCGCGTCGTACCTTCGATTGGGTAACTTCGACACCGCACTTGTCGCATACGACGCCGCGGTGTTTCATCCTCTTATATTTTCCGCACAGGCATTCCCAGTCGGTCACCGGACCGAATATCTTCGCGCAGAACAGGCCGTCCCGCTCGGGCTTGAAGGTTCTGTAGTTGATAGTTTCAGGTTTAGTGACCTCGCCATGAGACCATCCGAGGATTTTCTCCGGTGAGGCCAGGCTTATCCTTATGGCTTCAAAGTCAGGGGCCAGGCTCGTTCGCTCTTGATGTGTCCTAAACATTTCTCTGTTACCTTCCTCTGTTAGCGGTTCAGGGTTCAGGGTTCAGGGTTGTTTCTCGCAACCCGGAACCCGGAACCCGGAACCGGGTTCCCCTATTCCGCTACCACTTCTTCAACTTCCTCGGGGCGTCGCATCAACTCAACGTCGAGACACAGCGATTGAAGCTCGCGGATCAAAACGTTGAACGACTCCGGCACGCCGGGATCGAAGTCGGCCTCGCCCTTCACTATCGCCTCATAGATCTTTGACCGGCCGGCGACGTCGTCTGACTTCGCCGTGAGCAGCTCCTGCAGTATGTGCGCGGCTCCGTAAGCTTCCAGCGCCCACACTTCCATTTCTCCGAAGCGCTGGCCGCCAAACTGAGCCTTGCCCCCAAGCGGCTGCTGAGTGATCAGCGAGTACGGCCCGATTGAGCGTGCGTGAATCTTGTCGTCGACAAGGTGTGAAAGCTTCATCATGTATATGTAACCCACCGTTACTTTCTGCTCGAACGCGTCTCCGCTCATTCCATCGTAGAGGATGGTCTTGCCCGAAGTCGGCAGCCCGGCAAGTTCGAGCAGCTTTTTGATCTCGGATTCGCGCGCGCCGTCAAACACAGGCGACGCGTACGGGATCCCATCAACAATGGTTCGTGCATGCTCGACCAACTGGTTGTCAGTCATCGCTCCGATTCTGTCTTGCCACTCGGAACTGCTGAACACTTCACGATAGATCTTGCGGATCGCATCGACTTTCGTGCCGTCAGCAATCAGCTCCCCGATAGTCTGGCCGATCTGTCGCGACGCCCAACCGAGGTGAGTCTCCAGAATCTGGCCGACGTTCATACGCGAAGGAACCCCGAGGGGATTTAGCACGATCTCGACCGGCGTGCCGTCCGGCAGGTAAGGCATTTCTTCTTCCGGAAGAATTCTCGCGATGACGCCCTTGTTGCCGTGGCGGCCGGCCATTTTGTCGCCGACCGACAGCTTACGTTTCATCGCGATGAAGACTTTCACCATCTTGATAACGCCAGGGGGCAGCTCATCGCCTTTCTTGAGCTTGTCGATGTTCTCGTGATGAAGCTGCTGCTGAACTTTGACCTGCCGTTCGGTGCGGCGTTCGATATCGGCGATCTCACCCTGAACATCGATGCGCGAGCTGACGACCTCGATCTTGCGCAGAGCTCCGATCTCGAGCTGCTGGAGGTCCTCGTGCGTAAGCTTCGTACCCTTCGCCAACAGCTTCTTGTTTTTGTAGCTCAAGTCGTCCGCGAGGCGCTGTCCTTCAAGCAACTCGAAGACCCTCTTGTTGCGTTCGTCTTCGAGAATTCGAACCTCGTCCCTGACGTTCTTTTCGAGCTTTTCTTCCTCGGCGCGCTCGATTGAAAGCGAGCGTTCGTCCTTTTCAGCGCCTTTACGGGTGAATACCTTGACATCGACCACGGTGCCGTCGATGCCCGGCGGGCACGTGAGGCTCGCGTCGCGCACGTCTCCGGCCTTTTCGCCGAAGATCGCGCGAAGCAGCTTCTCTTCGGCGGTCAACTGAGTCTCGCCCTTCGGGGTGACCTTCCCCACCAGTATCGAGCCGGGCTTGACCTGCGCGCCGATCCGGATGATTCCCGAATCGTCCAAATCGCGTAATGCCGATTCAGAAACGTTGGGGATGTCGCGAGTGATTTCCTCGGGTCCGAGTTTGGTGTCGCGCGCTTCGACCTCGAGCTCCTCGATGTGAATCGAGGTGAACGAGTCTTCCTTCACCAGCTTCTCGGAAACAAGAATCGCGTCCTCGAAGTTGTACCCGCGCCACGGCATAAACGCCACGAGTACGTTGCGTCCAAGAGCCAGCTCGCCCTGATTGGTGCAAGGCCCGTCGGCAATCACATCGCCCTTCTTTACTGCCTTTCCTTCGCGGACGATGGGCTTCTGATTGATGCAGGTGTTCTGATTCGAGCGCTTGAACTTCGTAAGCTGATAGATGTCGGCGTTGATCTCGCGCGAAGTTGTGCCGCCCGCGATCCCGTGCTCGGCCCGGATGATAATGCGCTCGGAGTCGACCGAGTCGACCACACCATCGCGGCGCGCAATTACGACGGCGCCGGAATCCTGCGCCGTGACCTTTTCCATGCCCGTCCCCACGAGCGGCGCTTCGGCGCGCAGCAGCGGGACCGATTGGCGCTGCATATTCGAACCCATCAGCGCGCGGTTGGCGTCGTCGTTCTCGAGGAACGGGATCAACGAAGCTGCGACCGACACAAGTTGCTTCGGGCTGACGTCTATGAAATCCAGCTCGGCCGGCTCTGAGAACTTGAACTCACCGGCCTTTCGCGACCAGGTGCGCTCCTGAACGATGTGTCCCTGTTTGTCGACTTCAACCGACGCCTGGCCGATCGTGTATCGGTCCTCTTCCCACGCCGAAAGATAAAACGGATAGGGCTCGTACTCAGCAGGCTGCTGACCCCCGCCGCTGAGCTTTTTGTTTGCTCGATCAACCTGTTCCCTGGGGAGATGATCGCCGATGTTATCTTCGGTGTCGCCGGCCGATGATATTCGCACGTAATCAATGACACGGCCGTTTTCGACCTTGCGATAGGGCGATTCGATAAAGCCGAACTCATTGATCCGCGCGAAACACGACAGCGATGAGATCAATCCAATGTTCGGACCTTCAGGCGTCTCGATCGGGCAGATGCGGCCGTAGTGCGTCGGGTGAACGTCGCGCACTTCGAAGCCCGCCCGCTCGCGCGAGAGACCGCCGGGCCCAAGAGCCGAGAGCCTGCGCTTGTGCGTAATCTCCGAGAGCGGATTCGTTTGGTCCATGAACTGAGATAGCTGCGACGAGCCGAAGAATTCTCGAACCGCCGCGGTCACCGGCTTCGCGTTGATCAGGTCGCGAGGCATCGCCGTCTGCATCTCCTGATGGATCGACATTTTCTCTTTGATCGCGCGCTCCATTCGAACGAGGCCAATGCGGAACTGATTCTCGAGAAGCTCGCCGACCGCTCGCACTCGTCGATTGCCCAGGTGATCGATGTCGTCGGCCTCGCCGATACCCTTGCGCATCTTGAGCACATAGCCAATCACATCGACAAAATCACGCGTTGAGAGAGTCTGTTGATCCAGGCGATCGCGCTCCGGTTTGCCCAGTTTTATGTTTGCTTTCAACCGGCCCACGCGCGAGAAGTCGAACTTGCGCTCATCAAAGAACATTCCGCGGAACAGGTTCCACGCGGTGAGGATCGTTGGCGGATCACCGGGCCTCATCTTTCGATAGATTTCGAGGATGGCATCGCGCGGCGTCTTGACTGAGTCCTTCTTGAGCGTCTGGCTGACAACGATGCCAACGTCGTCGCGCTCCGGGAAGATTATCTCGACATGGTTCACGCCCGACTCTGCGATCTGTTGCCACTCACGCGAGGTGAGTTCGGTGTTCGCTTCGGCGATCACTTCGCCGGTTTCGGTGTTAACAACGTCTTCGTTGAGGAACGCGCCCTCGATCTCTTGCGGGTCAACGGTCACTGATTTGATCTTCGCCTTGCGGAGAGCTTCGATGTCGCGCTTCGTGAGCTTCTTCGCGTGCGCGCCGCCTCGTACGACGGTCTCGCCCGCGCGGTCCTCGACCGTCTCAGCAAGATGCAGACCGACGAGTCCTTCGGTCGGCTCGAAGTGCAAGTGGCCATCCTTGATCGCCGCCTTATGAGCGGTGTAAAACATCCGCAGCACTTCGGCATCCGTGAAGCTCGCCCGCTTTATCTCGTCTTCCAGGTGCGAATCCGTTCCCACGCGGTCGATGTCGACCTTCTCCATCAGCCCGAGCGCGCGAAGAAAAACCGTCCCGAGGAACTTGCGCTTGCGATCGATGCGCACGTAGAGCAGGTTCTTGGCGTCGTATTCGAACTCAACCCACGAGCCCCGATACGGGATGACCTTGGCCAGAAAGTAGGTGTTGTTGTTTTCCTTTTCGAAAAAGACGCCAGGTGAGCGATGGAGCTGGCTCACTATGACGCGTTCAGTGCCGTTGATGATGAACGTGCCGTTGTCGGTCATCAGCGGAATCTCGCCAAAGAAGACCTCTTCTTCCTTGATGTCACGGATCGACTTCTGGCCGGTGTCCTCGTCGGTGTCCCAGACGGTCAGGCGGATCTTGACCTTCAGCGGGACCGCAAAGGTCATCGACTTTTCCTGACACTCCTTCTCAGAGTGCTTATGCTGAAGGGTCACCGGCTCGCCGCAGTTGTCGCACAGCACCGGCGACACCGTGTTCATCGTGCCGCACTGGGGACAGGTCTGCTCTTCGGCCGCGTACGGATTGACGCGGAGAATGGTGCCGCACGAACGGCAGTTGGTACGCAGGTGATACAGCCCTTCGAGCTGTCCGCACTTGCATTGCCAATTGCCGATCGCGTACTCGACAAACTCAAGCTGCGAGGTCTCGCGAAAGTCGGTGATCGGAAACACGGACCTGAACACAGCCTGAAGCCCCGTGTTCTCGCGTTCCGCCGGAAGCAGATCCATCTGAAGGAAGCGGTTGTAAGACTGGCGTTGAACCTCGATGAGGTTCGGTATCCTGATCGCCGTTTTTATGCGAGAAAAATCGTACCGCTCTCGGCCTATGCCGTTTCCAGTATTCGCTAGTGCTGACATATCTCTCCTCGGTTAACAGGCAGGAAGAAGCTTGCGGCCGGCCGCACGAATCCCAGCTTTCGCCGGAGATGTTGGTCCACGCAAAACGGGGTAGGTCACGCGAGGAAATCTCTCAAAGCCGGACTGCTCGAAACCCGCCGCAAGCTCAAAACAATTCTCAAGCAGAAAAGCGAAGCACGGCCGAAGACACCTTCTCCGACCGCGATCTTCGCGTGTTTTTGAGCGCCAAATAGACTTTATTATCGTCGCCGCCCCTATACGTCGCTATGACTGGATACTACACGACGAAGCGCCATCGGTCAAGCGCCCGTTGGAATAGAACCTTACTCCGACAAATAGAACCTATCCCAAACTATTTGAGTTCGACAGTTGCTCCAGCGTCGATCAGCTTCTTCTTTAGCGCTTCGGCCTCTGCCTTTGGAACGGCTTCCTTCACCGCCTTGGGCGCCGCCTCGACAAGGTCCTTCGCTTCCTTCAAGCCAAGGGCCGTGATCTCGCGCACGACCTTGATAATCTGAATCTTCTTAGCAGGGTCGGCCATACCCGTTAGTACGACGTCGAAGTCTTCCTTCTCCTCGACCGCCGGGGCCGCGGCAGCCCCAGCGCCTGCACCCGGGGCCGCAGCCACGGCAGCAGCGGCAGCCGACACCCCGAACGTCTCTTCCATCATCTTTACCAACTGTGATGCCTCTAACAACGTGAGGTCTTTCACCTGATCGACTATTCCTTGAAGCTTCTCTGACATGACTTTTCCTGTCCTCCTGATACTACCTCGCGTGCGGCATTTGAAGACGCCCCACATTGTCGGCCGCAACGCCGGCGCATCTCCGGCTGCCACGAGCCATCCGAGCCGCTGCACTGACACATCACCAAGCGGCGTTTAAAATTGCGACAACCGGGCGCAAGCCTCCACAAGCCCGAGCCCGATTGCAAATTTCGAATCTCCGTACAGAGACGGTGACGTCTTAAGATCCGAAATTCGCAATTCGCGATTCGAAATTCCTCATCCCTCTGTTTCTTTTTGAGCGCGAACCTGATCCATCACGATCGCCAGATTCCGCGCGACGCCGGCAGTCACCACCGCCAGTCTCTGCGCGCTGCTGTTGATCAAGAACATCACCCTCGAGATCAACTCCTCCTTCGATGGCAGGTTCGCGAGTGACTCGATGTCCTTGACGTCGATGGCGCTACCTTCGACTACCGCGGCCTTGAAGGAAAATACCGGACTCGCTTTCGCCCACTTTGAAAGCAACTTTGCCAGCGTTACCGGATCACTCTTTGAAAGCGCTACCGCCGTGGCGCCTTCGAATTGCCCCTGCACTTGCTCCATCGGTGTGCCCGCGGCGGCTCGAATGGCGAGCGTGTTCTTAACCACGCGATAGGAAACATTCGCCTGGCGCAGCTCGCGCCGGAGCCGTTCGTCGTCGGCTACCTTGAGTCCCTGAAAGCCGACCAGAAGCGCGTTCGGCGATTCTTCAAACTCACGATGAAGCACTTCGATTTCTTTTTCTTTCTGAAGTCTTGTCTTCACAATTCAACCCCTGTTCTATCGGGTCATATACGTCCTATAGGTCAATCCTGAACTTAAAACTCTGCTGTGTTCAGCTTGATGCCCGGCCCCATCGTCGACGAAATCGTCGCATTCTTGACGTACTTGCCTTTAGCCGCCGAAGGCTTCGCGCGCATCACCGCATCGATCAACGTTTTGGTGTTCTCGGCTAGCAGTTCTTTGTCGAAGCTCACCTTTCCCACCGGCGCGTGTATCACTCCGGTCTTGTCGACGCGGAACTCAATCTTACCGGCCTTGGTCTCGCGCACGGCGCGCTCTACGTCGGCTGTAACCGTTCCTGTCTTCGGATTCGGCATGAGCCCTCGAGGCCCGAGGATCTTGCCGAGCTGCCCTACGGATCGCATCATGTCGGGCGTCGCGATCAACGCGTCGAAATCAATCCAGCCGCCTTTGATGCGGGTCACGATGTCGTCCCCGCCGACCTCATCAGCTCCAGCGTCGCGAGCCTCCTGAGCCTTCTCGGCCGAACAAATCACGACGACTCGCTTCGATTTGCCGAGCCCGTGTGGAAGCACCACGGTGCCGCGCACCAATTGATCTGCCTTGCGTGGGTCGACTCCCAGAGTCATCCCCACCTCGACTGTCTCGTCGAACTTCGCGAAAGCCACTTTCTTCGTAAGCTCAACCGCTTCGTCGATCGAATACACGCGGCCTTCCTCGACTTGCGCGGCAGCCTCCCGATATTTCTTTCCGGCCATGCTTTTTCTCCCAGGTAAATAACGTGGCTGGCTCCGAGCCCGGCCACTCCCTTGTTTGCGCTTGTTTGCGCCCTGTCGAAATTTCCGGTCCTATGAAACGGGCACAGGAGCCCATCCTTAACTTGCGACTAGTCTACAACCTCGAGTCCCATGTTGCGGGCCGTCCCCTCAATCGTTCGCATCGCCGACTCAACCGAAGTCGTGTTCAGGTCCGGCAGCTTCGTGCGAGCGATCTCTTCGATCTGCTTGCGAGTGACCCGCCCTATCTTGTCGCGATTCGGTCGAGCCGAGCCCTTTTCGATCCCGGCGGCTTTCTTGAGAAGGTCGGCGGCGGGCGGCGTCTTGGTTATGAACGTAAACGAGCGGTCCGCGTAGACCGTTATCACCACAGGGATAGTCATATCCACGATGTTTGCGGTCTTGGCGTTGAACGCCTTGCAAAACTCCATGATGTTTACGCCGTGTTGACCAAGCGCCGGGCCAATTGGAGGCGCGGGATTAGCTTTTCCGGATGGGACTTGAAGCTTAATGTAAGCAGTTATCTTTTTTGCCATACCTTGGGTCCGTTACGAGCCAGCGCCAAAGAGTGACGCTGAAACTCTCCCCTCTTTCTGGTTTCCGGTCTCTGGTTTCTGGTTTCTGGTTTCTGGTTTCGGCGCCGGGATTCGACCCAGAAACCACAAACCAGAAACCGTTATTCTTCTTCCGAGAACGTCAATTTCTCAACGTCCAAAAAATTCAATTCGACCGGTGTCGAGCGGCCGAAGATCGTGACCATCACCTTGAGCACGCCTTTGTCAGGGTTGATCTCTTCCACCTGTCCGGTAAATCCGCTAAAGGGTCCCGAGAGTATTCTCACGTGCTCGCTATGCTGGAACGTATGTTTCGGCTTCGGCTTCTCCGCCGCCTCGGTCACGTGGTGCACAATCTGGTCGACTTCTTCCGGAGTGAGCGGCGTTGGCTTCTGCCCGCCAACGAACCCGGTCACTTTCGGCGTCGATTTGATTATGTGCCAGACCTTTTCGCCTACTTCCCCTTTTTCATCGGTCTCAATCTCAACCAGCACGTAGCCCGGGAAAAACATCCGCGAAGTCTCAACGCGTTTCGACCCTCGCATCTCGACAACTGTTTCGGTAGGCACGAGCACCTGCGAAATCTGATCAGCCATGTCGTAGGCTTGAATGCGCGACTGCAGCGACTCCTTTACTTTCTTCTCGTAACCCGAGTACGTGTGAATGATGTACCAGTTTCTTGGCATAAGCATTTCGCCTACTTTATCGCCCTTTCAAGCGCCTGGAACCCGAGCGTCACAACCCGGTCAATCCCCCACAAGTAGAAACCGAAGAAGACAATCGCGATCAGCACAACAACAGTGGTGCTCCAGACTTCAGTGCGCGTCGGCCAGGTGGTCTTGGCCATCTCAAGCTTGACCGCATGGTAGAAATCTATGATCCGCGTGCCAAGCGAGAGCTTCGGCAGCTTGAAGGGACCTCCGCCGTCATCACCGCCAGCGCGGCGAACTGGCTCTTCGCTCAAGTGCTCTTCTTCTTCCGTCACTTCTGTCACTCGACTCATAACTCTACCTCGCGCCTTCTACTCATGCCGAGGGCGGACGATGTGGCAGGGGTACCAGGATTCGAACCCGGCCTTACGGTTTTGGAGACCGCCGTGCTAGCCGCTAACACTATACCCCTACCTATTTCGTTTCCTTGTGAGGAGTATGACTCCTGCACTTTCTGCAAAACTTTTTGAACTCGAGGCGATCCGGCGTCTTCTTCTTGTTCTTGGTCGAGACGTAATTCCGGTTCTTGCACTCGGTGCACTGCAGGGTGATATTGTCTCTTGCCATAGTTCCCCAATTCCACTGTCCGACAAACTTCAGTTTGTCGTCGGTACCAGCTTGTCGCTCACCTCAATCGCAACGCGCGCGACAAATTTCAGTTTGTCGAACTTCCTACTCGATAACTTCTGACACCGTCCCCGCCCCTACCGTTCGCCCGCCTTCCCGGATCGCGAACCGCAGTCCCTTCTCCATCGCTATCGGCGCTATCAGCTCGATCGTCAACTGCGAGTTGTCTCCCGGCATCACC
>WNFR01003973.1_pt1 | contig 25002 bp, 24 predicted proteins | sample 5400221 | NCBI WGS metagenome assembly WNFR01 (sample SAMN13153357, study PRJNA577476) | soil metagenome | isolation source: 40 cm soil under Madrone tree | place: USA:California | collected 2016-06-14 | reverse complement strand
GGAACGAGACTGCCGGTCGCCGGATCGAGGCCGATCTGGCCCGAGCAGAAGAGGAGACCGCCGGCGGCGATCGCCTGCGAGTAAGGACCGATTGCCTGCGGCGCGGCGTCGGTCGCGATCGCGCGTCGGTCAGCCATCGCGCGGCTCCGTCTTGCTCGCGGTCACGCGCTGCGGCGGCGTCGCCGTGGCGGTCGGGCTCGGCGCCGCCAGTGAGGCCACCCCGGTGATCGACGCGCTCATGCACGCACTCGCGACACCTTCATGACGCCCTTCACCTTGCCGAGCCCGCGCATGACCCGGTTCAACGCGTCGACGTTGTCGACCATCACCTCGAAGGTGTTGAGCGCGCGTTTGTCGGGGACGGTGCGCACCTGCGCGCCGGTGATGTTGACGCCGGCGGACGAGATCGCGCGGCTCATCGCCGCGAGGAGGCCCGGCGAGTCGATGCCGACGACCTCGATCGCCACCGGGCGGAACTGGCCCGTCGCGCCGTCCCACTCCACCTCGACGCGGCGCTGGGGATCGCTCTCCATGACGCGCAGGCAATCGATCGCGTGCACGGTGACGCCGCGGCCACGCGTGATGAAGCCGACGATGCGCTCGCCGGGAAGCGGGTTGCAGCAGCGGCCGAACCGCACCATCACGTCCTCGACGCCGCTCACGCGCACGCCGCCCTTCGACTGCCGGCTGACGAGGCGGAAAAGCTTCTGGAGTGTTCCCTCGCTCTTCTCCTGCCGCTCCTGGAGCTCGCTCGCGGGAACGAGCTTGGCGATGACGTTGTGGGTCGGCAGCCGCCCGTAGCCGATCGCCGCGATCAGCGACTCCTCGTCCTTGAAGCCGAGCTCGCGCGCCGCGGCGTCGAGCTCGCCGCCTTTGCGCAACGTCCGCAGCTCGAGCTGGAAGCGCGCGAGGTCGCGACCGAGGATCTCGGTGCCGATCTCGAGACTGCGGCGGCGCTGCTGCGCTTTGATCCAATTGCGGATGCGCTCCTTGGCGCGGCTCGTCTTGACGAGCTTCAGCCAGTCTTTGCTGGGCGTCTGCCGCGTCGTCGTGATGATCTCGACGGTGTCGCCGCTCTGCAGCTGATATTTCAGCGGCACGAGCTTGCCGTTCACCCGCGCGCCGGCGCAGTGCTCACCGACTTGCGAGTGGATGCGATAGGCGAAGTCGATGACGCTCGCGCCCTGGGGGAAGTTGAAGAGGTCGCCCTTCGGCGTGAACGCGAAGACCTCCTCGCTGAAGAGGTCCTCCTTCACCGAGCGCATGAACTCCTGCGGGTCCTCCAGGTGCTGCTGCCACTCGAGGATCTGCCTGAGCCACGCGAAGCGCTGGATCTCCTCCGGACCGCCGGCGTCGTCCTGCCCTTTGTAGCGCCAGTGCGAAGCGACACCCGCCTCGGCCACGCGGTGCATCTCCGGCGTCCGGATCTGCACCTCCATGCGCTCGCCGAAGGGGCCGATCACGGTCGTGTGCAGCGACTGGTACATGTTCGCCTTCGGCATCGCGACGTAGTCGCGGAAGCGGCCCGGGATCGGCTTCCAGTGCTGATGCACGACGCCCAGCGCCTCGTAGCACTCGCGCTGCGAGTCGACGAGGATGCGGAACGCGACCAGGTCGTAGATCTGATCGTAGAGCAGGTTCTGCGTCTGCATCTTCTGGTAGATCGAGAAGAAGTGCTTCGGCCGGCCGGTGACCGTCGCCTCGATCCCCGCCTCCTCGAGGCGCTTCGTCAGCACGGTGATGACGTGCTTGATGTACTCCTCGCGCTCGACGCGCTTCTTCGCGACGTTGCGCTTGAGCTGGTAGTAGACCTCGGGGTGCAGGTAGCGCAGCGAGCTGTCCTCGAGCTCGCTCTTGATCCAGTAGATGCCGAGGCGATGCGCGAGCGGCGCGTAGACGTCGAGCGTCTCCTGCGAGATCTCCATCTGCCGCTCCGGCGCGAGGTGCGAGAGTGTCCGCATGTTGTGGGTGCGGTCGGCGAGCTTGATCAGGATCACGCGGATGTCGCGCGCCATCGCGATGATCATCTTGCGGAAGTTCTCGGCCTGGCGCTCGGCGCGGCTGGTGAAGTTGATCTGGCCGATCTTGGTGACACCGTCGACGAGGGTCGCGATCTCGCCGCCGAAGATGCTCTGCACCTGCTCGAGCGTGGTGAGCGTGTCCTCGACGGTGTCGTGCAGCAGGCCCGTCGCGACGCTCGGCACGTCGAGCCGCAGATCGGCGATCAGGCTCGCGACCTCGAGCGGATGCACGAGGTACGGCTCGCCCGACTTGCGCTTCTGGCCGCGGTGGACGTCGGCGGAGAAGTCATACGCGCGCTGCAACGTCGCGACGTCGGCCGCGGGGTTGTAGTCCTGCACCTTGGCGATGAGATCGTGCAGGTTCACGGCCCGCCCTCGACGACGATGCGCGCGACCTTGGCGCGCTCGGCGACCACGATCGACTCGAGACCGGCGACCGATTGGTCGACGTTGCGATTCACCAGCCAGTAATCGTACTCGCGCAGCGCCTCGGCTTCCTCACGCGCGCGCCGCAAGCGGCGTTCGATCGTCGCCTCGTCCTCGGTGTGGCGTGCGCGCAGGCGGCGCTCGAGCTCGTCCCACGATGGCGGGAACACCATCACCGCCACCGCCGCCTCCTTGTAGCTGCGCTTGAGATGGCGCGCGCCCTGGACGTCGATGTCGAGCAGCATGTCCGTGCCCCCGGCGACGGCATCGTCGAGGGGTGCGCGGACCGTGCCGTAGAGCGAGCCGTGGACCTCGGCCCATTCCGCGAAGACGTGCGCGTCCCGACGGCGCGCGAACTCCTCGCGATCGACGAAGTGGTACTCGCGGCCGTCGCGCTCGCCGGGGCGCGGCGGCCGGGTCGTGCACGAGATCGAGAGCGTGAGGTCCGGAACCCGGCGGAGGAGCGCCTCGACGAGCGTGCTCTTGCCCGCCCCGGAGGGGCCGGAGACGATGAACACGATCCCGTGACGCTCGAACGCGAACTCGGCACGCATACGCAATTCTAGAGAATCATTCGACGTTCTGCACCTGCTCGCGTAGGCGCTCCACCTCCCCTTTGGCCTCGACGACGAGCTGGGTGACCGCGAGGTTGTTGATCTTCGAGCCGATCGTGTTCACCTCCCGGTGCGCCTCTTGCAGCAGGAACTCGATCTGCTTGCCGACCGGCTCGCGGCCGCGCAGCAGTGCCCGCAAGGCCGACAGGTGGCTCGCGAGCCGGACCATCTCCTCGGTGACGTCGGCGCGGTCTGCGACCAGCGCCGCCTCCTGCGCGACCCGCGCGAGGTCGATCTCGTTACCCTGCAGCAGGCGCTGCATGCGCTCGGCGAGCTTCGCCTGTACGTCGCGCAGCGTCGACGCCGCGTGGCGGCGGATCCTGCGCTCGATCGCGATCAGGCGCTCGATGCGGGCGCGCATGTCGCGGCTGAGATTGCCGCCCTCGCGCCGGCGCTCGCGATCGAAGTGGACAAGCGCTCGCGTGAGCGCCCGCGTCGCCGCCGGAAACTCGGGGCGGACGTCGGTCGCCGTCTCGACGGTTTGGAAGATCTCCGGGGTGCGGAAGAGGCTCGGGTCGAGCGCCCCCGGGAGGTCGAGCTCGTGCAGCAGCCGGCGCCACGCGGCGGCGTGCTCGCGGGCCGCGGCGGTATTGAGCACGACACGCGTGCGCGCGATCGGCGGCGCGTTCCGACTCAGGTGCACGTCGACGCGACCGCGCGCGACGTGCTCCCGCACCGTCTCGCGACACTCCGCCTCCCACGGTCCGTACTCGCGCGGCGCGGTGATGCGCACGTCGAGAAAGCGCTGGTTCACCGCCCGCACCTCGACCGTGATCCGTCCGCCCGCGATCGGCGCCGCGGCGTTGCCGTAGCCCGTCATCGACCGCAGTCCCGCGCGCGTCGCCATCGCCGTCAGCGCTCGCCGAGTGCGCGCGCGAGCTCGCGGGCGGTGAGGGTCGCGGTCCCGACTTTCCCGACCACCACCCCCGCCGCGTGGTTGGCGAGAATTGCCGCCTCCTCGAAGCTGCCGCCGACGGCGAGCGCCAAGGCACACGTGGCAAGCACCGTGTCGCCCGCGCCCGTCACGTCGAAGACCTCGTGGGCGACGGTCGGGAAGTGCTGCGCGCGGGCGCCGGGCTTGAAGAGCGTCATCCCCGCGTCACCGCGCGAGATCAGGATCGAGTCGGCCTGCCACTGCTCGAGGAGCCGCCGTCCCGCTTCCGCGAGGCTCTGTCGATCCTCGATGTCGACGCCCGCGGCGCCGCTCGCTTCCGAGAGATTGGGCTTCACCAGGCTCGCTCCACGATAGTGCGGGAAGTTCGGACGCTTCGGATCGATGACGTATGCGAAGCGATGGCGCGCGCGCAAGCGCGCCAGCTCGGCGAGGACCTCCGGCGTCACGACACCTTTCCCGTAGTCCGACACGACGATGACGGGAAAGCGGCGCGCATGGCGCTCGATCCACGTCCGCAGCCGGCGCGCCAGCGCGGGCGGCGTCGCCGCGTGATCACCGTCGTGATCGAAGCGCACCACCTGCTGCTGGTGCGCGATCACGCGCGTCTTCGACGTCGTCGAGATGGCCGTGCTCGCGACGACGCCGGCGAGACCGCCGCCCGCGGCTTCCAGCGCCGCGGCGAGGGCGCGTCCCGCCGGGTCGCGTCCGACGAGACCGCAGGCGTCGGCACGGCCGCCGAGCGCGACGACGTTGCTCACGACGTTCCCGGCGCCGCCCGGGCGCACCTCTTGCCGCCGCACGCGCACGATCGGCACCGGCGCCTCGGGCGAGATCCGGCTGACGTCGCCCCACACGAACTGGTCGAGCATGAGATCGCCGATCACGAGCACGCGCGTGCCGGCGAAGCGCCGCACCAAACGGCGAAGACGGGCGGTCGTCGTCACCGTGGGTCCCTCGCGTCGGCGAGGACGCGGCGGTACACGGCGCGTGTGCCGCGCGCCATCGCGTCGATCGTGTAGCGCTCCGCGACGCGCGCGCGGCCCGCTTCGCCGAGCGCCCGCACCGTCGCCGGCTCGCGCGCGAGCCGCGCGATCGCGGCGGCGAGCGCACCCGGGTCGTCGACGTCGACGAGCAGCCCGGCGTCGCCGACGACCTCGGGCAACCCGCCCACGCGCGTCGCGACGACCGGCCGTCCCGCCGCCATCGCCTCGAGCGCGGCGACGCCGAGCCCCTCGTGGCGAGACGGCATCGCGACCGCGTCGACGGCGGCGAGGAGCGCGGGCACGTCGTCGACATGGCCGAGGAAGCGCACGCGGGCGCCGAGGCCGAGGGCGGCGGCGCGCGCCGCGAGCGCCGCCGCGAGCGACCCGGTGCCGGCGCACAGGAGCCGAACCGGCGGCTCGCGTACGAGCGCCAACGCCTGCAGCAGCGTCGCGTGACCTTTGCGCTCCTCGAGCGCGCCGACGATCGCGACGACGAACTCGCCGGGTCCGATTCCGAGCTGCGCGCGTTCGCCCGCGCGTCGTGCGGCGGCGTCCGCGAAGCGCGCGACGTCGACGCCGCTCGGTACGACCGCGATGCGGTCAGCGCGCACGCCGCTCGCCACCAACGCCGACCGCACGCCTTCCGAGATCGCGACCACCGCGTCCGTTCCCCGATTGTAGAGCCAGCGCGCGTACGACCCGCCGCGCAGCCGATAGTCCATCCGCCGCGTCACGATCCGTCGAGCTTGCGATCGCCCGATGAAGGCGCTCATCGCATGGGCACGGGCGGTGTGGAAATGGACAATGTCATAGGCCCCCGAGGCCAGCAATCCGGCGAGCCGTCGGCCGGCGAGCACGTCGAGGTGATTGCGAATGCGGAGCGGCAGGACCGCGACACCGAGTCCAGCCGCCGCGTGCGCGAGGTCCCCGCGCGGATCGGCGGCAACAGCCTGACGATCGCCCACTGCCGCGAGATGACGCACGAGGCCGAGCACCTGCCCCTCACCGCCGCTCATGCCCCGCTCCGGGTCGACGTGGAAAACCGCGAGCGGCCGGTCGTCGGGATCGCGCACGAGCCGCGCGTCGTCAGCGTGCGGCATCGGGGGGCACTCCGTGCGCGGCCAGCCGTGCGTGTCGCGCATCGTGCGTGCGCTGCGCGTCGGTCGCAGGTGTTTCGTGCGACGCGCGCTCCGTTCCGGCGGCGCCGCACGTCTCGCCGCCGTCCCGGCGCACGGCGTCGACCGCTTCCCATAACTTGGCGTAGCGCGCGAAGACGTAGAAGGCCGCCGACTGCGCGACGAAGAGGCCGGCGAGACCCTGCGCGAAGCCGCGCCGCAGGACGTAGAAGCGGAAGAACCGCCACAGGGGCCGCAGCAAGAGATCGGACCACGACGCGTTCCGCCCGCGCAGCAGGAGCTCGCGCGCGGCGACGCCGCTGAAGCCGTTGATCGTGGCGACGTGGTCGGCGACGTCGCGATACGTGTAGTGGAGAAGCGGCCCGCGCAGACGCCGGCTGCGCCCCTGCAGGATCACCTTCTCGTGCGGGTCGATGCCGCCCCAGACGACCCTGTCGCGCCGAAAGAGTCGGAGCCGGTAATCGGGGTACCAACCGCCGCGCCGCCACCAGCGCCCGAGGTAGTACACCAGGCGCGGCACGTAATAGCCGTCGGCGTCGGGGCTCCGCAGCACGCCCTCGATCTCGCGCCGCAGCTCCGGTGAGACACGCTCGTCGGCGTCGAGGTTCAGCACCCACGCACAACGCGTCTGCTCGAGCGCGAACGCCTTCTGCTCGACGAACCCCGGCCACTCGCGCTGGAAGATGCGATCGGTGTACTCACGGCAGATCTCGACGGTCCGATCGGTGGAGAACGAGTCGACGACGACGATCTCGTCGCACCACTTCACGCTTTCGAGCGCGGCGCGGATACCCTCTTCCTCGTCGTAGCAGATGATGGTGCACGACAGCGGCGCACGCGTGCGCGCGGTCCCGCCGGCATTGCGCGGACCGGATGCCATTCAGCCGCTCCGCGCGGCCGCGGCCGCCGATCGCCGGCGCGCGTACTCGGCGTCCTTGACGTCGGCGTGACGGACGATCTCCCGCCCGATGCGTCGGACCGCCCCACGCGGCGGCGCATCGCGGTCGCGCCGATGACCCGCGTCGCGCCCGACTTCGCCGGGCAGCCGACGGGCGACGGGCGCCCCGTCGGCCGATCGCCCGGCGGGCTCGGTCAGGTACCGACGCAGGAACCGTACATGTTCCCGCAGCGACGCCGCACGACCGACCGAGCGCGCGAGTTGCACCAGGTTCTTGCGCCGCCGCCGCCACGACAGCCGCCGGTAGCGGCGCACGCGATCGACGTCGACGAGCACGAAGCGTGGCGGCTCCTCCGCCGGCACGAGCACGTTCGCGCCGCGCAGATCCTGGGGGTAGATCCCCGCGGCGTGCAACCGACGCACCCAGTCGGCGAAGGCGACGCCGAGCTGCCGGCGCGCGCCGCCGCCGCGCGTACGCCAGAGGGCATCGAGCGACGGCCCCGCCACGTGCCGGATGACGGCACAGCTCCAGATCGGCACCGCGAGCCGTCGGCGCTCGAGGACCGCGACGATCTCCGGCGCCTCGAACCCGGCGTCGGCGAGGCGCGCCGCGCCCCGCCACGCGCGCGCCGCTCCCGAGCCGAGCGCCAGCGTCTCGAGGACGCGCGCCAGCGTGTGCTCGTGAAAGCGCTTGAGCACGAGCTCCGCGCCGTCGCGCGTCACCGCCCCCACCGTCGTCCGTGCCCCCGATTGGAGAATGCGCGTGTCCGCGCGCGCCAGCACCGCATCGACGGCGAGCAGCTCATCGGGCAGCGACACACGCGCGCGGCGCACGCGATAGCAGCCGTCAGCGCGCACGCGACGCCTCCGCGCGCGCGCGCATCGCGACGTCGCCGGAGCGTCCACCGCCGGTTGCGGCGACGGCGCTCTCGTGACCGAAGCTTCCTCCGTGCGGCGACGCGCCGCCGTCATACGAGCGGCCGCGACGCTGCACCGCGACGACGCCGCACCAACGCTCGATCGCGTCCACCGACCGCTCCAGGCTCGCCTCCTCCGCCACCGCACGTGCCGCGGCGGCGAGCGCGCCACGCCGGCCCGGCTCGAGGCCGAGCCGCAGGCGCGCCGCGAGCGCGCCCGCGTCGCGCGGGTCGTCGATGACGAGCTCGGCGAGGGCGCCCGTCAACACCTCGGCGGCGCCGATGTCGCGCGGTGCGACCACCGGCAGGCCCGAGGCGAGCGCCTCCAACACGACCATCCCGAAAGCATCGAACATCGACGGCAGCGTGAAGAGATCGGCGGCCGCGTACAAGCGCTCGACGTCGGCGCGCGGCCCGGTGAAGACGACCTGGCCGCGCGCGGCGGCGGCGCGGCGGCGATAGCTCGCGAGCTGCCGGTCGTCGCCGGCGACGACGAGCGCCGCGCCGCATGGCGGCTCACGCTCCCAGATCGCCAGCAACTGATCGACCCCTTTGCGGCGGAAGCCGGTGCCGACGCAGAGGACGACCGGCTGCTCGGGCGCGATGGCGAGCTCGCGCCGCGCGGCGGCGCCCTCACGCTCGCGCCGTCCGGGATGGAAGCGGGTCACGTCGACGCCGTAGCGCACGACCACGACGTCGCCCGGCGGCACCTGCGGGTACGTCGCCAGAATCTCGTCGCGGGTGCGCGCCGACACCGTCAGTATCTCGCGATACGCCCCGGGCGTGTACTGCCGGCGCTCGAGCGCCAGCAGCGCGAGCTGATACGGCCGCCAGCGGCGGACGTGGCCGGCGAGGCCGCCGGTCGCCGCGAGCCGCTCGACGTAGCGGCGATGGCAGCCGCCGCTCGCGCGAAAGAGATCGTGGCCGACGGTGCGTCCGAAGCCAATCACGGCGTCGGCATCGAGCGTGCGCCACACGCGCGGCGCGAGCGCGGCGAACGAGAGCAGCTTCGCGAGCTGCCCCGCGCGCACGACCGGCACGCGGTGCAGGCGGACCGCTTCCGGCACCGGCACGCGACAGTCGCCCGTCACGACGTGCACCTCGTGCCCGCGCGCGGCGAGCCGGTGCGAGAGCTCCCAGCAATCCGCCTCGGCGCCGCCGAGCCGGTCGTAGCGCTTGTGGACGAGCGCGATCCTCATTCGACGTACCCGAGCTCGCGCAGGCGGCGCTCGATCGTCGCCTGCTCCTGCGCGCTGAGCGCCGCAACCTCGCCCGCCGACGTCCGCTCCACCGCGACGATGCGCGCGTCGAGCGCGCGGGTGACGTCGGGATGCAGCGCCGCGACGTTGCGTCGCTCGCGCGGGTCGGCGGCGAGATCGTAGAGCTCGGCCGCGACGTCCGGCGCCTCGGGCGCGACGACGTACTTCCAGCGCGGCGTGCGCCAGCCGACGCGGCGATCGCGCGGCGTCCCGCGCACACGGCCGAATGCCTCGACGAACGCCTCGAGACCGAGATCGGCGCCGGCGACGGCGGGCAGCAGGCTCGTGCCGTCGATCCCGGGCGGCGCGCCGACGCCGGTGAGGGCGAGGAGCGTCGGCGCGAGATCGACCTGCCGGACGAGCTGCGTGACGGTCGTGCCCGCCGGCAGTCGGGCAGGCGCCGCGACGATCAGCGGCACGCGGATCAAGACCTCGTAGACGTCGCTCTCGTGTCCCTCGCGCTTGCGCGTGCGCGACGCGCCGAGGAGATCGCGCCAGAGACGGTACCAGCGATACTCGAGGGTACCTTCGATGAGCCGCTCCCCGTGATCGCCGTGAACGACGACGACGGTGTCCGCCGGCAACGCCTCGACGAGCGGTGCCAACGTCGCGTCGAGCGACGCGAGCGCGCGATCGTAGCGATTGCGGCCGTACCGTCGGTCCTTGAAGCCGGGCGACACCTTGCGCGGCGAGTGCAGCTCCCAGAGGTGCAGGAAGAGGAACCACGGCTCGGGCAACGTGCGCGCGCGCAGCCGCTCGACAAGGCCCCTACCCCACGCGTCCGAGAGATATTCGGTCGCGGGGCGGCAGTGGTACTCGAGGAAGCCGCGGTCGAGACCGTTCTCCGGCAGCAGCGGCCCCGTCACCTCGGCGACCGTGTGGTAGCCGGCGGCGGCGAGCAGCGCCGGCACGGTCGCGACGTCGGGTCGCAGCGGCCGGCCGCCGATCGCGCGGACGCCATGGCGCGGCGAATACACGCCGGTCAACATCGTCGCCACGCACGGCGTCGTCGACGACGCCGACGCGATCGCCTGCGTGAAGCGCACGCCGCGCGCCGCGAGCGCGTCGAAGGTCGGCGTCGCCACACCGCGACCGCCGAGCGCGTCGGCGCGCATGCAATCGACCAGCAGCACGAGGACGTTCGGGCGCGTCATCGTCGCGGGCGCTCCGTGGCTGCGACGGCCGGCGATGGCGTCGTTGGCGACGGCGCCGTTGCGACGGCAGACGCCGTTGCGGCGGCAGGCGCCGGCGCGCGCATCAGGCGCCGGAAGCCCAGCTCGCCGGCGTCGGCGACGCCGTCGAACCGCCGCCGCCGCGCGATCGTCTTCGCGATGATCCACGGCAGCCGCCGGCGCGCCTCCGCAGGCGTCCATCCACGGCCGGCGGCATACGCCCGATACACGCGCGCGCGGTCGGTCGCGACGACGCCCGTCAGCACGACGCGGTTCAGCTGCACGAGATTGCGGCGCGCGCCCCGCCAGCGCGCCGGTGCCGGCTCGCGGCGCGTCCGGTCGTGATCGAGAAAGGCGATGGTCCCGGTCGCGCCCGTCACCCAGACGTTCGTCGGCACGAGGTCGCCGGCGATGAAGCCACGCCCGTGCAGAGCGGCGACCGCGGCGCCGAGCGCAGTCAGCACGCGCCGCTTCGCGACGAGGAGCGCGCGTGCTTCCGCCGGAGCTGCCGCGGCGCGCCGGTACGCCAGATCGGCGAGCCGCTCCGCGACCGGCACCCCGTCGAGCGCCGCCGTCGCGACCCACGCGTCGACGACGACCGGGCCGCGTCGCTGCTCGGCCACGGCGAGCACCGCGGGTACCCGGACCCCGGCGGCGGTGAGCACGGCGCTCACGCGCGCCACGTGGCGCGCCTTCGAGGGGCGCAGCGTGTCCTTCACGACCGTGTGCCAGCGATAGCGGTGGTACCGTTTCAGGTACACGTCGCGGCCGTCGACGACGGCACGATACGTCGCGGCGTGCTTCGAGCGGTGGCACGGCGTCGTGGTCGTCGCCAGGCGCTCGGCGAGCGCCAGCCAGGTGTCCGCGGTTCCGCTGCCGCTCGCGACGCCCCACACGCGCCAGCGGCCAATGCAGACTGGATCGGTCATGCGCCCTCGAGGATGCGCGTCACTTGCGCGAGGACGCGCGCGGGCGTGATCGCCTGCATGCATTGGCGGCCGATCGGACACTCGCGGCGGTAGCATGGCGCACAGGGGACGCGGCCGACGAGCACGAAATCCTCGGAGCCGAACGGCGCGGAGCGCGCCGGCGTCGTCGCGCCCCACAGCGACACCACCGGCGTGCCGGCCGCGGCGGCGAGGTGCATGGGTCCGGAGTCGGGTCCGATCGCGAGGCGGGCGCGGGCGAGAATGCCGTACGCCTCGCGGAGCGTCGTCCGGCCGCTCACGTCGAGCGGCGGCCGGCGCGCGAGGGCTGCGGTCGCAGCGCCGATCGGCCGCGCGTCGGCCCCGCCGACGACGACCGTGTCCAAGCCGAGCGCATCGAGCGCGTCGGCGACGGCGGCGAAGCCCTCCGGAAACCAGAGGCGGCTCTCCCACGTGGAGGCGGCGACGATTGCCGCGAACGGGCGCGCCAGCGGCGCGAGGAGCGCGGAGACACGCGCGTCCTCCTCCGGCCGCAGCGTGATCCCGAAACGCGGCGGCGCGGCCGGCAGCTCGAGCAAATCGCCGAAGCGCGCGTACTGTTCGAGCTTCCAGCCGCGCTCGTCGACGGGCTCGATGGTGTGGGTGTTGAAGAGCCAGTTCAGCTCCTTCGCGTTGCGGCGATGAAAGCCGATCCGTACCGGCGCCCGCGACGCCGCGCTCACGAGGCCGCTTTTCAGATGCCGCTGCAGGTCCAACACGAGATCGAAGCCGCCGGCGCGCACCCGACGCAGAAAGCGCAGGAACGTCGCGGCGCCGCCGGCGCGCGCGAACACGAGACGCTCGTCGAGCGCGGGATGCTCCTCGAGGAGCGGCGCCGCCGCCGGCTCGACCGCCCACGCGATCCGCGCCTGCGGGTAGGCGGCACGCACGCGCATCGCGAGCGGCAAGGCGCGGGTGACGTCGCCGATCGCGCCGAGAAGCACGATCAGAATGCGCTCGGCGGCAACGCGCATTTCTCACTCCGTTCTCGCGCCGAGGCGGGACCGCAGGTAGAGCAGTGCCGCCGTCGCCACGAGCGCGCCGATGGTGACGACCGAGATCGTCTCGAGGTGCAACGATAGGCGCTTGCCGACGACGCCGCGCACGCTGAGCGTCGTGAGCGCGAAGGAGATCGCCAGCATGAGCGCGATGCGTCGCCGCTCCACCGTCGTGAGCCGCCACGCCTGCGCGTCGACGTCGACGTCGGCGTCTTCGATGGGCTGAAGGTGCGGCGCGAGGCCGATCGCGAAGCCGGCGGGCGGCGGCGGATCACCGACGAACGCCGCGCGCCAGAGCGCCGTGTAGCCGAGCAGGAGGAAGACGAAGTAGTGCTTCCACGCCAGCGGCGAGAACAGCACACAGATCGCGAGCACGATCGCCAGCTCGACGACGACCGCGGGCGAGCGCGGCGTGCGACCGCCGCGGCGCGCCACGAAGACGAAGAGCAGCGCGACGAGCGCGAGCGTGCCGTAGACGATCGCCGCGACGACCGGATCGTTGGACGCTTTGAAACGCTTCGCCGCCGGCGTCCAGTAGAGGGCGCCGTGCGAGTAGAGCCGGTCGACCATGGCGTAGAGCGACTGGTTGCCTTTGCGGACGGGCCAGCTGCCGGCGGCGAGCCGAATCCAGAAGCGCACGTTGCGCCACCACTGCGCCGGCCCCCACACGACGATCGGCGCCACGGTCGCGAGGAGCCCGCCGGCGATCGTTCCGGCGAGCGCGCCCCACCAGCGTTTGAAGAAACAGTACGGCACGAAGAACACCGGCAGCACCTTGATCGCCGCCGCGACGCCGATGATGCCGCCGCCGAGCGCCGGTCGTCCGCGCACCAGCCACCGGCATCCCACCAGGCAGCAGAACAGGATGAAGAGGTTGATCTGCAAGCGGTCGAAGTTGCCGAGGAGAAAGCGCGACGTCAGGACGAGCGGCCCGAGAAACGCGAGCGACGCGACCGAGATGCCGTCGCGCGACGAGAGCGTGAGCGGCCGGCGGTACACCAGCTCGACCGTCATGTTCAGCATCGCATACACCAGGACGGCATTCACGGCGAGCCACACGCCGCGCGCGACATACACGTTGACGCGCGCGAGCAGCGCGAACGGCACGCACACGACCGCGAAGATCGGCGGCCACGTGTTCACGGTATCGGGTCCGGCGCCCTCGTAGATGTCGCGCCCCTGGAGCACGCGCGCGCCGGCCTCCACGTAATGGACGAAGTCGCCCTCCTCCTTGATGTTGCGCGCCGCCGAGGCGAGAAAGACGAGGACGAGCGCCGCGACGACGAGACGCGCCCGCGCCCGCTCGTCGGCGCGCATCCGGTCGATCCACACCCGCATCACACCCGCTCCCGGTACGCACGATGGAAGGCCGCGTGGTCCTCGGCGCGCTGCGCCTCCGATGTCTCCAGTTTCGCCAGCGATCGCGCGAGACGGCGCAGCGCGCGCCACCGCGCGCTGCGCCCGACGGTCTTCCGCAGCCGCGCGCGATCGAGATCGATCACGTGCACCGCCGCGGCGCCCTCGGCGCGGCTCACGAGAATGTTGCCGACGTTCAGATCGCGGTGATGCAAACCGCGGTCGTGCATCGTCCGCAGCGCGCGCGCCACGGCGGCGACGATGGCCGCGCGCTCGTCGACGCGCGGATCGCGCTGTACGACGTCGCCGAGCGTCTCGGCGCCGGCAATCTCGCGGGTCACGATCGCGCCACGATAGCCGCCGCGCGCGCGGTCGACACGGATGCCGAGGACCTCCGGCACCGCAATGCCGCGGCGGCGCGCCTCGACCGTGAGCACGAGCTCGGCGAGCGGCCGCGGCCGCCATCCGAAGTAGCGGTCGCGGATGAAATGCCGCATCACGCCGCCGCGGCGATACCAGCGCAGCACGGCGCGGGTGCCGTCCGCGAGCGTGACGGCCCACGCCGCGCCACGACCGCCGCGGTTCACGAGCTCGCCGTCGACGATCTCCGGCGTCGCGTCGAGCAGGACGCGCAGGAGCGTGTCGCGGAGATCGTCGCGCACGACGACGAAGCCCGTCCGCGTGTCGATCGCGGTGAATCCGTCGGGCACCCGTCGCGCCGACGGTGTCACATGCCGCGCGGCGGCGCGCTCCGCTCGCTCCCAGACCTTGGCGGCAATCAACACGTCTCCGTAGGTCTCCAAGACCGCCAGCACGACGCCGGGCACGCCGTCGCGGCGCCGCATCCACAGGCGCCGGACGAGCGCGAGTCCCGGGCGCGCGATGAAGTCGCCGACGCCGACGGTAGCGCGGCTGCGGGCGGCGCACGTCGCCGCGCGGTCGAGGCGCTCGATCGCGGTCGTGATGTCCGGCTCCGTGGTCACGAGGCGACCGGGCAGCGCCACCGGCGCCGTGGCGGCGCCCGGCTCGCCGCGCCAGGCGACCACGATCGGCTCACCGCTGACGTCGCGGCCGAGAAAGCGATGCACGCGCACCGCGACGAACGACGCCGGTGTGCCATCGGGCGCGATCGCGGCCAGCGCGGCGGCGAGCTCCGCCGACGGCAGGTCCGTCACATGCAGGACGACGACGACGCGTGCGCCCGTCTCGCGGCGGACGAGATCGGCGGTTGCCACCCGCTCGCTCACCTCGGCCTCGAGCACGGCGACGGAGGTCGGCGCCGGCGTGTCGCGGAGATCCGGCGCGCGCACCAGATACCGAGCGACACCGGGTACCGCCGCGAGCGCCGCCGTAGGGTCGGCGTCGTCGTCGGCCTGGACGACGGCCACGGCGGTCGGGCGCATCCCGTGACGCTCACGCAGCGCGAACGCGCTCGATCGCCTCACGGACCTCGCCGATCTCGATCAACCGCATGCAGTCGTCCGTCCCGCGCGGACACCGCTCGCCGCCGTGACACGCCGAGCGCGGAGGCGACGTGCATCGGCGCGCTGTCGTTGGTGACGACGACCGCGGCGCGGGCGAGGATCGCCGCCAGCACCGCGACGTCGCTCGCGCCGCCGAGATCGAGCCCGGCCCCGCCGGCGGCGGCGTGGACCGCCGCCGTGATCGCGCGCTCGTCGGGCGCACCGAGGATGACGCACGCGAAGCCGTCGCCTTCGAGGCGTCGCACCAGCGCCCCGTACTCGTCGGCAGGCCAGCGCTTCGTCCGCCACGCCGCCCCGGGACAGACGGCGGCGAGCGGACGACCGTGGGCGAGCGGCGCCAGCAATGCGGTGGCGCGCGTCCGTGCCGCCTCGTCGATCGCGATCCACGGCGCCGCCGGCTCCGCGGCGGCGACGCCGCCGAGCGGCGCCAGCAACGCGAGAATGCGGTCGCGATCGTGGACGCCGGCCGGACGCGCGACGTGCGTCGTGTAGAGCCGCGCGCCCGGCGCCGTCGCGAAGCCGATGCGGCGCGGAATGCCCGCCGCGCGGAGCGCCAGCGCGGTGCGGATCGACTTGTGGGCCGCGATCGCCGTCGTGAAACGGCGGCGGCGAAGGCGGGTCGCGAGCCGCAGCACGCCGAGGACGCCGCGGCCCGCACCGCGCTTGTCGTCGACGAGCACCGCGTCGAGCGCCGGATGACGCGCGACGAGCGGCGCCGCCGCCGGCGTGACGAGGATCGTCAGCTGCGCGGCCGGCACCCGCCGGCGGAGCGCCGCGAGCAGCGGCGTCGTCAGCACGACGTCGCCGAGGAAACCGGTCTGGACGACGAGGATCCGCTCCGCGGCGTCGCGGGCCGCGCTCACTCGAGTGTCCGCGCCTCGTCGATCAGCATGACCGGGATGTCGTCGACGATCGGATACTCGAGCCGGCAGGCGCTACAGACGAGTCCCGTCCCGGCGGCATTCAGGGTCACCGGCTGCTTGCACTTCGGACAGGCGAGAATCTCGAGCAGTTCTTGGCTGATGGCCACTGTTCACCTCCTGCGGCGCCGTGCCGATCGTTCGGCGTCGTCTATAATCCACTTGGCGGCGGCACGAAAGTTCGCCGCGACATGGGCCACGGGCAGCCGCCGGTCGAGCGCGCGGCGGGTCGCGCGGCCGTGTCCGGTGAGGACGAGGACGCCGCGCGTGCCCGTCGCCGCCGCGAGGCCGAGGTCGACGGCGCCGTCGCCGACACAGTAGCTGCGCCCGAGGTCCAGTCCGAGATCGCGCGCGGCGCGGCGCACCAGGCCCGGTGCCGGCTTGCGGCATTGGCAGCGGCGGCGGAACGGCGGCGCGCCGGCGTCGGGATGATGGGGACAGACGTAGATCCCGGCGAGCGTCGCGCCGCGCGCCGCGAGGCGGCGCGCAAGCTCGGCGTGAATCGCGTCGACGGTCGCGAGCGTCATCCGGCCGCGCGCGACGCCCGACTGATTGGTGACGAGCACGATCGCGAACCCCGCGTCGCCGAGACGCCGAATCGCCGCGGCGACACCCGGCAAGAGGCGCAGGCCGGCGACGCTCGCGAGATAGTGGACCTCGCGATTGACGGTCCCGTCACGATCGACGAACACCGCCGCCCGCCGTCGCGGCGCGCGCACGCGCGCGATCCGACCGGCGCCGATTCGACGACCCGAGCGCGTCACGGCCCGCGCTCGGGCGGGCGCTCGTGCCACGGCCGCTGCGCGCCGGCAGCGGCGACCCCCGCGAGCACGTCGGCGGCGAGCGGACCGAGGACGCGCGCCAAGAGTGCCGTCGGGTTGTCGATCGTGACCCCGAGGCGGAGCGCGACGAGCTTGCCGCGCGCGAAGGGGAAGCGCTCGAGCTTCACCAGATCCTTCTCCGTCGTGACGATGAACTCGACGTCCTTCGCCGCGTGCGAGATCTGGTGCCAGTCGGCGATGTCGTACGGATGGTGATCCGGATACTCGAGGATGTGCACGAGGTCCGCCTCCCAGTCGCGCAACGACTCGTAGAGCGGCCGCGGACGAGCGACGCCGGAGAGCGCGAGCACGCGCTGGCCGGCGAGCGCGGCGAGACCGAGCTCCTCCCACGCGTGCGGGCCGACGCGCAGCAGCGCCGTGGGCGCGAAGCGCGCCCGCACGACGAGCTGGTCGGGCCGTGATGCCGGCACGCTCTGCGTCGCGCCCGCCGCGTCGCGCTCGGCGACGACGATCACGTGCGCGCGCCGCAGCGCCGCAAGCGGCTCGCGCAGCGGTCCCGCAGGCAGGAGGCGCGTCACGCCGCCGCGTTGTCCGGCGTCGACGAGGACGATGTCGACGTCGCGTGCGAGGCGGCGGTGCTGAAACGCATCGTCACAGAGGAGAAGACGGCTGCCGAACGTCTCGACGGCGAGCGCCGCCGCCGCCGCACGATCGTGGCCCGCCACCACCGGCACAGCGGCGGTCCGTGCCAGCATCACCGCCTCGTCGCCCGAGGCCGCGACGTCGCTGCGCAGCGTCGCGCCGTCACCGACGACGTGCGGCGCCGCGGTCGTGCCGCCGTACCCGCGACTGACGATCGCGACGGCGATCCCGCGCGCCTGCGCTTCGCCGGCGAGCCAGCGCGTGAGCGGCGTCTTCCCGCTGCCGCCGATCCGCAGATTGCCGATGCTGACCGTGCGCGCGCCGACTCGCCGCGTCCGCACGAGGCCGGTGCGGTACGCCGCGTTGCGCGCGAGCACGACACCTGCGTAAAGGGCGCTGGCGGGCGCGAGCGCCAGGCGCGCGAGCGCGAGGCGTGCGCCCTCCCCGTCCCACAACCGGGCGGCGAGCCGTGCGCTGCGTTCGCTCACGACGACCTCGCCTCCTGCGCGAGGACGCCGCGGATCACCGCCATTGTGACCGCGACCGCGCCGTCGCTCGCCGCGACGACGGCACGCGCGCGGGCGCCCGCCGCGCGCGCCGCGTCCGGAGCGGCGAACCACGCCAGCAGCGCGCGCCCGAGCGCCTCGTTGTCGACGACCTCGACGCCCCCGCCCGCCGCGACGAGGCGCGTCGCCGCGTCGCGGACGTGCTCAGTGTGCGGTCCGAAGACGACCGGAACCGCCGCCGCCGCCGGCTCGAGGACGTTGTGGCCGCCGACCGGCACGAGCGTCCCGCCAACGAACGCCGCGCGCGCGCCTTCATAGAGGCCCGCGAGCTCGCCGAGCGTGTCGAGCAGCAGCACGGGCGCCGACGCCGGCCAGGCGCCGTCCCTGCCGAGCTCGGAGCGGCGCACGAACGCCACGTCGCACCTGCGGAGCCACGTCGCGACATCGGCGAAGCGCTCTGGCTTGCGCGGCGCCAGCAGCAGACGCGCGTCGCCGACGACGGCGCGGACGCGCTCGAACGCCGCCAGCGCCGCCTCCTCCTCGCCCGCATGCGTGCTCGCGGCCACGAGCACGGGCACGTCGGCGACGCCGAGTCGCGCCAACGACAGCGCGCCGCTCGCGCCGACGGCGGCGGCGGTCGCCGCTTTCACGCTGCCGGTGACGACGATGCGATCCGGCGGAGCACCGAGCGCCGTGAGACGGCGCGCCGTCTCCAGCGACTGGACGCAGAAGACGCGGACGCCGGCGAGCACCGGCGCAAAGAGCCGCCGCCACCGCCGGTAGCGCCCGAAGGCGCGCGCCGACACGCGGCCGCTCACCATGATCGCCGGAACCTCGCGCGCCGCCAGCGCGCGGAGGAAGTTCGGCCAGAGCTCGGTCTCGCTGAAGAGGACGAGCCGCGGCGCCACCGCATCGAGCGCGCGCCGTACCGCCCAGGGTGCGTCGAGCGGGAAGAGCACGCGGACGTCCGCCTCGGGAAGACGCGTCGCCGCCGCGTCGCGCCCCGACGCCGTGAGCGTCGAGACGACGAGCCGGTACGCCGGCAGCTCGTGCCGCAAGCGGCGCACGATCGGCGCCAGGGCGCTGATTTCACCGACGGACGCGCCGTGGATCCAAATCGCGGGCCGGCCCGGCTCGGTCTTCGGGACGCGGCCGAGGCGCTCCCACAATCCGCGACGCCACGCCGGGCGCACCGCCAGCGCGAGCGCGGCGACGGGCCCGAGGCACACCGCGAGCACGAGGACGATCGCATTGTAGAGAAAGAGCACCGACCCGGCGGCGCTCGCCGCCGGCGTCGACGGCGGCGCCGTCGCGGTCAGTATTGCCAGCGACCTTTGCCGAAGCGGAAGATCTCGGTGACGTCGCTCTGCTCGACCGCCGTCGCGGGCGCCGCGAGCGCCGCGCTCTCGCTCGCGCCCGCGCGGCGATACCGGGTCTCGCGATACGTGATCTTACCGATCGGGTCCTTCCCCGGGGCCTCGCGCGCGATGCAGGTGCATTTCGTGTCGTAGCCGACGTACTCGCCGCTCACGCTGCCGTCGTGCGTATCCCACGCGATGTGACTCGTGTTGTACGTCTCGCGATCACGCAACTTCTGCATCCACTCGTCGCAGAACGCCTGGAAGTTCCGCACCTCGGGGCCGCTCACCGCTTCGGCGGGTGTCGTCGTCTTCGCGCCCGTCGCAGCCTTTGCGGCGCCGCCTTTGGCGCCCTTGCGGGCGGTTCCGGTCTTCGCCGTTCCGCTCTTCGCCGCCGCGCCACCGCTCTTCGGCGCCGGCTTGGCCCCCTTCGCCGCCGCGCCGCCGCTCGCTGCACCGTCGGCCGGTGCCGCTGGTGCGGCACCGCCGCCCGTATCCTCCGCATACACCGTCATGCCCCAGGTCGCGCCGACCATCACGGCGACTATCACTGCCAGTATTCGCGATGTCCCTGCCATGCGGCCCTATATATGGACGTGCCCGCCTGGTTTGCAATTCACGCGTTGCGCGGATCCTCGACGGCCGCTTCCGCGGCGGCGGTGACGCGCGCCAGCTCGCGCTCGAGCGTCGCGCGCAGCGCCTCGACCGTCGCTGCGTCCGCGTCCTCCGGCACCGCGATCGACGGCGCGCCGACGTACACGACGCGGCTTCCCGGAAGCGGCAGCAGGAGCCGGTCCCAGCTGCCGAGGCGACGCTCCCAGCGCGCCGCCGCACCGACCGGCACGATCACGGCGCCGGTCGCCCGCGCCACTTGCACCACGCCGCTTTTCGCGACGTGACGCGGGCCGCGCGGGCCGTCAGGGGCGAAGGCGAGATTGGCGCCGCCGCGGTACGCCCGCAGCAGATCCTTCAGCCCGCCGGCCCAGCCGCGCGTCGACGAGCCGCGGGCCGTCGCGATCCCGAGCGGCCGCACGGCGCGGGTGATGAGCTCGCCGTCACGATGGCGGCTGACGAGAATGCAGACGCGCTGCCGGCGCCGGTCGGCGAACGGCATCAGCAACAGGCGATCGTGCCAGAACGCGAGGATGACACGCTCGCCGCGCGCCCAACGCGCGAAGAGCTCGTCGCCGTTCACGTAGCGCGGGCGCAGCGTCCAGCGCAGCAGGAACAAGAGCGCGGCCACCACGAGCGCGGCGAGCGGTACGAGACGCGCGAGCCAATCGCGGCGCGCGCGCGCCCGCCGCCGGCTCGGCTCGACGTCGTGGCGCGCGGAGCGCGATGCGCCGTGCCTCGTCACGTCGCGACGGCGGCGCGCGTGCGCCGCATCAGTGGAGCAGACGCTCGCTCTCGACGCGCTCGCCGCTGTCTTGGAACTGCAGGTCGTAGAGCTTGCGGTACTCGCCGCCCACCGCGAGTAGCTCCTCGTGCGTCCCCTGCTCGATGATCTGGCCGCGCACGACGACGACGATGCGGTCGGCACGGCGGATCGTCGAGAGACGGTGCGCGATGACGAGCGACGTGCGGTTCACCATGAGACGCTCGATCGCTTGCTGCACGAGACGCTCCGACTCGGTGTCGAGCGCGGAGGTCGCCTCGTCGAGGATGAGGATCGGCGCATCCTTGAGCAGCGCGCGCGCGATCGCGAGCCGCTGGCGCTGCCCGCCCGAGAGCGTCACCCCGAGCTCACCGATCGGCGTGTCGTAGCCTTGTGGCAGCGCGGTGATGAACTCGTGGGCGTTCGCGGCGCGCGCCGCGCTCTCGATGTCCTCCATCGCCTTGCCGATGTCGCCGTACGCGATGTTCGCACGCACGCTGTCGTTGAAGAGGAACGTGAACTGGGTCACGAGCGCGATCTGCGCCCGCAGCGAGCGCAGCGTGTAGTCGCGGATGTCGACGCCGTCGATCGTGATCCGGCCCTCGGTGACGTCGTAGAAGCGCGGGATCAGATCCGCGAGCGTGCTCTTGCCGCCGCCGCTCATACCGACGAGCGCGACGACCTCGCCGGCGTGGATGTCGAGATTGACGTCGCGCAAGACCGGCTCGGCGCCGTAGGTGAACCCGACGTGCTCGAACGCGATGCCGCGGCGCATGCCCGTGAGCGGCCGCGCCGTCGGTCGGTCGACGACCTCGGGCTCTGTGTCGAGGAGCTCGAAGACGCGCTCCGCCGCGCCGACGCCCTGCTGGATCGTGCTGTTCGTCTTCGTCAGCCCTTTGAAGGGCTCGTACAGCAGGAACATCGCGGTGAGGAACGCGAGGAACGAGCCTTGGCTGCGGCCGCCGGCGATGACGCTGTTGCCGCCGTACCAGACGACGCCGCCGATGCCGAACGCGGCGAGGACCTCGAGCGCCGGCGTCGTGAGCGCCTTGATCATGCTCGCCTTCATGTACAGGCGGTACAGGCGGCGGTTCTCGGCGCCGAAGCGCTCGCGCTCGTACTCCTCCATGCCGAACGCCTTCACGACCCGATTCCCTTGGACCGTCTCCTGCAAGAGCGCGGTCAGGATCCCGAGCGAGCGCTGGCCGCGCTTGCTGAAGCGCCGCAGACGTTTCGACAGCTTCAAGATCGGCAGCACCGACGCCGGGAAGACCAGGAACGCGATCAGCGCCAGCGTCGGGTCCTTGTAGAAGGCGACGACGATGAGCACCAGGAGCGACGTCGTGTCGCGCATGACCGACGCTACCGCGTCGGTGAGCGCGGTGCGGATCAGCGCCACGTCGTTGGTGACGCGCGAGAGCGTATCGCCGGTCGGCGTGCGGTTGAAGAACGCGAGCGAGAGCCGCTGGATGTGATGATTCAGCTCGTCGCGGAGATCGCAGATGATGCGCTGCCCGACGAGGTCCATGAGATAGTTTTGCGCGAAGCTCGACGCGCCGCGAAAGAGAAAGAGGAGGACGATCGCGACCGGCAGGATGCGAAGCGCGACGACCTTCTTCGCGGCGAAGATGTCGTCGAACACGCGCTCGACGAGGAGCGGCAGGACACCCGTCGAGGCGCTGAAGAGGAGCATGGCGACGACCGCGCCGACGAACCACGGCCACACGTACGGCCGGAGATAGTGCAGCAAGCGCGCATAGGTCTCGCCCGCGCCGCGCCGCCGCGGCGCACTCTCGAGCGCGCGCGGCACGCGCTCCGCGTGCGGTACGCCGGACGGCGTGACGCCGGCGGCGCGGCTCTTGTGTGTGTTCACGCCAGCATCTCCGCCGCGATCGCCGCCGCCTTGCGCGCGGCGCCGCCGCCGCCGAGCTGTTCGCGGATCGCGGTGAGCGTGGTCGCCGTCGTCGCCCGCAAGCCGGCGTCGTCGAGGAAACGCGTCGCCGCCGCGGCGATCGCGGCGCCGGTCGCGTCGCCCTGGAGGAGCTCGGGGACGACGGCGCGCCCGGCGATCACGTTCGGCAAGCCGACGAAGGGCACGGAGACCAGACGGCGCGCGAGCGCGTAGGTGAGCGGCGCGACGCGATAGACGATCACCATCGGCCGCTCGAGCAGCGCGGTCTCGAGCGTCGCAGTGCCGGAGGCCACCAGGACGAGTTCGCTCGCGTGGACCAGATCGTACGTATCTCCCTCCACCACCGTCACCGGCAACGGCCGTCCGCGCATCGTAGCGGCAATGTCCGCACGGCTCAACGTGTCCGCCAACGCCAGCACGCATTGCACGTCGCCGCGCGCGACCAGGCGCTCGGCGGCCTCCGCCATGGGCGGCAGAATGAGCGCCATCTCCTTCTGACGGCTGCCGGGAAGGAGCGCGACGAGCCGCTTCGCCGGGTCGAGGCCGTGCCGCGCCAGGGTCTCGGCGACCGGCCGGGTCGGCCGCACGCGGTCGAGCAACGGATGCCCGACGAACTCCGCGCGCGCGCCGCTCCCGGCGTAGAGCGGCGCCTCGAACGGGAAGACGACGGCGAGGCGATCGACGCGGCGGGCGATCTTGCGGATGCGGCGGCGCCGCCACGCCCACACCTGCGGGCTGATGTAGTACAGGACCGGCACGCCGCGCCGGTGCGCGACGCCGGCGAGCGCCACGTTGAACTCGGCGAAGTCGACGAGGATCAGGAGATCGGGCGGATCGCTGCGCAGCAGGCGGCGCACCGCCCGATAGGCGCGCACCACGGCGCCGAGGCGCTCGCGCGCCTCCAGGAGGCCCATCGTCGCGATCGCCGCCACGTCGACGATCGTCTCCATCCCCGCCGCGCGCAGTCGTGGTCCGCCGATACCGCGCACCTCGACGTCGGGCACCAGCACCCGGAGCGCCGCGACGAGATCGGCGCCGTGCATGTCACCCGACGCCTCGCCGGCGACGAGGAGGACACGTCGTCGACGGGCATGCGCGGCCGCGTCGGTGCTCGCGGCGGCGTCGCTCACGGCGCCACGACGTCGGCGACGAGGCTCGCGGCGATGCGCTCCGCGAGCTGCAATGCGCGCAGCGCCTCGCGCCCGCCGACGAGCGGCTCCGTCCGCGTCGCGACCGCGTGCAGGAACGCCTGCACCTCGTCCCGCAGCGGATCGCCCTCCCCCACGTCGTGCTCGGCGACCGTGATCTCGGCGAGCGCACCGGGCCCGCGCGGCGGAATACGGCGGCAGATGCGTACGGTGCGTTGGTCGTAGTCGATCGCGACGTAGGCGTCGGGCTGGAAGATGCGCAGCTTGCGCTCGCGTTTCAGCGACACCCGGCTCGCCGTCACGTTGGCGATGCAGCCGTCGGCGAACCGCAAGCGCGCGTTCGCGATGTCGACCGACGGCGTGAGGATCGGCACGCCGACGCTCTCGACCGCCACGACGTCGGCCGGCACGAAGCTCTGAATCACGTCGAGGTCGTGGATCATGAGATCGCGAATGACGTCGACATCGGTGCCGCGATCGACGAACGTCGCGAGCCGGTGGCACTCGAGAAAGCGCGGCCGTGTGACGACGTCGCGCGCGGCGCGGAGCGCCGGGTTGAAGCGCTCGAGGTGCCCGACCTGCAGGATCCGGCCGCCCTCCTCCGCGGCGGCGACGAGCCGCATGCCCTCCGCGACCGTCGAGGCGAGCGGCTTCTCCACCAGCACGTCGATCCCCGCTCGGAGGAGATCGCCGGCGATCGCCGCATGATCGCGCGTCGGGACCGCCACCGACACGCAGTCGACGTGCCCGGCGAGCGCGCGGTGGTCCGCAAAGACGCGCACTCCGAGCGCATCCGCGACCTCGCGCGCGCGCGCTGCGTCGCGGTCGGCGACGCCGACCAGCGCCGCGTCCGGCAGTGCCGCGTACTTCTCCGCGTGGAAGCGCCCGAGGTGGCCGACCCCGACGACCGCCGCACGTAGCATCGTCACGTCGCGTCTCCTCGCGGCGGTCCGTCACCGATCCGTCGCATCCGCGTAGCCGTAGTGCCTTGGGCCGGTCGCGTCAACGCGCCGCTCTCGTTCTGCGCCGCCGGGAGGCGGTGGAGGTCTCTCTGCACCCGACGTGCGCAAGAGGGTAGGTTTGCGCACCACGGGTACAGACCGACGACCCCCCGCGCCCGCCCCCGCCGCGGGCCGGGGGTCGCCGGCCGCGCCGCGGCCGTCCGTTCCACGATCCGCACGCCCCACCAGTTCGCCGGCCGCACCAGCGTCGCGAGCGCGCGCCGTCGCGCGCGC
>WNFR01001764.1_pt1 | contig 25011 bp, 21 predicted proteins | sample 5400221 | NCBI WGS metagenome assembly WNFR01 (sample SAMN13153357, study PRJNA577476) | soil metagenome | isolation source: 40 cm soil under Madrone tree | place: USA:California | collected 2016-06-14 | reverse complement strand
GCGCTCGCCCTGCATGACGACCCGGACCCGCAGCCGCATGCGTACGCCGCGGCGCGCGTCGAGCGCACGGCGCAGCACGCGCACGTCCGCGACCTCGTCGACCGGCACCCCCGCGGCACGAGCGGCGGCGGCGCGCAGCGCTGCGGGATCCGCTGCGACGTCGGGACGCACCGCGAGGTCGATCTCATGTGACATGGCGGCCGATCGTATATCGCGACGGCGACAGCGACGATCAGCGCGCGGCGTGTGGCCGGTCAGCGCGCGTCGCGCGCGGCAGGCTTCACGACGAGCGGGAGTCCGGCGACCATCAGCACCACGGAGTGGACGGCGGCGGCGACGCGCTGGTTCGCGAGGCCGAGTAAATCGCGGAATCGCCGCGTCTCCTCGACGAACGGTATGATGCCGGAGCCGACCTCGTTCGTCACGACGACGACGGGACAGGCGCTCGTCCCGATGGCTGCGGCGAGCGCGTCGATGGCGCTCTCGACGTCGCCGGGCGACGTCGCGCTCGCCGACAGATTCGCGATCCATAGCGTCACGCAATCGATCACGACGACGCCGCTCGCCGGCGCGCCGCGCGCGAGCGCCGCCGCGACCGCGCGAGGCTCCTCGACCGTCGCGAACGCGTCGCCGCGCTCAGCGCGATGACCTCCGATCCGCAGCACCATCTCCGCGTCACGCGCCTCGGCGGTAGCGATGAAGAGACGCGGCGGCGGCAACGCCATCGCACGCTCGAGCGCGTAGCGGCTCTTGCCGCTGCGAGCGCCGCCCGTCACGAGCAGCGACGCGCGCGCATCGCTCACGTGCGCTCCACCGCCGATCGCAGCGTCGATCCGCCGAAGCCGCGCTCCATGTCGGCGATGATCGCGCGCGCCGCCTGCACCGGGTTCTTGGCGTCGCGGATCGGCTTGCCGACCACGAGATAGTCGGCACCGGCGCGAATCGCGTCCTCGGGACTCATGACGCGCTTCTGATCGTCCCACCCGGCGCGCGGCGGCCGCACGCCGGGGGTGACGATCGTGAACGAGCGGCCGCATGCCTTGCGGATCGTCGCGATCTCGTGCGGCGACGCGACGACGCCGTCCATCGCGCTCTCCTTGGCCAAGCGCGCGAGCCGCACCACCTGGCTCTCGATTCCCGCCATGACGCCGACGCGCTTCAGATCGTCGCGCGAGAGGCTCGTCAGCACCGTCACCGCGAGGATCTTCGGCCGTCGCAGCGCCTCGCGCCGGCACGCGCGCCGTACCTCAGCGACCGTGACGCGCATCATCTCGTCGCTGCCCGACGCGTGGACGTCGAACATCTTCACGCCGAGGCGCGCCGCCTCGACCCCTGCTTTCGCGACTGTGCGCGGGATGTCGTGGAACTTGAGGTCGAGGAACACCTCGCCGCCCCGCTCGCGGATGCGACGCACGATCGCGGGACCCGCGTGCAGGAAGAGCTGCTTCCCGACTTTGAAAAGGCCGACCTCCGGCAGCAGCTCGTCGATCAACGCCTCGGCGTCGGCGGTCGAGTCCACGTCGAGCGCGAAGATCAGCCGCCGCTTGCTCTCCGTCGCGCGGCCGGCGCCGAATCGCCAGTGGATCGTCACGTCACCCCGCCGCGACGCTCAATGCTTCGGCGACGAGCGCGGCGACGCGCGCCGCGGCGTCCTCCACCGGCACCTCGACGGCCGCCGACTCCGTGCGGCGCTTGAGCTCGACCGCGCCGCGATCGAGCGCCCGTGGACCGACGGTGATCCGCAGCGGGTGACCGATCAGATCGGCATCCTTGAACTTCACCCCGGGGCGCTCCTCGCGGTCATCGAGGAGGACGTCGATGCCGCGCGCCTCGAGCTCGTCGTGCAGGCGCACGGCGGTCGTCCGCAAGCGTTCGTCGCTCCAGTTGACGGGCACGACGGCAACGGAGAATGGGGCGAGCGGCAGCGGCCAGATGATCCCGGCGTCGTCATGGTTCTGCTCGATCGCGGCGGCGATCGTCCGCGTGACGCCGATACCGTAGCAGCCCATCTCGAGCACGCGCTCCGCGCCCTCGGCATCGAGCACGGTCGCATGCATCGCGGCGCTGTATTTGGTGCCGAGGTGGAACACCTGGCCGACCTCGATCCCGCGCTGCAGGACGAAGCGGCCGCCGCAGCGCGGACACGGGTCGCTCGCCGCGGCGACGCGCAAGTCGGCGAGCTCGACGTCGGCGAGATCGCGCGCGTGCGCGACACCGACCAGGTGCTGATCGGCCTCGTTCGCGCCGGCGACGCCGTCGGTCAGCCCGGCGAGCGCGCGATCAGCGATGCGGCGCAGGTCACGCGGGAGTCCGAGCGGACCGGCAAATCCGACGGGCGCGCCCGTGACGCGCGCGACGACGTCCTCGGGCGCGAGGACGACCGCTTGTGCGCCGAGCGCGTCCTTGAGCTTCGCCTCGGAAAGCGTCTGGTCGCCGCGGACCATCGCCAATACCGCGTCGCCGCCGTCGACGACGTAGACGAGGCTCTTCACGAAGCGCGTCGCCGGCACGCGCAGAAAGGCGCTCACCTCTTCGACCGTGCGCTGCCCGGGCGTCGCAACTTTGCGGAGCGGCGTGTGATCGGCGGCGCCCGCGGCACCGTCGCGCTTCGACGTGCCACCACTGGTCTCCGATATCGTGGCGCCGCTCTCCGACGTCGCGCCGCTTGCGTCCGTGATGCCGATCGCCGCCTTCTCGATGTTGGCGGCGTACTCGCATTGCTCGCAGCTCACGATCGCATCCTCGCCGGAATCGGCGAGCACCTGGAACTCGTGCGAGCGGCTGCCGCCGATCGCGCCCGTGTCCGCCTCGACCGGCCGGAAGCGCAACCCGCAGCGCGCGAAGATGCGGCGGTATGCGGCGTACATGTTGTCGTACTCGCGGTCGCAGTCGGCGCGGTCGACGTGGAAGGAGTAGCCGTCCTTCATGATGAACTCGCGCCCGCGCATGAGGCCGAAGCGCGGCCGTACCTCGTCCCGGAACTTCACCTGGATCTGGTACAGGTTGAGCGGCAGGTCGCGATACGAGCGGGCGTCGCGGCGGACGAGATCCGTGATCACCTCCTCGTGCGTCGGGCCGAAGCAGAAATCGCGGTCGTTGCGGTCCTTCATCCGCAGGAGCTCCTTGCCGTAGCGGTCCCAGCGGCCGCTCTCCTGCCACAGCTCCGCGGGACAGACCGTCGGCAACAGCACCTCCTGCGCGCCGGCGCGCTGCATCTCTTCGCGGATGATGCGCTCGACCTTCCGCAGCACGCGCACTCCCAGCGGCAGGAAATCGTAGATGCCGCGCGCGACCTGGCGAATCATACCGGCGCGCAACATGAGCTTGTGGCTCACCACCTCGGCTTCGGCGGGCACCTCACGGAGCGTCGGGATCAAGAGTCGCGTCTGGCGCATGGATCTCCTTCTGACGGTCGTCGCGATGCAGCTGCGGCGCTCGTCTTTATAGCGCGCGTCGCGGCGATTGCACCAATTGGAGCGTGAACGCCGCACGCGCGCGCACGAGCATGTCCGTAGCGCGCGCGAGCGTTGCACCCGCATCGCGCGCAGTTATAATCCCCCGCCGCGGCCGCCCGCGCATTCCCACGTCATCATGGACTTCGGCTTCACCGCAGAGCAGGAGATGCTGCGCGACGCGGCTCGCAAGTTTCTCGCGAGCGCGTATCCGCCTGCGGTCGCGCGTGCCGCGATCGCGAGCGCCACGGCGCACGACGTGGAGCGCTGGCGTCGGCTCGCCGCGCTCGGCTGGACGGCGATCCTCGTCCCCGAGGAGCTCGGCGGGCAGTCCGGCTCCTTTCTCGACATGGCAGTCGTGCTCGAGGAGACGGGAAAGGCGCTCCTTCCGGGACCGTTTTTCGCGAGCGCCGTGCTCGGCACGGTCGCGGTCCGCGCGGCGGGGACGCAAGAGCTGCAGAAGCGCTGGCTGTCGGCGCTCGCGCACGGCGACGCGATCGTCGCGGTGGCGCCCGGCGCCGGCGAGGGGACGCTCGACACCGAAATGCCGGTCATGTCGCCAGTGGCCGATGGGCTTCGCATCCATGGTCGTCTCCCGTTCGTGCTCGACGCGCACGTCGCGGATGCGATCGTCGTCGCCGCGCGCGCATCGGATACCGACGCGGTACGACTCGTCATCGTCGAGCGCGGCGCCGCGGGGCTGGCGGTGACGCCGCTCCAGACGGTCGACATGACACGACGGCTCTGCGCGGTCGATCTGCAGGACGTGCCGTGCACCGCGCTCGCCGACGCGCCGGCCGCCATGCACGCGCGCCGCCGCATCCGCGATCACGCCTGCGCCGGTCTCGCGCTCGAGCTCGTGGGCGTCGGGCAGCGCGCGCTCGACATGTCGGTCGCGTACGCAAACGAGCGCACGCAGTTCGGCCGCCCGATCGGCAGCTTCCAGGCGATCAAGCACAAGTGCGTCGACATGATGGTCGCCGTCGAGACGGCGCGCTCGCTCGCGTACTACGCCGCGTGGGCGGTGAGCGAGGACGCCGCCGACGCCAGCAGCGCCGCCGCGATGGCGAAAGCCTACTGCGGCGACATGGCAAAGACGGTCACCAGCGAAGCGATTCAGGTGCACGGCGGCATCGGCTTCACGTGGGAGCACGACCTACACCTCTATTATCGTCGTGCGCTCGCCGCCGATGCGGCGTTCGGTGCCGCGCCGGCGCACCGCGAGACGATCATGCGCGCCGTCGTCGCCTGACGTGCGCGCGCTCGTGGTCCACGGCGGAGCCGGTGTCACGTCGGGCGCGGTCGACGCGCAGCAGCGCGCCTGCGCGCGCGCGCTCGATGCGGGGTGGAGCGTTCTTTCCGGCGGCGGCAGCGCGCTCGACGCGGTCGTCGCGGCCGTCGAGCTGATGGAGGACGAGCCGACGCTCAACGCCGGCCATGGCGCATGTCTCACCGAAAACGGCACGGTCGAGCTCGACGCGGCGGTGATGGACGGTGGCGAGCGCCGCGCCGGAGCGGTCGCGCTCGTGCGACGACTCCGGCACCCGGTACGGGCCGCGCGTCTGCTGTTGGAGGAAGGGCGGCACGTGTTCCTCGCCGGCGACGCCGTCGAGGCGTTCGCAGCAGCGCACGGCATTCCGCTCATCGATCCCGCGACGCTCGTCACGCCGGCGCGGCGTGCCGCGTGGACGGCGCGTCAGGGTGCGGCGGATGCGGCGGCGGCAGGCGCCGCATCCGCCGGCCCGCGCGCCACGTCGCCCGCGGCGCCGAGCAGCGAGAGCGAGACGGGTCGCGGTGAGGACGGCTCCGGCACCGTCGGCGCCGTCGCGCTCGACGCGGCAGGTCACGTCGCCGCGGCGACCTCGACGGGCGGCATCGCCGGCAAGCGCGCAGGACGCATCGGCGACTCACCGATCATCGGCGCCGGCACGCTCGCCGACGATCGCGCGGGCGCCGTATCGGCGACGGGCGACGGCGAGGCGATCATCCGCGCCACGGTCGCGAGCGTCGCGCTCGGCGTCCTACGAAGCGGCGTCGGGCCCGAGCGCGCCGCCGCAGTCGCGCTCGCGGAGCTGTCGCACATCGGCGGGACGGGCGGCGTGATCGTGGTCGATCGCTTCGGCCGCGTCGCCGCGGCGCATACGACGCCGTACATGACGTGGGCGAGCCGCTGCGTGTGAGGCCGAGCCGATTCATCGTCCAACGGCAGCCGTGACGGGTTGACCCGCCGGGCCTTGCGCGACGTCCCCGAACTGCGCAAGACGCCCTAGCAATGCCTTCAGGCGAACTGCTCGAAGCGGAGGTCGGCGTGGTCGGCGCCGGATATGCTGGGCTCACCGCGGCGCTGCGCATCGCGCAGGCCGGTCGGTCCGTCGTCGTCCTCGAAGCGCGCGCGCGCGTCGGCGGCCGTGTCTTCACCGAGCACCTCGCCGACGGCACGGCGCTCGACCGCGGTGGTGCATGGCTAGGCCCGGGCCAGGATCGGCTCTACGCGCTCGCCGCGGAGATGGGCGTCGCGACGTACCCGACGTTCGTCGACGGCGACAACCTGCTCGTGAACGGCGGCCGTGCACACCGCTACCGCGGACTCATTCCGCGCGGGCTCAGCTGGTTCGCGCTCGCGTGCCTCGGCATCGCGATGAAACGGCTCGATGCGATGGCGCAGGCGGTTCCCCTCGATGCACCGTGGACGGCGCGCGGTGCGGCGGCGCTCGACGCGCGCACGATCGCGACCTGGGTCGACTCGCGATGGAACGTCCCGTCACGCGCGGCGCGCACGCTTCTGCGGCGGACGGCGACGGGGATCTTCGCGTCGGACGCGTCGGAGGTGTCGCTGCTCCACTTCCTCTTCCACATCCACTCGGCCGGCGGTCTCGCGAGCCAGACCAGCATCGAGGGCGGCGTCCAGCAAGACCGCATCGTCGGCGGCATGCAAGCGATCGTCGACCGCATCGTCCTCCGCCTCGGCAACGCCGTGCGGCTCGCCGTGCCGGTGCGCGGGATCCGCCAGCGTGCCGACGAAATCGAGGTGATCGGCGATGAGGTGACGCTCCGTGCGCGCCGCGTGATCGTCGCGATCCCGCCGGCGCTCGCCGGCCATATCCGCTACGACCCCGCCCTCCCCGCGTCGCAGGCGCTGCTCCTGCAGCGTCTCCCCGCCGGCTCGGTCCACAAGTTCGTCCTCGTCTACGACGAGCCGTTCTGGCGCACCGACGGTCTCTCGGGAGAATCGATCGCGATGGATTCCCCGGTCGAGCTGACGATCGACGCGTGCGCGGCGACGACGCCGCCGGGAATCCTGAATGCGTTCGCGTGCGGTCCGGACTCGCGCGCGCTTGCGCGACTCTCGGCGGCCGAGCGTCGGCGCGTCGTGGTCGAGGCGATGACGCCGCGCTTCGGCCGCCGCGCCGCGGACATCCGGTATTGGGTCGAGCAGGACTTCGCCGAGGAGGAATGGACGCGCGGCTGCTTCATGGCGCATTACCCGCCTGGAGTTCTGACGACGCTCGGCCACGTGCTCCGCGAGCCCGTCGGGCGCATCCACTGGGCGGGCACGGAGACTTCGCCGGTGATGAACGGCTTCATCGACGGCGCCGTGCGGTCGGGTGAACGGGCAGCTAACGAGGTCCTGGAAGCTCTCTAAGCAGCGACGCATTGCACCGGACGCGGCGAGCCCGAGGGCGGCCGCTCGAAGGAGAACGACGATCGCCGCGGCGCTGATAGTTCCGCAGCGCGGATCGGCCGCCAATCAACGCGTCGGCCTCGGCACCCTGATAGGTGACGCGCCGCGACCGACGATTTGGATCTGGCGCAGCGACCGTTGCGTGCTATGGAACCGGGCCATGCGCCGACCCCCCTTGGCGATTGCGGTCGCCGTCGTCATCCTGCCCCTCGTCCACGTCATGACCGCCGCCGCGTCGCCCGGTGACGTATGCGATCCGACAGCTGCCGACTCCGCCGCCGTCGCGCTCGCGCGCGCCGACGTCGCCGCGACGTGCAATTGCGCGGGCGCGGCGAGCCACAGCGACTATACCCAGTGCGCGCGTACCGTTTTGCAGGCGCGGATCGGCGCCCACCGGCTCTCCGCAGAGTGCGGCCGCTTCGTGCGGCACTGCGCCTCGCACTCGACGTGCGGCAGACCGACCGCCGTCACCTGCTGCCGCACCAGCGCGAGCGGGCGAACGCGGTGTCACATCAAGCACGACGCGAGTCGGTGCAAGATCCCACCCGGCGGCGCGGCGTGCGTCGGCCTCTACCAAAGCTGCTGCGACGCGTGCACGGCGACGGGCTGCGCGCCGCCGCCGACGCCGTCGCCGACGCCATCACCGGGGCCAACCCCGACGAGCTGCGGCGGGCTATGTCCCGGGGGTATCCAGACCCTCTTCATCATCCTGATGGAGAATCACAACTGGGCCGACGTGAAGAACAGCCCGTCAGCACCCTACATGAACGGCACGCTCGTTCCCGCCGGCGCCCATGCCGGGCAGTACTTCAATCCGCCCGGCATCCATCCGAGCGAGCCGAACTACCTCTGGCTCGAGGCGGGAACGAGCTTCGGGATCACCAACGACGCGCTGCCGAGCACGAACCATCAGAGCACGACGCAGCACCTGGTGACGCTGCTGAACGACGCCGGGATCAGCTGGACGTCGTATCAGGAGGATATCGTCGGCAACGCATGCCCGCTGACCGGCGTCGCGAGCTACGCTCCCAAGCACAATCCGATGGTCTTCTTCGACGACGTGACGGACGCCCGGGATCCACAATCTGCGACGTGCATCGCGCACAACCGGCCGTACACCGAGCTCGCAACGAATCTCCAGAACGGCACCGTCGCGCGCTACAATTTCATCACGCCGAACCAGTGCAACGACATGCACAACAAGTGCGCGCCGCAGAACGACCAGATCCGGCAGGGTGACGACTGGCTCTCGACGGCGATCCCGATGATCCAGAGCTCGATCGCGTACCAGAACAACGGCGTGATCCTGATCACGTGGGACGAAGGCGAGTTCGGCTCCGACGGACCGATCGGGATGATCGTGCTCTCACCGTTCGCGAAGGTCGGCTACTCGAACTCGATCCCGTACACGCACAGCTCGACGTTGCGGTCGATGCAGGAGATCTTCAGCGTAGTGCCGCTCATCCGCGACGCCGCCAACGCGACCGACCTGTCCGACCTGTTCACGACGTTTCCGTGAGAACCGCCCCGGACGCCCGATTCACGACGGCGTGACGACCGGCAGGTCGAGTCGGTTCCCCCATTCGTTCCAGGAGCCGATGTAGTTCCGCACGCGTGGGTAGCCGGCGAGGACGAGCGCGATGTAGCTCTGGGCGGCGCGATAGCCGCCTTGGCAGTAGGTAATCACCTCGCGCTCGGGCGTGATGCCCGCCTGCGCGTACATCGCGCGCAGCTCGCCGACGGGACGGTAGCGGCCGTCGCCGGCGAGATTACGTGTCCATTCGACGTGCACGGCGCCGGGGATCGCGCCGCCGCGTGCGGCGCGCACGAGCTCGCCGGTGTACTCGGCGCGGGCACGAACGTCGACGATCGCTACCTCGGGTCGATCGAGCGCGGCGACCACGTCCTCGACCGTCGCAAGCCGCTCCGGGTGGCGCTCGACGACGAGCTCCGCCGTCGCCGGCTCGACGGCGTCGCGCGTGAGCGGCCCGCCTTCGTCGCGCCAGCGGCGGATCCCGCCGTCGAGGAGACGTGCGTCGGGATGTCCGAAGAGGTGCAGGAGCCACACCACGCGCGCGGCGCGCATGCCGGAGTCCTCCTCGTAGACGGCGATCGCTTTGTCGCGTGTCAGGCCGCGCAGCTCGAAGAGGTGGTGCACCATCCACTCGAAGGCCTTGAGCGGCGCCGGCCGGGTGTCGACGAGGCTCATACCGAAGAGATCGAGGTGCACCGCGCCCGGGAGATGCGCCGCCGCGAACGCCGACGTCGGACGTGCGTCGATCACGGCGACGTCGCGCGTGCGCATGCGGCCGCTGAGCTCCGCGGGATCGATCAGCAGCGGCGTCACGCCCGTCTTGTAGCGCGGAGCAGGCGGCGTCGCCACGGCGGGCTACGCCGCGGGGGAATGAATCGTTCGAGCGGGGAAGCCGGCGGGGTGTGTGTCGCCGCGACGGCTCAGCTGTGCGCGAAGTTCTCGAGCGTCTTCGCGCGCGACGGGTTGCGCAGCTTGCGGAGCGCCTTGGCCTCGATCTGCCGGATGCGCTCGCGTGTCACCTGGAAGCGCTGCCCGACTTCCTCCAGGGTGTAGTCGGATTTCTCGCCGATGCCGAAGCGCAGGCGCAGGATCTGCTCCTCACGCGGCGTGAGCGTCGCGAGGACCTTGCGCGTCTGCTCCTCGAGCGAGAGCGCCATCGCGGCATCCGCAGGAGAGATGCTCTGGCGGTCCTCGACGAAGTCGCCGAGCGAGCTTTCCTCGTCGTCGCCGATCGGCGTCTCGAGGGAGACGGGCTCCTTCACGATTTTGAGCACCTTGCGGATCTTGTCCGGCGGCATCTCCATCTGCGCCGCGATTTCCTCCGGCGAGGGCTCGCGGCCGAGCTGCTGGACGAGATAGCGCGAGGTGCGCAGGACCTTGTTGATGGTCTCGATCATGTGGACCGGGATGCGGATGGTGCGCGCCTGGTCGGCGATCGCGCGCGACACCGACTGCCGGATCCACCACGTCGCGTAGGTCGAGAACTTGTAGCCGCGCTGATACTCGAACTTCTCGACCGCGCGCATGAGGCCGATGTTGCCTTCCTGGATGAGATCGAGGAAGCCGAGACCGCGGTTGGTGTAGCGCTTGGCGATCGAGACCACGAGCCGAAGGTTGGCCTCGATGAGCTGGCGCTTGCCTTCGGACGCCTTGTACTCGCCGCGACGGATCGCCGACAGCGACTCGCGCAGCTCGCCCTCGCTCATCTGCGTCTCGCGCTCGACCTGCTTCACGCGCTTGCGCGCCTCTTTGATGTCGGTCGCGATCTGCGCCACCTGCTCGGCGCTGCGCTTCAACGCCGCGACGGCGCTGCGCGTGGCATCCTTGCCGCCGCGCGCGACGCCCTCGCCGAGCTGCACGAGCTGCTTGGAATCGCGCTTCGTCTCGCTCTCGTACTTCCTGACGACCGCGTGTTGCGAATCCATGACGGCGATCGCTTCTTTGAGTTTTTCGACAATGACGTTGACCTGGCGGGCGCCGAGCGGCACCTCGGCGAGGACGCCGTGGATGGCCGGCTTGATCGCCTCGATGCGCTGCTCCGTCTTCTGGAGCGTCTTGGCGGACATGCGCTTCTTGGCCTTCGTCTCGACGTGCTTCTCGCGCTCGTTCACCAACCGCCGGAGGCGCGCGATGTGCTTCAAGAAAGCCGTGACGCGCGCGTCCTCACGCTCGGGCGCGCCTTCCGCGTTGGCGGGCTCTTCGTTCTCTTCGTCACCGAAAAGATGGCGGCCGTCGATCTCACCGTCGCGCAGGCGGTCGGCGAGATTCAACACGTACTGCAGCGCCAGCGGCAGCGAGAAGACTGCCTTTCGGACCTCCAGCTCGCCCGACTCGATGCTCTTGGCGATGACGACCTCGTCCTCGCGCGAGAGCAGCGCGACGCCGCCCATCTCCTGCAGGTACATCCGGACGGGATCCGACGAGTCGCGGAGCAGCGAGCGATCCTCCTGCTCCTCCTTCTCCTCGGGGACGTCGGGTACCCAGTCTTCTTCCTTCTCGTCCTCGGCGTCGGAGCCGAAGGGACTGTCCTCGGCGCCCTCGGCGGCAATCTCGGACTCGCCGTCGCCGAGCATGGAGATCACGCTGTTGATCTCTTCCACCGACGTCGGATCCGGACCGAACGAATCGCCCTCGCCGGCGCGAACGAACTTGCGCTCGCGGCCGAGCTCGACGACGCGGCTTGCCTTGGCCGGCACTGCGTCCGCGGTGCTCTTGTCCTTACCGTGCTTGGATGCGCTCTTCATGGAGTGCCGGCGCTACCGACGTCACACCCGAACGGGGCGCTCGTGGGCGCGAAAAAGTGTCTCTGTGCAGGCGGAATAGACCGTTATGACGCTAGCCCGAGGGGAAGACACGGTTCATCGGGCAGGGTAGCGACCGGTCGATGAAAAGTCAATGGAACAATCGCCCCGGAGCGCATGTTTTTCGACAGCTTACGGCCCTGGGCGCCCTATTTCGGCTCGCCTTGATCGAAGGACAAACGGAACGCCGACTCGAGGACGTCTTTCAAGACGTCGAGGCTCGACATCTCGAGCCCGGTTTTCAGCGGGTCATAGGCGGTGAAGTTGAGGAGGCGAAGGATCGGCCGCTCGCCGATGTAATCGATCATGTTCACGCAGCCGAAGTCCTGATCGATGTTGGCGAGCCCGGGCCCCTCGGCACCGAGCACGCGACCGATGATGGCGTTGTTCACGCCGCCGTGAGCGACGATCGCGACCCGCTTCCAGTCACACCGCCGGCCGTGCTCCTCGACGACCGGCCATACCCGCTCGCGTAGCTGCCGATACGTCTCGCCGCCGAGATACGGCGTATCCCAATCGGTATCCGGGCTGGCGAAAAACGCGCGCACGGCGGCAAAGATCGCCGGAATTTCCGTGCCGCCGAAGTCGCCGGGCTGAATCTCGTGCAGCGCCTCCAGCGTCGTCACGGCTGTACCAGTGCGGCTCGCGATGGTCGCCGCGGTCGCCTGTGCACGTCCGAGCGGGCTCGCATAGATCGCGTCGAGCGGAACCGCGGCGAAGAGCTCGGCAAGCGCCTCGATCTGGCGATACCCGCGCTCGGTCAGGTCGCCACCCGCGAGCGTCGCCGCACCGTCGCTGCCGTAGAGCGTCTCCCCGTGGCGGATGAGATACAGACGGCGGCACGAATCGGGCGACGTCGCCATCCCGCCACCATATTGATCGATGGCGAACGCGGCAAACATGGTCGTGCGCCGCGGGTGCGCTCCGGCATGGCGCGGCGCTCGTGCCCACCTGATAGTCTCGTGATCGTGAGCACGCACCCGCCCCTCGCGTTCGTAGGCGGCACCGGAAAGCTGGGCCGTGGTCTCGCGGTTCGCCTCGCCGCCGCCGGCCATCCCGTATTGATAGGCTCGCGTGCGGAGGAGCGCGCCGTCGACACCGCCAAGGCGATCCGCCGCCGTCTCGAGGAGCGCGGCGACGCGCCGGGGCGTGTCGACGGCATGCGCAATGCCGCGGCCGCAACGGAAGCCGGGATCGTGTTCCTCACGTTGCCGTTCGACGTGCTCGAGGCCTTTCTCACCGAACACGGCCGGCTCCTCGACGGCAAGATCGTCATCGACGTCGTGAACCCGCTGCGCTTCGTCGATGGGCGCGTCGAGCTAGTGGCCGTCGCCGAGGGCTCGGCGGCGATGCACATCGGGCGATGTGCCGCCGGCGCGCGCGTCGTGTCTGCGTTCAAGAACGCCGCCGCTGCCCATCTCTTGCGGCTCGACCGCCCGGTCGCCGGCGACGTCCTCCTCGCGAGCGACGATGCGCACGCCAAAGGCGTAGTCGTCGGGCTCGTGCAGGCCATCCCCGACCTCCGCCCCGTCGATGCGGGTCCGCTCGCAACCGCGGGCCTAATCGAAGCGTTGACCGCTCTCGAGCTGAACGTGAACCGCATTCACAAGGCGATCACGACGATCCAGCTGCTCGGCCTCGAGGGTGATTCGGCGGACTTGCATCGAGAGCGAAGAAAGAGCGAAACTACGGACCGTGACCGCGACGAACCTCCCGGGCCGCGGGACGAGCGCCAACCCGCCGAACCGCTTCGAACAGCTCCACGTCGAGCTCGATGACGACGAGCGCCCCGCGGACTCGGACGCCCCGCAGACACTTTTCTATCGCGACACGAGCCGCACGATCCTCGCGGAGAACGACAGCCCCGACGTCGGCTTCCGCTTCAGCCTGAACCCGTACCGCGGCTGCGAACACGGATGCGTCTACTGCCTGGCGCCCAACACACCCATCTTGCACGCAGACATGGCGTGGAGGCCGATCGGCGAGGTACGGGTCGGAGACGTGGTCGTCGGGTTCGACGAAGTCCCGCAGCCGGGGAAGACACGCAAGTTCCGTCATGCGGTCGTCGAAGCGCTCTGGTGGTCCCGGAAACCGACGGTGCGTCTCATCACCGATCGAGCCGACGTCGTGACGACGGCCGAACACCGCTGGCTGCAGGCTCGTAGCTTTCGTTGGTCGCGAACCGATCGTCTCGCACCTGGTCGTCGAGTCCGTTACGTCCCCGTCACCGCAGACGAGCGCGTCGACGACGACTACTGCGCCGGTTATGTTGCCGGTCTTTCTCTGGGCGACGGAACGTTCCGTTACCAGCCAAGATGGCGAAGCGACAAACTCGGCTATCCCGCCGCGTACTGGCGAGTCGCCCTCATCGACGACGAGCCTCTGCTCCGTGCGATCGACCACCTGCGGCGGTTCGCGATCGACGCGCAGCTGCGTCCCTTCGCGAGCGGCTACGCGGGCGGCAAGCCCATGAAGAAGGTAGAGATCCGGTCACTGGCAAGGCTCGCCATCGTCCACACGCTGATTACCGCCGAACGCGACACGCGTAACTACCGGCGGGGATTCCTCGCCGGCTTCTTCGACGCGGAGGGATACAGCGGCGACGTGCTGCGCATTACGCAGCTCGATGTCTCGGTGCTGGAGCGCGTACAACGTTATGCGAGGTTCCTCGGTTTTACATTCGTGTTGGAGTCGCGTGTCGGCCACGCGAGTACGCTGCGCCTCGTCGGACGCCTCGTTGATCGCATCCGCTTCTTCTCGATGTGTCGACCCGCGATCCTGCGGAAGATGCATGCAATCTTCGGCAGAGAGATGAACCTCGATCCGGAAACGGTTCGCGCCATCGAGCCCGGACCACCAGCCGACGTCGTCGACATCCAAACGTCCACCGGAACCTTCCTCGCCGCCGGCCTCGCGACGCACAATTGTTATGCGCGCCCGACGCACGAGTACCTCGGCTTCAGCGCCGGGCTCGATTTCGAGCGCCGCATCATGGTGAAGGACGCGGCGCCCGAGCTGCTGCGCGCGGCGCTGCGGTCGCGGCGCTGGGAGCCGCAGGTGGTCGCGCTGTCGGGGAACACGGACTGCTACCAACCCGTCGAGCAGCGGCTGCGGCTCACACGGCGGTGCCTCGAAGTGTTCGTCGAGTTTCGGAATCCGGTGGCGGTGATCACCAAGTCGGCGCTCGTCGCGCGCGACGTCGACCTGCTGGCGGAGCTCGCGGCGCACGGCGCCGCACGCGTGTTCGTGTCGGTGACGACGCTCGATCCCGAGCTGGCGCGCCGCATGGAGCCGCGCGCAGCGCAGCCGGTGAAGCGTCTCGAAGCGATCGCCGCATTGGCGCGTGCCGGTATCTCGGTCGGCGTGATGATCGGCCCCGTCATCCCCGGTCTCAACGACGCCGAGATCCCGCGCATCCTCGCAGCGGGCGCCGCCGCCGGCGCGGAAGCCGCGTCGTGGGTGCTGCTGCGGCTGCCGAAGCCGCTCGATCAGCTCTTCGACCACTGGCTCGGCGAGCAGTTCCCGGACCGGCGCGAGCGCGTACTGAACCGCATCCGCGAGACGCGCTCGGGGCGTTTGAGCGATCCGCGCTTCGGTCACCGCGGGCGCGGCGAGGGCGAGTACGCGGCCCAGATCGCGGCGCTCTTCCATGCCGCGGCACGCAAGCATCATCTCGACAGGCCGCTAGCGGAGCTGAGCGTCGCCGCCTTCCGAAGGCCGGTCGGGCGCGGCGACCAGCTCGCGCTGCTATGATCCGCGACGGTGCCCGTCAGGCCTCCACGAAGCAGTCGATGCGCACCGTCGTCGGCCGCTGACGCGCCGGCTCCCATCGCGGCGCGCGTGCGTCGCTACGATTGGGGCGCTATCGCCGCGTCACTCGACGCCGACGGCTGGGCGCGACTACCGCAGCTCCTGCGGTCCCGCGAGTGCACGGCGTTGCGCGCGCTGTATGCCGACGCCTCGCGCTTCCGCTCGACCGTGGACATGGCGCGCCACGGCTTCGGGCGCGGCGAGTACCGCTACTTCGCTCACCCGCTGCCGCCGCTCGTGACGGCGCTCCGCGAGTCGCTCTACCCGCCGCTCGCCGCGACCGCACGTGACTGGGCGCAGCGGCTCCGTCGCGATTCTGCGCAATTCCCGCCGACGCTGCGCGAGTTCCTCGCGCGCTGTCACGACGCCGGGCAGCGCCGGCCGACGCCGCTCCTCCTGCGCTACGTCGCCGGCGATTGGAACGCGCTCCACCAGGATCTCTACGGCGCGGTCGCGTTCCCGCTGCAAGTGCTCGTCGTGCTCTCGGCGTACGGCGCGGACTACGAGGGCGGTGAGGTCGTCCTGGTCGAGCAGCGGCCGCGGGCGCAGTCGCGCGCAATGGCGATCACCGTACAGCGCGGCGAGGGGCTCGTCTTCACCAATCGCGAGCGGCCGGTGCGAGGCGCGCGCGGCGATTACCGCGTCGTCATGCGCCACGCCGTGAGCCGCCTGACTTCGGGGAGCCGCACCACCCTCGGCGTGATCTTCCACGACGCGCAGTGACGCGCGGTGACCGTGGACGGAACCCACGGCAATGCCGGTCAACGGATGCCGGCGTCACGAGACGCCTGCTGCACCGGTCGACGGACGCGGACGTCACGACACGCATGCTGCACCGGTCGACGGAGGCCGACGTCGCCAGACGCATAGTGCGCTTCGCGGGCTCGCAGCGCCGTCACCACTGCTCGTAGCGCACGGCGCGACGCTCGTAGCCGGCGGCGCGCAGCGCCTCGCGCAGCCGCCGCACGACGTCGCCGACGGCGCAGATCCAGAACTGCCGCGTACGGTCGGCGTCGCCGTGGACGTAACGGTCGACGATCAGTCTCTCGAGGGTCGGGTGCTCGCCCGCGCCGGCGTGCGCGCCTTCGAGGACGGGCTCCCACGAGCAGCGTGGATGCGCACGTACGAGCGCGCCGAGCTCGTCGCGAAAGAGCAGATCCTCCTCGGTCGCGCCGCCGTGCAGGATCTTCAACGCCGCATCGCCGCCCGCGGCGACGAGCCAGCGCACGATCGCACGCAGCGGCGCGATGCCCGTGCCGCCCGCGATGAACACGCACTCCGCCTGCGGCGGCGTCTCCACCGTCAGCGAGCCGAACGGCCCCTTGAGCGTGACGCGCTCGCCGCGGGCGAGCGAAAACACATGTGCCGAGCCGATCCCACCAGGCACGAGATCGACGCACAGCTCGATCAGCTCGTCCTCGGGATCCGATGCGATCGAGTACGGCCGCACGAGCGGCGGGCGCTCGCCGATCGGCAGCTCGAGCGAGATGAACTGCCCTGCACGGAACGGCATCCGCGCGCCGCCGGCGAGCCGCAGGAGGAGCGAGCGCGTCCGCGGCGTCCACTCACGAATCCGCTCGACGATGCCCTCGTACCGCTCCGCCGGCATCGCGTCCTCAGCTGTTGGCGTGGAACTTCGGAATGACGATCGTGACGTCGCCCTTCACGACCGCTTGGCAGCCGAGGCGCGAGTGCATCGTCAGCCCCGGCGCCGTGTCGAGGCGATCCATCTCGTCGTCGCGCATCTCGGAAAGGTTCTCCTCGCCCTCTTTCACGATCACGTGGCACGTCGTGCACGCGCACTTGCCGCCGCACGCGTGCTCGAGCTGGACTTTGTGACCGAGGAGGACGTCGAGAATCGACCCGGGCTGGCCGTCGTGGCTGAACGGCGCCTCGGTCGGAGAGAACTCGACCGTGCGCTCGGGCTCACCGGACTCGTAGGTGACACGGATCTTCGGCATGGCGACGTCGTCTCGCTCGAGCTCTCACGTTTAACATCCGACCTGCACGCGCGCGACATGGCCGGCGTGCTCCAACTCAGCGCGGGGCGGCGGCGTCCCGACGTGCGCGCTCGCGCAGCTCGACGCGGCGGATCTTGCCGCTCACCGTCTTCGGCAGGGATGCGATGAACTCGACCTGACGTGGGTACTTGTACGGCGCCGTCACCGCTTTCACGTGCTCCTGCAGCTCGCGCGCGAGCGCGTCCGATGGATCGACGCCGGGCCGCAGCACGACGTACGCTTTGACGACCGATCCACGCACGGGATCCGGCGCAGCGACGACGGCCGACTCGAGCACGGCGGCGTGCTCGAGCAGCGCGCTCTCCACCTCGAAGGGGCCGATGCGATAGCCCGCCGAGATGATGACGTCATCGGCGCGGCCGACGAACCAGAGGTAGCCGTCGGCGTCGGCGTACGCGCGGTCGCCGGTCACGTACCATTCGCCGCGCCGGCACGCTGCCGTCTCCGCGGGGTTCTTCCAGTACTCGAGGAAGAGCGACGGCGGGTGCCCGTGCACCGCGACGTCGCCGACCTCCCCCGGCGGGACGCGACCGCCGGCGTCGTCGATGATCGCGACGTCATGTCCGCGAAACGGTTTGCCCATCGAGCCCGGACGGATCGCCATCCCGGGGACGTTGGCGACGAGGATGATGCTCTCGGTTTGGCCGTAGCCGTCGTGGATGACGAGATTGTAAGCGTCCTTCCACGCTTGAATGACCTCCGGGTTCAGCGGCTCGCCGGCGCCGACGCAATGTCGCAGGCGCGGCAGCTTCCAACGCGAGAGGTCCTGCTTCACGAGCAGGCGATACTCGGTCGGCGGCGCGCAGAAGACGCTCACCTCCCAGTCCTCGAGGAGCTGCATCTCGCGCTCCGGATCGAAGCGGCCCGCGTACATGAAGACCGGCACGCCGTGGTTCCACGGCCCGAAGAGCACACCGTACGCCGCTTTCGCCCAGCCGGTGTCGGAGGTCGTCCAGTGCAGGTCGGTGCGCCGAAGATCGAGCCAGTAACGGCCGGTGTACGTGTGCGCGAACGTGTACGCGTGGCTGTGCAGAACCGCTTTCGGATCTTTCGTCGTCCCGGAGGTGTAGAAGCAAAGCGCCGGCTCGTCGTTGCGCGTCGCGACGCGCTGCAGGGCGCGCGAGGCGCCGCGCTCGGCCCCGTGGAAATCGATCCAGCCCCCGGGCGCGTCGAGCGCGATCTTGATCGTGAGCGCCGGACAGTCGCCGAGGACCGACTCGACCTCGTCGACGTTGGCGCGCGCCGTCACGATGGCGCGCGCGCCGCTGTGCTGGGCACGGAAGCGAACGTCCTTTGCGCGCAACGTCGCCGTGCACGGGATGACGAGCGCACCGAGCTTCAGACAAGCGATGAAGGCGACCTGCCATTCGGGCACGCGCGGCAGCATGAGCAGCACCGGGTCGCCGCGGCGCACGCCGAGGCCGGCGAGCGCGTTGGCGAAGCGATCCGAGCGTTGCTTGAAGTCCCAAAAGGTGTAGCGCTCGCTCGTACCGTCCTCGCGGACGTAGAGGAGCGCGAGCCGGCTGCGATCGGCGGCGAAGACGTCGATCGCGTCGTACCCGAAGTTGAACTCCGCCGGTATTGACAATTCCGTTTTGTCCCCGCCGCTGTCGGTCATCGCTCGAGCTCTCTCGTGCGGATGCCCTTCCGCGCCGACGCTCGGATGTACTTCTTGCTGACGGGCGATAGATCGTGAAAGCCGATGCGGGTCTCGATGAGCGCGAACGTCGTCGCCCGCTCCGCGTCGGCGAGCGCGTCGCGGAACTCGGCGATCGTCTCCGCCACGTAGCCGGCACCGCCCCAGGCGCGTGCGAGCTCGGCGTACGGCCAGTTGGGGATCGTGAGCAGGTCCTCGCGCTCGGCGATCGGGCGGAAGATGCCCCAGCCGCCGTTGTTCATGAGAATCACGATCGGCCGCAGACCGTAGCGCGGCGCTTGTGCCAGCTCCGGGCCCGTCATCTGAAAGGCGCCGTCGCCGCAAAGAACGATCGGACGCTGTCCGCTGCCGATCTCGGCGCCGAGGGCGCCCGGGACCCCGAACCCCATCGACGCGTAGTAGCCCTGCGCCAGATATCCGCCGCCGCGCTCGACCTTCACGTCGAGGCCGGCGAACAGCATGTCGCCCGACTCGGCGATGACGGCCCAACCGCGTTTGCCCGCCAGAAAGCGATTCAGCTCGCGCAGCATGTCGGCGACGGTGATCGTGCGCTCCTGCGCCCGCGCCAACGTACCCTTCGGCTCGGGGCCGCCCTGGAGATTATCGGCGTACCGCACGCGCTCGACGTGTCGGCGCAACCGCTCGCGTCCGAGCGCGCGTACGAAGTCCCGAATGCCGACGTCGGTATACGTATGGAAGCTCACGTTCACGCGCTTGCCGACGGCCCAGATCGAGCGGCCGCGGGTGATCCGCGGCGGCCGGCTGCCGAGGTTCATGTCGGTCAGCAGCGTACCGAGATTGAGCACGAGGTCGGCGGCGTCGACACGCTTGCGGATCGGCGGCGGGCTGATCGGGCCGATGTGGACGCCCATGTACTGCGGGTGGTCCATCGGGAACGCGCCTTTGCCGAGGACCGTCGTCATGCAGGGCGCGCCCATCTGCTCGACGAGCCGTACGACGTCGCGCTGGATCTTGTAGCGGAAGGTCTCGATGCCGACGATCACCGCCGGCTTCTTCGCCGCGTTGAACCGCACGGCGGTCTCGTGCGCCGCCTCCGCGGTCTTGCGCTCGTCGGAGCGCGGGAACTCCAGCGCGCCGCTCCATTCGCGGATCGACTCCGGTACCTCGATCGTGCGCTCGACCATGTCGCGATGGATCTCGAGATAGCCGGGCCGCTGCTCGCGCCAGATCGCGCGCAGCACCTCGTCGACGTCGGTCGCCGCGCGCCGCGGGTCGTCCAGGACGCGCGCGGCGCAGGTGAGCTCGTCGTAGATGCGGAACTGCGACTCGATCTCCTTGGCTTGATGATGGATCAGCTGCCCGAGCTTGCGCTCCTCCTCGCCCGGCCCGCCGCTCACGACGAGGATCGGCACCCGCTCCGAGAACGAGCCGGCGACGGGATTCACCATGTTGTGGCCGCCGGCGCCGTAGGTGACGCAGACGACCCCGATGCGGCCGGTCGCGCGCGCGTAGCCGTCGGCGGCGAAGCCGACCCCAGGCTCGTGCGAGAGCGTCACGATGCGCATGCCGCGCGGCCGCCCGAACTTGAAGAAGAGATTGATGACGAGGTCGCCGGGGATGCCGAAGAGATGCGTAACGCCGATCTTCTGCAGATAGGCGACGAGAAAGTCGCCGACGCGCATGCGCGCACGCATCACGCGAAGAATTCCTCGACGTCGCCGGAGGTCACCTCGACGCTCAGCATCTCGCCGTTCCGATACACGCGCAGGACGACCGGCTCGCCGGCGCGATGCAACCACAAGCGGTCGTACAGCTCGCGCCGGCTCGCCACCTCCTGGTCGTCGATCGCCAGCACGACGTCGCCTTGCGCGAGACCCGCCTGCTCGCCGGGCGCGCCCGAGAGGAGCCCGGCGATGACGACGTGACTCCGCAGCGTGTAGCAGTAGAGCCCGAGCCAGGCACGCGAGGCGCGGCTCGGACGCCGGCCGTAGCGCAGCAGCTCCTCGCGGTGATCGCGGTAGCACTCGATCGGGATCGAGAGCGAGAAGCGTCCGATCTCGTTCAAGTTGAGCGACACGACGCCGACGAGACGGCCGCGCACGTCGATCAGCGGTCCGCCGCCGAGCCCCGGGTTCATCGCGGTGGTGAAGATCGCGCACTCGAGGACATACTCCCAGTTGGCGTCGAACGGACCGACGGAGGTGACGGCGCCGGAGCTCGCCCGCCGTCCCCCGTCGCCGACGCTCGCCAGAATGAACACCTCGTCGCCGGCCGCGACCTCGGGCGCCGTCCGGATCGCCAGCGACGGCAAGCTCACCGCCGGCACCTTCAAGAGCGCGACGCCGGTCGCGAAGTCTTGCGCGATGACGTCGCCGACGAGCTCGCGGCCGTCGATCAGCGTCACCTGCGCGGAGCGCGCGCCGAGGACGACGTAGTTGACGGTGAGCACGAGTCCGCCCGGATCGACGAGCGTCCCCGTGCCGGAGCGCTCCGTGCCGAGCACGGCTGCGGACGGGTGTGTCTCCGGCACCTGCACGCGCAGGTGCACGGTCGCGGGCAGCGTCTCTTCGAGGAGACGAACCGATGCGTTCATAGACCCGAGCGCAAAGCGCGCTTGCGCGGGCGGAGCGTGGTCCTTATGAGAGACACTCTCATGCACACCCGCGAGCTGCCGCTGACGTTGGCGCCGTGGGCGCTCTTTCGCGTCCTCGCGCGGAAGGAGCAACCGTTCTTCATCGACGCCGGACGTCCATGGGGCGGCGAGTGGTTTTCCTCTATGGGATTCAATCCCCGGATGCAATTCCGCGTCGACGGCGCCGACAGCGCGCTGTCGACGCTCGCCGCAGCCGCCACCGCGATGGCGCCGTCGCACGCGCCGATCGCGCGCGAGCGGCCCGTACCGTTCGCCGGCGGCGCCGTCATCGCGCTCGCGTACGAGGCGAAGAACGAGATCGAGCGGCTGCCGCAGTCGCAGATCGAAGAGCCCGGCGCCCCACGCCTGATCGGCGCCATCTACGACGCGGTCGTCGCGTACGATCACCGTCGCCGCCGCTGGGTGGTCGCGAGTTGGCACCTCGACGCGCCGGCGCTCGCGCGGTTCGCCGCGGAGGTGATGGACGCCGCCGCCGATGCGCAGCGCGAGGGCGCGTCGGACACGCGCGAGATCACGCTGCGTGGCGTCTCCGATGCGGGTGGTGAGATCACGATGCGTGACGTCTCGGAGACGCGCTCGGAGATCACGATGAATCTCGACCGCGCCGCCTACGCCGCGCGCGTCGAGCGGGTGCGCGCGTACATCGCCGCCGGCGACATCTACCAGGCGAACCTCAGCATGCGTCTCGACGCCCCGCTCACGGCGAGCACGCTCGCGACGTACGGCCGTCTGCGTGCCGTGCAACCCGTTCCCTTCGGCGGGTATTTCGACGTCGGCGGCGTGCAGGTGCTGTCGAACTCACCCGAGCTCTTTCTCCGCCGTCGCGGCGACCGCATCGAGACCTGCCCGATCAAAGGCACGCGCCGCCGCGGCCGCAACGCCGCGGAAGATCGAGCGCAGCGACCTCGGACGCGTGTGCCGCACCGGTAGCGTCGGCGTCGACCGCCTCGGCGAGCTCGCGACGTTCCGCACGCTGCACCACCTCGTCACGACCGTGCGCGGCACGCTGCGGCCGGGTCTCGGCATCGGCGAACTGCTGCGGGCGACGTTTCCCGGCGGCTCCATCACCGGGGCCCCGAAGATCCGCGCCATGGAGATCATCGACGAGATCGAGCGTGGACCGCGCGGCTTCTATACCGGCGCGCTCGGCTGGATCGACGCCAGCGGCGACCTCGATTTGAACGTCGCGATCCGTACCGCGGTCGCGACCGGTGACCGCCTCACGTACTCCGTCGGCAGCGGCATCGTCGCGGATTCCGACCCAGGGCGCGAGTACGCCGAATGTCGCTTGAAGGCGGAAGCGTGGTTGCGGGCGCTCGCGGGGACGGATGACGCCGCCGTGGCGCCGCAGCGCGACGCCGAGTCGGCGCTCCGCGCCGGTTGAGCGTCACAATGCCGCGTCACAAGCGCCGCGCGCCTCGACGGGACGCGGTCGTCCTTCTGAACGACCGTTTAGAACCGGCGAGGCGCGCCACGATCTCGGCGCTCGATCGCGGCTTTCTCTACGGCGACGGCCTCTTCGAGACGGTGCGCACCTACCGCGGTCGGCCGTTCGGGCTCGAGCAGCACCTCGCGCGCTTGGCGCGCTCGGCGCGCGCGTTCCGCATCCCGTTCGAGCGCGACGCGGCGTACTGGCGGCCGCGGATCGCGCGGCTCCTACGCGCCAATGCCCTCGCGGATTCCGACGCCGCGGTGCGGCTCACCGTGTCGCGCGGTGCCGGGGCGGTCGGACTCCTGCCACCGCCACGGCTGCGTCCGACGACGCTCCTCGTCGCCGCGCCGCTCGATCCCCGACTACCGACGGCGCAGCGCCGCGGCATCGGTGTCTGCTTCTTTCCGTATCGGCTCGTCACCGCGACGCTGCCGACGCACAAGACCCTGCACTACCTGCCGGCCGTGCTCGGCAAGATCCTCGCCGCGCGCGCGCACGCATTCGAGTCGCTGTATCTCAGCGCCACCGATACCGTCCTCGAGGGCACGACAAGCAACGTGTTCGTCGTCCGCCGCGGCACCGTGGTCACGCCGCCGCTGCGCGGCATCCTGCCCGGTGTCACCCGCCGATTCCTCGAGAGCGTCGTCCGGCACGCGCGCATCCCGCTGCGCGAGGCGCCGATTCCCCGGCGCGAGCTCTTCGCCGCCGACGAGGTATTCCTGACGGCGTCGACGATCGAGGTCCTGCCGGTCGTCCGCATCGAGCGGCGGCGCGTCGGCAACGGCGTACCCGGACCGGTGACGCGGCGGTTACAGGAGGCCTACGCAGGGCTCGTCGCGGTGACGCTCGCCCGTGCCGCGCGCGCGGATGGACGCCGCGGCCACAAGGCTCAGAGGAAGAAGTAAGGCGCGACCATCATCCCGATCGTCACGAGAACGGTCGCGGCCGCGAAGCTCGCCTTCCCGACGTCGTCCCAGAACGCCTTCGGCCGCTCCTCGTTCTCGGATGCGACCTTTCCATACTCCTTGGGTTTGCCGGGCGGGTCGTCGGTGAGGAGCGCATCCGGATCGCTCGACCGCTCATGCTCGAGCTCGCGCCGCCACTTCGCCTCGGCCTCGTCCAAATTGTCGCCGACGGGGGACGGCGCGTCTTCGGCGAAGAACGGATCTTGGAGTCCCTGATGCGCGGGCGGCGTGCAGCTCGTCACGATCGACGCGCCGACCGCCAGCGCCAGCGCCGGCAAGAGCGCCGTCATCCGCCCACGAAATGGATTCCCCACCAACTGAACGCTATAGTCCGATCCTTCCACGCGTACAATCGGATTTGTGGAGGACTCATGCGGGTCTACGTCGAGGACGTCGCTCGCCACGCCGGCGAGGAGATCACCTTGCGCGGCTGGCTCTACCATCGGCGCTCGAGTGGCAAGCTGCACTTCCTCCTCGTGCGCGACGGCACCGCCACGATCCAGTGCGTGATGTTCGTGAAGGACGTGTCGCCGGAGCTGTTCGAGCGTGCCGGCCGCCTGCCCCAGGAGTCGTCGCTCGAGGTGACGGGCACGGTGCGCGCCGACACGAGGTCGCCGCTCGGTTACGAGCTCGCCGTGCGCGACCTGCGCGTGCTGCAGGAGGCGGCGGAGTACCCGATCACGCCGAAAGAGCACGGCCCGGCGTTCCTTCTCGATCATCGACATTTGTGGCTGCGCTCGTCGCGCCAGCACGCGATCATGCGCGTCCGCAGCGCGGTCGTGCGCGCGTGCCGCGACTACTTCGACAGCCGCGGCTTCACGCTCGTCGACGCACCGATCTTCACCCCGGCGGCGTGCGAGGGCACGACGACGCTCTTCGCCGTCGACTACTTCGGCACTCCCGCGTACCTCACGCAGAGCGGCCAGCTCTACATGGAGGCCGGCGCGATGGCCTTCGGCAAAGTGTACTGCTTCGGACCGACGTTCCGCGCCGAGAAGTCGAAGACGCGCCGTCACCTGACCGAGTTCTGGATGATCGAGCCA
>WNFR01003055.1_pt1 | contig 25028 bp, 18 predicted proteins | sample 5400221 | NCBI WGS metagenome assembly WNFR01 (sample SAMN13153357, study PRJNA577476) | soil metagenome | isolation source: 40 cm soil under Madrone tree | place: USA:California | collected 2016-06-14 | reverse complement strand
GGGCGCGGGCACGCACGCGCGTCGGAAAGATTTCGCTGCCGACGATCCCTGAGCCGGAGAAAAATCCGGTCCCGAAGAAGGCAACGATCGTGCCCAATATCAGCAGCACCGCTGGAGAACGCGCCATGGCATACAGCGGAACCAGCGCCGCCGCCACGAAGGTGTAAAGAATAAATGATCGCCGGCGGCCGAGATGGTCTGCAACCCATCCAAAGCTGGCATATCCGGGAAACATGCCGAAGAGGTTGAGAACGACCAGCAGAGAGGTTGTTCCCATGGCGCCGAAGCCGCGTCCGCCCTGCTCAACCGAAAGCGAGAGATAAGGCGGAAGCCAGGTGAACAGCCCCCACCATCCAAACATTCCGAAGAAATTCAGGAACAGAAGTGTCAGGGTGCTCTTCAAATAAGGCGGACGAAAGATCTGGAGAAAGGAATCCTCGTTTGATTGCTGGGTCGAGACTGTCCGTGAAGAATTCACGGCGCCACGCTGCCGTTCTTTCCACATTTCTGATTCCGGCACGCGGTTCTGAATCCAGAGCGTAAGCGCAGCCGGAAGAATCCCGACAAAGAACACCGCGCGCCAGTTTGCATAGCGCAACACGACCCCCGCGACCAGCGCCGCCAGGGCAAATCCGATTGCCCATGAACTCTGTACCAGGCCGATCGCCTTGGCGCGACGCTCATCCGGCCATGTCTCGGCGACCAGGGTCGCGCCGGTATTCCACTCTCCGCCCATGCCCAGGCCGAGAATGAAGCGAAAGACTGCCAGGCTCACGATGCCAGTCGAAAGTCCAGACGCGAAAGAACAGATCGAGTAAGTCAGAATGCTCAGCATCAACGCGCGCTTGCGGCCAATGCGATCTGCGATGAAGCCAAACAGCACCCCGCCGATCCCGGAAGCTACCAACGTCAGCGTGTGGGCGATTGTACAGCAGTGGTTAGTGATTGGTTGATTCGAGCCGCCGGAAGTATTTCTGCGCCTTTCCGACATCCCCCCCGATCTGCTCTCGTAGCGCGTCGACCGAAGGGAATTTAATTTCATTGCGCAGCCGATCGAGGAAGTGAATCTCGACCTCAGTTTCTGCGCCGACTTCCAGAGGATGGAAGTTCAGCAGGTGGCTTTCTATCGCGAAGGAATCCGCGCCGAAAGTCGGACGGCTTCCGACATTGGTGACGGAATCAAAACATTCCTCGCCGACGCGAGTCCGCGTGATGTAAACGCCATCTTTCGGAACGAGTTCTTCATAGGGCGCCAGATTGATGGTCGGAACCGTGTACTTCGATCCGTAGCCGCGGCCGCGTCCGGCAGTCGAAAGAATGCTGAACGGACGGGCCAACAGATGGCGCGCGCGGCTGACGCGGCCTTCGCGCAACAGGTGACGGATGTGGCTGCTCGAAACCGGCTCGCCTCGCAGGCGCATCTCTGGATAATCGTGAACTTCAAAATCCATCTCCTGACCCAGTTCGCGCAGCGTATGGATGTTGCCAGAAGCCTTGTGCCCGAAATGAAAGTTGTAGCCCTCATGCACTTCGCAGGCGTGCAGACGCTCTTTCAAAATGTCGTGCGCAAATTGTTGTGGAGACAGCAACGAGAGGTCGCGCGAAAAGGGAAGCAGCAAGACGGCGTCGACTCCTGTGGCAGCGAGAAGCCGCAGTTTTTCCGGTGTAGGAGTAAGCAACTTCAGATTGGCATCGGGACGAAGGATGCGAGTTGGATGCGGCTCGAAGGTCACAGCCATCGATTTGGCGCCACGAACCTTCGCACGCTTGACGATTTCGCCGAGAACAAACCGGTGTGCGCGGTGCACGCCGTCGAAGTTCCCGACGCTGACGAGCGTAGAACCGAAATTGCCGGGCACCGCTTCAAGGTGTTCGAAGATTTGCATCGCTGAAATGTTCAGATCTCAAACTGCAATTTCATTCCGTCATACGCGAGCCGAACTCCCGATGGCAGCGACGCGTCGGTTGCTCCATGCGGCAGGTCGTGACAGATGTGCGTGAAGAAGGCACGCTTCGGCTTCACTTCATCGACAATCTTTAACGCCTGTTCCACTGTCGAGTGCGTCGGATGCGGCTTGTAGCGCAGAGCGTCCAGGAACAGGATGTCGAGATTGCGCAGGCGGTCAAGAGACTCAGCGGGCACGTCGCTATGGTCGGTAAGGTAAGCGGCCGATCCGAAACGGAAACCTAGGATGGGCGTCTCGCCATGGATCACAGTTACCGGTTCAAAACGAGCCCCGAACAATTCCACCGGACCTTCAATCGTCTTCATTTCGACCTGAGGCAGGCCGCCGAATTTGTAGTCCGCGTCGAAGATGTAGCGGAACATGTTACGCAGGAATTCAGCCGCTCCCGGCTCGGCATAGAGGGGCAATCTTCCCGGCTTGTGGGCGAAACTCAGCGGCCGCAGGTCGTCCATGCCAAGAATGTGGTCCGCGTGGGTGTGCGTGTAAAAGACAGCATCGACCTGGGTAATTTTCTCGCGGAGCGCCTGCTCGCGGAAGTCGGGCGTGGTATCGATCAGCACGTGACGCCCGTTGTAGCTGATCATTATTGAGGGACGCGTGCGCCGGTCATGCGGATCGGACGAAGAGCAGACGGCGCAGTCGCAGCCGATGGTCGGGACGCCCATCGAAGTGCCGCTGCCCAAAACCGTCAGCGTGGCCTGCATCAGCCGTTGGTTCCTGTGCTCGGTCCGGGAGGATGCGCCAGCGCGTTGGTGACTTCCACGTAGGCCATCCGCAGTTCGTAGAGAGCGTTCTGAAAGAACGCCTGTTCCTTCGGTGTGAGATTGCCTTTCGTTTTTTCGCCCAGCATGCCGAGCGTGTCGATGGTCTGTCGTGCGCCGATCAAATCGACTTGAGGCGCGCCGCCCTTTTCCATCATCAGCCCGAGTTGCATCATGGCCGTCATGTAGAGCGAGGCGAGGAAGCGTTCGAAACTGATTTCAAGATCCTTCGCCGAATGCCCACCGAGTTCGACCTGCGTATCGAGGTCGCGTGAAGACTTCTTGTATGCATCGTGCTGCGCCTGCTGTTCGCTCGCGGTAGGCGGCAGAGACGCATCCGGTGTGGGCGCTGCTGATGGAGGCGCGGTTACAGGCGCCGCCACCGGTGCGTCCTGGACACGCACTTCGGCAACAGGTGTGGATACTTCCTCGACCCCGTCGTTCCGTAGCTCGCCCTCCGCCGTGAACAGACGGCGGTCGTTAACTTTGATTCCAGCGTCTCTCTTTTGCTCTGCCATAAAGTGATCCGTTTTTTCTTTTCTACGCGATTGGCGTGTTTGACGGCGTCAGCGTCGCTTCTCCCGCACGCAACCCTTTCCCAACTGCTTCACGTCGCAAATAACCGAGCGCCGTGGCACGGTCTCCGCTGGGGAAGGGCAACATCGCGCTGCTCGTGATTTCTCCGACTTCCTTGCCGTCCGCTTGAATTTTGCTGTCTGCGTCTGGCAATGGCCCTTCCACCGCGAATGCCGTAAATTGCCGATGAACAGTGCCCCGCGAACGGATTCGCTCCACGATCTCTTGCCCGAGGTAGCATCCTTTGGTGAAATTCAGGGCTCGCGTCTGACCGGTTTCCTGCGGAAGGTCGCGGTCGCGAATGTCCTGTCCGACCAGCGGGATGCCCCGCGAAAGGCGAAACAGATTCAGTGCGGACGAACCGGCAGGCGTCGTACCAGCTTTGACCAATGCATCCCATAGACCGTTAACGTGCTCCGGGCCGATCCAGATCTGCCACGACTCCTTGATTTCTTCTTCGGCTCGCAGTACGGTGACTGCAATCTGCTGCCACTGGACCTCGGCGAATTGCAGGTAACCGAGCTCCGGCACTGGAATGCCCGCCCGTTGGAGCACTGCACGCGAGTCAGGTCCCGTCAAGCCAATCGCAGCAATCTTGTCGCTGATGTCAGTCATTTCCACGTCATCCGCAATGATGTAGTGATCGAACAGCTCCCAAATTTTATCCCGTTGTCCGCGCTCCATGTCGACCAACAATGAATCGCCGCGATTGAAGGCATACAGGTCGCCCTGAATGCGTCCCTGAGCGTTCAGTAGAAATGCGTATACGCCGTTGCCCCTCTGCAGATCGCGAACGTTGTTGGAAATCATTCCGTTGAGCCAGCGCACGCGGTCGCCGCCCGTAAGTTTGATCCTGGCGCGCCTGCTGAGGTCGTACACCCCGGAACCCGAGACAAGCGCCTGGAACTCCGCGCGAACATTGCCAAAATCGCGGGGTTGGCTTTGCTTTGAATCGTGTTGTAAGGCAGTGTTCACGCGTATTACTTCGATTATAGCGGAGGATGAGCAAGGCTGAGAGAAAGTGACTCAGGCCGCGAATTAGTCGTGCTTGGAGTCCATCCGTGTCGGATTCTGATATCTTCGTGCGAGTGAGCGCCAAGAAACGAATTGCGGTCATTCCCGGCGACGGCATCGGCAAGGAAGTCATTCCGCAGGCGTTGCGCGTCCTTGAAGCGATAGGCGCCGACTTAGCCGTTACCCACTTCGACTGGGGCGCCGACCGCTATCTCGCCGACAAGACCACCGTCCCTCCGGACGGATTTGCGATGCTCGCTCGCGATTTCGACGCGATCCTTGTCGGAGCATTCGGCGATCCGCGCGTGCCCTCGAACATTCACGCCAAGGAAATCCTTCTCGGCATGCGCTTCAAAATGGACTTGTACGCTAACGTCCGGCCAGTGCGGCTTATGGACGCGTCACTTTGCCCCCTGAAAGGTGTTGAGCCTCGTGACGTGGATTTTGTTGTAATCCGCGAGAACACCGAGGGCTTCTACGGCGATCTCGGCGGAGTCTTCAAGCAGGGGACGCCGGACGAGATCGCCATTCAGGAAGACATCAATACGCGCAAGGGCGTCGAGCGCATCATTCGTTATGCGTTTGAGTACTGCGCGGCGCACAAGAAGTCCGATGGCTCGCCGCGCCGTCGTGTCCTGCTGTGCGACAAGAGTAACGCCATGACTCACGCGGGCGGATTGTGGCAGCGAGCGTTCAAAGAAGTCGGCGCGGAGTATACCCAAATCGAAAAACAGCACATGTACGTGGACGCCCTTTGCATGCAGATGATCCGCGATCCGCGCGCGTTTGACGTGATCGTGACGAACAACATGTTCGGCGACATCATCACCGATGTAGGCGCAGGTTTGCAAGGCGGCCTCGGGATGGCTGCCAGTGGCAACTTGCATCCGGGGAAGACGTCGATGTTTGAGCCGGTTCATGGATCGGCGCCGCCGATCGCGGGGAAAAACATTGCCAACCCGTTCGGCGCGATTCTGACTGCGGCCATGATGCTGAGACATCTGGGAGCGACTGCTCAAGCAGAAACAATTGAAACCGCTGTACTGGAAGCACTACGACAAAAGAAGACAACACCCGATATCGGCGGATTGCTGGGCACGCGCGAGGTGGGCGAATGGGTAGCCAACCTCGTTTCCCACTGATAAACGCCATCAAGTCCTGTCATCCTGAGCGGAACAGGTTCGTGCGAAGCGCGCGAACATGTGGAGTCGAAGGACCCCCTACTCCCTAAACCATTGTCACGCAGATGCAGGGAGTTCTCCCCGCGTCGTTGCCTGCTAAGCTGGAAGTGCGCGAAGAGAATTCCCCGCATGTTGATAATGAAGTTGAGTTCATAGGGGGCCTTCGACTACGCAAGTCATTCACAAGCGAATGACTCGCTTTTCTCAGGATGAGTGACTGTGAAGTGTCGGACTTTCATTTCGATTCTGCTCGCCCCACTCTTGGCTCTACCAGTCTGGGCCCAAACGGCGCAACCTCAGAGCAGTCCTTCCAACAGCAAGAGCGTCGATCAAATCGGCCTGGAAGTTCAAGGCCCGCAGAAATCGCAGGCCGCAGCGGGCGAGGGCGCCCGCTCCACACAAGCTGCGCCAGAAAAAACCATCTCCCCGCAAGAGGCGAAAGAGCTTTTCAAATCTGTCGACGAGATCCTGGATTTTGCCAGCCAGGACACGAAACTGCCGATCAAGGAACCGGTGAAACGGCGACTGGTGGAGCGCAACGAAGTGCAGTCCTATATCCAGACCAACATGAAAGAGGACAAGGACGCACAGCGGTTGGAACGCTCGGAAATTGTGCTCAAGAAATTCGGCCTGCTGCCGCGCAACTTCGACCTGCAAACATTTCTCGTCGCGCTGCTCAAAGAGCAAGTCGCGGGATACTACGATCCCAAAACAAAAACGGTGAACCTGCTGAACTGGGTGGACGCAGATTCGCAGCGTCCCGTGCTGGCGCACGAATTGACGCATGCGTTGCAGGACCAGTCGTTCGGCCTCGAAAAATGGATGCGGGCAGGCGCTGAAGAGTCAAGCCACGCCGGCCCTCCTACTCCGGACGATATCGCCACCGATGAAGTACAGGCTGCGCGACAGGCCGTAGTCGAGGGTCAAGCCATGGTCACGCTTCTCGACTACTCACTCGCACCCACCGGCAAGACCTTGCTCGACTCGCCGCAGATTGCCGAGGCGTTGAAGCAGGGAATGCTGGTCGGCACCGCCGATACTCCGACCTTCCGTAGAGCACCCATTTTTTTGAAGGACACCCTTACTTTTCCCTATCGTTATGGCATTGATTTCACCGCGGCCTTGCTGAATTCCGGAGGAAAAGATATGGCATTTGCAGGCGTCTTTAAAGATCCGCCTCGCACCACGCGCGAAATTATGGAGCCGCAGACATATCTGGCCCACGAGAAACTTGAGCCTCTGAAGTTGCTCGATTTCGACAAGGACTTCAAAGGCTACGACCGCTTCGATATCGGCGCGATGGGTGAGTTCGATGTGGCCGTGTTGGTGGAACAGTATGCAGGCGGAGACGAAGCGCGCGAACTTTATCCCCATTGGCGTGGTGGATATTATTTTGCAGGACGTCCCAAGGGAGACAAGTCCGCGCCGCTGGGATTGTTGTATATGTCGCGCTGGTCAAGTCCCGCGAAGGCTGCCGAGTTCGCCGCTGTCTATGCGAAGTCGCTGGCGCAGCGTTACAAGCGGCCGCGCGGATTGGGAACTGATGGCAAGCTCTCTGACAATGCGCCGCCAGTCGATTCCTGGCGAACGCTGCGGGGCTACCACGTGTGGCTGACGGAGGAAGGCCCGCTAGTGATCGAAGTTCGCGGAGATACGATCCTGATCAGCGAGAGTGTGGATGAGGACACCACCAAGCGCGTAGCCGCGGATTTCTGGAGCAAACCTACCGATTAGCCGTAGCGCCGCCCTTCAGGCGGCTGTTCGCTACCCGCTTGTTATAATCAGCAGTTCTTTTATCATTTCCACCCCATCAGGAGCGCGTTTGCCTCAAGCAGAGATCGGCATCATCGGCGGCAGTGGCTTGTATCACATGCCGGGTTTCAGGGATGTGCAGGAGGTCCAGCAGGAGACTCCCTTCGGTGCTCCCTCCGACGCTTACATTCTTGGCACACTGGAAGGGCGGAAGGTGGCGTTTCTTGCCCGTCACGCCCGTGGACACAAATTGCTGCCGACCGAACTGAATTTCCGCGCCAACATTTACGGATTCAAACAGCTTGGCGTCGAGCGCATCGTGTCGGTGTCGGCGGTGGGTTCGCTCAAGGAAGAGCACAAGCCACTCGACTTCGTAATTCCCGACCAGTTTTTCGATCGTACGCGGCACCGCGTGGACACGTTTTTCGGCGACGGGATCGTAGCCCATGTCGGTTTCGGCGATCCAGTCTGCGGCGAGATGGTCGGAGTGGTAGAAGGCGCCTGCAAGAATGTAGCTGTGACAGCCAAGCGTGGTGGAACGTATATCTGCATGGAAGGTCCACAGTTTTCGACCAAGGCCGAGTCGAACGTATATCGCAGTTGGGGCGCGGACGTGATTGGCATGACCAATTTGCAGGAAGCCAAACTCGCGCGCGAGGCCGAGATTTGTTACGTGACAGTCGCGATGGTCACTGATTACGACTGCTGGCATCCGCACCATGATTCAGTGACGGTCGATCAGATCGTAGCCGTCCTGGTGAAGAACGCAGAGAACGCTGCCAAGGTGGTCAAAGCGACAGTTGCCGCTCTGCCGAAAGCGCGAAATTGCAAGTGCGGATCGGCCTTGGCGCATGCCATTTTGACGGAGCGAGACAAGATTCCTGCTGCTACGAAAGAAAAGTTGAAATTGATTGTCGGGAAATATTTGAAGTAGTCGGTGGTTTCGAACTCGGCAGCACAGCTCGAACGATCACCATCACTCTACTAACGAGAATAACCCTGGAGACTCATGAGCATTCTGGTAGTCGGTTCCGTTGCGTTTGACACGATTGCTACGCCCTCCGGGCGTGTAGAAGATATTCTCGGTGGGGCGGCCACTTATTTCGCTCTGGCTGCCAGTTACTTCACCGAAGTGCGCCTGGTTGCCGTGGTTGGCGACGACTTCACCGCCGAACATGAATGTGTTTTGAAGGCTCATCGAATCGACACCCGCGGCATCGAGCGCGCGACGGGCAAGACGTTTCGCTGGGGCGGGCAATATCTCGACAACCTGAACGAGGCGAAAACTGACTTCACGGAACTCAACGTATTCGAAAAGTTTCAGCCGCGCATCCCGAAAGAGTACGCGGATACCCAGTTTCTGTTTCTTGCGAACATTAATCCCACATTGCAGACCGCCGTGCGCCGCGAGATGAACGGCGTGCGCCTGACCGGCGGCGATACCATGAATTTCTGGATTAAGGGCACTCCGAACGAGCTTGCGGAAACGCTGAAGCTGGTCAATGTGCTGCTGATCAACGATACCGAAGTCAAAATGCTTGCGAACGAGAAAAATCTTCTGCGTGCATCCAGAAGGGTGCTGACGATGGGTCCTGAGGCGCTGGTCGTCAAGCATGGCGAGTACGGCGCAACGATTTTCTTCCGTGAAGGTGCATTCGGTATCGGACGCCATCCGTTCCGCGCTCCTGCGCTCCCGATCGAAGAAGTAAAGGATCCGACCGGCGCCGGCGACTCCTTCGCGGGCGGATTCATGGGCTACATCGCGTCGCAGGGCGAGATCAATCGCGAGGTGCTCAAGCGCGCGCTTTTCTATGGCGGCGTGATGGGATCGTTCGCAGTAGAACGCTTCGGTACGGAGCGGCTTCAGAACCTGACGCGGGAAGAGATCGATGCGCGTTTTCAAGTCTTCCGCGAGCTGACACACCTGGAATAGATCGATTGCAGAGGGCAGAGGTCAGATTGCCGCGGTAAAATCGCTCCGAAGCACGATGCGGGCCTGTTCGTTCTGACCTCTGACTTCTTCAAGTGACTTCTCCAATCAATCGCGTGAGAACTCCCACTCATCGCTCCCTCGACGGCGATCACAGATTGCTGGTGGCAGTTGCCGCTGCGGTCTCTCTGCTTTCTTTTGTCTGCTACTTTCAGCGTGGAGAAATTCTACTTTATGGCGATGCGGTCGCTCACATCAACATCGCGCGTCGCGTGTTCGATTCGCAAACTCCTGGGCTCTTGCAGTTAGGGACGGTTTGGCTGCCTCTGCCTCATCTGCTGATGATCCCTTTTCTCGCGTCAGATTGGATGTGGCGAACCGGAGTGGGTGGCTCGATGCTGTCGATGATCGCGTACGTGCTCGGCGTGATTGGAATTTTCCGGCTCACATGGAGCTTGCTGGAGAGCAATGAACGTACGCAACCCCTGGCGCGCGCCGGAGCGTGGATAGCGGCCTTGGTGTACGGGGCGAATCCGAATCTGATTTACCTCCAGACGACGGCCATGACCGAGCCGCTCTATCTGGCTTTTTTCATCTGGTCAGTCGTGTACTTTGCGGAGTTCTGGCTGTTGCAGCCAGAGGCCACGCCGGTGCCAGTCGATTCACGTCGTTCGCTATATAAATGTGCACTGTGTCTGGCGGCAGCCGAGCTAACCCGGTACGACGGTTGGTTCCTTGCCGCCGTGATGGGAACAATCGGGTTTCTTTTATTGCTTCCGAGGTGGAACGACCGCACTTTCCGTCCGGCCGCTCTGAAGTTTCTGGTGATCATTGCAGCCGCGCCGCTGTTGTGGCTTGCGTACAATGCTGCGGTATACGGAAATCCGCTGGAGTTCGCCAACGGTCCGTACTCAGCGAAGGCGATAGAGCAGCGCACGTCACAACCGGGATATCCAGCCCACCCGGGAGCTGGGAATCCAGTGATGGCGGCAAGCTTCTTTCTCAAGTCCGCGGAGTTAAATATGGCGGAAGGGAACTGGGGCAGGATATGGATTGCGATTGCGTTCGTCGGATCGGTATCCGCGATGCGCCTCGGGGTTAGCCGCATTCTCCTGCTCTTAGGGGCTCCGCTGCTCTTCTATGCGATGTCAATTGCCTACAGTGGAGTGCCTTTGTTCCTGCCTATCTGGTGGCCATTTACCTGGTACAACCTGCGCTATGGATTGCAGGCGCTGCCGCTGTTTGCCGTATCGGCTGCGTTGACCGTTTCCGCGTTGCTGGCCGCCGCAGCCGCTGAAGGGGCCCTTCGAAAACTGCTTGCGCCATCGCTGAAGCGATGGCCTGATACAAATCTTATTTTCCTCGGGACTTGCGCGGTTCTGTTGCTTATCGTCGCCCTTAGCTATGGATTTGTGTGGCGATCCCAGCCGCTTTGTTACACTGAAGCCCGCGTAAACTCCCGGACCAAGATGGCGCTGGAATTGTCGGTGGCGAAGGTTGTCTCGGCTCTGCCGCATGATTCCACGTACCTGATGTACCTGGGCGACCACGTTGGAGTCTTCCAGCAGGCAGGAATTGCGCTGCGGCAAGTCATCAACGAAGGCAATCACCGGCCATGGAAGAAGCCTGCGGATCCAGAGGGGCTCTGGGAGCGGGCTCTAGCGGATCCGGCGCGGCACGCGGACTTCGTAATTGCCTATGAAGGCGATGCCGTCGATCAGGCCATCGCGAAAAGTGAACTCACGCTCTTGACGGAGATTCACACCTCAGGACAGCCGCGTGCCAGAATCTACGCCGCGCGGACAGTCCTGAATCAGCCGCGTTAACGTCGGCGCTCAACGAGGCGCAAAAGCACGCGTACTGCGATGTTAGAATCCGCTGAAATCAGTTTCCACTCATGCCGACTTTCCATTCAACGATGGATTCGCTATTGCGCGAGATGGGGTGGGTGCTCTCCTCGTCCATCGATCGCCTGCTGGTAGCAGCCATCCTGGGCGGGATCATCGGGCTGGAGCGGCAACTCCGGCACAAGCCAGCTGGGTTGCGCACGAATATGTTTATCTGCTTCGGCGCGGCGATGTTCACAATCCTTTCAAAACAACTTGCTGGGACGGAATCCGACAGCGCTCGCATCGCAGCGCAGATCATTCCTGGGATCGGCTTCATCGGCGCCGGTTCGATCATCCACGCGCGCGGATCCGTGACGGGGCTCACTACAGCCGCAACGCTGTTCGTGGTGGCGTCGATTGGGATGGCGACAGGAGGGGGTCTGTACATCACGGCGATCTTTGCGACGATGATGATCCTCATCGCACTTGCCGTGCTGGGAAATCTGGAAGGCCGCTTCGCTCTGAAGACCGAGATCGTCACTTTCGAGGTGACGGGAACGAATGTCGAAACGATGCTGCGCGAAGTAAACCGCATCCTCGAAGACGAGAAACTCATGATGCACAGTGTCCATCTCGCATCTACCGGCGGCCAGTCGCGCCTGATCTTTTCAGTGGATTGCGGACGCGAAGAACGGAACGTCCTTTCTATTCGATTGCATGAATCAAACGTGTTCGCGAGCGTCTCGACCGTTGGCACCATGGAACACGAATGACCGCTCTATCCAGCAAGCCAATTCCTTTCACCAAAGCATCCGCCTGCGGAAATGACTTTCTGATTGTCAACGGCGCAGTCGCGTCTGGGGACTTGAGTGCAATGAGTCGACGCCTGTGCGACCGCCACAACGGAGTTGGGGCCGACGGCGTGGAGTGGCTATATCCCGACGACCAGGCGGATACCGGAGCCCGACTCTTCAATGCCGATGGGTCGGAGGCGGAAATCTCCGGCAACGGAACGCGCTGCGTGGCTGCATGGTTGTGTTCGCAGAAGCAGAAGGAACAGGTGGTCATTCGTACGGGCGCCGGATCGAAATCCTGTCGCCTTACCGCGCAGCAGGGCTCTACGTTCGAGTTCGAAGCGGACATGGGCGAGCCCGTCGTCGCGGGCGAATCTGCAATCGAAACCATGTGGGTGCGGGCGGTCGGAACGATAGTGTCGATGGGGAATCCGCACTTTGTAATTTTCGTTGACGCATTTCAGGAAGGTTGGCAGCGCCAAGCCGCTCTGCTCGCGACCCAGCCGGCATTTCCGCAGGGAACGAACGTGGAATATGTGGCGGTCCGCGCGCGCCACGAAATTGAAATTCGGCTGTTCGAACGGGGTGTCGGAGAAACGATGTCGTCCGGTACAGGTTCCTGCGCCGCAGCTGTGGCGGCAATTGCCGCCAAGCGAGTGTCGTCTCCAGTGAAGGTGATTGCTCCCGGCGGAGCGCAGATGGTGAGGTGGGACGGAAACGTTTACCTGCGCGGTCCAGCCACGCTAATCTGCCAGGGAGAATTCTTCGTTTAAGATCAGATCAGCATGGCCTCACACTCCCCGCCTTCGCGAATCAAGCTGCCGGCACTCCGAACCGGGGACAAAGTCGGCATTGTCGCTCCCGCTTCGAACATCAAGCGGGATTTGCTTGATCGTGGTTGCGACGGCTTACGCCGTTTGGGTTACGAGCCGTTTTATTTTGATTCGATCGTGGAACGCGATTTGTATTTTGCCGGCTCCGTTGAACGGCGCACTCGCGAACTGGAAGAGATGTTCGTGCGCGAAGATGTGCGCGCAATTATCTGCGCCCGTGGCGGCTACGGATCGAATTATTTGCTGAACGCTCTTGATCTGCGGAAGATCGCCGCGCATCCCAAGATTTTCGTCGGCTATAGCGATCTCACCAGCCTTTTAACCCGCTTCACTGACGCCGCAAACTTCGTAACATTTCATGGACCCATGGTTACCAAAGACTTTGCCACCGATGACGGCGTAGATATCACCTCGTGGAAAGCGGCCTTAAGCGGAGCGACGGAGTGGGATGTCAGCACAGATTCCGGCGTGCGAACGTTGGTACCAGGCGACGCAGAAGGCATCTCGTACGGAGGATGTTTGTCGATCCTCGTGGCGTCGTTGGGGACTCCGTACGAAATTCGCACGGAGGGGACGATTTTGTTCCTGGAAGATGTTGGCGCCAAGCCGTTCCAGATTGATCGCATGCTCATGCAGTTGAAACTGGCGGGGAAGTTAAAGACAGTGCGAGGGATCGTGTTCGGCGAAATGCAGGATTGCCGGCAAAGCCCAGACCAGGACTACACACTGGAAGAAGTTGTGATGCGAGTAGTCGGCGATCTCGGCATTCCCGTAGCATTCGGATTGCGCTCGGGCCATGTCTCGCGTGCTAACGTCACACTGCCGATTGGAGTGCGGGCAAGGTTGATAGTGGAACGCGAGGTTAAACTCAAATTTCTGGAGTCCGCGACGGAAAAGCGATAACCACGGGCGACACGGAGATCACTGGGGATCACGGGGAAGACATACAGCTGAGCTAAAGGCTAAGAGCTAACAGCTAAGAGACAAGAGCAGATTAACAATGAAAGCCAACCCAAAACACATTCACCTGATCGGCATTTGCGGCACGGCCATGGCCTCGCTGGCGGGAATGCTTAAGCAGCGCGGATTTCGCGTTACCGGGTCGGACGCCGCTGCCTATCCGCCGATGTCGACGTTTCTTGAGTCGCTCAGCATCCCTCTCGCGCAGCCATTCGCTGAAGCCAACCTGACGCCGCGGCCCGATCTGGTGGTGGTGGGGAACGCAATTTCACGCGGCAATGTGGAATTGGAACAGGTGCTCGACGAGCGAATCCCATTCTGCTCGTTGCCGCAGATTCTTCATGACGAGTTTCTTGTCGGCAAAGAAGTGTTGGTTGTTGCCGGCACCCACGGCAAAACCACCACCACATCGATGCTGGCGTGGATTTTCCAGGTAGCCGACTTGCGGCCATCGTTTCTGATCGGCGGGATCGCCGAAAATTTCGGCAGCAGCTTCGGACTCAGCGACGGTCGCTACTTCGTCCTCGAAGGCGATGAGTATGACACTGCCTTCTTCGATAAAGGCCCGAAATTCCTGCACTACTTCCCGGACGCGGGCATCCTCACTTCCGTCGAATTCGACCACGCCGATATCTACAAAGATCTCGACGCGGTGGAAACCGCATTCAAGCGCTTGATAAATCTGATCCCGCGCCGGGGAAGAGTCATTGCATTCGACACTGGCGAGAGCATTGACCGTTGCCTGGAACGGGCGCTCTGTCCGGTCGAACGCTATGGTTCCTCTGATCGCGCCACCTGGCGTATCACTAATCTGAAACTTGATGCCGACCGAACTTCATGGACCGTCTTGTGCGAAGGCAGGCCATGGGGAGAATTCGAATTTCCGCTGGCCGGCGAATATAACGTCTGGAACGCCACCGCAGCCGCGACCATGGCCGCCGACTATGGTATTCCGAAGGAAGTGATTGCGGAGGCCCTGCGATCCTTCAAGAGCGTCAAGCGGCGTCTGGAAGTAAAAGCTGAAGTGAACGGCGTCACGATCATCGACGACTTCGCTCACCATCCCACCGCCATCGAGCAGACGCTTCGGGCTCTGCGCGCGCGTTATTCTTCGGCGCGCCTGTGGGCGGTTCTCGAGCCGCGCTCGAATACACTGCGGCGGAAGATTCTGCAAGAGGCGCTGGCGAGCAGCCTGTCATTAGCGGACGAAGTAATCATCGCGAACGTTTTTAAGGCAGAAGCAATTCCGGAAGCGGAACGGCTCGATCTCGATCAAGTAGCGGCCGAAATTCAGAAGAGAGGCCGACTCGTGAAAGTCATGCCCGATGCCGACGCGATCGTCGCCGCGATTGCTCCCCAGTTGCGCTCCGGCGATGTAGTTGCCATCCTGTCCAATGGCGGCTTCGGCGGAATCTATGAGAAGCTACCGGAGCGCTTGCGCAGACTTGGGACCGGAGCATAGCGCGGATTGCGCAAGCTAAAGTCAAAGAATGAAAGAGGGCAACCGAAAAAGTTCAGGTTCGTATCACAGCACCGATTCAGCGATGCCATCCTCTGTGTTTTGAAGAGGCGTGGCTTCAGCCGCTGACCACCCTTAAGGAGCCATGTTCCGCACTATCCTCATGCTGGCGTTCTGGGCCGCTGCTCTGCCGGTAGCTGCCCTGATAGGGTTTCCGTGGACCTATCTCACCAACGACGTCAGTTTTCTGTATCGCATGTGCATGTGGGCGGCGGCGACCGGCGTCCGCATCGCAGGGGTGCGCGTGCATACGGTCGGTTTGGAAAAGATCGATCCGTCGCGTAACTACATCTTCATGTCGAATCACATCTCGAACCTTGACCCGCCGATCACGTTGCCGCTGATCCCGCGACGAACCTCCGTCATGGTGAAGAAAGAATTATTCAGCTACCCGATTCTGGGCAAGATCATGCTGATCGGCTCGCTGGTCCCGGTGGACCGCGGGAATCGCGATGCCGGGATCTCCGCCGTGCGCGAAGCTGTCAAGGCAATCCAGCAGGGACTCAACATGACGATCTACATCGAAGGGAAACGCTCCTTCGACGGTCGTCTGTTGCCTTTCAAAAAGGGTCCGTTTTACCTTGCCGAGGAATGCAAAGTGCCAGTGGTTCCGATCACGATCTCAGGAACCCAGGAAGTTATGCCGAAGGCGCGCTTCGCGATTCAGCCTGGTACAGTCACCGTGCAATTTCACGATCCGATTGAACCGGAAGATTTCGGCGATCGGGACTGCCTCATGGCAAGGGTGCGATGTGTGATTGATGGAGGGCTTCCTGAGGAATTGCGCGAAGAGAAAAAGGAACAGTCATTCTCTTCTCGAGCTCAGAGATAAATCCTCTTCAAGCTCGCGAGCGCAGCACTTTAACCAGTTCCGGCAACTTCGGATACGCTGCCGAGCACTTCAGCCACAATTTGAAATCGATCGCTGGCGCTCCACTGATCATCTTTCCCGCGGGAACATCGTGTGGGATGCCGCTCTGCGCAATGGCGATCACTCCATCGCCAATCTTGCAGTGGCCGGCGACTCCAACCTGTCCAGCCAGTACCACATTTTTTCCGACGTCTGTGGTGCCTGCCAACCCCACCTGAGCGCAGAGCAGAGTGTCTTCACCGACCGTGCAGCTGTGGCCCACGTGGACCATATTGTCGAGTTTGGCGCCGCGCGCGATGTGAGTCTCCCCGATGCTGGCGCGGTCGATGCAGGTGTTGGCTTGCACCTCGACGTCGTTATCCACAATCACCGTGCCGGACTGAACGATCTTGTGCCAGTGGCCGGAATCATCCTTGGCAAAACCGAAACCGTCGCAGCCAACGACCACGCTGTTTTGCAGCAGTACGTTATTTCCAAGCTGGCAGAACTCGCGTACCACGGCATGCGCATGCGCGAAGAAGTTGTCGCCAATCTTTGCGCCGCGATAGACCACGACATGAGGAAGGAGTACGGCATTGTCGCCGATTTCGACGTCTTCATCGACGACGACGTACGGGCCGATATGGGCATTCTTTCCAATCCTGGCCGTCAGATGGACCACGGCGGTGGGATGAAGTCCGGGCGCATAGTGTGGCGCTTTGTAGAAAAGTTCCAGCGCCTTTGCCCACGCCAGGTAGGGATTCTTACTGCGTAACATCGCAGACGGGATAGCAGGGAAGTCCTCGGAGACGATGACGGCAGAGGCTCTTGTCGTCTTCGCGGCGGCAGCGTACTTGGGGTTCGAGACGAACGTCAGTTGGCCCGAACCGGCTTGCTCGATGCCAGCGACGCCGGCGATTTCAGTGTCAGGCAAACCATTTTCCAGACGCACGTTGAGAGCGGAGGCAATGTCAGAAAGTTTCATGGCGAGTCTTGGGGAATTGTAAAGGATCAGGTCTCAGGTGTTAGGTGTCAAGAAATGCTGCACATTGTCGTTTCTGATCAGCGCTACAAGGGATTCAACCACCGGAGATCACAAGAGACTTGCGAAGCACGCAGAGAAGAGATTTTGATCTTCCTGAGACCTGAGACCTGAGACCTGAGACCTGCTTTCTATTGCTCAAACAGCGTGACCTGCCGCGTATCAGGCGGTCCTTTGCGTCGGCGCCTGGCGGCCCCAATCACCGCGATCACCGTCACCGAGGTCAGCGACGTGCGCGGCACAAAGACTCGCTGCGTATTCGACCGCAGGTCGGGAGGGTTAATGAGGAACCCTTCGGCTGGATTCTGGCCGAGGTCATTCGGCATGATGCCTTCGATGACCTCGCTGTCCTTGAACTTAAGCCGAACCCACAAGCCCTCAGTCCGAGGGCGAGTCGTGAAAGTTTTCCGGCTCATCACGTCCGAGTCAGAAAATTCGCGGACAAAATAGACCGCCTTGATGTCCCGCAGATCAATGGCGACCACATTGCCCGATGTGTTCAACAGTTCCAGTTTGCCTTCCACCACAAAGTTCGCGGGAGACACATAGCCGCTGACCGAGTCGCGGTCCGACTTTCGGACGATCACTTTTTTGTGCGTCGAAGGCATGGATGGCTGGAGAACCTTTCAAAGCCACGCGCCGAGCAGCATTCCGGCGCGCGAAGGTGAAAGCTTATTTGGGATTCTCGCACTTTCCTGCTCAAAAGGGCGAGCTTGTCCGTTCACAGTAGCCAAACGGTAAACTTTTGTGTTATTTTCTGTAGCTTGCCGTCACACAGGGCCTTTAGTATAAGTCTAATCTCTAGAGCGAGTTAGATTCTGCTGGCAGGGCGGTCTCACCAGCTCCCATACGCCCGCTTGTGGAAATCTTGTGAATAACGCCCCGCTCCAGCCGCGGCACGGCGACTAGGAAGGCATGGCCGATTACATCTACACCCTGGAGACCCGGCTTTCGCCGGACCAGCAAAAAGCTGTCACCCTCGTACAGGACGCCGCCAAAGTGGCGGACATGAACCTTTACCTGACCGGTGGCGCTATTCGCGACATCATTACCGGTTTTCCCATCCGTGACCTCGATTTTACCGTTCAGGGGAACGCGCTCAAGCTCCAAAAAGAGCTGGAGCGCGCGGGTGCGGTCGTCGGCGATGCGGACGATGAGACGAAGTCGCTCCTGCTGACTTTGCCGGGAATGCAACCATCATCGAGGATCTTCGCCGCCGCGACTTCACCGTGAATGCGATGGCTCTGTCACTCAATGAGGGGTCGCGTGGCCTCCTGATGGATCCCTTCAATGGCGCCGCTGACATCGAAGCTAAGCTGCTCCGCGTGCTGCACAACTATGCCTTCCTCGAAGATCCCTCGCGGATGATTCGCGCAACTCGCTTTGCGGCCCGCTTTCACTGGCCTCTGGAGGAGCGCACTCAGCAGCGATATGACGCCGCCAAGGAAAACAGCTACATCGAGTACGTCCGGAATTCGGCCATTGGACGGGAGATCGAGCAACTGGCGTATGAAGATGATCCAGTCAACATCCTGAAGGTCTATGAAAAAGAGGGATGGCTGAAAATCCTGAACGAACACTGGAGTTCAGCTAAGGCAGACACCGCCGGCCTGGGCGCGCTGATGAAAACGCGCCAGCAGATGAACGAACTCGGCTATACGCCGGACGTGGCTCCTGCCGTTCTTTATTTTCTGACTTCGCGCCTGGGCGATAAGGATGTCGCTGATATTCGTAAAGCGATCCCGCGCAAGGATCTCGTCGAATCGTGGAAGGATCTGGAAGACCACGCCAAAGATTTGACGAAGCGGCTCTCGGGCAAGGAAGCAGCGACGCCTTCGCGGACCTGGCAGCTTCTATCTTCTGCTCGGCCGGAGATGATTCTGTTCCTGGCCATCACAGCGCGCCAACAGGGAGTGATTCAGAAGATCAAGAATTTCTTCACCAAGTGGCGTCAGGTGCAGCAGAAAATTCCTTTGCCCGAAATGACCGAACTGCACATTACCCCGCAGCTCCCGTCGTATCCCAAGATTGCCAATGATGTCTTCCTGATGTTGTTGGATGGAAAGTTACGTTCGCGCACCGAAACTCTGAAGTTCTTGAAGCCGCTGGCTCCTCCGCCACCTCCTCCGCCACCTCCGCCACCTGCGAAGCGCGGACGTGGCAAAGCCGCGGCAGCGGCCGCTGCCGCTGCGGCACCAGCAACTCCCGTAAAAGCGGGCGGCAAGGGCAAAGGCAAAGCAGCAGTTGCGGCCGCGCCCGCAGCCGCTCCAGCAAAGGCGGAAGCCGCGCCGAAGGTCCCCGTAGTGGCTAAGGGCAAACCTGAGAAAACAGTCGCCAAGACGGAGAAGGCCCCCGCGAAGCAGGAGAAACCTCCCACAAAGCACGAAAAATCTGCGGCCAAAAAAGTTGTGAGCAAACCTGTGAAGCCCGCAGCAAAAGCAAAGTCTACGAGCAAATCAAACGCCAAGAAAAAGAAATAGCCCTGCCACGCTCAAGCCGCGAAGCGGCGATACAAGAAAGCCCGGCACGTCAGTGCCAGTACGCGGGAAGGGAAAGGTAGAGTCCCGAAGGACGGCATCCGGTCCGCTATCCTTTGGAGTTCTTAACCGCGACGAAATAATTTTCCGGATAAAGATAATCCTCGCCCAATTCATCCACTACGCGCATCAAATGATTCCTCTCCGCCTTGCCGTCCGGGATCACTTCATACGTCTTGCGCAATTTCAGTGCGGAAGGATTCTCGTCATTTCGAACGCAGAGAACAAACCGTCGTTTCCTTGGCCCCGGCGCGGATGTGCGGGATTTCGATCTCCGGCGCGCCATTGCCGCGCGATTTTTGTCTGTCAATTTCATTGATTGCAATCGTATCACCGGCCCTAGATTGCACCATTCTCCGGCGTTGCGCATCCGTGTGAAGCCTATAAAATAGAAGCAATGTCTGGCCCTGTTCCCCGATGAGCGATCAATTCGTCCACCTTCATCTGCACACCGACTATTCCTTGCTCGACGGCGCTTGCGACGTCGAAAAGCTCGTCCATCGCGTGAAAGAGCTTGGGATGCCTGCCGTCGCCATGACCGACCACGGCAATATTTTTGGCGCCGTACATTTTGTGAACGCAGCGGAGAAGGAAGGCGTCAAGCCGATCGTTGGATGCGAACTATACGTCTGCAAAAAAGATGACCACAGGATCCAGCGGACTCCGCCCGAAGGCGATACTTACAACCACCTGCTGGTTTTAGCCGAAAACGAAGAAGGCTACCGCAACCTGGTCAAGATCACGTCGGAAGCGTCACTTCATGGCTTCTACTACAAGCCGCGCGTCAGCAAGAAATTTCTAGCCGAGCACTCCAAGGGACTGATCGGTCTCTCCGGCTGTCTGAAAGGCGAAGTGGCCGAACGCCTGATGGAGAACAATTACGACGCCGCACGCGAGGCGGCCGCTTCGCTTCGCGACATCTTCGGTAAGGATAATTTCTTCCTCGAAATTCAGGACCAGGGACTGGAACAGGAACACCGGATTCGTGCCGGCCTGCTCCAACTGGAGAAAGACCTGGCGCTGCCCATGGTCGCCACCAATGACAGTCACTATCTCTGCGAAGAAGATGCGCACGCGCAGGATGTGATGGTGTGCATTCAGACTGGCAAGTCCATCCAGGACACGAATCGAATGAAGTTCGAGGGCACGCAGTTTTTCGTCAAGAGCCACGACGAAATGTATCGCGTGTTCAAGGACACTCCCGCTGTCCTCAAGCGCACGCTTGATATCGCTGAGCGCTGTGCCCTCCGGCTCGAGAAAGTGCCAACGCCCTTTCCGCACTTTGAAGTTCCTGATGGATTCACCATCGACACTTATTTCGAGCACGTCACTAGGCAGGGCTTCGCCCGACGTTTGGAAGTTTTACGAGGCCTTTCCGCGCAAGGCCGCTTGAAGCATCCGTTAAGCGACTATGAGCAGCGTCTAGCGCGCGAGCTCGCAATCATCCAACAGATGAAATTTTCCGGGTACTTCCTGATCGTGTGGGATTTCATCCGCTACGCAAGAGAGCGCAACATCCCCGTAGGACCGGGTCGCGGATCAGCCGCCGGCGCGCTGGTGGCTTATTCCCTGGGCATTACCGACATTGATCCTCTCCAGCACGCGCTTCTGTTCGAACGCTTTCTCAACCCCGAACGTATCTCGATGCCCGACATCGACATCGATTTCTGTATGAACCGGCGCGGCGAAGTCATCAATTACGTCACCGAAAAGTATGGCCGCGAAAACGTAGCGCAAATCATCACCTTCGGGACCATGGCCGCGAAGGCCGCGATCAAAGACGTCGGCCGCGCCATGGACATGCCCTACACAGACGTGGACCGCATCGCGAAGATGGTCCCCCCCACGCTTAACATCCAGCTCGACGACGCCCTAAGAGAATCAGCGCAGATGCAGGAGGCCTACGACAAGGATCCGCAGGTGCGGCAGTTGCTCGATACCGCCCGCAAGCTGGAAGGGCTGGTGCGCAACTCAGGCGTACACGCCGCCGGCGTAGTCATCTCGCCGCGTCCGTTGATTGAACTCGTCCCGTTGCACAAGACCAAGAACGACGAAATCGTCACCGCCTTCGACATGGTCGCCATCGAAAAGATGGGCCTGCTCAAAATGGACTTCCTTGGGCTGACCACGCTGACCATCCTCGACGACACACTGAAGCTGATCGCGCAGACGCAAGGAAAGGATGCGGGCGGGGGCGCCCGCGCCACACTCACCACGTTGGACGAAATCCCACTCGAGGATCATGAAACCTACGAGAAGGTCTTCCATCGGGGACTGACTTCCGGCGTATTCCAGTTTGAATCGCACGGCATGCGTGATGTGCTGCGCCGGTATCAACCCAACTCTATTGAAGACCTCACGGCCTTGAATGCGCTTTACCGGCCCGGCCCCATCCAGGGCGGAATGATTGACGATTTCGTCGAGCGCAAACACGGCCGCAGAAAAGTCGAGTACGAACTGTCTGAACTGAAAGAAATTCTCGAGGAGACGCTGGGCGTCATCGTCTACCAGGAACAGGTGATGCAGATTGCCAACCGCCTCGCGGGTTATTCACTAGGCGATGCCGACCTTCTGCGCCGCGCCATGGGCAAGAAGAAGGCCGAAGAGATGGCAGCGCAGCGCGAGCGGTTCGTGCAGGGCTCGGTGAAGAATGGCTACCCGCCCAAGAAAATTGAAAAAATCTTCGATTTGATGGCGCAATTCGCCGGCTACGGCTTCAACAAGTCGCACTCCGCCGCCTATGCGCTGCTCGCTTACCACACGGCGTACTTGAAGACCCACTATCCCGTCGAGTTCATGGCGGCGCTGCTCACGTCGGTCACAGGAAGCACCGATGACGTAGTGAAGTACATCAATGAGTGCCGCGAGATGGGAATTGCCGTCGAGCCGCCGGACATCAATGTCAGCGATGCCAACTTCACGCCGCATGGGCCTGCAATCCGCTTCGGGCTGGCGGCGGTCAAGAACGTCGGTGGGAATGCGATCGAATCGATTGTGGCGGCGCGGAAGAAGCTCGGACGCAATTTCAAATCGCTCTTTGAATTCTGCGAAGAAGTCGACTTGCGGATGTTGAACAAACGCGTCCTGGAATCGCTGATCAAGAGTGGTGCCATGGATTCTCTCGGCCGCCGTGCTCCGCTGATGCAGTCCCTCGACAAAGCTATCGACCGAGCCCAGAAGTCCCAGCGCGATGCTGAATCCGGCCAGCACGGGCTCTTCGGAGTATTCGCCGACGAGACCGTCCATCACGACAACAATTCTCTTCCCGACACTCCGGACTGGGATGAGCACACCCGCCTGGCTGCAGAAAAAGAAATTCTCGGATTTTTCATCACCGGACATCCCCTCGAAAAGTACAAAGACAAACTGCTCGACCTGAGCGCGCTTTCCACGGAAGACATCAACGCCATGAAGCGATCCACTGGCAAAGATGAAAACATCACCACTGCCGGTTTGATCACGGGACTGCGCGTTGCAAAATCAAAACGTGGCGAACTATGGGCGCAAGGCGGACTCGAAGACATGTCCGGCAAAGTTGAATTGCTCATCTTTCCGGAGTCATTCCGGAAACTTGGCGAGAAGGCCAAGCTGGAAATTCCAGTACTCATCCGAGGTGGTGTGCGCGTTGAAGACGGCTCGAACGCCAAGCTGACCGTCAACGACATCATCCCGCTCGACGAGGCCAAAGTCCCGCTCCCCAAGGCGCTGCGCATTCGCATCCCCTTGGAGAACTCTTCCGAAAGCATTGTCGGCGCCCTCCACGCTCTCTTCCACGACCGTCCCGGCGAGGCTAAAGTTTTGTTTGACGTCGAACGCCAAGGCGATTTCATGGTCGTGATGGAAGCCGAAGGCTATAATGTGATGAATCGAGCGAAAATAACCCGAGCGGACCAATCCGAGGGCGAGACCGGTCACCCCGCCGTCATCGGCACCGAATTCTTGCTCTCGATCGTGGAGTCGCATAACGGCCGCGGGAATGGAAACGTAGGCAAGATGGATTCTGGACTCAAAGCGCAGCAAGAGCTGGAAAAAATCGAGCAACAGATCGAACGCCTGCAAGCTCTCGAAGGCCAGAACGAAGAAACTCGACGCCAGGTGAAGCAGTTGCACGAACGCGTCAACGACTTGCGACGCGAAGTTTCGTCTCACCTGAACGCGTGGGAGCGCACCGAGATGGCCCGTCATCCGCAGCGTCCCTACACGCTGGATTATGTCGAGCGCATCTTCAGCGACTGGAGCGAGATTCATGGCGATCGCGGCTATGCCGACGATCCGGCAATCGTTTGTGGCATGGCCCGTTTTCACGGAGAAGAAGTTCTGATCGTCGGCCATCAGAAGGCGCGCGACACCAAACAAAAAGTTTATCGAAATTTCGGCATGCCCAATCCCGAAGGCTATCGGAAAGCGCTGCGAGTAATGCAGGTAGCCGCCAAGTTTCGCCGTCCAATCTTTACTTTCGTGGATACACCCGGCGCCTATCCCGGACTGGGCGCGGAAGAGCGAGGGCAGGCCGAAGCGATCGCCTACAACCTGCGCGAGATGGTGCGGATGGAAGTTCCCATCATTACAACGATCACGGGCGAAGGTGGCAGCGGAGGAGCTCTAGCCATCGCCGTAGCGGATCGCGTTCTCATGATGGAAAACTCGATCTACTCGGTCATTTCCCCCGAAGGTTGCGCCTCGATCATGTGGCGCGACGCCAGCAAGCGCGACATCGCAGCAGCCGCAATGAAAGTCACACCCAAGGATTTAAGCGAATTCGGAATTATCGATGGCATCGTGACCGAGCCTCCCGGCGGCGCGCATACCGACCACGCGCAGGCAGCGGAATTGTTGGATGGGGTACTACAGCAGCGTCTGGATCAGAAAGGCAATTGGATGGCCACTACCGATGTCGTGCCCCAGGAATCATCCGGTCAGTTGGGGCGCAAGCGTGTCGTCAATGACATGAGTATTCAGGTTGCGACCGTGAACGGTTCCGGCTCGCAGAGTTCCAACACCGTCCTGCTGCGCAGTATCTTCCAGATGGGAGTGCCGGTTTCTGGGAAAAATCTGTTCCCCTCCAACATCGCGGGACTGCCTACTTGGTTCACGATCCGTGCCAACAAAGATGGCTACATCGCGCGCAAGAAAGAAATTGATCTCCTGGTCGCAATGAATGCCGAGACCGCGCAAGATGACGTAAAGACATTGGCTCCCGGAGCCTCTGTTCTATACGACGAACCGCTCGCTCTCGACAAGCTGCGCAACGACCTGATCTTCTACTCTGTCCCCTACGACAAACTGGTAGCGCCAGTCTGCCCGGAAGCCAAGTTGCGCAAGCTGGTCAAGAACATGATCTATGTCGGGGTCGTGGCACAGTTGCTCGAGATCGACCTGACTGAAGTGGAGAAAGCGATCCGTAAGCAGTTTGCCAAGAAAGTGAAAGCTGCCAACCTCAATCTGGCTGCCGTAAAGGCCGGCTACGACTATGCCTCCGCAAA
>WNFR01001424.1_pt1 | contig 25028 bp, 20 predicted proteins | sample 5400221 | NCBI WGS metagenome assembly WNFR01 (sample SAMN13153357, study PRJNA577476) | soil metagenome | isolation source: 40 cm soil under Madrone tree | place: USA:California | collected 2016-06-14 | reverse complement strand
GATGGGATTCGGAGAGCTCATGACGGGGCAAAACCTAACGCGCGCGACTATCTTTCGCCCACGCGAGGCGGTAGCTCAGTTGGTAGAGCAACGGACTTTTAATCCGTAGGTCCTGGGTTCGATCCCCAGCCGCCTCACTGCGTCTTCACCCCCCCCGTTGTCACGGGCGACCATAGGAGCCAGATTCCGGCAATGCCCTCCATGGTGTGGATCGATGGGACGTGGCACGACCGCGGCAGCGCGGTCGTTTCCGTATGGGACCACGGCCTGCTGTATGGCGACGGCGTGTTTGAGGGCATCCGTGCTTACGGCGGCCGCGTCTTCCGGTTGGATGCCCATCTCGATCGCCTGTACGCGTCGGCAAAAGCGATTTGGCTCGAAATCCCCATGGCGAAGGACGCTATGGGGCGCATGGTCGAGGAGGGCGTCGCGAAGAGCGGGATCAAGGACAACTATATCCGCCTGGTCGTCACGCGCGGGGTCGGCGACCTCGGTCTCGATCCCCGGAAATGCCCGAAGCCGACCGTCTTCTGCATTTTCGATACGATCAAGCTCTGGCCGCAGGACCGGTACGAGAAGGGGTTGATCGCGCTGACCGCCGCCACCCCGATTCTCCATCGCGAATCGCTGTCTCCTCGGGTGAAGTCGCTCAATTACCTCTCGCACATTCTCGCGAAGGTCGAAGGCATCGCGGCGAACGTCGACGAGGTCATCATGCTCGATTCCGCCGGCTACGTCGCCGAAGCGAGCGGCATGAATCTCTTTGCAGTGTCCAACAGCACACTCCGCACGCCCCCGCCGTACACAGGTATCCTTCGTGGCGTCACGCGCGACACCGTGATCGAGCTCGGCCGAGAGGCAGGATACGCCATCGAAGAGCTGCCGATGAACCGGTACGACCTGTACACCGCTGACGAGGTGTTCCTGACGGGAACTGCCGCCGAGGTCGTGGGGATTTCAAAACTCGACGGCCGGGCGATCGGGAAAGGCGTTTCCGGGCCCGTCACGCGAGACCTGGCGACCCGCTTTCGTGCCTACGTGACCCGGGACGACTGACCTCCCACCGCAGTTCGCTGGAGAGAGCTAATCCATTGACCGGTCAGGAGCTAACCCCCATATTGGGGCCCCTTTGCGCTTCGTTCCGGGGTCGAGGTGAGCCATGTCATGGCGAGTAATTGCGCACGGGGACCAGGTTTGGCATGTGGATGCGGTCGCCGAGCGGCACGCGAATACGTCCGCTTGGCAGTTGGTGTTGTCGTTTCGCGCCGCGACTGAGTCGCTCCCGGGTCGGCGCCGGTCGTTCTGGACGCCGTATCCGTTGGAGGCCACCTCGAAGTCGTCACTGTTCATCCAGGCTGAGCGGATCCCCGACGCAGCGCTATCGCAGCTGCTCGCGGAGCGTCTCTCATGAGCACCGCGAACCTGCAGGATCTCCGGCGCGTCGTCGGAGCAGTGACGCGGCTGCGTGGTGAGACGGTCAAACATGTCACGGTGCGCTCCGACGTGCGGCACGTGAAGGTGGAGTTCGACAGCGGGCTGATTCTGGTCATCTCGGCCGAGCAGGACGCGCAGGGCCGTCCCCGTCTCGAGGTCGACGTGGTCGAAGCGAATCAGGACCCGGGCGCCAAGCAGCAGATCGAAGTTCGGTTCGAGTGAGGGTGGTGCGTGCCCGACGAGCGCCTGCGATTTCAGGAGTTCGGGTTTCAGCGGCTGGCCAACGGCCGCTGCCGGGCCAAGGTCGTGCTGACGTGGTCTGATGGCCGGCGCTTCGAGGGATCGTCAGACGGCGTTTCGTCACAAACCGGCGAGCTGCGCTGTTGCGCGGTTGCGGCCGTGAACGCCTTGGAGCAGGCCGTACAACCGCGACTCACGTTCGAGTTGCTGGGTGTGAAAGCGCTGCGCGCGTTCGACGCGACGGTGGTGATCGTCTCGCTGTCGGCGCGCGCGGAGGAAACGACGCGGCTCGTGGGATCATGTTTGACGGAAGTCGATCCGCCCCGCGGCGCGGCACTTGCAGTGTTGAATGCGACAAACCGATTACTTGGGAATTATCTGACGACACGATGAAACGACTGACGGCAATGTGGTTCTCGATGTTGAGTGCAGCGGCGCTCGCCGCCTGCGCCGGCGCTCATATTCCGCCTGCTCCCGTGACGTCGTTGCCCGTCTCGGACGTGACGACGCGCGACAGCTCGGCCGTTCAGCTCGGTACGGCACTCGCAACGGTCGAGCAGGACTCCGCCGCCGATCAGTCCGCCCTGGACAGTCTGCACGAACGCCATCCCGACTCGCTCGCCACGCCCCGCACCAACGTGGCGGTGCGCGGCGAGGACGTGCGTCGGGAAGCGGAAGATCTCTTCGGCCGGGACGCGACGGCGACCTTCGACATCGACGTCTCGAACTTCGCCGGCAATCGCCGAGTGCTCGAATATCTGGAATTCTTCCAGCTCGACGCGCGCGACCGATTTGAGATCTGGCTATCGCGCCTGGGGCGCTATGAGGGGATGATCCGGGAGCGGCTGCGGGCGCGCGGCCTGCCCGAGGATCTCGTCTATCTCACGCTAATCGAAAGCGGGCTATCGAACACGGCCGTGAGCCGCGCCCGGGCGGTGGGGATGTGGCAATTCATGGCGTCCACCGGCCGGGGCTATGGCCTCCAGATCGATCCGTGGGTGGACGAACGGCGCGATCCCTTTAAGGCTACGGACGCCGCGGTCAATCATCTTCAGGACCTGGTGCAGCGCCTTGGCGGCGTCTATCTGGCGGCCGCGGCCTACAACGCTGGCGCCGGCCGCATCGAGCGCGAGATCCGGCGGCTGCCGGGTGAGCCTGACACCGTGGACGATCAGACGTTCTTCCAGATCGCCGACCGGCGCAATCTGCGCCGCGAAACGCGCGACTACGTGCCGAAACTGATCGCTGCCGCGTTGATCGCCAAGCAGCCCAGCCGCTACGGCTTCACCGACATCCAGCGCCTGCCGCCGCTCGTCTTCGACGAAGTCTCCGTTCCGGATGCGACGGGACTCGATGTGCTGGCGCGCCTGGCCGATACCTCGGTCGCGGCGCTACTCGAGCTCAACCCGCAGTATGTGCGCGGGATAACGCCGCCGCAGCGCGCCGTCGTCGTGCGCGTGCCGCGGGGCAGGGGTGCCCGGGTGGCGGAGCGGTATGCCGATCTGCCGGTGAACGAGCGCGTGACGTTCGTGGACCACTACGTCTCCACGGGTCAGACCCTCTCGGGCATCGCGCAGCGCTATAAGGTGACCGTCACCATGCTGCAGGCGGCGAATCCCCATCTGCGCTCGCACGCGCTGCGTGTGGGCCAGCGGATCATCGTGCCGATGAGCGGGCGCGTGGTACCGCGGGGCGCGTGGAGCAACCCGCCGGAGCCTCGCGTCCGCCGCATGTCGAGCCGGTATCGCAGCGTGAGCAGCCTGCCGTCCGATGGCACGCGCCATCGCGTGGCGCGCGGCGAGACCGCGAGCGGCATCGCGCGCCAGCACGGGATCGGGCTGGCGGCGCTGCTGGAAGCGAATGATATGACGCTGCGGAGTGTGATCCGGCCCGGTGATGTGCTGCTGATTCCGAGCCGGTAACCCGACCGGCACCCGTGGTTAGTGGTGCCGGAATCCCTTCATAACTTCCGCTTCATAGCCGTTCGCGGGATCGCGACCGGCACCCAGCAGCTGCTCGACCTTCGCCGGGCCACGGTTGTAGGCCAGTAGCGCCAACGACATCTTGGCCGGATAGCGGTCCAACAGGTCCCGCAGGTAGCGGAAACCGATCCGCAGGTTCGTATCCCGGTCATAGAGCTGCTGCGTCGTCAGGCCCGGCTCATACAGCCGCGCCGTGCTGGGCAGCACCTGCGTGAGCCCGACCGCCCCGACGTGACTCGTGGCGCGCGGGTTGAACCCCGACTCGACCTTCACCAGACGGAACGCCAGGCCGGGATCGATCCCCTCGCTGAGCGCGACGTCGTAGACCGCCGTTGCCATGTCGGCAGGCAGCCGGTAGTGGGTCGAGTACTGCATGATGGCATCGACGCGGTCGAGCTGAAGCCGGGCGACTTCGAGCTCGCCCTGCTTCGCGTCCAGTTGCTGACGGAGCGACCGCAGTTCACCGAGGAGCTCGGTGCCCGACGCGGGCGCGCGCTCAGTATCGGTCGTCGTGCCGCCGGCCCACCCGCCCACCGTACTGACGAGCAGAGCGGCCAGCACGATAATTCCGCCGCGCAAAACCAAACGTTGAGTTTTCGTCTGCATAATCCTCCCTGTTAATCGACTTCCTGCGAGTCAAGCATGCAGCACTTGCGTCAAGCACCCGTCAATCACCGCGTGGAGCCTTTTGCTTCTCCACCAGCTGCACATCCCCGATCACCATGCCGCTATCGACGGCCTTAACCATGTCGTAGACGGTCAACAATGCCACCGTAACCGCTGTTAACGCTTCCATCTCCACACCGGTTCGGCCAACCGTCCGCACCTTCGCCCTGATCTGCACGCCGGGCAGCACCTCAGTCAGACTGGCGTCTACCTCTACATGGTCCAGACCGAGCGGGTGGCAGAGCGGGATCAGCTCCGCCGTCCGTTTCGCCGCCAGCGTTCCAGCGACCTCGCTCACCGCGAGCACGTCGCCCTTGGCGATGGCCTGCTCGGCCACCTGCCGGAACGCCTCCGGCGACATCCGAATCGTCCCCGTCGCGACCGCCGATCGATCCATCATCGGCTTGTCGCCGACATCCACCATCCGGGCGCGGCCGGCGTGGTCCACGTGCGACAGCTTCATGACGCCCGTATCGCTTGCAGGTCCTCGGCCAATACGGCCGCGAGAAGCTGCGGGTTCACGTTGCCCTGCGCGAGATCGCGTGCGTCCAGCACCAGGGCGATAGCCTCGACCAGCTTGTCCGTGTCGCCACCGCGCTTCGCTTCACTCCGCAACCTCGTCGCCAACGCGTCGAGCATGTCGGTGAAGCCCCCGCGCGCTTGAAACGGTACCTGCCCAAGCGCGAACAACCACGGAGCTTCCAGAAACCGGCCTACCTGCTCTTCTGGCGGCTGCCCCAAACGGGACGGTGCTGTTGCAAAGAGCTTGCCAATGCACCCTTCAGCCGCCACAACTCGTTGTCCCAGTTCAGCTTGACTATCTATTCCGAGCGCTTGCTGCGCGAAAGCTGTCACGTCACTGTCGGCGATTCGCGCCACACGAACAAGCACAACACGCGAGATAACCGTCGGAAGCAGCGCGTTGGGATCCGCGGCAGTGATAATGATCACACTATCCGCCGGCGGCTCCTCGAGCGCCTTCAGCAGCGCGTTGGCTGCGACTTCCGTCCCCAGCTGGGGGATCAGCCGTTCCGCATCCCCGACAATGAACACTTTCCGCTTTCCCATCGCCGGCGTCAGCGTAAGCCGCTTGAGCAGGAGACGTACGGACGCTACCGGGTGGCTCGCGAGCCCCACGGTCGGCGCGTACAACGGCTGCTCGCGGCGCGCGGCCATTTCCTCGGCCAATGCATCGGCGACGAGATCGACCTGTTTCTCGGCGTCCCCCGTCGCTGTTCCGCCACGCTTGCTCAGCTCTACCGGCACAAACCAGTGCACGTCGGGGTGTTGCAGCGAAACCACAAGCCGGCACGAGCGGCACTGGCCGCACGGTTCCTGGCCTGGTGCTTCGCAATGGATCAGTTGGGCAAGCCACAGCGCGAGACGCTGCTTCCCTACGCCACGAGGACCGGCAAGCAGAAGCGCTTGCGGCAGCTTTCCGGAGGCGTGGGCGCCCGCCAGTTTGGTCTTAACCCTTTCGTGCCCGATGAGGGGCGGCAAAGGCATGGGCGGAATCTAGCTACGGGGGTCAGTGCGCGGCGCCACTCCCTGGCGTAAGTCATTGTGCGCCAAGCTAGTACACCTACAATCTCGGCCTTGCGCATACCTAACTACTTGATGCTGATTGGATTAAGCAATTAAGTGAGCGCGCACTCGCCAGATAATATCGATATTATCGATTTTTTTCGGGTTTTGTTTGGGTGTCGCGATCTGTCTCTCGCAGGACGCCACGGACCTTTCTCAGCAGCGCGGTCGGGCGAAATGGTTTCTCGAGATACGCAAGACCTGGTTCCAGCATCCCGTGCCGGACGACCGCGTCATCCGTGTAACCTGACATGAAGAGCACGCGCACATTCGGTCGCCGTGCATTCAGCTGGGCGGCGAGCTCGCGTCCGCTCATTCCCGGCATGATCACGTCGGTCAACAACAGATCGATGTGCCGGCCGCCCTCCTCGCCGTCGACCAGCGCCAGGGCAGCCGGTCCGTCCGGGGCTTCCAGGACGGTATATCCGTTTCGCTCGAGGAGCTGGCGTGTGACCGCCCGGACTGGCGCCTCGTCCTCGACCACCAGGATCGTCTCGCTGCCACGCAGCGTTTCGGGCGCCGCGTCTTTGGGGTGCTCGATTGGGTCTGCCGGTGCGTCGACCCTGGGAAGGTACACTCGCATCGTGGTGCCCCGGCCCGGCTCCGAGTAGGGCCAGATGTGTCCCCCCGTCTGCCGGACGATGCCGTATACCGTGGCCAGCCCCAGCCCGGTCCCTTTGCCGCGGACCTTGGTGGTGAAGAACGGCTCGAAGATCCGTGCTTTCGTTTCTTCGTCCATACCGACGCCGGTGTCCGTCACGGCGAGCATGATGTAGCGACCGGATTTGACGGCGGGGTGTTCGGCGGTGTACGCCTCGTCGAGCTCCACGTTGCGCGTCTCGATCGTGAGCCGGCCTCCGCCCGGCATCGCATCGCGCGCGTTCACGGCGAGATTGACGATCACCTGCTCCAGTTGGCCAGGATCGGCGCGCACGTTGCCGAGGCGCGGGTGGAGCACCGTCGCGAACAGGATGTCCTCGCCGATCAGCCGCCGCAGCATTTTTTCGATGTCCGGGACGAGGGCGTTGAGGTTGATGACCTTCGGCTGAAGCACCTGCCGGCGGCTGAACGCGAGCAGCTGCTGAGTCAGCGCGGCGGCGCGTTGCGTTGCCTGGTGAATCTCTTCGACGTCGTGGCGCCGGCGATCGTCGGGCGGGAGATCGGCAAGCAGGAGATCGCTGTAACCGCCGATCGCGGTGAGAATGTTGTTGAAGTCGTGCGCCACGCCGCCCGCCAGCCGCCCGATGGCTTCCATCTTCTGCGACAGCATGACCTGTTCTTCCAGGTTACGGCGGTCGGTGACATCACGGTAGTTGTTGACGATCGCGCCGACGCTCGGGTCATCGATCAGGTTGGTGAATACGCCCTCGAGGTGCCGCCAGCTGCCATTCTTGTGACGTACGCGCGCCGCCACATGCACCGGGGCGCGTGGCGCCGCCATTGCCTCCTGAAGGCGCACCAGCACCGTCGCGCGGTCATCAGGGTGGATCAGCTCCATCGCATTGTGGCCGACAAACTCGGTGAGATCGTAGCCGAGGAGCCGGGTGGTGGCGGGACTGCCGTAGAGGATGGTGCCGTCTCCAGCGAACAGGGCGACGGCGTCCCAACTCTCTTCCACGAGCGCACGAAACCGGCGCTCGCTGATCCTCAGGGCCGACTCGGCGACCTGTTTGTCGGCCTGGCTCTGAGCATAGGCGAGGGCACCGCCGATTGCCGGACCCAGCCGGATCAGGTTCGTCTTGAGGACGTAATCGGCGGCACCGGCCTTGATGCACTCCGCAGCCGTCTCCTCGTCCAGGCTTCCGGTCACGATGATCAGGGGGATGGCGGGCGCCTCGGCCTTGAGAATCTCGAGCGCCGCCATCCCGCCAAACCCCGGCACCGTATAGTCGGCGAGCACGATATGCGGCCGGAACTCCCCCAGCGCGCGGCGAAAGGCGTCGGCCCTGTCGACGCGTCGCGTCTCGCAATTGAGCTCTGCGCGGCGGAGCTCGCGTATAGCGAGCTCCGCGTCCTCCGTGCGGTCCTCGACCACGAGAACGCGCAGCGCCTGGGAGCGAGCCACCGGTTATTGCGGAGGGTGATTCAGCAGGAGCCAGTAGAGCCCGACGTCGGAGACGGCACGGGCAAAGGCCTCGAAGTCCACGGGTTTAACGATATAGCTGTTGGCGCCCAGGGCGTAGGCGCGCTCGATGTCCGGCTCCTCGCGGGATGACGTCAGGACCACGATGGGAATGGCTTTCGTGCGGGCGTCGCCCTTCAGGCGGCGCAGCACCTCGAGACCGTCCACCTTCGGCAGTTTAAGATCGAGCAGCACGACTTTGGGGACGGGGCCCGCGCCGTTCGAGAAGAAGTCCATGGCTTCGGCGCCGTCACGGCACACGTGTACTTGATTCGCCAGATTGCGCTGCTTGAGTGCCCGCAGCGTGAGCTCGGCATCGTTCGCGTTGTCCTCGACGAGCAGAATGTCGACTCCATGTGGTGGCATCAGTCGTCCTCGCCTGGCAGGGCGAAGTAGAAAGTGGCGCCCTGATTCACGGCGCCCTCCGCCCACACGCGGCCGCCGTGCCGCTGCACGATGCGTTTGACGATCGCGAGGCCGACGCCGGTGCCGTCGAACTCCTCGGCGCTGTGCAATCGCTGGAAGACGCCGAACAGCTTGTCGGCGTAGCGGGCGTCGAACCCCGCACCATTGTCTTTCACGTAATACACGACCTCGTCGCCATTCGGGTGCGAGCCGACCTCGATGCGCGCGCTCGGGCGACCGCGCGTGAACTTCGCGGCGTTCAGTATCAGGTTGCTGATCACCTGGCGCAGCAGGCCGCGATCGCCGCGCGCGGGCGGCAAGGGATCGATCCGAATCTCCAGGGATCCGTTCCGGTCCGACTCAGCGCGTTGAACATCGTCAGCGACGAGCCGCGCGAGCTCCTTCATGTCCACCGGCCCGGTCGTGAGGTCGGTACGGCCGAGGCGGGAGAAGGCGAGCAGATCGTCGATTAGCTGTCCCATGCGACGGGTGTTCTGATCGATCACTCCCAGCAGCCGTTGAGCCTCGGGATCGAGTTTGGCGTGATGATCCTCGAGCAGGATCCGCGCGAAACCGTGAATGGCGCGGAGTGGCGCCCGCAGATCGTGCGAGACCGAATAGGAAAAAGACTCCAACTCCGCATTGGTGCCTTCGAGCGCTTTGGTACGCTGCGCGACCTGCGCTTCGAGGTGGTGATGCGAGCGCGATACCTGCTCCGCCATGGTGTTGAACGACTGCGCTAGCCGGCCCAGCTCGTCGTCGCGCCCCGGCGGCACGCGCTGCGCGAGATCGCCGGACGCGATCGCTTCAGCGGCGCGAGTCACACCGACCAGTGGAGCAGTGAGTCGGCGGCTCCCCCACCACGCGATCAGGGCACCGAGGATGACGATGAGCGCGGCGATCGGTGCCATGTTGAGCAGATAGGCCTGCGCGGGGACGACGATCAAACGCGTCGGCAGCTCCGTGGCGACCATCCAGGGCGTCCCTGGCACCGCCATCGCGATCGCCCGTTTTGCCTCACCGCGCTCATACCGCGTGGGCGTGTGGCTGTCGCGCACGTTTGCCGGAGGCGCGGGCACGATGGACGCGAAGTCGGTCCACGGATCGCCGGCCGCATTGCCGAAGAGGAAGGCAACGTCGCCACCGGCCAAGCCGGTCAAGCTCCGGCGCGTCCGCTCATTGAGCTGGAGGCGGCCGATCTGCTGGACGATTCCGCCGGCCTGCTCGGTGGCGCCTCCACTCGATCGCTCCGTTCCGGGCGTCGCTGCTGCCACGCCGAAGAACAGCACCGTGTCGCGCCGCAGCAACGGGCCGAACCGCGCCGAGTCCCTCCCCGGAGAAACGAGGACGCTGTCGCCCAATGCAAAACGGCCGGTGCTCAGCAGCACTCGGCCGCTGAAGTCCCGCAGCTCGAGACGGGCGTTACTGGCGGTATCCAACGTCATGCGACGGAGTGCGGCTAACGCCTGCTCCCGACCCCGTTGTCCGCCGGAGCGCAAGAACGCCACGATGGCGCTGTCCTTGGCGAGTGCCGTGATGCGGCCTCGCTGCTGGGAGGATTGGAAGAGATCGGACAGAACGCTGTCCACGAACCGCAGCCGCCGATCGGCGACTGACCGGCTCGCCTGCCGAACCTCACCATAGCCGATGGTGAGCTGCCCGATCCCCACCGCCAGCAACAGGGCGGTCACGAACAGCGGGAATGTGCGCTGGATCGATCGCATCATTGCGCCTCCAGGACCTCGCGGACCTTGCGGGTGACCGCGTCGGTGGTGAAGGGTTTGGCGAGATACGCGACGCCCGGCTCCAACATGCCGTGGCTGGCGATCGCGCCGTCGGGATAACCGGACATGTAAACGACGCGCATTCCGGGACGCGCCGCGCGGATCGTCTCCGCGAGCTTGCGCCCGTTGGTATCGGGCATGATGACATCGGTCAACAGCAGGTCGATGTGCCCCTTATGACGCCGCGCGATGTCCAGCGCGGTGCTGCCACGATCGGCCTCCAGCACAGTGTATCCCTGGCCGGCGAGCGCGCGATGCGTCAACCGGCGCAGCTGCTCGTCGTCCTCCACGACCAACACCGTCCCTCCGCCGCGAGGCAGGGCATCGGCGGGCGCGACTTTGCCGATGTCCTCGGGCAGCGCGGCGATCGCGGGAAGATAGATCTTGAACGTCGTCCCCTTGCCGGGCTCGCTGTAGAGCCAGATGTTGCCGCCGGTCTGTTTTACAATGCCGTACACGGTCGAGAGACCCAGGCCGGTGCCGCGGCCGGCCGGTTTGGTGGTGAAGAAGGGCTCGAAGATCCGCGACTGCGTCTTCTCGTCCATGCCGCAGCCCGTATCGGTCACGGCGAGCATGACATATTCCCCCGCGATCACCGAGACGTGCTGCGCCGCGTACGCATCGTCGAGGGTCGCGTTCCGCGTTTCGATCGTCACGGTCCCGCCCTCGGGCATCGCGTCTCGCGCGTTGATCGCGAGATTCATGATAACCTGCTCGATCTGGTTCGGATCGGCGCGTGCGGCCGCGAGGTCGTCCGCCAGGACGGTCTTGAGCTCGATGTTCTCGGAGATCAGCGACCGGAGCATCTTGTCGAGGTTCAGCACCACACCGTTCACGTCGATGATGCGCGGCTCCAGCACCTGCTTGCGCGAGAAGGCGAGCAGTTGGCGGGTGAGGGCGGCGGCGCGCCGCGCCGCCTTGCGAATCTCTTCGAGATCTTCAAGCTGCTGCACGTTGGTGCCCAGCTCCGCGGCCAGGAGATCCGTGTAGCCGACGATCGCGGTCAGGATATTGTTGAAGTCGTGCGCGACGCCGCCGGCGAGCTGGCCCACCGCTTCCATCTTCTGTGACTGGAGGAGTTGTTCCTCCAGTCGCTTGCGTTCGGTAATCTCCGTCGAGACGCCCAGGAGCGTGGCCGTTCCTTCTTCGGGTGAACGCAACGGCATCTTGATCGTTTGGAACCAGCGCGTCTCGCGCGTCGTGGGGTTCGTCACCGGCTCTTCGGCAATGACCTTGGGCTGGCCCGATGACATCACGTCGCGATCATGGCGCAGGAAATGCGCGATTTCTTCGACGTTGGGATTGAAGTCCGCGTCCGTCTTGCCGACGAGCGCATCAACGGTGGTTCCGTAGACCTGCGCCGTGGCTTCATTGACGAGGACGAATCGGCCGTCCCAGTCCTTCACGAAAATCAGACTCGGGTTCGCGTCGATGATCTGTCGCAGCAGACGCTCCTGCCGACGCAACGCCTCCCGCTGGCGCGCGCGCCCCAGGGCTTCGAGCACTGCGGGGCCGAGACGGACGAGCCGATCCTTCAGGATGTAATCGGCCGCGCCGCCTTTCAGATATCGGACTGCGGTTTCTTCATCGAGCGATCCGGTGACGAGAATGAACGGCACATCCGGCCGCGCACGCCGGGCGAGCTCGAGCGCTTCCCAACCGCTGAATCCAGGGATGTTGTGATCGCTGAGGATGGCGTCCGGCGCAAAACCCTCCAACGCCGCGGCGAATGCCGGCTTCGTTCGGACGTGCTGGACAGCAGGCTCGGGCGTGAGACGCCCGAGCTCACGGTTGATCAGCACCGCGTCATTGTCGTTGTCCTCGACCATGAGCACGCGAACTTGGTCCATTCCACAGGATTGGTTATGTCGAGAATCGTGTCTGTCGGCGGTAGGGAACTCAACGAGTAGGGTTTTACCTACGAGGAATTATGCGTCGCGCGGAGAGCTGCCGGACTGATGAGACCGTGCTGCGTCGCGTAAAACGTCAGCTCGGCGTTGGACCGCATCCCCAGTTTGTGCAGCAGTCGCGCGCGGTACGTGGTCACCGTCTTTGGAGAAAGGCCAAGTTGCCGGCTGATGGCGGTAATCGGACGTCCGGCGGCCAGCAGACGCAGCACTTCGAGCTCGCGATCGGAGAGTTGCTCGTGCGGTGCAGGCGGTGGTCCGCCGAGGCCGTCCGCGACGGCTTGGGCCATCGCGGGGCTCAGGTATTTGTGACCTGTCATGACCCGCTCGAGCGCGCGCAACAACTCCTCGGGCGCCGATTCCTTTGTCAGATACCCGGAGGCGCCCAACTCGAGCATGCGGAGCGCCAACTGGTCCTCCGGAAACATCGTGAGCACCAGCACGGGCAGGTGGGGCCGTGCCGCGTGGACCTCCCGGAGCACCTCCAGCCCGTGGCGATCGGGTAAGCCAAGGTCCAGCAATACCACATCCCAGCGCTCGCCGAACGCCAGCGCAATCGCCTCGGCGGCGGTGCCCGCCTCCCCGAACTGCACGCCATCCGGTAGTCCCTGCAGCAGCTCGATGAGTCCCCGGCGCACCAGCGCATGATCGTCTACGACCAGGATGCGAATCACCGGGGTGGGAACCATGCGGCGACGCGCGTTCCGCCGTTGCTGCGGGGCGCCACTTCCAGCACGCCCCCGAGCGCGGCAGCACGCTCTCGCATACCCAGAATGCCGAGCGAACCCGGCCCCATGCCGACCTCTGTGATGCCGCTGCCGTCGTCGTTGATCTCGACCGTCACGCAACCGCTTTTCACGCCGAGCTCGATATCGACCCGCGTGGCTCCGGCATGCCGGAGCACGTTCGTGAGCGCCTCCTGGACGATGCGAAACAGCGCGGTGGCGAGCTCATTGGTAATCGCCCCATCAGTGGGGTGAATGGAGGTCTGGCAGCGGATGCTTGTGCGCCGGGCAAAGTCCTGAGCCAGCCATTGGACTGCTGCCGGCAACCCTAACTGATCGAGAATCGGTGGCCGCAGCTCCGTGGCGATGCGACGCACACTCTTCACGAGGTCGTCGACCATCAGCGCGGTCTCCGCGAGCCGGGCGCTGAGGGCGGGCGTTTCGGTTGCGGCGGCATCCTGAGCGGCGACGAGCTGGAGCTTCAGCGCGGTCAGCGCCTGGCCGAGGCTGTCGTGAATCTCGCGCGCGATGCGCGAACGCTCGTCTTCGCGGATGTCCTGCTGTCGCGTGGCGAGGCTGCGCAGCGCGGTCCGGGACGCCCGCAGCTGCGCTTCGGCCCGCTTGGCCTCCGTGACGTCACGATACGTGCCGAGGATGCACTCTTGTCCACCGAGCTCGATGCGCACGAGCGACAGTAGCCCGGTGCGGGGCTCGCTGTCACGCGGATGTAGCTCCAGCTCGATATCGTTCACGACGCCTTCGTCGCGGAGTCTTTCGATCACCGCCGCCCGCCGCGCGGGCTCGATGACACCGAGTTCGACTGTCGTCTGGCCGAGGATCTCGTCGCGTGGACGATTCACGAGCTTCGTGAAGGCCTCATTGGCGTCGAGCACCATGCCGTCGGATAGGCTCGTGATCAGCAGGGGCAGGGCATTGGCGTAGAACGCTTTACAGAAGCGTTCCTCCGATTCCACCAACGCCAGCTCCGCGATTCTGCGCCGGGAAATGTCGCGGGTGATGCCGAGCGCTGCCAGGATTCTGCCCGCGGCGTCGCGCAGCGGGACCGCGTGGGTAGCGAGCCAGCTGCGCTTGCCCTTGAGCCCGACAACTTCGAACTCCAGCGTCGCTGCTTCGCCCGCGAAGACGCGGCGATGCATGTCCGTGAACGCCGCCCGATGTTCGGGTGCCACGATATTCACGATGGGCTGGCCGCGGATCGTGTCGATGCTGTCGGCCTCGATCATCGCGAGTCCGGCCGGATTCATGTCCAGCAGCCGGCCCTGTTCATCTACCAGTTTCACGCACTCGGGCTCGCTCTCGATGATGGTGCGCAGCCGCGCCTCGCTTTCGCGCAGGGCATCCTCGGCGCGGCGGCGGTCCGTGACGTCAACCGCCAGGCCCACCACACCGCAGATGCGGCCATCGGCGTCGCGCATCGGTTCGACACGCGCACTGAAGGCGCGTCCCTGCAATGCGATTTCGTAGATCGTAGACTTACCACCGAGCGCGGCTCGGTGCGCCGCGATAACGCGGGCGGCGTCGGCAGGGTCACTGACGCCTTCCCCAACACGAAGTCGTTCATCGCGGTGAGGTGGATCGACGAGCAGACCGAGACCTCCACCCCGTCGCGATGTTACCCTGAGCTCGTCGTCCGTGGACCACAGAAGGACGGGCAGCTGGTCAACGAGCCTCCCGAGATGCTCGAGGTCCAGCGTCCCGAAAGCGGCGGTGGTCATGGCAGTAGCGTAGTGTCTTCCAGGTCAGGCGTCCAGCACGTCACGCACCTTGCGCGCGAGTCCATCGGGGGAAAAGGGCTTCTGCAGAAAGGCGCTGCCGGACGGAAGAGTCCCGTGCTGTACGACGGCATCTCCGGGATACCCGGACATGTACAGGACGCGGATCCCGGGCCGTTGCGCCGCCAGGCGATCCGCGAGCTCCCGCCCGGAAAGCCCAGGCATCACGACGTCGGTCAGGAGCAAGTGAATGGTGCCGCCATGGCGCTCCACGACCCGGAGCGCGGCGGCGGCATCGGAGGCGGCCAGGACGACGTACCCTTGCGCCTCGAGCGCGCGTCGGCTGAGCGTCAGCACCGCGGGCTCGTCTTCGACGACCAGCACCGTTTCGTTGCCGCGGGCTGCCCCGCCTTTTTGCAGACCGGCTGGCGTGGTGACGGGCGTCTCGATGCGCGGCAGGTAGATCTTGAAGCTCGCGCCCCGTCCCGGCTCCGAATAGACGGAGATGTAGCCGCCGCTCTGTTTCACGATGCCGTATACCGTGGCGAGTCCCAGTCCCGTGCCCTTGCCGACTTCCTTGGTCGTGAAGAACGGCTCGAACAGATGGGCGCGGACGCTGGCGTCCATGCCCGCGCCGGTATCGGTGACCGCGAGCATGGCGTAGGATCCGGCAACGGAGCCGAGATGCGCCTGCGCGAACGTTTCGTCCAAGTCGACGTTGGCGGTTTCGATGGTGAGCTTCCCCCCCTCGGGCATCGCGTCGCGCGCGTTCACCGCCAGGTTCACGATCACCTGCTCGATCTGATTCGGATCGGCGCGGACCCGCCCCAGATCGGGCGCGGGCACCGCCGCGAGCGCGATATGCTCGCCGATGAGGCGTCGCAGCATCTTGTCCATTTCCGCCACGACGACGTTGAGGTCGAGCACTTCAGGTTGCAGCATCTGGCGCCGGCTGTAGGCGAGCAGCTGCCGTGTCAGCGACGCGGCCCGTTCGGATGCTTTGCGGATCTCCTCGACGTCACCCCGTTTGGAATCGCCGGGCGGCAGGTCGCGCAGGAGGAGCTGCGTGTTCCCCAGAATCGCCGTGAGGAGGTTGTTGAAGTCGTGGGCAATGCCGCCGGCGAGTTGCCCCACCGCTTCCATCTTCTGCGACTGCCGGAATTGCTCTTCGAGATGTCGCTGTGCGGTGACATCCCGCTGTGTTCCCCACACCCGCACCAGATGCCCGTCTTCGACAAATCCGACGACGTTATTAAGGAAGACGCGCGGCCGTCCCTCACGGTCGTGTTCCCGCGTTTCAGAGTCTGAAACACGGTAGCCGGCCCGAAGAAACGCGCGAATCTGTTCGCGATTGGCGGGATCGGTGACGTTATGCAGGTTCGCGAGTGCGGTCCCGACGAGATCGCGGGCTTCGTCATAGCCGTACATCCGCGCCATCGCGTCGTTGCATTCCGCGATGCGTGCCCCGGCATACAGCCGATCGATCTGCTCTTCCTCCGGCAGGCTGATCGGGACGGGCGGATCGATCTCCAGACGGGAGACGCCCTCCGAGCTTTGGGCGATGAAGGAGCGGTACCGCTCCTCGGCGCGCTTTCGGTCCGTCACATCCATACCGATCGCGAGCCAGCCGCCTCCCGTCAGTGGCGCGTTAGCCCAGATCGTGTCCAGGGTCGTGCCATGCCGCGTGCGGGTTCGGAAGTCGGTCCATTGCCCCACTGGCGCGCCGATCGAATCGCGCAAGCGCTGCCGCTCGCCGGGGTCGGGATAGAGCTCGGCGAAGATGTCGCGGGTGCTCGCGTCGGCGACGTCGTACCCCAGGGTCCGCGTCCACTCGCGATTCCCCCACTGGATGCGGCCCTGATCGTCCAGGAACACGAGCATCACGGGGATGTTGTCCACGATCCGCTGCAGCAGCTCGCTCTGCTCGCGCCAGGCGTCCTCGACGCGCTTGCGCTCGATCGCCATCGCCATCTGCGAGGAGACGAATGTCAGGATGTCGCGCTCGCTCTCGCCGTAGCGGACACCCTGGGAATAGGTCTGGGTCACCACGACGCCGATGGTACGATCCTTCACCTTGAGGGGCACGCCCAACCAGTCGATCGAGGGGGCGCCGATCAATTCCGCTTCGCCGGCAGCGACGAGCTGTTCGTACACCTCGGGTGTGGCGAGCAGCGGCTGTCCGGTGCGCAAGACGTACTCGGTGAGACCCTTGCGGAGCTTGCGCGGCTTCACGTCGCACGACAGGTCAATCTCGTCGACGAAATACGGGAACTCGAGCCGGTCCTTCTCCACATCGTACAGCGACACGTAGAAATTCTTGGCCGGCATCAGCTCGCCCACGATCTCGTGAATCGCGCGCAGCAGCTCCTGCAGGTTGTCGGCGGTGTGGGCCGTATGCGAAATGCGGTACACCGCTTCCTGGACGCATTCGGCGCGCCGCCGCGCCGTCACATCCCGGAAGCTCCAGACGCGGCCCACCGAACGGCCGTTCAGCCGCAGCGGAATCGAATACCGCTCGAGCACGCGCCCGTCCTTGAACGTGAGGACGTCGAAACTGTCCGACTCCGGCTCGGCATAGCGCTCCTGAATCCCGTCCACGAACAGGTGCGGACTGACGAGCTGCTCGCGTACATGCGCGATCAGCCGCCGGCGGCCACCGGCGTCATTGTTCGCGGCGATCAGGCTCGCCGGCAGGTGCCACATTTCTTCGAAGTGGCGATTGTGCGACACGATGTTTCCCTCGAGGTCGACCACGAGGATGCCGTCCGCGGTCGATTCGAGGGTCGCCTGCAGCACCGAAACCGTCAGGGAATCGGCTACCCTACGGGGTTTCTTCGCCCTTGGGTTGGTCTTGGGCTTTTTCGGCGTGGTCGTTCGGCGTGTCGCCATGGCCGCAATCTATGGGAGCGAGGTCCCGTGACCAGCCTCACGGGTCCAACTGCGTCCCACACCTAGCTTTCGATCCCTTTCCACGGCACGGAGCAGGGGTGCGACCGAAGCGGTTCCGCTGGCTGGGCGTCGAAGAGTCGAGCCGCGCCGATCAGCAACTGCGCGCGGCGGCCCGCCAGCAGGAGGCGGTTGCGCACCTCGGCCAGCAGGCGCTGGCCGGCGTGGGGCGAGCCAATCTCTTCGACACTGCCGCCAAGCTCGTCGCCCGGGGCCTGGACGTCGAGTTCAGCGAGATCCTGGAGTTGAAGCCGGAACACCGCAGCCTGCTGGTGCGGGCAGGCGAAGGATGGCACGAGGGCTGTGTCGGCAAAACACTGGTGACCGCCGACGCCGCGTCCCTCGCCGGGTACATCCTGAACGCCTCCGGCCCTGTCGTCATCGCAGACCTCGCCGCCGAAATCCGATTCAGCGCACCGCCCCATCTCGAGGAGCACGCGATCGTCAGCGGCATCGGCGTCGTCGTGCAGGGCCGTGAGCGTCCGTGGGGTGTGCTGGGCGCGTACAGCGGGCAGCCGCGCGAGTTCAGTGGTCCCGACGTGCTCTTCGTGCAGGCGCTCGCACACGTGCTCGCCACAGCGCTCGAGCGCGCGCGGGTCGAAGAGGCCCTGCGGAAGAGCGAAGAGCACTTCCGCTCCCTGACGGAAAACGCGTCCGACATCGTCACGATTCTTGGCGATGACGGCATTCTCCGCTATGTGAGCCCGTCGGTGCAACGGCTGCTCGGCTACGGCGCCAACGAGCTGCTCGGACGCAATGCGTTCGAGTTCATGCATCCCGACGATCTCGCGCCGGTCATGGAAGCGCTGGCTGATGCGATTCAGCAGCCGGGCTCGCCGCAGATGGCGACGTTCCGCTTCAAGCATGCGGACGGGACGTGGCACATCCTGGAGTCGATCGGCCAGGCAAAGCTCGATCAACCGAATTCGTACAGTGTGATCGTCAACTCCCGTGACGTCACTGAGCGCATGCTGCACGAGCAGATGCTGCGCGCGAGCAAACAGCGGCTCCGGACAGTGGTTGCCGGCGCGCCCGTCATTTTTTTCTCGCTCGATCCCAAGGGCGTTTTCACCCTGGCGGAAGGGAAGGGGTTGCACTCGCTCGGCGTGCGGCCGGGGATGTTGATGGGCAAATCGTTCTTCGAGCTGCTCGGCGACGTGCCGCAGGCCGTTGCGGACGTCCGCCGGGCGCTGGCCGGAGAGTCGGTGACGGCGCGAGTCGAGTTGTTCGGATTCGAGTTCGAGGCGCAGTACTCACCGGTGCGGGAGCGGGACGGCTCGATCTCCGGTGTCGTGGGGGTGGCGACCGACATCACGGAACGGCGGCGGGCGGAGCAGGCGTTGCGGCGCGCCGACACCGCCAGCCGCACGCTGGTCCAACAGGCTCCGTTCGGAATCTTCCGTGCGACACCGGAAGGCGCGTTCCTCTCGGTCAACCCCGCTCTCGTCGAAATGCTGGCGTATGAGTCGGAGGCCGACCTCGTGAGCCGCCATCTCGACGGCGATGTGTTCAAGGAGCCGGCGGCGCGCGCGCGCTACATCGCGCAGCTGAACGACGCGGTGGGGGCCGTGGAAACGCAGGCCGTGTGGCGCCGCAAAGATGGCGAGTCGATCACCGTGCGTCTGTACGGCCGGTCCGTCCGCCATGAGGACGGCCGCGTCGAGTGTCACGAAGTCTTCGCCGAAGACGTCAGTGAGCGACGCGGCCTGGAAGAACAGCTCCGTCAGGCTCAGAAGATGGAAGCGATCGGCCAGCTCACCGGCGGTATCGCCCACGACTTCAACAACCTGCTGACGATCATCCTCGCCAACGCGGAGCTCCTGGCCCGCGGACCCGATGAAGCGAGCCTGCGCGACATCATTTCGGCGGCGGTCAGCGGCCGCCTGATGGTGAACCAGCTGCTGGGATTTGCGCGCCGCTCGACCCTGACGCTCGAGGGGGTGCATCTCGGTCACCTGCTGAACGATCTCGCCGCCGTGCTGCGCCGTGTGCTACCCGCCGATATCGAGCTGCTCGTCTTCGCGGACGAAGATCTGCCCGAGGTCGCGGCGGACGGCCATGCCATCGAGCAGATCCTGCTGAACCTCGTGAACAACGCCCGCGATGCGATGCCGGATGGCGGCGTGCTGCGGCTCGAAACCAGCTGTTCCTGGATCAGCGACGCGCAGCGCGAGGTGCTCGGCCCCGGATCGGCGTCGGAATACGTGTGCCTCGCGGTGGACGACACCGGCGCGGGAATGGATGAAGCGACGCGGCAACGCGCCTTCGAGCCGTTCTTTACGACGAAGCCGGTCGGGAAGGGCACCGGTCTGGGTTTGGCGACGGTCTACGGCCTGGTAAAACAGCACGGCGGCTTCGTCCAGATCGACAGCGCACCGGGAGCGGGGACGCGGTTGCGGATCTACTTCCCGGTCGGCGAGGAGGTGGCGCGGCGGCGGGCATCGGGATCGCACGAACAAATGACCGTGGCGAGCGTTGGGGGACACGAGACGGTACTCGTCGTGGAAGATCAGGCGCAGCTGCGCCGCGCGACGGTGTACACGCTCGAGCATGCCGGGTACACGGTGCTGTCGGCGGGCGACGGGATCGAGGCGCTGCACCTGCTCCGGCGGCACCCCGCGCCGATCCACTTGGTCTTTACCGACCTCGTGATGGGCCGGCTGGGTGGGCGCGGGCTCTTTCAGATCGATCGACGGGAAGGACGCCAGACCGCCTTCCTCTTTACAAGTGGCTACGCTGGAGCGGGGCGGGGCGAGGACCCGCTCGATCCGGCGTTGCCGTTCCTCCCGAAACCGTGGACGAGCGCCAATCTACTGGCGCGCGTGCGCCAGGTGCTCGACGCCGCGAAGCAGATCTCCTAAGGGTTTAACCCCCGATCGCGAGCGGCGTGCACGAGCCGGTCGATGAGGGAAGAGGCGGGAGGGAGCCAGACGAGCGCCAGCCAGCACGCGATCGGCGGCTCCCGGAACGGACGATACACGATCCCGTTCGTTTGTTTGCGATACGGCGTGGCGACGGCCTCGCTCACCAACGCCCAGGTATCTCCAGCGGCGATCTGGACGTTCATGGTAGGTGCTTCTCTCGGCCGCTCGAGACGACGCTCGGGCACGAGGCCGCGCTCGCGCAGGGCGATCTCGAGGATCGGGAAAAAGCCGGGCCAGCGGCGCGGTGCCGAGTTCAGCCAGGTGAGCGCGCGGAGCTGGGCTAATTGAATGGAGGGCTGCGCGGCCAGCGGGTGACTGCCCGGGAGCAGCACGCCGGTGATGGGCGCGTCGATCAGCCGGTGCGCCTCGAATCCCGGCACGGGCCACTCGGCGACAAAGACCGATCCCACGTCGACCCGGCGTTCGCGCAACGCGTGGAATATCTCACCGTCATGGCTGCTCGAGATCTCGATCTGTGCTTCGGGATTGGCATCGCGAAACTTGGCGAGCAGGTTCTCGAGGTCGGTTCCGTACACGCTGAGCTCCCCATGCGCGAAGCGGAGCGGGGAGTCCCGTCCCATGGCGGCGCCCCGAGCTGAGGTCACGGCGCGGGCGGCGACATCGAGGGTATGTCGCGCTTCGACCAGAAACGCACGACCCGCGGCGGTCAACCGCACGCCACGCGGCCCCCGCTCGAACAGCTCGGTGCCGAGCTCGATCTCGAGATCGCGAATCTGTTTGGAGAGGGACGGCTGGGCGACGCGCAGTCGCGTAGCGGCTGCGCTAAAACTGCGCTCCTCAGCGACGGCGACGAAGTACCGCAGGTGGCGTAATTCCATTGCTCTTTGCTGGTCTTTAATGTACAATGAGTGTCAAGACAATGCAGACCCATCCATGACGGATCTGCTCGACATTCGCGAGGCCGCGGAGCTGCTGCGGGTAAGCGAAACGTCATTGCGTCGCTGGACCAATGCGGGAGTGCTGCCATGTCTGCGCATCGGCGGGCGGCGCGAGCGGCGGTTCCGGCGCGCCGACCTGCTGGCGTTCGTCGGCGTCGCGAGCCACTCCATACTCCCGCCTCCGCGCAATCACTTCTGCGGGCTCTATACCAGCGATCTCAGCCGCGTGCGTAGTGCCGCGGCATTCCTGGCTTCCGGGCTGCAGCCGGATGCGCTCTGCCTGCTGATCGCGGAGAAAGGCGTGCAGCGGGGCGTGATCGATCAGATCGAGCGGGTCCGGCCATCCGTCCGGAGCGATCTCAGGACGGGTCGGCTGATGCTGGCCGAATATCGCAGTTCTGCAGCGACGCAGCTCGACTTTTGGCGCGCGCGGATCCGCAGCGCGCTCCGGGAGGGTGTGTCGCAGGTCTATGTCGCCGGGGACGTGTCGGCCGGGGCGCTGGGGCGGTTGCCGTTTGGCGAGATCCTGGAATACGAAACCGAGTATGGCCGATCCATCGCGCGCGCGTTTCCGGTGACCACGCTCTGTCAGTACGACGCGCGCAGGATTTCGGGACTCGACGCCGCGGGCCTGCTCCAATGCCACGACGGTCCGTCCCATTGATCCCTATCGCTCGCAGCGCTAGCTGCGTGAACAACAAAGTATTGGACCGCTCGCGCGCTGCGCGCGTGCGTAGGGGAGGAGGGTTCAGAGCATGGCGCGCATCCTCGTGATCGATGATCAGGATTCCATTCGCCGCGTCGTACGGCGCGCACTCGAGCAGGACGGGCACGAGGTGTTCGACGCAAGTGACGGCGAGCTCGGGATGGAGATCCTGGAGAGCCATTCGTTCGACGTCGTCATCACCGACATCTTCATGCCGGGGCAGGACGGCATCGTTACCCTGCGACAAGTCCGCAAACGATTCCCGGAGGTGAAGGTCATCGTGATCTCGGGTGGGGATTCCACGGGAATGATGGATCTGCGGCAGGATGCGGAGCTGCTTGGCGCGGTGAAGAGCTTACAGAAGCCCTTCAACGCGCGGGAGATCATGGACGTGGTGCGAAGCGTCCTCGGGCCTTAGCTCTTTGGAGCGTCGAGGACCTCGCGCACCTTACGCGCGAGTCCCTCCGGCGAAAACGGCTTTTGAAGATACGCGACGCCCCCCTCGAGAATACCGTGGCGTACGACTGAGTCATCCGTATATCCCGACATATACAGGACTCGCGTATCCGGCCGAACGGCCAACAGCCGTTCCGCAAGCTCGCGTCCGCCCGCTCGGGGCATGACGACGTCGGTCAACACGAGATCGATGGTGCCCTGATGGCGTGCGGCGAGGTGCAGTGCGTCCTCTCCGTCGGAGGCCTCCAGCACTCTGTACCCCTGCCGCTGGAGCACCTGCCTGGCCACGGCCCGCACGGCGGCGGCGTCCTCCACCAGTAAGACGGTCTCTGTGCCGCGGGGCAGGTCGACGCGAGCCACGGCTGCGGTGGTCGGGACGGCGTCGACCTGGGGCAGGTAGATCTTGAAGCTGGTGCCGTGCCCGAGCTCGGAGTACACCCAAATGAATCCTTCTGCCTGTGTCACGATGGCGTACACCGTCGCCAGTCCGAGGCCGGTGCCTTTGCCCGGCTGCTTCGTGGTGAAGAACGGCTCAAAGATCTTGGCCTTCGTGGCCTCGTCCATTCCGGTGCCCGTGTCGGTGACGGCGAGCATCACAAAGTTCCTCGATCCGTCTGCGCGCTGCTGTCGCTCGGGGTCGTAGTCGACGTTCGACGTTTCAATCGTGAGTTGGCCGCCGGTGGGCATCGCGTCGCGGGCGTTCACCGCGAGGTTCATCAAGATCTGCTCGATCTGACTGATGTCGGCTTTGACCGCACCCAGCTCGGTCGCCAAGACGGTCGTCAGATCGACGTCCTCGCCGATGACCCGCTGGAGAATCTTCTTGAGATTGTCGACCACGCTGTTCAGGTCGATCACTTTCGGCTCGAGGACCTGCTGGCGGCTGAATGCGAGCAGCTGACGAGTGAGCGCCGCAGCCCCGTCCGCCGCCTTGCGAACCTGATCCACGTCGTCGCGTCGCGGATCGTCCGGTGGCAGATCCTGGAAGACGAGATCGCTGTAGCTGGTGATCACGGTGAGCAGGTTGTTGAAGTCGTGTGCGACTCCGCCGGCCAGCCGTCCGATCGCCTCCATCTTTTGTGACTGCGTGAGCTGCTGTTGCAGGCGGCGCTGATCGGTGACGTCGCGAACGAATGTCTCGTAGTAGTCGACCTGGCCGGCGGCGTTGCGCACGGCCCGCACGCTGAGCTGCACCTGTAGCAGGCGGCCATCCTTGCGCTTCCAGGTGGCCTCGACGTCGTCATACTGGCGATCGCTGTATGTATCTCGATCGAGCAGGCGTTGCCGCTCGTCGGCGTCGGCGTAGACGTCGCGACCCATGTCGAGCGGCAGGACCTCGTCGGAAGAGTCGTAGCCGAGCATGCGAACGAAGGCGGAATTGACCGACAGAAATTGTCCGACCGGATTGGAACGATAGATCCCGATGGGAGCGAACTCGACCAGCGTCGCGAAACTCGCTTCGGCGTCGCGCAGCGCCGCGCGCGCCTCGGACTCGCGCAGTTCGCGTTCGATCGCCGGGATCAGGCGCTGGAGTTGGCCCTTGGTGACGTAGTCCTTGGCCCCCGCGCGCATGGCAGCGACGGCCATCTCCTCAGTGATCGTGCCGGAGACGGAGATGAAGGGAAGATCGAGGCCGCGCTCCTGGATCAGGCGCAGCGCTGCCATGCCGCTGAACTGCGGCATGCTGTAATCTCCGATCGCCAAGTCCCACATCTGGCGATCGAGGGCGGCGTTGAGAGTTTCCTCGGTGTCGACGCGCTCGTAGCGGACGTCGTAGCCGGCGCGCTTCAGCTCGCGAACGAGCAGCTGCGCGTCGTTCTCAGAGTCTTCAATCAGGAGAAGCCGGAGAGAGGTGTCCAAGGGATCCTAATATGCAGTGCGAGCTGTGAAAGTTCGGCCTATGCACGATGACGAACGTGTGAGGTCAATCACACTGGCGTGCGATTCGGGGAATCCCTACAGGCTGCGCTTGAACCGAGGAGGGAAGCTCCCGAGGCAGGACTCGAACCTGCGACCCGTAGCCTGAGCGAGGCGGGCGCGCCTCCCGCAGACCGTGCAACTGAGCTTAAAATCGGAGCGGAGTCTCCGTCAGTCGAGCCGCCGACCAGCGAAAAGTCGGCCCCGAAACCGTCACCGAAACCGTCACCGCGCAAGCGGCGCTCGTGAGCGGTGGCGTCGGCGATCGGTCCGCGACGCGGAGCGTAGCGCGGGGGGCTCCACAGCGGAGTGTAGACCAGCGGTCTCCCAAGACGGCGGGGTCCATGCGGGCCCGCTGTTTTTGTACTCAGGCTGCGCCCTCCAGGACCCCCAAATCCCTCCACGTCCGTCTGGGACCGGCCAAACACAACGGCAAACAACGCAGCTGCAGCGTCTGGGGTTCAGGGGGTCGCGGGTTCAAATCCCGCCGTCCCGACTCGAGATCCAACGGCGAGCCACACAGGCTCGCCGTTTGGCGTTTTATTCAGGACTTGACAATTACTCCTCGCGAGGAGTAATTATCCCGCCATGCAAGTGC
>WNFR01002583.1_pt1 | contig 25036 bp, 23 predicted proteins | sample 5400221 | NCBI WGS metagenome assembly WNFR01 (sample SAMN13153357, study PRJNA577476) | soil metagenome | isolation source: 40 cm soil under Madrone tree | place: USA:California | collected 2016-06-14 | reverse complement strand
CGGGGCCGAGAAGCCCATGTCCGAGTCCGATTTCGGCGACAAGCTCAAGCGGGGATTCTATCTCGTCACCATCGCGCATTGCATGGAATGTCACACGCCGTTCGGGTCGCCCGGAACCGGTCCCGATTTTAAGAATTCGGTCGGCAAAGGCGGGCGCGAATTCCCCGGACCGTGGGGCGTTTCGACCGCGCGCAACATCACCTCGAGCAAGAGCGCGGGCATCGGCGATTGGAGCGATGCCGAGATCAAGCGCGCCATCACGCAAGGCCTGCGCAAGGACGGCACCAAGCTCAAGCCGCCGATGGGTTACCGGTATTACACCAAGATGACCGACGAGGACGTCGAAGCCATGATCGCCTATCTGCGCACGGTGCCGGCGAAGGAGTGATCTCGAACCTCATTACAATCGCGCCGGTGACAAAGCCGAGGGTGTAGATCGCCGCGGCCGCGGCGGCATGCGACGGACCAGCATTCGATTCCGGCGGATGACTGCGACCCCCCGCGTCCGAGGATACCAAAAGCCAAGCAAGTTTAGGCGCCATCGCGCTTGTTCTGAAGGCGCGGGCGGCTGTGCCCTTCATTTGCCGCGACCTTGAGCTTATATCTGACTCCGCCCGAATCCGGACCTGTCCATGCTTTGGCGATCGAACACGTCTTTGCGCTCGAGGTGGCTCGAGAAGGCCGTCCTCATCCTGGCGAGTGTCGCGCCGCTCGGCCTTGCAGCCCAAGAGCACGACGGTGCCCGCCGCGTTCCCGCCTCGCCGGCCGAGCTGCGGCTCTCCTACGCGCCGGTCGTGCAGCGCGCTGCGCCGGCCGTCGTCAACGTCTATGCCGCCAAGACGGTCGCGGTGCGCAATCCGCTTTTTGACGATCCGATCTTTCGCCGCTTCTTCGGAGTGCCCGGCGCGCCTGGCGGGCAGGGCGGCCCGGTGCAGCGCTCGCTCGGCTCGGGCGTTCTCGTCGACCCCGCGGGCCTGATCGTCACCAACAACCACGTCATCGAGGGAGCAGACCAGGTCAAGGTGTCACTTGCGGACAAGCGCGAATTCGAGGCCGATATGGTGCTCAAGGATTCGCGCTCGGATCTCGCGGTGCTGCGCATCAGAGCGCAGAACGAACGCTTCCCGGCAATCGAGCTTGCCGATTCGGACGCGCTCGAAGTCGGAGACGTCGTGCTCGCCATCGGCAATCCCTTCGCGGTCGGCCAGACCGTCACCCATGGCATCGTCTCGGCGGTGGCGCGCACCCAGGTCGGCATCACCGATTATCAGTTCTTTATCCAGACCGACGCGGCCATCAATCCAGGCAATTCGGGAGGCGCGCTCGTCGACCTCGGCGGCCGGCTCGTCGGCATCAATACCGCGATTTTCTCGCGCTCGGGCGGCTCGCAGGGGATCGGCTTTGCTATTCCCGCGAACATGGTGAAGGTCGTGGTCGCTTCCGCCAAGAGCGGCGGCTCCATCGTGCAGCGTCCGTGGCTGGGCGCGAGGCTGCAAGCCGTCACCCCGGAAATCGCCGAGGGCCTCGGGCTCAAGCGCCCCTCCGGCGCGCTGATCGCGAGCGTCACGCCGACGAGTCCGGCCGCGCGTGCCGGGCTCAAGACGAGCGACCTCATTGTGGCCGTCGATGGGCAGCCGGTCGAGGACGCCAATGCCTTCGACTATCGCTTCGCCACCAAGCCCATTGGCGGCACGGCGCGGCTCGGCATCGTGCGTGCCGGCAAGGAGCTGGCGCTCAATGTCGCGCTGGAGGCTGCGCCCGACACCCCGCACGAGGAGCTCGTCATCGCCTCGCCCTCGCCGTTCCAGGGGGCCAAGGTATCGAACCTGTCGCCGGCGCTCGCGGACAGGCTGCGGCTCGACCCCTCCGCCCAGGGCGTGGTGATCGTCGAGATCGCCAACGGCTCGTCGGCGCAGAGCCTCGGTTTCCAGCCCGGCGACCTCGTGCTCTCGGTCAACAACGCCAGGATCGCAAAGACGCGCGATCTCGAGCGCGTCGCCGGCCAGCCGACCCGGCGCTGGAGCATCACCATCGTACGCGCGGGCCAGCAGCTATCGGTGGAGCTGCGGGGATGACGGCGCGCGCCAGGCGCGGCGGCGCGCCCCTGTTCGCGGCCGCGGGGCTCGAGCGTGACGCGCCGCGGCCGCTCGCGGACAAGCTGCGACCGAGACGACTAGCCGAGGTCGTCGGCCAGGATCATTTGCTCGGACCGGACGGCGCGCTCACGCGTCTGCTCGATACGCGCACGCTCGGCTCACTGATTTTCTGGGGACCGCCCGGCACCGGCAAGACCACGGTCGCAAGACTCTTGGCGCAGGCGACGGACCTCCATTTCGAGCAGATCTCGGCGATTTTCTCCGGCATCGGCGATCTCAAAAAAGTGTTCGAGGCGGCCCGCGCGCGCCGCGAAGCCGGGCAAGGGACGCTTCTCTTCGTCGACGAGATTCATCGTTTCAATCGCGCGCAGCAGGACTCCTTCCTGCCGGTCATGGAAGACGGCACCATCGTTCTCGTCGGCGCCACCACGGAGAATCCGTCCTTCGAGCTGATCGCTCCGCTTCTTTCTCGCGCGCGCGTCATGGTGTTCAAGCGGCTCGATGTCGATGCGCTCGAGAAGCTCATCGCCCGCGCCGAAGCGATCGAAGGCAAAAACCTCCCGCTCGACACCGAGGCGCGGCAATCCCTGATCCGCATGGCGGACGGGGACGGCCGCGCGGCCCTCACCCTTGCCGAGGAAGCGTGGCGGGCCGCGCGCAAGGGCGAGACGTTTGGCGCGGCGCAATTCCAGGAGGTGGTGCAGCGTCGCGCCCCGATCTACGACAAGCAGCAGGACAGTCACTACAACCTGATCAGCGCTTTGCACAAGTCGGTGCGCGGTTCGGATCCCGATGCGGCGCTCTATTATCTCTGCCGCATGCTGGATGCCGGGGAGGATCCGCTCTACGTCGCGCGTCGTGTGGTGCGCATGGCGGTCGAGGATATCGGGCTCGCCGACCCGCAGGCGCTCATGATCGCCAATGCGGCGAAGGACGCATATGACTTTCTCGGCTCGCCGGAAGGCGAGTTGGCGATTGCCGAGGCCGTGATCTATATCGCGACCGCGCCGAAATCGAATGCGGCCTATACCGCCTATGGCGCGGCCATGCGCACCGCGAAAGAGGCGGGCTCGCTGCTTCCGCCGATGCACATCCTCAACGCGCCGACGCAGCTGATGCGTGCAGAAGGCTATGGCGAGAGCTACGACTACGACCACGACGCGCCCGAGGCGTTTTCCGGCCAGGACTATTTCCCCGAGCAGCTTGGCCGGCAGAAATTCTACGATCCGCCTGAACGCGGCTTCGAGCGGGAGATCAGGAAACGGCTGGAATACTGGGCGAAGCTGAGGCAAGCGCGGAGCAAGCCGTGAGGAGCGGCGTACAGACCGCCACGGTGAACGCCGATGAAGCTGGCATGCGCGTCGACCGCTTCGTCGAGGCGCGCTTTCCTGGGCTCGCTTTCTCCCACATCCAGCGCATCATCCGAAAGGGCGAACTGCGCGTAAACGGCAAGCGCGCTCAGCCCAAGCAGCGGCTCGAGGCCGGGCAGGCGGTACGCCTCCCGCCGCTGCGGAGTGAGCCGCGTCCGCCGACGCCGGGGGGTGGAGCGGGCGCGGAGACGCGGGATTTCCTCAACTCGATCACGCTCCACGAAGACGCCGACGTGCTGGTGCTCGATAAACCCATGGGGCTTGCGGTGCAGGGCGGCTCTGGGACCACCCGCCACCTCGACGCGATGCTCGAGACGCTGCGGGATGCGCGCGGCCAGCGTCCGCGCCTGGTGCACCGCCTCGACAAGGACACCGCCGGATGCCTGCTCGTGGCCAAGACGCGGTTTGCGGCGGCGGCATTGGCAAAAACCTTCCGGTCGCGCTCGGCGCGAAAAATCTACTGGGCTCTGGTCGCGGGTGTGCCGAAGCCGCGCCAGGGGCGCATCTCGACGTTCCTTGCCAAGGAGACGCGAGGGGATGATTCGTTCATGCGCGTTGCGCGCCACGGCGAGGAGGGCGCCAGTCACGCCGTCACCTATTACGCCGTGATCGACACGGCCGCGCGTCAATTGGCGTGGCTCTCGCTCAAGCCGGTGACCGGCCGCACCCATCAGCTGCGCGCGCACTTGGCGCATATCGGCCACCCCATCGTTGGCGACCCGAAATATTTTTCGAGGGAGAATTGGGAGCTGCCGGGCGGCATGCAGGATCGGCTGCATCTCTTGGCGCACCGTATTGTCGTGCCGCATCCACGCGGCGGCACAATCGATGTGACTGCACCGCTGCCGCCGCACATGCGCCAGTCATGGAATCTCATCGGCTTCGACGCTAAGCGCTACGATCCGATCGTGGAGGCGCCGGAGGAGTAGAGCATCTCCTGATCGGATTGGACCCGCGGCCTCATACGTCATGCCCGCGCTTATCGCGGGCATCCACGTTTTCAAGCCGTGCAGCATCAAAGACGTGGATGGCCGGGACAAGCCCGGCCATGAGGAAGTCGGCCCGGCTTTGCTCAACGCAAGCTGGCGTTGATCTTCTCCAGCGTCGCCGACCCCGGGCACAGCTCCGCCTCGGAGAGCGAGTTGAGCGGGGCCTCAACCGTATCCAGATTGCGGTGCAGGTCTTCCGGCTCGGGATCGACATAGAGGAGCCCCGTGACGATTTGGCCGATGGCGGCGTGCCTCTGCAGGAAGTTCATGGCGCCGAGCCGATCGTGCGGATCGTAATCGGCGGCAACCTTCTTGAGCACGAGCTTCGAGCCGTCGTGTTGCTCGACGACCTCGACCGAGCCCGGCTCGTAAGCGACCGTGATCGGCGCGCGGCCGGTGATGAAGTCGAGCCGGTTCACCGACTCATTGTGCTCGCGCACGTAGTCGAAACTCTTGGTCGATCCGACGTGATTGTTGAACGCGACGCAGGGCGAGATAATGTCGATGAAGGCGGCGCCCTCGTGCTCGATCGCCGCCTTGATCAGCGGCACCATCTGCTCCTTGTCACCGGAAAAGGAGCGGGCGACGAAAGTAGCGCCGAGCTGCAGCGCGAGCGCGACGAGGTCGATGGAATTGTCGGTGTTGGTCACGCCGCGCTTGGATTTCGATCCGCGGTCGGCGGTCGCCGAGAACTGGCCTTTGGTGAGGCCGTAAACGCCGTTGTTTTCGACGATATAGACCATGTTGACGCCGCGGCGCAGCGCATGCGCGAACTGTCCGAGCCCAATCGAGGCGGAATCGCCATCGCCGGACACGCCGAGATAGATGAGATCGCGGTTGGCCAGATTCGCGCCGGTGAGCACCGACGGCATTCGGCCGTGTACCGAATTGAAGCCGTGCGAATTGCCGAGGAAATAGGTCGGCGTCTTCGACGAACAGCCGATGCCGGAGAGTTTCGCCACCCGGTGCGGCTCGATGTCGAGCTCGAAGCAAGCCTCGATGATCGCGCCAGAGATTGAGTCGTGGCCGCAGCCGGCGCACAGGGTCGAAACCGAGCCCTCATAGTCGCGGTGCGTGTAGCCGAGCGCGTTCTTGGGCAGCGCCGGATGATGGAATTTTGGTTTGGTGATGTAGGTCATAGCTGAGCCATTCTGTGTCCAGTCACTCGAGCGTCATCACGACACCACCTTGCGCAAGGGAGTGACCTTCAGCGCGTCGAGATGATCGCCGATCGCGCGTGCGATGAACCGCGCGGTGATCGGGGTTCCGTCGTAATGCAGGATCGGCACCAAGCGGACGGGATCGATGCTGCACTCGTTGACGATGAGCGAGCGCAATTGCGCGTCGCGGTTCTGCTCGACGACGAACACGAAATCGTGGTCGGCGACGAAGCTCGTCACGCTCGAATGGAACGGAAAGGCCCGCACGCGCAGCCGGTTGAGCGAATGCCCGCGCGCCTCGGTCATGTGGATGGCCTCGTCCATCGCCGGCGAGGTCGAGCCGTAGTAGATCACGCCGTATTTGGTGGGTTTTGCGGCATTCGCCTGCAGCGGGCGGGGAACCAGATCTTTGGCGGTCTCGAACTTGCGCAGGAGCCGCTGCATGTTATCGGCATAGGGCGCGCCCTCCTCGGTGTAGCGGGCATAGCGGTCGCGCGAGGTGCCGCGGGTGAAGAAGGAGCCTTTGGTCGGGTGTGTGCCCGGATATGTGCGGTACGGAATGCCATCGCCGTCCACGTCGAGATAACGGCCGAAATCCTTACCTGCTTCGAGATCGGCGGCGGTCATCACCTTGCCGCGATCGTATTTGCGCTTGTCGTCCCAGGTGAGCGGTCGGCAGAGGCGATGGTTCATGCCGATGTCGAGATCGAGCATCACGAAGATCGGCGTCTGCAGGCGATCGGCGAGGTCGAAGGCGTCGGCCGCGAAATCGAACGCTTCGGCCGGGTCTTCCGGAAAAAGCAACACGTGCTTGGTATCGCCATGCGAGGCGTAGGCGCACGAGATCAGATCGCATTGCTGCGTCCGCGTCGGCATGCCGGTCGAAGGCCCGGCGCGCTGCACATCGAAGATCACCGCTGGGATTTCGGCGAAGTACGCCAAGCCGAGGAATTCCTGCATCAGCGAAATGCCGGGACCCGAGGTGGCGGTGAAAGCGCGTGCGCCGTTCCAGGCGGCGCCGATCACCATGCCGATCGAGGCGAGCTCATCCTCGGCCTGCACGATCGCGAACTTGTTCTTCTTGCTCGCAGGATCGGCGCGCAGGCGCCGGCAATGGCTGGTAAAGGCGTCCGCCAGCGAGGACGAAGGCGTGATCGGGTACCAGGCGCACATGGTCGCCCCGCCATAGACCGCGCCCAGCGCCGCGGCCGAATTGCCCTCGATGAAGATGCGGTCGCCCACCGCCTTGGCAGGACGCAAACGCACCCCGATCGGACATTGCAGGTTCTGCAGCGCCCAGTCGCGCCCGAGATGGAGCGCGTGCAGATTCGCATCGATCAGCTTTTCCTTCGACTTGAATTGCTCGCGCACGAGCTGCTCGATCGCCGCAATGTCCATATCGAGCAGCGCACTGAGCGTGCCGACATACATGATGTTCTTGAACAGCTGGCGCTGGCGCGCATCCGTGTATTCGCGGTTGCAGATCGCAGTCAGCGGCACCCCGAGGACCGTGATGTCCTCGCGGAACCTGGACTTCGGCATCGGCTTGGTGGAATCGTAGAGCAGGTATCCGCCCGGCTCGATGCCGGCCACGTCCTTGTCCCAGGTCTGCGGGTTCATCGCGACCATGAGATCGGTGCCGCCGCGGGCGCCGAGGTGGCCGGCCTCGGAGATGCGCACCTCGTACCAGGTCGGCAGGCCCTGGATGTTGGATGGGAAGATGTTGCGCGGGGCGACCGGGACGCCCATGCGCAGCACGGCGCGCGCAAACAGCTCGTTGGCGCTGGCCGAGCCTGAGCCGTTGACGTTGGCGAACCGGACGACGAAGTCGTTTACGCTGCTGATCGGGCTGCTACTCGGCATTGGTCATTCGCGTGCGTCATGTCGATGAGATATTTTTTCATGTCCCAGGCGCCGGTTGGGCAGCGCTCCGCGCACAGCCCGCAGTGCAAGCAGACGTCCTCGTCCTTTACCATCACGCGGCCGGTTTTGAGATCGTTGGCGACGTAGAGATCCTGGGTGAGGTTCTTGGCGGGGGCCCTCAGCCGCGTGCGCAAATCGGCTTCCTCGCCGTTCGCTGTGAAGGTGATGCAGTCCATCGGACAGATATCGACGCAGGCGTCACATTCGATGCACAGCGAAGACGTGAACACGGTCTGAACGTCACAGTTGAGGCAGCGGTGTGCCTCCTTGAGGGCGAGGTCGGGGTCGTAGCCGAGTTCGACCTCGGTCTTGATATCGCGCAGCGCCACCACTTTGTCCCGCAACGGGACCCGGTAGCGCCGGTCCGGGGCGATGTCGTTGTCGTAGCTCCACTCGTGGATGCCCATTTTCTGGCTGAGGATCTCGACCATGGGGGCCGGACGATCGTTGATATCGGTGCCAGAGCACAGGTTGTCGATCGACAGCGCGGCGTCGTGTCCATGCGCCACCGCCCAGATGATGTTCTTTGGGCCGAACGCGGCGTCGCCGCCGAAGAACACGCGCGGGTGCGTGGAGGCCATGGTTTTGGGATCGACCTTCGGCATGTCCCACTTGTCGAACTCGATGCCCATGTCGCGCTCGATCCAAGGAAAAGCGTTTTCCTGGCCGACCGCGACCAGCACGTCGTCGCAAGGAAAGTGCTGATGCGGCTCGCCGGTCGGAACGAGGTTGCGGCGGCCCTTGCCGTCGTATTCGGCCTTCACCTTCTCGAAAAGAACGCCGGTGAGGCGGCCGTTTTCGTGCGTGAACTTCCTGGGCACGAGGAAATTCAGAATGGGGATGTCCTCGTGCATGGCGTCCTCCTTTTCCCACGGAGACGCCTTCATTTCCTGGAACCCGGAACGGACGACCACCTTGACGTCCTCGCCGCCGAGCCGGCGCGACGAGCGGCAGCAATCCATTGCGGTGTTGCCGCCGCCGAGCACGATGACGCGTTTGCCGATCCTGTTGACGTGCCCGAAGGAGACGGAGGAGAGCCAGTCGATGCCGATATGGATGTTCGCCGCGGCCTCGTTGCGGCCGGGGATGTCGAGATCGCGACCCCGCGGCGCGCCGCAGCCAACGAAGACCGCATCCCAACCCCCCGCCAGCAGCTCCTTGAGGCTGTCGATGCGTTTGCCGCTGCGAAATTCGATTCCGAGATCGAGGATGTAGTCGCATTCCTCGTCGATGATGGATTCGGGCAAGCGGAAGCGTGGGATTTGCGTGCGGATCATGCCACCCGGCTTTGGGTCCTGATCGAAGATCACGCACTCGTAGCCGAGCGGGGCGAGGTCGCGCGCGACCGTAAGCGAGGCGGGGCCGCAGCCCACGAGCGCAATGCGCTTGCCATTCTTGACCGTCGCCGGCTTGGGCAGGCGCGAGCGGATATCGTCCTTGAAATCGGCGGCGACGCGCTTTAGCCGGCAGATCGCCACCGGCTCGTTCTCCACGCGCACGCGACGGCAGGCCGGCTCGCACGGACGATCGCAGGTGCGCCCGAGGATGCCCGGAAACACGTTGGACTTCCAATTGACCATGTAGGCGTCGCTGTAGCGGCCCGCCGCGATCAATCGGATATATTCCGGCACCGGCGTATGCGCTGGACACGCCCACTGGCAATCCACGACCTTATGGAAGTAGTCCGGCGACGAAATGTCGGTAGGTTTCATTTACGCCTCTGCGCGCACACTTGGACCGCGCGTTTCTTATATAACCATGCGCGAACGACGTCGGCCGGTCTGTGCCCCGCTTCGGCTTGTGCTCCGCCGAATCCGGCCGGGATAGTAGTGGAGCCCCCCTCGAAATTCCACCGATACATTCGTCATAACAGGCCTTTACGGCAAAACGGGAGGTGCCTCTCGCCGGTTCGCTCCACCGCTCGGTTTAAATCTAGCGATCGTTCCCGTAAAAATAGCGTAACCCGCCGCACGAGCCATAAGGTATTGAACTCTTTCAGATCTTCAGCATGCGCGAATTGGTGCAGTGCAAGAGATTGCCACTTGAGGCTGTGGCGCCCGAAGAAGATCCTATGGTTGCTGGCGCGACATTGCGCCATTCACGGGGCGCGCGCGGCATGGACGAGTTGCAGGATCGGCGACCCTAGCCATCTTCAGGAGCAATGCGCGATCTGTTCGAGAGCATGTTCGCAAACGAGCCGCTCGATCCGATGCAGGCGGCGCGGCGCGGACTGCGGCCGCCATTGCGGCGGAGGTTCTACGAACGTGCCGACGTGGAGGCCGCTGAGGAGGAATTCCGCATCCTCCTCGATGGGCGGCCGGTGAAGAGCCCGGCGCGCCGGACACTCGCCGCGCCGAGCCACGAATTGGCGCAGCGGCTCGCCGCCGAGTGGGACGCGCAACGCGACGTCATCGATCCGGCAAAAATGCCGCTCACGCGGCTCGCCAACACCATCATCGACGGCGTGATCGATTCCCCCTCGCCGGTCAGGCTCGACGTGGAACGCTATCTCGCTTGCGATCTTGTGTTCTACCGCGCTCCGGGTCCTGCCGGACTGGTCACGCGGCAGGGCCATGCTTGGGATCCCGTGCTGGCCTGGGCGCGCGAGTCGCTCGGCGCAGGTTTCGTGCTGGGGGAGGGGATCGCCTTCGTCGAGCAGCCCGCGCAAGCGCTCGCTGCGGCGAGCTCCGCCATCCCGCAACACCCGTGGCGTCTGGGCGCGCTGCATTCGATTACGACACTCACCGGCTCGGCGCTGATCGCCCTCGCCTTGGCGCACAACGCGTTCTCGGTGGATGCTGCCTGGTCGGCGGCGCATGTCGACGAGGACTGGAATATGGAGTTTTGGGGCTGCGATGAGCTCGCGCTCGAGCGCCGCGCCGCCCGTTTCGCTGAGATGCAGGCCGCCGCGACGGTGCTGGAAGCAGTCAGATGAGTTCAGGTGGTCTTACGTAGCCTAGTGCCTCACATGTTGTGAATGAACGTGCCACAAGCGCGGTGGGCTCCCTCTCTCCATTTGGGAAGAGGGTTGGGGTGAAGGGGTTACCGGCGGTGCCGATGGATCCGAGTTCCCTCACCCATTCCTCGCTGTTGCAAACGCGCAGCAGCACTCTCGCGGGAGAGGGCACGAGCGGCGACAGTGCGCCTGCGGATCTGACGCAGTAAACCTGTTTCCCCAACCGTGCGCGCGAAGCTTATTTCTTCTTCAGCGTCCCGTATGCGACCACGGTGGTGCCTTGCACGGCGCCGAACCAGCCGACTGTGAGATCGTCGCCCTGACGTGCTAGAGTGACGGTGCCGTCGGGACAGCGGCCGCCTTTGTCTGCTGCGCCCTTGGTGATGACCTCCACGTAGAACACATACGACTTCGACGATCCAACGCGGGTGAGCTTCCCGGCGCAGTCGAGCTCCGGATACTTCGTCTCCGCCCCCCGGGCATTGATCGCGACCTCGAACTTGTAAGGCGTTTGGCTGCCGACTTGGGTGAGTTGGCCGCTCCAGTTGCCATTGATGCTCGGGCCGGCTGCGGCCGCGCCCTTCTTTCCTTTTGCCGCCGGCTGGTCTTCGGGAGCGGGCGGAAATTGCGCGATCGCGGGCGCCGCTGCCGCGGTGGCGAGAACCAGCGCAGCACTAAAGTAGCACAGGACCTTGTAGCGGACTCCTTCGGGCATGTTTTGCTCCCCTCGCATACGCTTACACGGGCGGAAAGTTTACCCTCAAATACCGGTACATGCTATGGATTTTGCGCCGGAGCGAGGGGTGAGGCGCGCATGAAGGACATCCTCGAAAAGCTCGAAGAGCGCCGCGCCCGCGCGCGCGCCGGCGGTGGTCAGGCGCGCATCGAAGCGCAGCACAAGCGCGGCAAGCTCACCGCGCGCGAGCGGCTCGAGCTCCTGATGGACAAGGGCTCGTTCGAGGAGTTCGACATGTTCGTCGAGCACCGCTCGGCTGATTTCGGCATGGAGAAGAGCCGGATACCCGGTGACGGCGTGGTCACCGGCTGGGGCACGGTCAACGGGCGCACCGTGTTCGCCTTCGCCAAGGATTTTACCGTCTTCGGCGGCTCGCTGTCCGAGGCGCATGCGCAGAAAATCGTCAAGATCCAGGACATGGCAATGAAGGCGCGGGCGCCAATCATCGGCCTGTTCGATGCCGGCGGGGCGCGCATCCAGGAAGGGGTCGCCGCGCTGGGCGGCTACGGCGAGGTGTTCAAGCGCAACGTGATCGCCTCCGGTGTCATTCCGCAAATTTCCGTCATCATGGGTCCGTGCGCGGGCGGCGACGTGTATTCGCCGGCCATGACCGATTTCGTTTTCATGGTGCGCGACACCAGCTACATGTTCGTCACCGGTCCCGACGTGGTGAAGACCGTGACCAACGAAGTGGTGACGGCGGAGGAGCTCGGCGGCGCCGCGGTGCACACGACGAAATCCGGCATCGCCGACGGCTCCTACGAGAACGACGTCGAATGCCTGCTGCAGATGCGTCGGCTGCTCGACTTTCTCCCCGCCAACAACGAGGCCGGCGTGCCCGAATGGCCCTCGCACGACGACATCGAGCGCGAGGAGAAGTCGCTCGACACGCTCGTTCCCGACAACCCGAACAAGCCCTACGACATCAAGGAGCTCGTGCTCAAAGTCGCCGACGAGGGCGATTTCTTCGAGCTGCAGGAGGCGTTCGCGAAAAACCTCGTTACCGGCTTCGGCCGCATCGCCGGGCGCACCGTGGGGTTTGTGGCGAACCAACCCATGGTCCTTGCCGGTGTGCTGGATATCGATGCCTCGCGCAAGGCCGCGCGCTTCGTGCGCTTCTGCGATGCGTTCGGCATCCCCATCGTGACCTTCGTGGACGTGCCGGGATTCTTGCCGGGGACCAACCAGGAATATGGCGCGCTGATCGCGCATGGGGCAAAGCTGCTCTTTGCCTATTCGCAGGCCACCGTCCCGCTTGTTACCGTGATCACGCGCAAGGCGTTCGGCGGCGCCTACGACGTGATGGCATCCAAGCACATCGGTGGCGACGTCAATTACGCTTGGCCGACGGCGCAGATTGCCGTCATGGGCGCGAAGGGCGCCGTCGAAATCATCTTCCGCGCCGATATCGGCGACACCAAGAAGATCGCCGCCCGTACCAAGGAATACGAGGACCGCTTCCTCTCACCCTTCGTCGCCGCCGAGCGCGGCTATATCGATGACGTGATCATGCCGCGCGCGACGCGCTCGCGCATCGCCAAGGCCCTGGCGATGCTGCGCGGCAAACGGCTCGAGCTGCCGCCGAGGAAACACGACAATTTGCCGCTATGAGTGGCGCTCGCGATCGCGTTCGTGTGACGGCTCTCGCCGATATCCGGAAGTGACAGCGAGACGATCAGCGCGTGCTTGAGCCGATGCGGGGCTTTTGTCGCGATTCGCTGCCGCTGCGCGCCGCGTGCTCGGCGAGCCGCAGCCATGACTGCGCGAGCGTGAGCCAGAAGGGCCTGTCGCCGCCGTTTGCTGCAGTTTGCGCCATCCGCAAGCAGTCTTCCGCGTTGCTGCGGTAGATGTTGTTGGGACTCATGTTTTACGCTCCCCGAACACGCAACCTGCCCGGCAGCAAAGCGTCGAACCTGGGCAAACTCGTGGCTCCAACCGAAAGCTCAACGTCCGGCTTCGTTATGTCCGCCGCTCGACACAGGCGCGAGCGCGCTTTTGGCTCAACCGGTGAGCTGCGCCCGCGCGGTATTTCTTCAAGATTGCGGCCGGAATCACGCTCCATTGCGAAGTGCGGCGGTATCATTATCTTCGCGCCCTATGCCGCTTGTCCCGTCATCTGACATCGTGGTGGTCCACAGCTCCGACCTGCATATCGATCATGACTATACTGCAGGGCTGCATGGCGGTGACGGCACGGCCGGACTGTCCAGCGTGCTGAGCGCCGCGTGCGGCGCGGGGGCCGACGTCGTGGTGCTCGCCGGCGACACTTTCGATTGCCATCGCCTGCCGGCTGCTTTGCTCGATCGCGCGGCCGCGATCATTTCGCAGGCGGCGCTGCCGGTGGTGCTGTTGCCCGGCAATCACGACCCCGCGGTGCCGGACGCGGTTTACCACCGTGCGGCGCTCTCCGCGGTCGATAATCTCCACGTGCTCGGCGTGACCCATGACGAGGCCGTCCTCTTCGCCGAGATGGGTCTTGAAATTTGGGGCCGCGCGCACCGCGACTATGGCGACATGATTCCGTTCGAGCGGCTGCGGCCGCGCTCGACGCGTTGGCAGATTGCGGTGGCGCACGGCCACTACGTTCCGGTGCCGGATCGAACGAGCAGGCTGCGTCCCTCGTGGCTCATCGGCGATGATGAGCTCGCGGCGACCGGCGCCGACTACGTCGCGCTAGGGCACTGGAATCGGGCGGCGAAAGTCGGCACGGTGGCCGCCTATTATTCCGGCTCGCCGGAATACGCCGGGACCGTCAACGTGGTGCGGCTCGGCGCTGACGGAAAGGTCGCGATCACGCGCGCGCCGCTCGCGATTGCGCGTGAGCGCTGGGCCGTCGATTAGAGGCCGCGCGAATGCGCTGCTATTGCGCAAGCTGCCCTGTCGTCGAAGGTTGCTGCCCCGGGGGAGCGACGACGGGCGGCAGCGCGGTTCTCGGCGCCATGCCGGTCGTGGCGGGCGGGCTCGCGTCCTCGCGCGCGGTGCGCGTGTTCTCGCCGCCGGCGAAGATCAGCGCCAGGATGATGACGATGAACACGGCACTGGCGATCCATCCCCACGGGGTGGTGGTGCCGATTCTGCGCTCCATTTCGGCCTGGCGCTCCATATCCATATCCATTCTGCGATCGAAGTCTCTGGGGTCCATCATGGCGACCTCCCATCTGATATCCGTCGAAAGATAACCGCCGGGGAAGGGCTTGAGTTCCGTCCGCGGGAACCGACCCAGGGCCTCTTTTGGCGAGGGTTCAGGCCGCAAGCGGCGCGCGCGCTCACGCGCTTTCGTCCTTCTTGCCGAAGATCAGTTGGGTCTGCGTGACGATTGCCGCGAGCTTTCCATCGCCGCGGGTGATGCGCGTCTCCAGCACGATCGTCGTGTGGCCGCGGTGCAGCGGCATGCAGACCGCATGCGCGGTGTCGCCTCTGGGCACCGCGGCAAAGAAGTTGGTCTTGCTCTCGATCGTCGCGGTGCCGCCGCCGTCGGGAAGGCCGCTGCGTGCCGTCATCCCGCCGAGCGTATCGCCCAGCGCCATCATTGCGCCGCCGTGCAGCACGCCGCGGCGGTTGCATAAATCCTCGCGCACTGTGAGCTCGGCTTCGCTGCGTTCGGCCGAACGATGCAGGACGTTCACGCCGAGGAGCCTCGTGAACGCCGGTAGATCGGACATGGTCGTTCCTCTGGTGTGTCGATTTGGTCATAGCATGGCCGGAGCGCGGCGCCAGGGCCGATGCGCATCGCACAAGTTTAGGCTTGTGTGCGCGGCGCCGGCGGCCAAAGGGCTCTTCGCCGAGCGCGCTTGACACCACATCGCGGCCCGGCGCTTTGTAAAATCCCCGCGGCGCTCGTAGCTCAGCTGGATAGAGCACCAGACTTCGAATCTGGGGGTCGGGGGTTCGAATCCCTCCGAGCGCGCCAATTATCCCGGTTTGTCCGCCGGCGTTCGGACCGGCGCAGATTGCATCGTGCGACACCGTGCCGTTGGTAAAGCCGCGAGGAATGGCTATTTGGGCGCTAGAAGGCGCTTATGTCCGTCCACTCAGGCGACAGCACCTGCCATGCCCGTAACCTCGACGTTCCTCGGCGAACTGCAGCAGCTCGTGACCCTGCACGGCTATTGGGTGGTAGGTCTCATCGTCGGATTGGAAAGCTTGGGATTGCCTCTGCCCGGCGAGACGATCCTCGTGCTTGCCGCGATCTATGCTGCGACGGAGCCGAGCTTCAACATTTGGGCGGTGATTGCGGTTGCCGCATGTGGCGCGATCATCGGCGACAACATCGGCTATTGGCTCGGATCAAGATACGGCTACGCGCTTCTGCTGCGATACGGCGAGCGTATCGGTATGCTCGAGCCTCGTATCAAGCTCGGGCAGTACCTGTTCTTACGGCACGGAGCCAAGGTTGTGTTCCTTGGCCGTTTCGTTGCGTTACTTCGCATATTGGCGGCATTCCTCGCTGGGCTCAATCGCATGCCGCGGCGCGCGTTCCTGATCGCCAATGCTGCCGGCGGCGTCATCTGGGCTGTGGCGTTCGGTGGCGGCGGCTTCATCTTTGGCAAAGCGCTGCTACAACTTCACCACGCGCTGGCGCCCGTCGTGTTTGCACTCGCGTTGGCGGGCTTTTTTGGGTGTGGCTACTTGATCCGGCGTTACGAAGATCGGCTTACCGAATTGGCCGAACGCGCCTTGCCCGGACCGCTCGCGGCCGCGCTTCATGTGAAAAAACCATAAGGCACACCGCTGACTGCGTCGGTCGAGGTAAACTGCGACACGTCGTAGGGCGCCTGAGCCGAAGCCTGTACCGCACTGGCCGCGCAACCAATCCCCTCACCGCGCCCGGTTGAAATATTCCTTCATCGGGTCGAAGTAGCTGCGCTGCCATCCGCCGTCGCGGTAGCTGGTGTGGCCGTCGGGCACATTGCTGTGGCGCACGGTGATTCGGGTGCCGCCGGCGGCCGGTTCGAGCAGCACCTCGATCTGCGAATCGGGATCGGCCGCGGAAAACTTTGTCGTTCGCCAAGATTGAACAATACGGCGGGACGGCTCGAGTTTCAGATTGCGTCCTCTGATATAGCCGTTCCACACCGTGAACGCGGCGCCTTCCTGCGCGGACATTTGCGCGGGCTTTCCGCCGGTGATCTTTTCGTGCCCGTCGCTGCTGAGCCACGCGTCGTAGATTTCTTGCGGGCTTGCCGGAATGACGTCGGACACGGAAAAATCGAATGGCATGATGCAGCTCCGGCTTATTGGCCAGCGGCGCACGATAGCGCGCGCCGGCGCCGTCGTCAGTCTGCCGCCAGCACACACTGGAGCGAGAGCGCAAAGCGCTTTCGCCCCGCGCGAAATTGCGCGATAATCGGCGCCACCAATAAACGATAGTCGGGAGGTTCGCTGTGCAACGCAGGCATGTTTGGCTGGCCCTCGCGGTGCTCGCGGGGGGACTGAGCGGCGCGCACGCGCAAGATGCCCTCACCGGGCGCGTATCCTCGAACGAGGAGGGTGCGATGGAGGGCGTGCTGGTCAGCGCCAAGAAAGAGGGCGCGACCATCACCACCACCGTGGTGACGGACGCGCAGGGCCGCTACAGCTTCCCGACCGCGCGGGTCGAGCCAGGCAAATACACGATCGCGATCCGCGCCGTCGGCTACAAGCTCGAAGGTCCCAAGACGGTCGACGTTTCCGCCGGCACGACCGGCACGGCCGACCTCAAGCTCAGCAAAGTCAAGAACCTGGTCCCGCAACTCTCGAACGGGGAGTGGCTGCTCAGCCTGCCCGGCGCTGACAAGCAGAAAGCTTTTCTCACGCTGTGCGTGGGCTGCCACACGCTGCAGCGGGTCTTGACCTCGAACCATGACGCCGCCGAATTCGAGCAGGTGTTTTTGAGGATGGCGCGCTACTCGCCCGGGAGCACGCCGACCCATCCACAACCGCTGCTTCCCGGTCCGCGCGGCGAGCGTCCGGCTGTGACCGGCGAGGCCGCTAAAGCGGCTGCGGAATTTCTGGCCAGCGTCAGCCTCGGTAATTCGGAGGTCGCCGAGTATCCGCTCAAGACGGTGCCTCGTCCCAAAGGGCGTTCCACCAAGGTGCTGATCACGGAATACGATCTGCCGCGCAGGAACGCGCTTCCGCACGACGTGATCGTCGATCGGGACGGAAAGGTCTGGTACTCCGACTTCGGCGCGCAAATCGTGGGCGTCATGGATCCGAAGACCGGGGCGGTGAAGGACATTGCAATCCCCGTCGTGCGGCCCGAGCAGCCGAAAGGCGGCCTCGATATCGAGTTCGATCCTGACGGCAACCTTTGGCTGGCCATGATGTATCAAGCGGCGATCGCCAAGATCGACCACAAGACGCACGAAGTCTCCGTATTCCCGTTCCCCGACGACTGGATTTCGACTTCGGCCCAAGCCTCGATGGTCTCGCCGATGCATGCCAACGTCGACGGCAAGGTATGGGCCAACAATCAGGAGGACCATTCCAGCTACCGCCTCGATCTGGCGAGCGGAAAATTCGAAAATCTGGGCCCGGCCAAGACGCCGGACGGCAAGCAGATCCGGGCCTACGGGATGCCGAGCGATCAGCAGAACAACCTTTATCAGCTGGAGTTCGGCGGGGGCCACATCGGCCGGCGCGATGCAAAGACGCGCGAAGTCACGATCTGGCCGACCTCCGGCGCGCTCACGCGCCCGCGTCGCGGCCGCGTCGACGAGCAGAACCGGTTGTGGTTTGCGGAATACGGCGGCAACGCCATCGGCATGTTCGATCCGAACACCGGCGCCATCAAGGAGTGGCAAATGTCCACGCCTTGGAGCGCTTCCTACGACGTCGTTGCGATCAAGAACGGAGCCGAGGCGTGGACCGGCTCCATGCTGACCGACCAGGTCTCCCGGCTCGATACCGCGACCGGCGAGGTGGTCGACTACCTGCTGCCGCGCACGACCAATATCAGGCGCGTCTTTGTGGATAGCTCCGCCGAGCGGCCGGTGCTCTGGATCGGCAGCAACCATGGTGCCAGCATCGTCAAGGTCGAGCCGCTCGATTAGGGCTTTCGTCAAGGTCCTGAGCACGAGATTGCCGCTCATGCCCTCTCCCCGCCGGAGAGAAGGCTACTCGCACTTTCCCCTCTCACCCCAACCCTCTCTCCAAACAGGGAGAGGGAGCGCACCAAGTCTGCCGCACGTGCATGCACAACCCAGTTCTGGAAGTCGGCCCTGCGCCCTCGAGCCCGAGGCCCGTTTTTTATGGTGGGGTTGCGCGCCATCATTCCCGCCGATGCCTTCACGGCCGAGACGCTGGGCACCGAGCGCACCGGAAACGGCGTGTTGATCCGCGAGGGCGTGGTGCTCACCATCGGCTATCTCATCACCGAGGCGGAAACGATCTGGCTGCACCTCGCTGATGGCCGCGCCGTTTCCGGCCACGTCTTGGCCTATGACCAGGAGACCGGCTTTGGCCTCGTTCAGGCGCTGGCGCGGCTGAACCTGCCGGCGCTGCCGGTCGGGCAATCAAAAGCGGCGAAAGTGGACGATTCAGTCGTGGTCGCAGGGGCGGGCGGACGCAAACATTCGGTGGTCGCGCGCATCGCCGCCAAGCAGGAATTCGCCGGCAATTGGGAATACGTCCTTGACGAGGCGATTTTCACCGCGCCCGCGCATCCGTTCTGGGGCGGCACCGCGATGATCGGGCGCGCGGGCGAGCTTTTGGGCATCGGCTCGCTGCAGGTGCAGCAGGTACGCGAAAGCGGCACGCCCGAGCCGCTGAACATGATCGTCCCGATCGACATTCTCAAGCCGATCCTCGAGGATCTGCTCACGCTCGGGCGGCCCAACCGTCCGCCGCGGCCCTGGCTGGGGCTCAACGCAACCGAGGTCGAGGACAAGGTCGTGGTGGCGCGGATCTCCAACAGCGCGCCGGCCAAGCGAGCCAATCTGCGCACCGGCGACGTCGTGCTCGCGGTTGCCGGCGATCAGGTCAAGGACCTTGCCGGTTTTTTTCGCAAGGTCTGGTCGCTCGGCAAGGCCGGCGTGGAAGTGCCGATGACGATCTATCGCGACGGCCGCACCTTCGAGGTGCGCGTCGCCTCCGGCGATCGCAACCGCTTTCTCAAGGGGCCCAGCCTGCACTGAGCGAGCTTCCCTCGCCCTGCGGCGGCTTCCCTCTCCCCGCTCCGCTTCGCTTCGTGGACGGGGATTTCCAGCACCTATCGGACAGCGCACAGCCTTTCGTTTTCCGCGGGTCTCCCATGTCGCGGAGATCTCCTGAGTTGCATGCCGCGTCACACGCACGACATCCTCACATGCATGATTGCGGCGAGAACCGAGGAGGGGATCATGGGAATCATCATGATCAACTGTCCCGCCACAGGACGCGACGTCTCCACGGGCATCGAGACGATCGGCATCGAAGAGCTGCCGACCGTGACGGCGAAGATGGTGTGCCCGGCCTGTGGCCGTATTCACCATTGGACCAAAGCAGAGGCTTGGCTCGCGCACAGCGGCGAGCAGTACGGATTGCGCCCGGCCGAATAGCAAGGGGCGCGGCTTTCGCCGCGCCCCGGCCTCACGGCCGCTCGCACAAGGACGTCACGCCCTTGGCTGCGGCACGATGCGGATATAGGGCTTGGGCGCTTTCCAGCCCTGCGGATATTGCTTTTTGGCCTCCTCATCGCTGACCGAGCCGGCGATGATCACGTCCTCGCCCTGCTTCCAATTCACCGGCGTCGCCACCTTGTGCTTGGCGGTGAGCTGCAGCGAATCGATCACCCGCAACACCTCGTCGAAGTTGCGGCCGGTGGTCATCGGATAGACCAGAATGAGCTTGATCTTCTTATCCGGGCCGACGACGAAGACGTTGCGCACGGTCTGATTGTCGGCGGGCGTGCGCTTCGTCGGATCGCCGGATACGGCAGCCGGGAGCATGCTGTAGAGCTTCGACACCTTGAAATCGGAGTCGGCGATCATCGGGTAATTCGGCGCATACCCTTGCGTTTCCTTGATGTCGTTGGACCAGCCTTGATGGTTCGTGAGCGGGTCGACCGACAGGCCGATGATCTTGACGCCGCGTTTGTCGAACTCGGGCTTGATCTTGGCCATGTAACCGAGCTCGGTGGTGCACACCGGCGTGAAATCCTTCGGATGCGAGAATAGCACCGCCCACTTGTCGCCGATCCAATCGTGAAAGCGGATCCTGCCTTCCGTGGTCTCTGCCTCGAAATCCGGGGCAGTGTCGTTGATTGCCAGTGTCATGGCTTACCTCCGTCGCGTGCGGCCAGTTGGCGGGGTAATATAGTGAGTTGCAGTCTCAGCAGCCAGTGTTCGCCGCGATAGCGGCATTCTATCGAATGCCCAGTCCGGGGCGGGGCCATATCCTCCTTCGTAGCGGCACGCCTGGAGAAGGATTGAGCGCCAAGTTTCGTGGGGGAGAATTAATGGCCCGGCGCGCAGAGCGACGGTTTGCCGCGCCGGTGCTCAGCGCAGCGGCAGGAGCACCGCCAGCTCTCGAGGTGGCGGGGCTCATACCGGGCTGACGGTTTGCGCGCGCTGCCGCTTTCGGCTCCTCGTACCGGACCGGGTTGGGATTGCGTCGCCGGCCCGTCCCCTAATTGCTGGGTCACTGAAAGCGTTGAATGACCTGCATCACCGGCAAGTTCGAATTTGCTCGTACGAGGCATTCTGATCTCAACTTGTCCGCAATTTCTCTCAGCCGTTGGGGTTCAAAAACGGTGTTGCCCTGTTTTCCATGATAGTAGCCGCTGAGCCAGATATTGATGTCTCTGGGGTCCGCCACGGTAAAGGCCAGATACTGCTCGCAAGTGATTTTGGAAACTTCGATTGCGACTTGTGCACGGGCAGCTGGCGCTGCAAGGAACATGATGAAAATGATTGTGCCCAGCCTCTTCATGACCGTGCCCTCCAAGACATTCCGCTGAGCCTACAAGTGTGGCATTGCGCGCGGATTTGTGCAATTCAATACGCGAGTACTGCAGCAGGATAGATCAAGCGAGGGCAAGATGGATCAAGCGATTTGTCTTGCGCAGCTACAGACTTGCTTTTCATGGCGGGCTTAGCTCGCACGCACGCAATGCCGCTACGAATCGAAGACTATGCGCTGATCGGTGATTGCAAGACCGCAGCTTTGGTCGGGCGGGACGGTTCGATCGATTGGTTGTGCTGGCCCCGTTTCGATTCGGCAGCCTGCTTTGCAGCTCTACTCGGGGACGCCGATAACGGGCGCTGGCTCATCGCTCCAAAGCGTCCGCCGCTCAGCGCCAATCGGCGCTATCGTCCCGGCACCCTCGTCCTTGAAACCGAGTTCGACACCGAGACCGGCTGTGCGGCCATTATTGATTTCATGCCTCCGGTAGACGGCGCTGATCTCGTGCGGATTGTGATTGGTCGGTCTGGGCGAGTCGATTTTCAAACCGAGCTCGTGGTGCGCTTCAATTACGGGGCGACCGTGCCATGGGTCGATCGACTCGATGCGGAGACGATCAGCGCCATTGCCGGTCCGGAGCGCCTGGTCCTGCGAACTCCGGCCGCCCTTTACGGTGAAGACCTCAAAACCGTCGCTGAGTTCACCGTCGAAGCCGGGGAGTGCGTGCCCTTCGTCCTCTCCTACGGACCCTCGTTTGAGAATCCACCGCCGGCGATCGATGCTTTCAATGCGCTGGAGCGCACGGAAGCGTTTTGGCACCACTGGAGCGATCGGTGCCCCGAGGTCGGCCCTTGGACCGAGCCGGTCAAACGGTCACTCATCACATTGAAGGCTTTGACCTACGCACCAACAGGAGGGATCGTCGCCGCCGCCACCACGTCGCTGCCTGAGCGCCTGGGTGGGGTGAGGAACTGGGATTACCGCTATTGCTGGCTGCGGGACGCCACATTCACGCTCCTGGCCTTGATGCGTCTCGGATACTACGACGAAGCACGGGCATGGCGAGATTGGCTCATTCGGGCTGTGGCCGGCAGCCCGAGCCAGGTTCAGATCATGTACGGAGTGGGCGGGGAGCGCTGGCTGCCGGAAATGATCGTCCCCTGGCTGCCCGGCTACGAGAATTCTCCGCCGGTGCGGACTGGAAACGGAGCATACGAGCAAGTCCAGATCGACGTCTTCGGCGAGATCGCCGACGCGATCTATCAGGCGCTCAAGGCGGGCATGGAGCCGTCCGAACGCGGCCGCTCCGTGCGGCCTGTCATACTCGAACATTTGGCAACGGTTTGGCGGCAGCCCGACGAAGGCATCTGGGAGACGCGCGGCGGGCGGCAACACTTCGTTCATTCGAAGGTCATGGCCTGGGTCGCATTCGACCGCGCGGCAAATGAGCTGGAACTTGTAGGGTCGGGCGAGTCAGGGCGGCGGTGGCGCGAGATCGCCGACGAAATCCATGCCGAAGTCTGCGAGCGCGGTTTCGATCGCGACCTCAACAGCTTTGTGCAGGCCTACGGCTCCAAGCGGTGCGATGCGAGTCTGCTGCTGATCCCGCTCGTCGGTTTTCTCCCGGCAGGCGATCCGAGGATCCGCGGAACGCTTCGGGCGATCGAGGACAAACTGCTGATCGACGGCGAATTCGTTCTGCGGTACGAAACCGAAAATCCCGGCGATGGCCTGCCCGCCGGTGAAGGCGCTTTCCTTGCATGCAGCTTTTGGCTCGTCGACAATTACATATTGCAGGGTCGCTACGCCGACGCGCGCAAGCTATTCGACCGTTTGCTCTCGCGCTGCAATGACGTGGGGCTTCTTGCCGAAGAGTTCGACCCGCTCAGCGGACGCATGCTGGGGAATTTTCCGCAGGCCTATAGCCACGTCGGCCTGATCAACTGCGCCCTCAATTTGAGCCGGCAGGTGGGGCCGGCGGAGGGGCGTGCCGAATCACAAGCGCTGCCCGCCAGTGTTGCCCCTGCTGCAGCATCGGATGTGGCCCTGCGATGAAACCGCAGCTTGTCACTCCTGAACCGAATTCGATCTCGTGATGAGCCGAAGCGGACAGAAGTAATCTGTGGACGGCCTCACCTTGCCGCTCACGTTGCTTGCCCGCTGGCGAGGTGATCAAGTGAAAGCGCGCAAGCGCGCCCGGAACGCCGCTTGCAATTCGGATTGTTTTCGAGAGGGGCCGCGAGGCCGCTTTCCAGCGAGTGCAAGCCGACGATCAGAACCCGGGACGAAAACCGAATGATCGGGATGAAGCGTAGCCCCAGAAGGGATTTGGCTGCTCTCTCACGGGGCGAGCGCGTCGAGGAGCTGTCCGTGCCTCTTTTTTTGTCTCTTTCTTCGGCTCCTCGGTGATGCTGCTTTTTGCGACCTCGGCCGCTGGTTCGGTTGCCGCAGGGATCGCAAGCGCCTCTGACGGCGCGGGTGGCACCCAGGGCGAATCTGCATAGTGCACGACTGTCTTGGGTGGCGGCCGATATGCGGCCAATCCTGGATTTGCGGCGACGCTTGGCTGCATCAACCAATAGAGAGCGAGGAAAAAGCCCGCATACGCGGCGAGGAGAATTCCGACTGCCGTGCCTAAGCGGTAATCCTCAGAGGTGCCCGGCCCAAAATTCCCACGCAAATACATGCGCTGCCCCCAGCTCGACTATTCCTTAGTCGCACGGGCTGGCGAATAGGTTCAGCGTCCCGTCAGTTAAGCCGTTCCGGCCAATGCCATCGTCGGTGGCCTGGCGCGTACGCATACGCGCGATACCCACCGCCGTAATAGCCGCCTGTCTGGGTCCTCAGGCGGTTCGCCTCCGTTCCAGTAGGCTCAGTCAGGTCCCGACTGGATTGGGCGAGCACGACGGTCGCGCCGCCTATCAGCGAGATTGCAATCACAACGATGCCTAAAATCTTGCTCATCGCGGAGCTCCTCAGGCTGTTGTTCCCCCGCCAGAGGCCAAACTTGCTGGACCCGCGCCTGTGGCAACGCAACGCACGTACAGCTGTTCCGTCGGTCGGCATTTCCATCTAAACCAGTTTGGGCGCGAAGCGGAGCCGTCTTCCGAAACACCGTGTAATCGGGTGCTACGGCTGGCGACACTGCCGGCCGCGGTACACGCGCAACCAGACCTCCGCCGGCAGATCGGCATGACACCACGAGGCCTCGCGCTGATCACAAATTGCTGATCGTGCCGCACCGCACACTGGATGCCGGTGGTAACCGCTCTAGGAGATCCACAGTAACTCCTCGCGATTTTGCGCCGTTGCACACTGCTGCCGCAACTTCGCCACAGCGCCGCCATCAACGAGCTGGCAACGCGCGCCGCCGCAGAGTCGAACCGCGGCGCTGCGCTCCGCGACTAACTGTATAGGCGTGAGGAACCTCCCGGTCTCGAGAGAGTTGTGGAGCCGCCCCTCACAAACAAGGTTCCCGGGAGAGAGTCGGGAAGGCGTCAGATGAGCACGCGCGCGCGTCTATATGCACTGCTTGCAGCGATCAAACGGTCGCCCATCCTGGTGAGGATGAGCGAGCGGCTGCTGCTTGCCCGCCCGTGGGCAAGCGTGCGCAAGTCGAAGGACGTCGACTCCTACGTCCTCGCTTGGATCGCGAGCCACGTCCACGGCCCGCGACGCCCGCTGCGGACGTTCATGTGAGTTAACGTTTTCCTCCGGCCCAGCCTCCTGTTCGCCGCCCGCCCACGCCGCGCCAGCGTGTTGACATTTACGCTGCTGCGCAGCAAAGCCTAAAAATCGCCTTTGCGGGGTCCGGCGGCATGTTCAAGCGTATCCTGATCGCCAATCGCGGCGAGATCGCCTGCCGGATCATCAAGACCGCACGCCGCATGGGGATCGCCACCGTCGCGGTCTTTTCCGAGGCCGACCGCGACGCGCTCCACG
>WNFR01001421.1_pt1 | contig 25037 bp, 24 predicted proteins | sample 5400221 | NCBI WGS metagenome assembly WNFR01 (sample SAMN13153357, study PRJNA577476) | soil metagenome | isolation source: 40 cm soil under Madrone tree | place: USA:California | collected 2016-06-14 | reverse complement strand
ATGTCGAGGTTCTACTCGCGAATGATAAGAGATGGATTGCCTCCAGCCTCCGCGCTCCGCGCCGCACAGATCGAGCTGCTGAAGCAGCCGGGATGGGAAGCACCGTATTTCTGGGCGGCGTTTGTGCTACAAGGCGAGTGGAAGTAATAATGAAGACCGAAACGCTTCACGTCGTTGCGAACCTTGGCGTCTTTGTGCGACCTTTGCGTTTTTGCGGACCTTGGCGTCTTTGCGCGAAACCCGGCTTGTATTCCCTTTGCATTGCGGCACTCATAGCCATGAGCCGACAAACTTCCAACATGCCATCTTAGAGATATGCCTGAGAAAAAAGAGACAAGCAACGAACAATCGAGCGAAGTCGTGCATCGGCTGACGACAGCAAAGCTTTCAAGCTATCCGCCTCATGATCGCTGGGATGACTGGGTCGAGTTCGACGCCAAGAGCTGGCCTAAGAAAGTCGAACGGCGTTACTCGCTCGTGCCGACAACCTGCTTCAATTGCGAAGCGGCTTGCGGACTGCTCGCATACGTCGATCAGGACACCGGCGAGATCCAAAAGCTCGAAGGCAATCCTTTGCATCCGGCCTCGCGCGGCCGCAACTGCGCCAAGGGTCCTGCGACCATCAATCAGATCCACGATCCCGAACGCATACTTTTTCCGCTCAAGCGAATCGGCCCGCGTGGCGAAGGTCAATGGGAGCGGACCACCTGGGACGAAGTGCTCGACACGTTCGCCTTAAAGATTCGCACCGCGCTGATCGAAAACCGCCGCGATGAAGTCGTCTATCACGTAGGCCGGCCCGGTCACGACGGCTACATCGACCGCGTGCTCCAGGCGTGGGGCGTTGACGGGCACAACTCGCACACAAACATCTGTTCGTCAGGAGCGAGAGTCGGCTACGCGCTGTGGCAAGGCGCCGATCGCCCTTCGCCGGATTACGCGAACGCCGGTTTCATTCTTCTGCTCAGCTCTCACCTCGAGACAGGTCACTACTTCAATCCTCACGCTCAGCGAATCATCGAAGGCAAGATGGCCGGCGCGAAGCTCGCTGTGATCGACCCGCGATTGTCAAACACCGCTTCGGCAGCCAACTACTGGTTGTCGCCGTGGCCCGGCACTGAAGCCGCGTTGTTGCTCGCGATGGCTTCGGTGATTATCCAGGAAGACTCGTTCGATCGAGAGTTTGTTCGCCGCTGGGTGAACTGGGAAGAGTTCATGCAAGCAGAACGTCCCGCGCTTCCCTGCTCTTTCGAAGCGTTCATCGAGGCTCTCAAAGAAATCTATTCAGAGTTCACGCCGGAGTACGCGGCGAACGAGTGCGGCGTCGACGCTGAAAAGATCGTCGAGGTTGCGCGCGAGATCGCGCGCGCGGGTTCGCGGTTCGCGTCGCACGTCTGGCGAAGCGCGGCTTCAGGCAATCTCGGCGGATGGCAAGTAGCGCGCGCTCTCTACTTTCTGAACGCGCTCACCGGAAGCATAGGCACCGAAGGCGGAGTGTCGCCCAACGTGTGGAACAAGTTTGTCGCCGCTCCCTTCTCGAAACCCGCGCCTCAAAAAGTCTGGAACGAAACGCTGTGGCCGCGCGAGTACCCGCTCGCGCATCACGAGATGAGCTTCTTGCTTCCTCATCTGCTCAAAGACGGACGCGGCCATCTCGCCGCGTACTTCACTCGCGTCTACAATCCGGTGTGGACGAACCCCGATGGAATGAGCTGGGTCGAAGTCCTCAGAGACGAATCGAAGATCGAGCTTCACGCCGCGCTCACACCGGTATGGAGCGAGACGGCGTGGTTCGCCGATTATGTCTTGCCGATGGGTCTTGGCGCCGAACGCCACGACATCATGAGTCAGGAGACTCACTCGGCGCAGTGGATCTCTTTCCGCCAGCCCGTTCAGCGGGTGCTGCGTGAACGCAGAGGCGAACACATCGACTTCACCTACGAAGCGAACCCAGGCGAGGTGTGGGAGGAAGATGAGTTTTGGATCGAGCTTTCGTGGCGCATCGACCCGACGGGCGAGCTAGGCGTGCGGCGTCACTTCGAGTCGCCATATCGCGCAGGCAAGAAGGTAACGATCAACGAATACTATCGTTGGATCTTTGAGAACAGCGTCCCGGGCCTTCCAGAGAAAGCCAAGAAGGCGGGTCTCTCGCCGCTCGAGTTCATGCGCCGCAACGGCGCGTTCGCGGTCAAGACTAACATTTATGAACAACACGAGAGCAAACTGCCCGACACCGAACTCGAAGGAACTCGTGTCGATGAGAAGGCGCGAATCGTGAAGCCGACAGCCGACGGCGAGCAAATGATCGGAGTGATGATCGACGGCCAGTCGCTTCGCGGCTTCAACACGCCTTCGCGCAAGCTCGAGTTCTATTCCAAGACGATGGTCGAATGGAAGTGGCCCGAGCACACGCTACCCGCCTACGTGCGAAGCCACGTCAACTGGCGCGATCTCGATCAAGCGAACGGGGATTATATTCTAGTGCCGACGTTCCGGCTGCCAACTCTCATTCACACGCGATCCGGGAATGCGAAATGGCTTTACGAGATCTCGCATACGAATCCGCTATGGGTGAACACCAAGGACGCCGCGAAGCTTGGCTTCAAGACCGGTGACCTGGCTCGAGTGAGCACAGAAATAGGGTACTTCGTCGTTCGAGTATGGGCGACCGAAGGCATCAGGCCGGGCGTCGTCGCGTGCTCGCATCACCTCGGCCGCTGGCGATTGAAGAATGATCAGGGCACCGACCGATGGGCGTCCGCGCTTGTCGATCTGGATGAGCTGGGCGATGGGCGGTGGCGGCTTCGTCAAATCGAAGGCGTCAAGCCTTTCAAGAGCGACGATCCCGACTCGGAGCGAATCTTCTGGCAAGAAGGCGGCGTGCATCAGAACCTTACATTCCCTGTCCACCCCGATCCCGTGAGCGGAATGCACTGCTGGCATCAACGCGTGCGAGTCGAACGCGCTCAACCGGATGACAAATACGGAGACGTCGTGGTGGACACGAAAGCTTCACACGAGGTGTACCGCAAGTGGCTGGAGATGACCCGCCCTGCTCCCGGTCCTGGCGGCTTGCGTCGCCCGCTGTGGTTCTCACGCCCGGTTCGTCCGGATGATGAAGCGTACAGAGTGAACGACTGAGGCGCCAAGATGCTCGAATCTTGCTGCCTTACGTCCTCGCGCTAGCGCATAATTGGGGGAACCTTCTTTCATTTGCTTAAGATCTCAACTACGGTATATGGTCGCGCTCCTACGAGGAGGTTGCGATTGAGCCTCAGCGCGAGACGGTTGGCAAATGAGGCGACTTCGTAACCCGCGAGGCGGCTCAAGCCGCACGTTGGCCTTCTGAATTGTCATCTCAGTTATTCCGGTCCCGGCGTCTGACTTGACCAATGGTGAGGCCCCGATTGAGGAGGACAAATATGCGATCGAGGGAACGACTATTCGCTGGGTGGCTGCGCCTCGGGTTTCTATTCGCCATCGCAGTCCTTCCGCTATTCGCACAGGTACCGCTTAACGAAGGTGCGAACGATTTTGCCGCTTCAGCTGAGACTGCGGGTCGAATCGCTGCTGGTCAGGCCTTGACGGGCGCAATCGCACCAGTCGGCGACAAGGACTGGGTTTCCGTCGATGTAGCCGCAAGCGAAGTTCTATGGGTGATGCTCACGCCGAGCGCCGAACTCAGATCGCCGATGTTTACGTTGTACGACTCGAAGGGAATAAAGAAGTACAGCACCGATTCGAGAGATCGCGAGTTCGTCCATGTACTAATTGCACGTGCGCCAGAACGATTCTATCTCGAGATAGCCGGCAGCGAATATACTCCTTCAACTGGTTCCTACAGGCTCACGGCTGGCAGACTGGCGGTTGGGGCGCAACCTGGCGGTGTCTCACCGGTGGCGAGCGAACCGGTTGAGGCGGGCGAATGGCAGACGTCCTTCCCCGCCTTTGCTGCCCGTGTTCGGGAGCGCGCATCAAGCTTCGGCCCTACCTTCCCCGGTGGGTCGTTGGGACTACTCAAGGGCTTTGAAATCGGCGGGTGTTCAAGCGACCGGCCCAACTTGGCTGGATTTGGCCAGATTCGATTTCGCGCAACCTACCGCGGTTTGACCCCTGCTGGTCAGAGCCAGCGCATTGCGCACGGTTCGGACTCTCGTATCGATCTCGAGATCGAGCGCGCGCAACGTGGTGTCGGGGTTGCGGCCTTTGTCTATCCCGCCGCGGATTCCATTGAGAAATGGCGCGCCTTAAAGCCTGGCGCGAAAATTGAGTTCACAGCAAACGTGAATTGCATTATGAACGTTGACGTCGGTGGGCCAACCCAAGTGGTGACGTTGCACGATTCAAATCTAGTCGCTCCCCGATAACCAGAGGAAGTTGGTTGGATCGGTGTGGCGCCACGCTCATGGAACCGATGTCACTTGATCGGTTTCGCCATCCCGACCGTAACTGCGCCACATGGTCAAGCCGGTTCGTTTGAGCGCCTCGAGGTTTTTGAGGAAGAGACTTGTTCGTGCTCGCTTCCATCATACGTGTCGCGCTCGGCATTTTATCTCTGCGCGGCGCCCGCTGGTCTTATGTTGCCTTCGTCGTTCTGGGCTTGCTCTACTTCCCCATGAAGGCTGGCTTCCGGCCCGAGCCGCACAGATGTGAACTCACCCTCGACATCCCGCTTGCGATTCACTCTCTGACCAACTATCCGCATATTGTGCTGTTTGCATTGTTCTTTGTAATGTCGAGCGCCCAATTTCGTGTGTCCAACTGGCGCTCATTCATTTGGCCCTTCCTGGCGACAATGGCGATGGGGATGTTAGTTGAAGGCGCTGAGGGCGTCACCGGCCAAGGGCACTGTCGTTTACGAGATCTGATTCCCGATGCCGTCGGCGCCCTGGGCGGCTTACTCATCGTCCTGCTGTTGCGTAAACTGCGCTGGAGGCCGCACCCGAGTTGGTCTCTAGTGGGGCGGTGGAGGTGATCACGTTCCATCCTTTGAATTGCACATTGCACGCCTGGCCCCTTTCCGAGTGTGGGCGACCGAAGGCATCAGGCCTAGTGTCATCAGATGCTCGCAGGCGATTGATCGCTGACGCCTTCAAAACGATTCAATCCTAAATGTATGCACATTCACACTGTGAAATTCTACGTAATGTGATATTGTATCCAAGCGCGTCTGAACACAAAAACTCGTATCGATGGCGCCCCGCGAACGCGCGTTGTCTTCGGGGTGTGAAACAAGTCTCTGTAACAATCTTGAAAGAGGAGAAACTCATGGCTACTACACCTGTCCAAAATCCTTGACCGCGCTAATTCCCATAAAAGCCGCCGCAGTAGAGGCGTTGCGGAAGCAGCTAATCGACACTCCGATCGATGGCACCGGCCTCGACGCTGTGGGGACGGTGCACTTCGCTCGCATCTTTGTTTTTCAACCCAACAACACTTCCGGCGTCCCGTCGAACCTTGCCGCTGTCATAACCACCTACGACGGCGACTTTGCCGCGTATATTCAGGCTTTCGTCGACCAGCCTTCCGTTGCCACGTTCTTCAACAATTTCCTGATGGCCGTCGACGATCCAGCCGCACCTGGACTGGTGCCGGTGACCAAGAATGCAGCGGCGTTTGCCGCGTTCGTGCAAAAGTACGACAACACTAATCCTGTCAACTCCTGGGGCCAGTGGTATAGCGCCTATCCAGGTCTGACCGTGCAGAACATCCTGCATCCGACCAGCTAAAGCACATCAGAGAAAGAGCCGTCAGCCACACTATCGCGATCAGAAGAGAACGCCATGGCGGTGGGAGGCTTCCGCGGAGCACGCTAGGGACAGTCAAACCGGACCCGCAGCGCGGTCGATAGGCTCGCGTTGATCTTGTCAACAAACTCATCGCAGAACGAGGAGATGCCCATGTCCCAAACCAGGTTTCATACGACTCCCGCGGATCCGCTCAAGCTTCACCCGGAGGACCTCCCGGACATTCAGGGATTCATCGTGCACGGGTACAACATGCCCAAGAGCCGTCACTTTGTTCTCACTATCGGCCAGGTCAGGGCCGCGTTGGATTTCCTCGATGCCCTGACCTCGGGTTCGGGCGCGCTGTCGGTCACCAGCGCAGAACGATGGCCCGCTGGAGCGAAGCCGGAGTATGCGCTCAATATCGGACTGACCGCGCGAGGGCTTGAAGCGCTCAAGCTCCCCTCGAGCGTGAGTATCAATCCCGGGAACTTCAGTTCGTTTCTTGCCGGCGCGGTTGCCGCCGCCAAAACCGTCGGCGACACTGGACCCAACGACCCGGCGAACTGGGTGACCAAGCTCAACACAGCGAACGCGGATCTGGCCCACGTGCTCCTATCGTTGTATACGAACACCGCCGACGATCGTGAGTTGTACGCCACGCAACTCCAGGCGATGTTTGCTGAAGTCATCCCCCCGGTGGGTGCGCCCGGCAGTGACGTCCTGGAGTGGGATGTTGACCCTTACGTTTTCGTAGACCCCGTGACCGGAGAGTCGTATCGTAAGATTCACTTCGGTTACACCGACGGAATCTCCAATCCAATCATCGACGCGGTCGGCTTGCCCCCATTACGTCCCAACCAGCTTCCGTATGTTGCGGCATGGCAGTTCGTCACCCGCGACGGCGAGATGACTAGCTACAACCTGCCAGTTCCTTTGCAGTTTGGACAGAACGGAACCTTCAGCGCCTTTCGCATCCTCGAGCAGAACGTTCAGGCGTTTGAAGCTTATCTTGGCGCCGACGGCAGAGACGAAGCTGCGCAGGAGTTTCTCGCAAGTAAGCTCTGCGGAAGATGGCGCAACGGAAATCCGGTGGTTCTTCGTCCGGACGCGCCCGGCCCCAGATTGCCCGACGACGAAATGATGGATTTCGACTATGGCGCCGACAATGTCGGGCAGCCCTGTCCCTATTCCTCGCACACCAGACGCACCAACTCTCGGGGAGGCCCCCTAGTCGTCCCGGTCGGCGACAAAACGAACCACAGGATTATGCGCAGAGCCGATGCTTATGGGCCTCACTACACCGGCGCGGATGATGGCCAGAAGCGCGGCCTGGCCGGTCACTTTATGTGTGCAATGCTATCCAACCAGTTCGAGTTCCTCATGTCCCAGTGGGTTAACAGCGCGACGTTCCCGGGCCTGGCGGCGCAGGCCGGGATTGATCCTCTTCTGGGAAACGTACCTGATGGGAGCACCTCCACTTACTGGGAGTCGAGCGCGCCGGTTGTTGTGGATGGCCTTTCGCGCTTTGTGACCACAAAAGGCGGTTTGTACTGCTTCATTCCGAGCATCACCGCAATCAAATGGATGGCACAGAACGGCTGCGCGTCCAATCCATGGACCGTGCCGCCGGTGCCGAAATAGACCGGGATACAGACAGAGCCGCTGCGAGGGTCATCAGGAACGGCTACTTTCCGGATTTGTTTGTTTGCGTCTCGTTCTGGAGTCCATAGATCTGTCCTTCAAACAACATCTGAGAGAATGTTGTCAATGCGGCGCGTTGGCAACACCGGAGCGGCCATGGTAAGGTAGCGCCTCATACCAAGCAGCTCTTTTTCCTGAAGTCGAGTCGTCTTCAATATAAGTAATGGAAATATCAAATAACGGCTGGGGCGAAATTCGTCGCTGGCCTGCTATGGCCTCCGGTCCCTCGCGTGCGGAGAACTACTCCGGTTGCAATCGCCGCCAGCCGGGATTCAATATCCTCGAGATCTCTGCGAGTAGACCGAAAGAACGCGGTTGAAGGCGAAAGGAGAATATCGATGACGCAGATCAACATAAACCGAGTGAATGGCGTGGTCACGTTTGACACAGTGTCTATCGATGTCACTGAGAACGTGTTTTTCACTAACTTGGATCCAGGTCTGGCGGCAGACCCAACGGGGTCCGGGACCCATTGGCCGTGGCTCATCGATAAAAATCAACCTCTCACCGATAATCAACTCGGTCCCGCCCCATCTCCAAACTCCAGCCAATGCCCGGTGCCGCCGCCGGCTACGGGCCAAACGGCGGTTAATTACGGGTGCAAGTTCCATCCGGATGAGAAGGGGACCATCCACGTGTTCCCAGTACTCGCCGCGGTTAACGCGGCGCTGAAGCCGGCAACCAAAGGCCAAGCGATCGACCCACCGCAGCAAGTGGTGACGGGAGGAATGAAGCAGTATGTCGTCACCGATCAGGTCTTTCAGGTCACTCAGCCCAACAACACCGTGATCCAGGGCTCGGGAAGCATCGGACCGGGGCTTACCTTGATCCAACAGGCGGATTCCAAAGGGGTCTGGGGGCTCTGGGTAAGCGGCGCCCCCACCCAGTCCGGAGTCTACAACTTCACGTTCACGGTTACCGATAAAATGGGCGGGAACCTCCAGCAGACTCAGTACTCGATGACAGTCGCCTGAGCGGCATCGCTCAAAGAGATATTTAGCCACGCGGAAGGAGATCAATGTGAACAAAGCGAAAAGAAAGATCGTGCACAGCGACAGCCAGGCACACACCCTTACCAACCACACGACGAAACCTGGCGAGGTCTCGCGCGCGTTGCCCTCGGCGTCATTGCAGCGCTTCACTGGCAAGGCTTTTGCAGTCGCAACGGCAATCGCTCTCTTGCTTTTAGGCTCGCCTTTGGCGCGGGCACAGAATCTGGGTAGTCCCCCCTTTGCTAATCCAAGCGAGGTGCGCTCCCGCGCCAGCGAAAAGAGGTTGCGGGCAGTCATGCAGCTCAGTAGCGGTACCTACACGATACCGAATGTCGGCACGGGAACATTGCGACAGTTCCGCGGCTGGGATGCATCCCAGCCCGCGCCCAATCTCAGCAATGATACGATCAGCCCCGGGCCAACCCTGCGCGCCCAACTCGGAGACATGGTGGAGATCTCGTTCCTGAACAAGATTGACGACCGTCTGTTCCCTTATTCTTTTGTCACCGATAGCCCACCCGGGTCTTCCGACTTCGGGTGCGACAAGAGCGGAACGCGCGATCCAAAGACCGGAATAATTCTCCCGTACCCGGGAAACGACAAGTTCCCTAACTGCTTTCACGGCTCCAGCACCGCCAACATCCATTTCCATGGCACCCATACCAGTCCCGATGGGCTGGGAGATAACGTGCTCGTACAGGTGCTGCCCCAGTTGAATCCAGACTCGTCCACGTTCGACCAGATATTCAACTCCGGTAAGATCCCGCAGAAGTGGAGCGACTTGCCGATCAATTACCAGAAACAGCAGATGGACTTGATCAAGGCATATGACAAAGATGCTACCGCCGCCGCCCTCAAGAACAAGTTGCGTCCCCCAGACTCCCTTTATGAAGCCGACCAGAAGATGATAGACGCCGGCCAATGGCCGCAGTACCTGATGGGCGCTTTTCCAAACTTCTTCCAAATCCCCGACTACAGTTCGGGAAACTACGGCGCGGGACAGGCGCCAGGCACCCACTGGTACCATGCTCATAAGCATGGATCGACGGCCCTCCATATACGCAACGGCCTCGCTGGCGCACTCATCATTGAATCGAGCCAGGAGGGCGGCTACGACGACGTCATCCGGAAATTCTATGGTTGGGACACCTACGAGAATCACGAGAAAATCTTCGTCTTCCAGGAGTACGACCCGATTCAGAACCTCGAGAGAAGCCCAAGAGGCGCGACCGCACCGGTGAACCCTGGTAAGGGGAGCTTTCAGATCCTCGTTAATGGCCAGCTGACACCGACTATTACTATGCAGCCGGGCGAGGTCCAACTGTGGCGCCTGATTAACGCCACGGAGGGAAACGGTCCGGGGATTATCAAGAACACTCTGTTCCAGACCCCGGGCTTCACATTCAAACAGACTGCACAGGACGGCGTGCAGTTCAGCCCGGCCAACTACACGAATCAACCGTTTCTCAACGTCAAGGCGCCGAACGGGCTAGTGCCGGGTGGACTGACGCTGGCGGCTGGCAACCGGGCCGACATTCTCGTCCAGGCGCCGACGACACCCGGCGTGGTTGCGTTCAAATCCGGTGGGGCGACCCTGTTTTTCGTCAATGTGGCGGGCGTCGCCGTGAGTCTGCCGAAGGGCGCTTTCCCCGCCAAATGGGCCGAAATGCCGAGGTTTCTGAACGATCTTCCCAGACCCAGTCTGAACGATGCGATTAATCAAAATTCGCCGGTGAAATTCCAATGGGAGAACGGCAGGGCCGGACAGGGATTGCTCCCAGCGACTCCGTTGGGCTTCCCGCCCCACTTTATGATCAATGACAAACAATTCAATGAGACAGGCGATGTCGTTGATCAGTGCATGCCGCTAAACGGTTTGCAGGACTGGGTCTTGGAGAATTTCACGGCCCTCGCCCATCCGTTCCACATCCACATTAATCCATTTCAGGTGCTGCGCATCGACACACCGACTGGACGGGACCAGTACAGCCAGTATAGGCCAGCGAGCGACTACGTGTGGCAAGACGTGATCGCAATTCCGCCTGCGTCAATCAGCAAGAACGCGGCCGGGCAGATAACAAATGTTACACCCGGCAGGGTCGTAATCCGGCAGACCTATTTGGACTTCACCGGCACCTACGTACTTCACTGCCACATACTCGCGCATGAGGATCGAGGCATGATGCAGCTGGTTCGCGTGGTGCCCGCGTCAAACTACCCGGGATCTTGCCAGAATAACATCCCGGCGCATCACTAAGGTCCGTGTGGAGGCTGTCGCCACACCCGGTGACAGCCTCACCCGATCCGGTCGAAGATTAGCCATTAGGAGAAAGAAGATGGCGACCCTATTCGAGGCGGCCGCAAGCAACCCTACACTCATCATGGAGATCGTTGACGCAATGCGAAATGCCGCGTCAGGTGTAGGCGTCACTCTTTCGGATGATCCGCTTCAATTCGTGCAGTTGGCTTCGCAGAACCTGGCCTTCAAGTCAACGCTACAGAGTCAACTTTCTCGGATCGCAGCCACACATGGATTAGCCTTTGAGCCAGAAGTGTCTGTGTCAGTACCTGGCGCAGCAGGTCAACTTGGGGCGATAGAGAAAAGCCACAAGGGTGATTCGACACAAACACCGATTGCTATGCCGATCGCACTATTGTTCATCGCCGCCGTTTTGGTCTTTGCGCCCAGCACTTTCAAATCCGTTGGCGGTACCATGTTTGGCGATCTTGGACAGGTCGACGGTGTCGACGGTATTGAGTCCTTCGGTCGCTAAAGGTCCGCAGCAGTGATGCAACAGTTTTGGGCTAATCTTACCTTCCCTGTTCACCCCGACCCTGTGAGCGGAATGCACTGCTGGCATCAACGCGTGCGAGTCGAACGCGCGGAAACAGATGACAAGTACGGAGACGTCGTAGTGGACACAAAAGCTTCTCATGAGGTGTATCGCAGTGGCTCAAGATGACCCGCCCCGCCCTTGGTCCGGGCGGCTTACGTCGCCCGCTGTGGTTCTCCCGCCCGGTTCGCCCGAGATGATGAGGCTTTTGTAGTGAAGGATCGGTGAGGCAGCCACGCTCAGGGAACCGATGTTACTTGATCGGTTTCGTCGTCTCGGCCGTAACTGCGGGACCTGGTCAAGCCGGTCCGTTGAGCGCCTCGAGGGTTTAGAGGAAGAGACTTGTTTGTGCTCGCTTCCATCATGCGTTTCGCGCTCGGCATCTTATCTCTGCGCGGCGCCCGCTGGTCTTATGTTGCCTTCGTCGCTCTGGGCCTGCTCTACTTCCCCATGAAGGCTGGCTTCCGGCCCGAACCTCACCCCTGCGAACTCACCTTCGACATCCCGCTTGCGATTCACTCTCTGACCAACTATCCGCATATTGTGCTCTTTGCATTGTTCTTCGTAATGTCGAGCGCCCAATTTCGCGTGTCCAACTGGCGCTCATTCATTTGGCCTTTCCTGGCGACAATGGCGATGGGGATCTTAGTTGAAGGCGCTGAGGGCGTCACCGGTCAAGGGCACTGTCGTTTACGAGATCTGATTCCCGACGCCGTCGGCGCCCTGGGCGGTTTACTCATCGTCCTGCTATTGCGTAAACTGGGCTGGAGGCCGCACCCGAGTTGATCGCTAGTGGGCCGGCGGAGTGGATCACGCTCCATGCTTTGAGGCTCTCTACCGAGGGAGAGAATTGGAGCTGGGCGGCGGGCTTTGACAAGTGTTGTCACATATGACAACCTGCACAGTATGAGAGCAATGATGTAGCGGACTGCCAGAATGACGCGAAAAACACGGCCCGTTTCATGGGTCTCAGCGGCAAGAAAGGAATTCGAGACGTTTCCGGAAGGGGCCACGGCGATCTGTCTTGCCGCTCTGACGATCGCAGCAGAGGGCGGCAAGGCCGACATTGCGAAGCCCATGCACAGAATGGGAACGGGCGTTTTCGAGATTGCCCTGCCATTTCGGGGCGATGCGTACCGCGTGGTTTACGCCGTACAGATCGCCGAGGACATATGGGTAGTCCATGCGTTCCAGAAGAAATCGACGCAGGGCACTAAGACGCCACAACGTGATATCGATCTGATCAAGTCACGTTTGAAGAAATTGAAGGAGATGTTGCGATGAAGAGCGAAAAGCTGAAAGTAGTGCGGGGCAGCGGAAATGTTTTTCGCGACCTCGGGCATGAGAACGCAGATGCCCAACAGTTCAAGGCCATCCTGGCCGCTGAAATCATCAAGGCTCTTGACCGGGACGGTCTGAGTGTGCGCGCAGCTCACAGCCGCACCGGGATTGCAGCCGCAGACTTCTCGCGCATTCGCAATGCCGACCTCGGGCGGTTCACTGTGGATCGCCTCATGTCGATCATCAACCGGCTCGGGTCGCGTGTGGAAGTGAGAGTCAGAGTGCGGCGCGGTGAACCAGTGGCGCCCGAGGCAACAGCATAAATTAAGCGCATCGCCGTTCGGGGCAAGCAAATCGCAACTACGTCAAGCGTTACCCCTCCCTTTGTTTTTGTGCCTCTTGTTTGTGAAGTGACTCTCAATGTATAGTCGCGCCTGTCACGGAAGAACCATGCTGGGAAGCCCTTCACTCTTATCGCGCCAGCCTGATGAGCATCAGGCGCAGGGAGACAGCTATGTATATCAGTGATATTGCAATCAAGAATTACCTCGTCCACAAGGACACAAGCATTTCGTTATTGCCACTGACGGTCTTCGTCGGACCAAATGGCGGCGGCAAGTCTGCCTTTTTCGACGCGTTGCTTAACTTCTCCATGCTGGCCCGTGGAACGCTACGCCAAGCATTCGGTCCTTATCCCTTCTCTTATCGCGCGACCCTGCATCGCGGCGTATCGGCTGTGTCGCGGATCGGCTACCGGCTCACGATGAAGAGAGAGCAGGACGGCGATCGCTCACTCCACTATGAGATTGACTACAGCCAGGCTGGAGGAGCCGAAGCCCCCCGCACTTCACGATCTTCAGAGAACGACTTGTTCGCCAGCCGGATGATGCAATTCTATTCAACAGGTCCGATCCCGAGGCGTCCGAGCTCGGCAAGAGTCTTGAGCTTGACAATGAGCGAAGTATCTTCGCTTCTATAAGGCACGCTCAAGTTGCGGGCGAGGCACCGCCCGTCGACGATTTTGTGGCATATTGCACACAGCAAATCAGTCGCTTCAGCAAGTTCAGGCTTGATCCATTTGTTCTCGCGCAGACATCACGGATTCCGGATCTTGGGAGTAACGATTCTCCTTCCTTCCATACTCCACGCTTGGGATATCAGGGGGAAGACTTGGCCGGTACATTGTACTATCTGGCGGAAACGAAGCATCCCGCAATGGATGCGATACGATCCAGATTGAAAGAATTCGATGCCAGCATTGCGGATTTCGAGTTCAACATGATCGGCACGGACCGTGTGGGATTTTCCGTCGCCTACTCAGATACCCGGAAAACGGTGACGGCAGTACGACTCTCCTCGGGAATGCTGATATTCATTGGTCTCATTGTCCTCGTGTGTTCTCCCAATAGACCGTCAGTGCTGATGATTGAGGAACCGGAAAACGGTCTAACCCCGCAGGCGGTGAAGCTTTTCTACCAAGCCGTTCGCTCATTAGCATTCAACGCCGACACGGCGAACCGTAGCCAAGTGTTGATCTCGTCCCATAGCCCTTTTGTCATCTGCGAGGCATGGAATGGCGAAGATCGGGATTTCATCTATCAGGCTAAGGTCGAGGAGGGCAGAAGCGTCATACGAAAGTTTTCTGATGTCATTGCAGGCCACGAAATCCAGCTTGCGAAGGTCGGGGGAAAAAGGACGCACTTGGGACTCGCCACCGCAGAAGAGGTTATGTCGGGCTACTGGTCGTGAGATGATAAATGCCGAACCAGTGATGGGGATAAATCCCGTTTGGAGGGGAGGCTTGAGTTTTTTGACATTTCGGGTCGCGAGTCGCCGCGTCGCAGTATTTGTGCGAATCTCAAGAATCTCAAGCCTGATCCCCCTCTTCTGAGCCCAATTTGCAGTTCATTACTCGTCAACCGTCCAAACGTGGTGGTGCCCTAAATCGCACACGGCACACCTGCCCCTCGACTCTCAATGTGCTTCCCGGTGTAGCTTCACTGTGAATTGATTTGCTCTAGACTGCTCTCGAGGCTTTGGAGGAGCCTTGTGCCTACGTTCGGATTCACGGATGAGATGTAGCTGATCAATCCTTTTAGACGTTGGATGTACTGGCGTTGTGCCGGATTCGCCACTTCGCCGATCAATAGCTTGTGAATCCCCGATCTAGCCGTCTTAATCCGTTCACGCGGTACGTTCGGGGTTCGGTTAACGACCAGTCCATTCAGAGTCTGTCTCGAACGACCCCCCATCACCCGCAACTTTCGATGGGTCATTGAAAACCCCGCAGAGTGCAAGACACCAACCGCAAGGTTTATTAACTCGCGCGCTCCCTCGCCCGATAAAGCTAGGTCGTCAACCAGAGTGGAGTACCGGACTCCGTAGGCCGCGCACGCGACACGAATCGGTTCATCCACGTTGTAGATAACGAGATTGGCTAGAGCTGTACTGGTCGGGGCACCCTGTGGCAGATGCCGTTCAAAAGTAGTCAGCTTAGTTAGCAACGAAGAAATCTCGGCGGAACAGTTAAGAAGGTTCCGCCATACGTCGTAGATGTGAAACGGCGTTATGCTCGGAAAGCAATCACGTATATCCATCGTGACCAGTAGACCGGTCCCTTGATGAGTACGTGCATTATCAAGCGCACTTCGTCCTCTAACGCCACCGAAAACATGTTCGGGGTAATCCAAGGGGGCGAGGAGGCGTTGATAAATCCGACCTTGTAGACATTTTAACAATCCGGTTGGATTGTCGATCCGTCGGATCTTTCCGATCGGGATCGCTCTCTCGAAGGGGCGAGGCTTGCGCCGCTTGAGGAACGGTCGATAGTACGTTCCCGGCCGAGCTGCTATTGCGCGGATATCCGCCCCAGATGTCTCGAGAATGCGCTCCAGTGAATTGATTGCATAGAGGTTTAGAAGGCGGCGACCCATCTCATTTCCCTTTGCGCGCGATCTTTGACAGCGGTGGTTTTTCTTTCACTAGGAGCCGCGCGAGAGACTCACCCAACGCTCTCAATTCTTCAGGATCAATGAGCGTAAGGTCTTCCGACTCGGCAGCAAGAAGCGTGAGCAGGTGTGTGGGCATTTCAAGCGCTTCGCTAAGTTTGTGAAGGGCACCCACACTGGGTTTTCGCTTGCCAGCTTCAATGAGTGAAAGGTGGCTTGCCGTCAAACCGGAGAGCGCTGCGAGCTCTCGTTGTTGAAGGCCTTTAATGGCTCTCGCAATCTTCAAGGCCTTGCCGTAGTTCATAGCTCCCCAAGAGAGAATGGAATTCGGATCACTCTTGACCAGTTCAGTACTTAGGCTTCCGGAGTAAGGCCTCGACAACCACTTGCCTAACGCATCGCGCTATTTCGGCGTGCGTGAGGTGGCGTATTCGACCAAGTCTCGCCAGAGCACCATAACCCTTTTGTACTGCCTGCTTCTGCCCAGATTCGATGTCGTCTCGAGCCAGTAAGACCCGCAGGTGGGCTTTACAAGCACTGAGTTCTTTTGAGTGTCTCATATCGACTCTCCTTTCAAAGAATTTCCAAGCCGACGCAAGCATGCGCCGCCGCCGAAAGCACGCTTCCCGACAAGGAACGACATCGAACCAAGTGATCCGGTCCACAGTGCGAGAAACAGCCGCCGCCATCGCGTTCCTTTCGTATTGCGACAGTAGGGCCTGACACCTCTTGCTCTGATGAAACGGTTTCCCGTGACGCGTAGCTTTGAGCTCGCGCCGATAAGCGTCCGACAAACTAGCTTCAGTATGCGCCTGGACCAACATGGGAAGTGCCCGTTGGCAGAAAGAAGATCGATTCTCAAAGAACCCCGAACCGCCAGTTTCAGCGGCCCGACATATTAATCTCATACCAAGCCCACCATTGTCAACTGAATTGACTTTCCGCAATACAAACACAACAATTTCGGTCGCCGCCTCTTTTACTGCCGCTATTGGGGGTGGCGGGCTCATGACGAACGTCGGCGCGCGCTCAAGGCGCTCAACCCGGATCAAAGTGTGGGGCGCCGAACTAGAGACGGCCGCCCCCGCCGCGCTCTCGTTTGCGATGGGATCTCCGCAAGTTTTCAAGGACTGGAAGCTGTCGCTTATGGACGGCGCGGGCGGTCAGAGCCTCTTCCCACGCATGTGGGAACGGATGAAGGCGGTGGTAGACGGCTACATTGTGGTTGCCTGGACGAAACGAAGAAGGCGATGCGGCTGATGGCGGAAAAGATGCGAGTTATTGCAGAAGCGGTTGGCGCTTTGTCGGTGGCCGCGGCATTGACTGGAAAAGCCGGCCAAGGTCCGATCGTCGCGATCGTCTCCGGGGCAATGTGGATCTGAGAAATTCTGCGAGATTATCGGCGCGTAAACCCATTCGAGTGATCTGCCCCTAATGTTCCAGTTTACGATGATCTGCATCGCGCGGACTTTCTCGATATGACGCATCAATGGGTAGTGGCGCCACAGATTACCCCACTACCCATCAATGCGACACCATCAATGCGCGAGCCTTGACAACAATAATGATGCGACATACACTCGCCGCCGATTCTACGAGCCTCCTCCGCGTCAAGGTTTAGACAATTAATGATTTGTGAGAAGCCAAAAAGGAATCTCCAATAGATTCATTTCGGCACCTGAAAAGCAGGAAGGAGTCACCATGCCCTCATACTTCTTGATTCGCGCCATTCTCCCGCTAATTGTCACTCAATTGCTGTCGATTGTTCCATGCTCACCGCAAAAACCGTTATCGCACGATAGGAATCTTGGAAACCATCACGCACTGGCCCTGGACCGATCAGCCACCGACGCTCAGCCTGAGCAGACCGGGACGGGATTCTACTATCCGCTAGGCAGGCGAACATTCGATTCCGCTTGTGGCAAATGGCTTGCGCGAGATGGACACCATGGAGGTTGCTACTTTGACGGACTGTATCATATCGGAGTCGATATGCTGGCAGCAGAAGGCGATGAGGTATATGCGATCGCAGATGGGAAGATATTTGTAACGCCACAAGCCGACGGTTTTGGTAATCAAATTGTCTACGTAAAGCACGCGCTGAAAGATGGCTCCGAATTCCTAGCTCTGTACGCCCACCTTAGGACCGGCGTCAAGGCAGGACAATCGGTTACTGGAGGCCGACCGTTCGCAACGGTAGGAAGGTTCATGCTCACACCAAAGAAGCACGGGCGAGATCACTTACATTTCTCGGTTCGCCCTGAATTGCGGATCGCGCCTACGAGGTCCGAAGAAGATAGCAAGGGGAATAGCGTAAGAATAGGTTGGGGACGAGGAAGTAACTATTTTTGGCCAGATACCAATGGCTTTTTAGAGCCCGTTAGTTGGATAACTAGCAAAGCACCAGCCTCCGCCTCGAGACTTCCAGGAAATCCATCGACCATCAGTACCGTCTATTTCGAAGGCTTCGGGTCAGTCCGAGTTGGAATGACAACTTTAGAAGCGTCAAGAGCTTTTGGTAAGCCACTCACAGTGGTTGATACGAATGAAGACTGCTCCTACGTTAAGTCGAAAAGCGGACCTGAAGGCATTAGCTTTATGGTGATCAAGGGGCGCGTAGTCCGTGTTGACATAACGGCTGCAGGCTTCACCACAGAGCGTGGTGCGCGAATCGGCGATTCCGAGGCAAGAATCAAACTGCTTTACAAAGGCCAGGTCACTGTTACGCCTCACCAGTACGTCGAACGCGGGCATTATCTAACGGTGAGTCCGGGAGGAACCAATTATCGGATCGTTTTTGAGACTGACGGAAGACGTGTCACTAGCTTCAGAGCTGGTAGACTTCCTGAGGTTAAGTATGTTGAGGGATGTTCTTGAGTAGGCTTGCCGTCCAGTTATCCTAATAGCCCGAGGAATCTTTGAGGCCGGAAAGGGAGATTAACTCATGGGAACCTTAACGCTAGAAAAGGTGACGATCACAGTAGCTGCATTTCTGCTCTTTATGGCTTGGTCCTGTTCGCCAAGCCGATCTACTTCCGCAACCAATGATGCATCAACCCAGGACTTTGACAAACAACTGGACGGTACGATTAACAACAAGACTGAGATCGGCATGAAGCTGCACAGACAAGGCGAGAATCTATCAGGAACCTACTCTTATAAAAGAATTGGCGTTGACATTCCGATCAAAGGCACGATCAACGGTCGTCATGTTGTGATAAACGAGTATGGCGGCAAAGATGGTAGCCAGACTGGTCAGTTTGAAGGAGACTTTGGCTCAGATTCTGAAATCAATGGCAATTGGTCTAACGCAAGCGGCGACAAGGTCATGACGTTTTCACTGAAGGAAAGGCAGCCTCCGGTCCCCGGCAGTACGGCGTCGCCGAGTTCCCCAAGCGGCAACTCGGAGGCCGTCGCTAAGCAGGTCGGAATCACACGAGAGAAAGTCGCTAAAGCCATAGACGAAATAATGAATCGCAAGGTACAGGAGAGCAAAGGCGGAGGGGGACTAGCCGTTTTCCTACGAATCCATGTTACCGTCAGCGGAATCCAAGAAGGTGCTCAGGAAGCCCGGGCGTTTCTGACGTTCGAGATTGAATTACAAGGCTACGTGAGCGGTCGACGAACCGAACGCAGTAATGGTGAAGCGATTATTAGCCGGTTCAACGACGGGCGATGGGTAATCACCAAGATCACGACCGGCAACATGTACCTCGGGGCTTGGAATGAGAACTATGAAATCCGGTGAGCGACCTTCCACTCACTAGTTGAACGAGAAGCGATGGGAGGGGCCAGGCTTGAGTTTGTTAACATTTCGAGGCTGGTCGCGGCTCATCGAGGAAGCACCGTCGAGTTTGACGTGAGACCTCCAAGAGGCTATTTTCCTCGTATGTCAACAACAACGGATCAACTCGAGCAAGAGATCAAGTCACTCCCCGATATCGAGAAGCTTCGGCTCGTCGATGCGATTCTGGCTGATCTGGACAGACCTGATCCGGAGATTGATCGCATCTGGGCTGAGGAGGCCCGAAAGCGCTGGGATGCCTACAAGGCCGGTCGCCTCCGAACCGTTTCCTATGAAGAGGTCATGTCCAAGTACCGAGACCAATGAGAATTCGATTCCTCGAGGCGGCGCAGCAAGAGGTTGATGACGCTGTGGCGTGGTATGAAGAGCGCGAGGAAGACTTGGGTCGCAATTTTCTCGACGAACTCGACAGGGTTATTCGCCGCATTAAGTCCTTTCCGTTGGCTTCAACTGAAATCGAGCCTGGAATCCGAAGATGTTTGTTAGCCCGCTTCCCATACGGCTTGATCTACGGAATCGATGAAGACCTGATCATCGTCGTCGCGGTTTCTCACCTTCACCGACAGCCACGATATTGGATTGATCGGCTCTAGTACGGTCCGATTGCTGGACTGTGCCGGAAGAGTTCCTGTAGGTTTCACCGATCGTCCCAGGGCGCACACGAGAGTGAATGGCGGCAAGGATGGATCCCTTCTTCCTGCGCTTTTCATATGAGGGAACGATGACACGAAAACATTTGCTCCGCTGGGTCATCGCTATCGTAGCCGGGATGGCCACGGTGACGCTGGCTGGCCAGGCACCACACCGCAGAGCGACCTCACGACCGGCGACAGCAGCGGCGACTGTGTTGCGGCCGCCTGCGGTGCCGCTCGTCGCGCACGATCCGTACTTCTCCATCTGGTCGCCCGCCGATCGGCTGACCGACGCCGCAACGGTGCACTGGACCGGCCGCGCGCATCCTATGACGTCTCTGATCCGCATCGACGGCGACACCGCCCGATTGATGGGCGCGACGCCGGCCAACATCGCAGCTCTGCCGCAAACGTCGGTGACCGTCCGACCCACTCACACGATCTACACGTTTGCGAACGCCCGCGTGAAAGTGACGCTGACGTTCATGACGCCGTCGCTGCCGTCGGATCTCGATGTGTTGTCGCGGCCCGTCACCTACATCACATGGAACGTCGCGTCGACGGACGGCAAGCCGCATCAGGTCCAAATCTACTTCGACTGCGGCGCCGACATCGCCGTGAACACCACCGATCAGTCCGTACAACTCGACTATCCGAAGGTGAACGGGCTGGCGGTCGCCCGCGTCGGCACCGCGGAACAACCGGTGCTCGCGCGCCGCGGAGATGACGTGCGCATCGATTGGGGCTATGGCTATCTCGCCGCGCCGACCGGTGGCGGCGTCAACATCGCCGGCGGCAACGGGGGCGGAGCGATGGTGACCGGCGGCAACGGCGGACGACTGCGAGGCGGATTCACAAGCAGCGGGACAATTTCAACCGCAGGTCCAGCCGCAGGTTCAGCCGCGGGCGAATCGATCGTGCCTGCTCCCGCGTCCGCGGGTCGGCACACGATGGCCGCGGCGTGGGACCTCGGCGCCGTGGGACCTGAGGGCGCGACTCGCTACGCGATGCTCGCCTACGACGACATCAAGTCGATTCGCTATTTCTCGAACGACCTCGCCGCCTACTGGCGTCGCAACGGCGCGACAATGGAGATGACATTAGCAACGGCCGCGCGCGATCGCGACGCGCTCGAAGTCAAGACACAGGCGTTTGACGCGGAACTGCAACGCGATCTCGAGCTGGCCGGCGGCACGAAGTATGCCGCGATCGCGATGCTGGCTTATCGGCAGACGCTCGCGGCCACCAAGCTTGTTGCCGACACCAACGGACAGCCTTTACTTTTCCCGAAGGAGAACTTCAGCAACGGCTGCATCGCAACCGTCGATGTCATCTACCCGATGGCGCCACAATTCCTGCTCTTCGGCCCGGCGCTCGCGAAGGCGTTGGTCGTGTCGAACCTCGACTACGCGAGTGGATCGCGCTGGAAGTTTCCCTTCGCGCCGCACGACCTCGGCACCTATCCGCACGCGACCGGCCAGGTCTACGGCGGCGGCGAGCGGACCGAGGAGAACCAGATGCCGGTCGAGGAAACCGGTAACATGCTGATCCTCGTCGGCGCGATCGCGAAGATGGAAGGCAACGCCGACTTCGCCGGTCGATACTGGCCGGTGCTGACCAGGTGGGCCGAGTACCTGCGCGACAAGGGCTTCGATCCTGAGAATCAACTGTCCACCGACGACTTCGCTGGTCATCTGGCTCACAACGTCAATCTCTCGGCGAAGGCCATCATCGCGCTCGGCGCTTTCGCGCAGTTGAGCGGCCTGCGCGGCGACAAAGCGCTCGCCACCGAGTACCGGACGCTGGCCGAGCAGTTCGCTAAGCGTTGGGCGAGGGAGGCCAACGCCGGCGATCACTTTCGTCTCGCCTTCGATCAGCCGGACACCTGGAGCCAGAAGTACAACCTCGTCTGGGACAGGGTGCTCGGTCTCAACCTGTTCCCCGCCGCTGTGGCGAAGAGAGAGATGGCCTTCTATCGCCGGATGCAGGGCCGCTACGGCCTCGCGCTCGACAATCGGCGGCTGTACACGAAGCTCGATTGGATCACGTGGACCGCGACGCTGACGGGATCGCGCGCGGACTTCGAGGCGCTGGTCGCGCCGGTTTTCGATTTCCTGAACGCGACGCCGCATCGGGTGCCGATGAGCGACTGGTACTGGACGCACGACGCGACGAAGACAGGCTTTCAGGCGCGCTCGGTGGTGGGCGGCGTGTTCTTGAGGCTGCTCTACGACGAGGGCGTGTGGAAGAAGTGGGACTCTATCCGCAGATGACGCAGAACACGCAGATGAGGAGACAGAGCGGGGGAAGAGCAGGTCTTTTGTTCCGCGACATCTGCGTCATCCGCGAATAGAGTCCCAGTCTTAATCACACCCGCTCCGGCATCCGGCGAAGGTGGGCCGCCAACCTCAATCCGAGCGAGCACGCCTTGCACCCGGAGTTGATCGCCGGAGCTCGGGTCAGTTTCAATTACACCCTGCCATCCTCCCTCTTACGCGGTTCTTTTGACTTCTTATCTCTCCTTTAATAAGCTTCCGCGACACATCGCCCCAGAAGCGGCTGACTGAAGCGCGATGTGCGGGCAAGCGACTCGGAGCTAGAAATGCGGAGTCAGACTCAGTGGCATTCCATGAGGCCGGCGTCTCGCAATCGCAACGTCACACAAACACAGCCGGGAGACATGAAATCCAAGCCAGAACTTAATCCCGAGGCCGTCAGGCCGGGAAGCCTTCCCCCGTGGGGTAAAGCCGAACTCCCGGAACCTCTGCCTTTCTCCGCTAAGAACATGTTCAAGACTATCGGCCCTGGCGCAATCCTGCTTGCCACGTCGATAGGCGGCGGAGAGTGGCTCGTTGGGCCGGCGATGGGTGTGCAGTTCGGAACGTCGGTCTTCTGGATTGCTACGCTGGCCATCGCGCTGCAACTGATCTTCAACCTCGAAGCCATCCGGTATACGCTCTACACCGGCGAACCGATCTTCAGCGGGTTCATGCGGCTTCGGCCAGGATCGCGCTTCTGGGCGACCTTCTACGTGCTGCTCACCGCCGTGCAACTGGGAGTGCCTGCACTGGCCGCCGCATGCGCTCCCGTGCTCTTCGCAGCCTTCACCAGCCGCTTGCCTGGCGCTCCCGATGCGACGAGACTTCTGCTCATAACTTATGGAGTCATCGGATTCGGACTTCTGATCTTGTTGTTCGGGGGCACTATCGAGCGGATGCTCGAATACGCTTCGTGGGCGATGCTTGCCTACATCTTTATCTTTCTCCTGACGGTCAACATCTTCTTTGTTCCGCTCTCGGTTTGGGGCCGCACGTTCGCGGGGTTCTTCTCCTTTGGGAGCATCCCCGGTGGCGTGGACCTGATGTTGTTAGGTGCGCTGGCGGCGACCGCGGGATCAGGGGGCATCGGCAACCTGACTATCACAAACTGGGTTCGCGACAAGGGATTCGGGATGGGCGCAAAGGTTGGGGCGATCCCGAGCGCATTCGGGTCGAAGGAGATCAAGTTATCGCACGTGGGCAAGGTCTTCCCAATCAACGCCGAGAACATGCGCCGCTGGAACGTCTGGTGGAAGTATCTCAATGCCGACCAGGTGTGGCTTTGGGGTTTAGGTTGCTTCCTGGGGATGTTCCTGAATGTGAATCTGGCCACCGCGATCATCCCGCAGGGCACCAACTTGTCCGGCGTAGCGGCGGGCGCTTTTCAAGCTCATTATCTGGCGGAACACATCTGGAGCGGATTCTGGATTCTAGCGCTGCTCAACGGCTTCTGGATTCTCTTCTCGACGCACATGGGCAACACCGACATTCTGATCCGGACCATCACCGACATCATCTGGGTAGGAAGCAACAAGGCTCGTACGTGGCAGGGCGGTGATATAAGAAAGATCTACTACGGCCTTCTGCTCGGATTCACCGTTTGGGGGATGATCGCCGTAAACTGGGGCAACGCGATGACGCTTTTCAAGTTTCTTGCGAATGTAGCCGGCTTCGTGTTGGCGGTTGCCGGTATTCAAGTCTTGATGGTGAACACCAGGTTGCTACCTCGCGAGCTTCAGGCTCCAATGTGGCGGAAGGCAGCGCTCGTCTTATGCTCAGCCTTTTACAGCATAATCTCGATCATGGTAGCGTGGACCGCTATCGAGAGTTGGTGAAGCAATAAATGATCATTGCCCTGGCATCGCCTTGTATCGCCTCAACCCTCGACGACGGCTTAGACAAGATTAAGCGGCTCCTCTCCGAAGCTTCCGCCCAGGGCGCGGCGATCGTGTGTTTCCCGGAAGCCTATCTCCCGGGTTTGCGGGGACAGGATTTTGAGGTATTGCCCTTTGATCAGACGCAGCAGGATCGGGCGCTCCAGGCCGTGGCGCAGTGGGCGCGAAAGTATAAGGTGGCAACTATCCTCGGGATGGAAAGGGTCATGACGACCGCGACGAGGGGGGGCCGGCAAATTGTCGCCTTTGTCATTGACGCTCGGGGCCAGATTCAGGGATACCAAACCAAGAACCAACTAGACCCGACCGAAGATCAATTCTATGTGCCCGGAAATACCCGCCGACTCTTCGAGATCAACGGGATGAAGTTTGGAGTGGTGATTTGTCATGAGGGCTGGCGCTATCCCGAGACGGTGCGATGGGCAGCGGTGCGCGGGGCCAAAATCGTCTTTCATCCGCACCACACGGGGAGTGATCAACAAGGCAGCCGTCTGACGCAGTGGGGCGAGGTCAACGGGCCTTACTACGAGAAGGCGATGATGTGTCGCAGCCTGGAGAACACGATCTACTTTGCCAGTGTCAATTATGCTTTGCGTTTCCAGGAATCGGCGACAAGTCTCATCGCCCCCTCAGGCGAGTGCCTGGCGTACCTACCCTATGGGCAGGAAGGCGTATTGGTGCAGGCCATCAAAGTCGAGGAGGCAACGGGTTTGCTAGCCACGCGATACGCACCCGAACGTTATCAAGAAGCGTCTTAGCGGATCTTTGCGTCTCCTTAGAAACTCCTAGCCTTGGGCCGGTAGAAGCTGGTAGCCCAGTGAGTGGGCCTGTTTCTTGAGAGCATTGATTCGTCGTTCCTTGTACATTTGTTCATAAGCTTGCTGGCCCGTCTCTACGTAGGC
>WNFR01007994.1_pt1 | contig 25038 bp, 26 predicted proteins | sample 5400221 | NCBI WGS metagenome assembly WNFR01 (sample SAMN13153357, study PRJNA577476) | soil metagenome | isolation source: 40 cm soil under Madrone tree | place: USA:California | collected 2016-06-14 | reverse complement strand
GGCGGCGTAGCCCTCGTCGAGCGACCAGTCACGCGCGCCGGCGATGAGGTCGAGCGCGACGTAGGGCGCGCGCGTCGCGCCGTGCACCGCGTCGTCGATCTTCGCGCGCGTCTTGCGCACGACCGTCTCGAGCTCCGACCAGTCTGCCTCCGTGCGCTCGATCACGAGCGACGCGGCGAACGCGAGCGATTCGTCCACGAACTCGACCGGCGCGAGGATCCGATCCGCGATGCCGATCTCTACGGCCTCGGGCGCGGTGAGCAGCCGGTTCTGGCGCAGCGGATTGAGGACGATGACGCGCGCCGCCGCGTCCGGGCCGATGAGCTTCGGCAGCAGCTGCGTTCCGCCCCAGCCGGGGATGATCGAGAGCGCAACCTCGGGGAAGCCGACGTGGCGGACGTTCGACGCGATGGTGCGCGCGTCACAGTGCAGCGCGAGCTCGAGCCCGCCCCCGAGGCACGCGCCGTTGATGGCGGCCACAGTCGGAAACGGGAGCGCGCGAATGCGCGCGAAGAGCTCGTGGCCGGCGCGGATGCCCTCGCGGGGGTCCTCGATCCGGCCGAACTCGTCGATGTCGGCCCCCACGCAGAACACGAACGGCTTGCCCGTGAATACGGCTGCGCTCCAGTCTCCGCGCTCGAGGTCCTCGATCACGGCGACTGCCGACTCGAACGCGGAGCGGCCGAGGGTCGTCGGCGTGCGGTAGTCCTCGCCGTTGTCGATCGTGACGACCGCGATCGAGCCCGCGCGGTTCAGCTTGAAAACCGTGTCAGCCAACGTTCTCCCAGAGGATCGCGGCGCCCATGCCCATCCCGATGCAGAGCGCGGTGAGCCCATAGCGGCCGCCGCGCTCGTGCAGGCCGTACGCGAGCTGGGCGACGAGGCGGACGCCGGTCGCCGCCAGCGGATGGCCACACGCGATCGCGCCGCCGTACGGATTGAGCCGCGGGTCGTCCTCTGCGACGCCGAGCTCGTCGCACCAGGTGAGCACCTGCGCCGCGAACGGCTCGTTCAGCTCGAACAGGTCGATGTCGTCGAGGGTGATGCCGGCCTGCTCGAGCACACGCTTCGTCGCCGGCACAGGGCCGATTCCCATCAGGTGCGGCTCGACGCCGGCGTACGCGTAGCCGACGAGGCGGAGCTTCGGCTCGAGGCCGAGCTCGGCGACGGTGTCTTCCGCGGCGAGAAACGCGGCGGTGGCGCCGTCGGTCAGACCTGCCGAGTTGCCGGCGGTGACGCGGCCGCCCGCGCGGAAAGCGGGCTTCAGCGCTGCGAGCCCGTCGAGGCTCGTATCGGGACGGAGGAACTCGTCGCGCTCGGCGAGCTTCCACCCGTCGTCGCTGAACACCGCGAGCGGCACGACGGTCTCGCGCATGACGCCGTTCGCCCATCCGGCGGCCGCCTTCTGCTGCGACGCGAGCGCGAATGCGTCCGCACGCTCACGCGTGACGGCGGGGAAGCGGTCGTGCAGGTTCTCTGCCGTCTTGCCCATGACAGCGGCGGATTCGTCGATGAGCCGCTCGGACAGGAAGCGCGGATTGAAGTCGACGTTGTCGCCCATCGGGTGGTGGCCCATGTGCTCGACGCCGCCGGCGAGCGCGACGTCGGCCGCACCGAGCGCGATCTCGCCCGCGGCAGCCGTGAGCGCGGTGAGCGCGCCGGCGCACATGCGGTCGACGGCGAAGCCCGGGACGGTCTCCGGGATGCCCGCGAGGAGCGCCACGTCCCGTCCGAGCGTCAACCCCTGGTCGCCGACCTGCGCGGTGGCGGCGAGGACGACGTCGCCGATCCGCTCCGGCGGGATCTCCGGGTTGCGGCGGAGTAGCTCGCGCACGGCTTTGACCGCGAGGTCGTCGGCGCGCGTGCGCCAGAACTGACCCTTCGGTCCGGCCTTCCCGAACGGCGTGCGCACGCCGTCGACGAAGAAGACCTCGCGCAGCTCCCGCATGACTGACTAGTCAATCACACGCTCGTAGACTCACGGAATGACGTGGAGCGAGCGGGCGGAGGCGGCGATCGCGCGCTACCAGACGGGCGAAGAGCGGGGCCTCGACCAGCGCCAGTTGACGCAGCTCGCGAACGCGGCGTGGGCCGTGGGGCTCTGTCTTCTGATGGACGGCCGGCGCGACGAGGCGGCGGAATGGCTCCGTCGCGCCGCCGCGCGCTACCGGGAGAGCTGGGAGGCCGGCGCGCCGGCCGACTCGTGGGGGCGGCCGATCGCGGCGATGAAGGCGCTGCTCATTGCGGACGACGACGCATCGGACGCGGCGCGCTGGGCGCTCGACGTGGGGGCAGCGGAGGCGGAGTCGCCGGTCGGCCGGTACGCCGCGACGCTCGCATATCTCGTCCTTGGACGCGATGTCGATGCGCGCATCGCGGCGGAGTCGCTCGTCGATCGCGACGAGTTCCCGCGTGACGTCGCCGACGCGCTCCTGATGATCGCCGGACTCGATCGCAACGAGTACGCGGCCGACGTCTTCAGCGTGCTCGAATCGTTCGAGCGCCGCGACGACTTCCTCGAGGACGTGCGCGTCGCCGACACCGTGCTCGTGCTGCAGGCGCTCGCCGCGGCACGCGTCATGGCGATCGAGCTGCCGGAGTCGGAGATGCTTCCGTGACGGACGAGTACGCGGTCCCGATCCTGCCGAGCCGCGATCTGCAGGAGACGCTCGCGTATTACGAGCGCCTCGGCTTCCACTGGCTCGGCGCTCCGAGCGGCAATCTCATTCGAGACGCGTCTACGCGGTGAGCCAGCTCGACGCGCTCGCCGATGTCGCCGCCGCCTTCGACGCCGCCGGCGTCGAGCACTGGCTGTTCGGCGGCTGGGCCGTCGACTTCCATGCGGGTTGGGTGACGCGCGAACACGGCGATCTCGACATCGGGATCTGGCTCGCCGACATACCCCGTATCGACGAGCTTTTGGCTGCTGAAGGCTGGCTCGACCTTCGCGATCCGGACGTCGATGGCGGCAAAGCCTTCGGGCGCGATGGCGTCCGGCTGGAGCTGACGTACCTCTATCGCGACGCGGACGGCGAGGTCTACACCCCGCTGCTGGACGGGACGCGCGGCCGCTGGACCGACCAATCGCTCGGCGACGAGATAGCCGAGCTCGATGGCGTTCGCTGTCGAGTCGTCTCGCTCGCGTCGATGATCTGGATGAAGGAGCCCGGCCGGCGCAGCGATCCCGAGGACGCTGCCAAAGACAGCGCCGACTACAACGTGCTCAGAGCTTTGCCGCCGCGGCGGGATCGAGCACCGCGGTCGTCGGCCCGCTGACGGCCCGCACGAGGCTCGCCGGCGTGGAGCGCGACGGCTCGCCCGCGAACGCGCGCCCGCACGCATCCGCCTTGTCGGCGCCCGCGACGAGAAAGACGATGGCGCGGGCCGCTCGCAGCATCGGCAGCGTCAACGTGATGCGGTCGACGTACGGGTCGAGCTTCGCTTCTGCGCCGATGACGCGCCGCTCGGTCTCGTCCAGCGTCGGCTGGTCGGGATAGAGCGACGCGATGTGCCCGTCCGATCCGAGTCCGAGCAGCAGGAAGTCGAAGCGCGCGAGCTCGCCGAGCTCGCGGTCGTAGTCGTCGGCGCCTGCCTCCGGGCCGAGCTCGCCGCGCATGCGGTGGACCGCCCGCTTCGCCATGCCGAAGTTCGAGCGGTCGTCGTCCGGCGGGACGCAGCGCTCGTCGCCCCACCACAACTGCGTGCGGCTCCAGTCCGGATGTCGCTCCGCCGCGAGCTCGTACGCGCGCTCCGCCGTCGAGCCGCCGGTGAGGACGACGTGCCCGCCGTCCTGCGCCGCCTGTGCGAGCAGATCTGCCACGACAGCCGCTGGATCGTCCGCGACGACGATCTCGACGTCACTCATGCGCGCTCGCCAGCTCGCCGGCGCGCGTCATCGCGGCCTGCACGGCGTTGAGCAGGGCCGCACGCACGCCCGCCTGCTCGAGCTCGCGGATCGCGGCGATGGTCGTTCCGCCCGGCGAGGTGACCGACTCACGCAGCTCGACCGGGTGCATTCCGAGGTCGCGCAGCTGCTTCGCCGTGCCGAGCATCGTCTGCACGACCAGCGTCGTCGATATCTCGCGCGAGACGCCGAGGAGGATGCCCGCCTCGATCATCGCCTCGGCCAGGAGCGCGAAGTACGCGGGACCGGAGCCGGAGAGCGCGGTGACCGCGTCCATCGCCGACTCCGGGACGCGGACGACTCGGCCGAGGTGCGCAAGAGTGTCCTCCGCGCGCGCGAGATGCTCCTCGCCCGCGTGCGCGCCGGCGCAGATCCCTGCCATGCCCTCGTGCACGGTCGAGGGCGCGTTCGGCATCGCGCGCACGACCGGAACGCCCGGCGCGATGCGCGCCTCGACCTGAGCGGTCGGGATCGCCGCCGCGATGGAGAGCACCGTCTGGTCGGGCGTGAGCAGCTGTCCCACCTCTGCCAGGAGCGCGTCGATGTCCTGCGGCTTCACCGCGACGACGACCAGGCTCGCGCGACGAGCCGCGTCCGCATTGTCGGTCGTCGCCTCGACACCATGACGCTCGCGCAGCTCGGCGGCGCGCTCCTCTCGGCGGCTCGTGACGACGATGTCGGTCCACCCGGCACTGAGCAGGCCGGTCAGCAGGGCCTCGCCGATGCGCCCGCATCCGAGGATCGCGATCACGCGCGTCAGTCTGCCTAGGCCGCGGCAGCGGCGTCGAACGAGAGCAGGCCGCGGCCGTAGCCCGCGAGGAGATAGACGCTTGCGATACCGGAGAACTCGCCGTATGGCTCGAGCAGCTCCGCCGTTTCCCAGCCTTCGACGTGGCGGCCGCGGATCGCGCGCAGGAGCTTGACGAGGCCGAGGTCGCCGACGAGGCCATGATCCCAGCGACCGAGACCCTGGAGACAGACGACGCCGATCGACCAGGGGCCGAGCCCGCGCTCGCGCTCGAGCCGCCGTACGATCGCGTCGGTCGGCTGGTCGTGGAGGCGCTCGAGATCGACCGAGCGGCACAGGCGAACGAGCGCGGCTCCATCCTCCGCGCGCGCTTCGCCTCGATCAGCTGCCCGCAGAATGCGCGCAGCAGCGCGAGCGCGACCGTGGGGACGCGCACGGGGCGAAGACCGCGCAGCTCGCGCGACGCGCGGCCGAGCATCGGATCGTCGCGAACGGCGCGAAGAAAGGGGGAGTGGTCGTCCTCGAGCGCGAGCAGCCAGCGTAGACGCTCGGCCGCTGCCTCGGATTCTGCGCGGATCGTGACCGTGCCGTTCGGCCACTGGCTTGCGCGCGCGAGCTCGATCCGTCCATCGACGGCAAGCGCCTGCGTCAGCACGCCGTCGCGGAATGTGCGCGTTGCGTCGCCGGCGAACCGCGCCGAGAGCGCGAGGGAATATGGGCCGCACGGAGCGACCGCGAGGTCGAAGCTCACCGCTCGGCGGGAGCGTGCTGCGGCGAGGCGCGCATGCCGAGCTCGGCGGCACGGTCGAGCACGTCGAGCGCCTCCGCCTCCTTGCCCATGCTTCGAAGCAGGCCTCCCCACGCGCGGGCGGTGTTCGCGGCCGGGTGCCAGCGACTCTCGCTTTCGAGGACGGAGACAGCGTCCTCGTAGGCCCGGCACGCGTCGTTCGCATCGCCTTCGAGCGCGAGGGCGTCCGCGAGCGCCGCGAGCGCGAACCCACGATCGACCGGCGAGGAATCGATCGCGAGTGCCTCGCGCGCGCACGCGACCGCGGTCTTCGCATCGCCGCGAATGCGTGCGATCCGGGGGCGCTGGATGGTCACCTCGGCGAGGTCGCCCGTCGCCGGGGCGACGCCGAGCAACCGCTCGGCGCGGTCGAGGTGTGTCGACGCATCGTCGGCCTCGTCGCGCTCGATCAGCAGGCGCGACGCGAGCATGTGTGCGCGCGCGAGGTTGAGCGAGTCCTCCGTCGTCTCGAGCAGCGCGATCGCCTTCCGGATGTTGGAGAGCGCGACCGAGGGGCGGCCCTCGGCCTCGGCGAGCCGCGCCATCGACCAGTACAGGCGGACGCGCATGTACGGATCCTCCGTGTCGCTCGCGCGCGCGAGCGCGTTGCGCACGACATCCTCTGCGCGCGCGACGTCGCCGACGTCGGTCAGCGCGTAACTGAGCATCAACGCGTAGCGCGCCTCCGACGACGGGCTGTCGACGCACTTCTCGAGACAGGTCTCGAAGAGCTGCACCGCCTGCCCGGTCCGGCCTGCGCTGGCGTACGCGCGGCCGAGCTGCGAGAAGACGTCGACGTGCTCTGCCGGCTGGACGAAGTCCTCGTTGACCGCCGCCTCGAGGAGGTCGATGGCGCCGGCGAGGTCGTTGAGCTCCTCGCGCACCGCGGCGAGCGCGACGCGCGCGCGGAACGCCGACGGTGCGTCGGCGGCGGCTTGGGACTCGGCGAGGAGGTCGCTCAGTGCCTTCTCGCTCCCATGTGCGTCGCCCAGGCGGATGGCGAGCTCGAGGTCGGACAGCCGCAGCTCGCGCGCGCTTTCGGCGTCGATCTCCGAGCCGCTCTCGAGGTAGTCGGCCGAGACGCCGAGCTTTGTGGCGAGCTTCCGGAGCGCTTTGACGGACGGCTGACGGGTTCCCGCCTCGATGCGGGAGATATAGGCGTACGAGACTCCTGGAGCTGCTAGCTCGCGCTGCGAGAGGCCTCGTTCCAGCCGCAGCCGCTTGAGGCGCTGCCCGATCGTCTCGCCCGCGGCCGAAGGGGTCTCGGGCGTCACCGGTCTGATTCTTATCGCGCCCGGGGGCCCCCGTCAATGCTCCGTCTTGCCCGTCCGTCATCGTTCCGTTGTCCCGAGTCATTCGAAAGGAGGAGAAGGAGATGCTGCGGAAGCCGCTGAGTGTCCGGCTCGTGCTTCTGTTCGTCGCACTAGCCGCAATCGCCGTCGTCATCGGCGATTCGCCCTGGGGCCCGGCCTAGGCCGGACGGGCTGTAAGTTGCCGCCGTGACGGCCGTTGAGCTCGTGGTCTACGCGCTCCTCCTGGCCGTCGCGGCGGCCTTTGTGTGGAAGCGCCCGGTCGTCGCGCTCTACCTCTTCGTCGTCGGTCTCGCCGTGCACAACGCGGCAATGGCGGCGCTCTACGCGGCCGGCGTGCGCGGATCGACGCTCACGGCGATCGCGGCCTGGAAAGAGATCCTCCTCGTCGTCGCCCTCGCGCGCGTCGTAGAGCAGGCGCTGCGCGATCGCGCGCTTCCGTTCCGCCCGGGAGTCGTGGACGCGCTCGCGCTGGCCTACGGCCTGCTCGTGGTCGTGTACGCGCTGATCCCGCAGTCCGCGCTCGGGGGCACCGCCGGACACCATGCGGTCGCGCTCGCCGTCAAGCACGACCTCGTCCCGGTCGGAGCGTTCTTCCTGGGGCGCTCGCTCCGGCTCGGCCGCGCCGACCTGCGCCGGCTCGCGTGGACAGTCGGCGGAACTGCGGGCTTCGTGGCCGCGATCGGGATCGTCGACGTGTACGCGGTTCCGATCGGCTGGTGGCGCACGAACGCCGTCGTCGACTACTTCCACAAGCAGCTCGGTTACGACTACCACGGAACGGGCGGGCTGCCGGAGAACTTCATCTACAACACCGGCTCCGAGGATCACTTCCTGCGGCGGCTCGTCTCGACGTTTCTCAGCCCGCTGGCGTCCGGCTATCTGATGGTCGTCGCGTTACTCGTTCTGCCGTTCCGTCGTCGTGTCTCGGTGACGCTTATGGCGCTCGCATTCGCCGGGCTCCTCTTCACTTTCTCCCGCTCGTCGCTCGTCGCGCTCGCCGGCGGCCTCGTCGTGCTCGCGCTGGCAGCGCGCGACTGGCGGCCGCTCGCGCTCGCGGCGGTCGTCGCGGGCGTCACCGTCGGCTGGGCGCACGTGTTCCCGAAGATTGGCCCGATCGGTCACTGGACCAAGGCGGACCTCGTTCAGCAGCGCCGGCACGCGCACCAGAGCGGGCCCGCGAGCGGGAACGCACTGTCCGAGAGCGAGCCGTCGCTGCACGAGCACTGGACCGCGCTGAAGGACGGTGCGCGGACAGTCGTCCACCATCCGCAGGGCTTCGGGCTCGGCAACGTCGGCCAGACGGCGTCGCGCACCGGGACGCCGATCAAGGCGGGCGAGTCGAACTACACCGAGATGGCCGCGGAGCTGGGGATTCTCGGTGCGCTTCTCTGGATCGCGTGGAGCCTGGCCGTGCTCGTCGGCCTGTGGCGCGCGCGGTCGGTGCGGATGACGGCTTCGTTCGCGGCGATCCTCGCGCTCGCGATCCAGACGGACGTGATCGGCGACCCGTGGATCGCGTACGTCGTGTGGGCCCTCGCCGGGGCGTGTCTGCAAGTGCGTCTTGCCGTCGAGCAGTCGCGCGCCTAGCGTCGAACGGTGACCATCAGGCAAGCGCTCGTCCTCGCGGCGGCCGCGCTGCTCCTGCTCGCCGTCGTCCTGCAGCTCCGTCCCCGTCCGGTGTCAGACACCGTTCCCGCCGATCCGCTGCGCACGCCCGGGGTGCTCAACCCGGACGTGACGCAGGCGACGATCGGATCGACCATTTGCATCCACGGCTGGACGGCGACCATCCGGCCGCCGGTCGACTACACGAACGCGCTCAAGCTCGAGCAGATGCACGCGTACGGCGAGACCGGCGCGCCGTCCGCGTACCAGGAGGACCACCTGATCAGCCTCGAGCTCGGCGGCGACCCGGTCGATCCCGGAAACCTCTGGCCGGAGCCGTATCCGCGCGCGGCCGAGGTCGACCGCATCGAGAACGAGCTGAACGCGCAGGTATGCAGTGGGAGGCTCTCGCTGCGCGACGCCCAGCGAAAGGAGTCGGAGCTCAAGCACAATCAGGGTTGATGGCGATCGATCCCCGCGTCGACATCGGCCACGTGCACCTGAAGGTGTCGGACATCGACCGCGCGCTCGGCTTCTACGTCGGCGTGCTCGGCTTCGACGTCTTCGCGCGCATGGGGGACGAGGCAGCGTTCATCTCCGCCGGCGGGTACCACCACCACATCGGCCTGAACACGTGGGAGTCGAAGGGCGCCGGGCCGCCGCCCCGGAACACGACCGGCCTCTACCACACTGCTATCCGCTATCCAGACCGCGCCGCACTCGCCGATGCGCTACGGCGCGTGCTCGCTGCCGGAATTCCGGTCGACGGCGCAAGCGACCACGGCGTCTCCATCGCCCTCTACCTGCGCGATCCGGACCAGAACGGCGTCGAGCTGTACTACGACCGGCCGCAAGACGAGTGGCCCCGCGACGCCGGCGGGAACCCGACCATGTGGACGAAACCGGTCGACCTCGACGCGCTCCTGGCGGACTCCTAGACCGGTGCTATACCTGTAGCCGAGGGTTTGGCCAAGCCGGTTGAGCAGCTGTCCCAGGTGATCGTCCGTTTCGCGGGCGACTCGGGCGACGGCATGCAGCTCACGGGCTCGCAGTTCACATCCGAGACCGCGCTCCTCGGAAACGACATCTCGACGCTACCGGACTTCCCGGCGGAGATCCGCGCGCCGGCCGGCTCGCTGCCCGGCGTGTCCGGCTTCCAGGTGCACTTCGCCGACTTCGACATCCTGACGCCGGGCGACGCGCCCAACGTCCTCGTGGCGATGAACCCGGCCGCGCTGAAGACGAACATCAAGGACCTGCCGAAGGGCGGGACGCTGATCGTCAACTCGGACGCGTTCAACGAACGGAATCTGCAGAAGGCCGGCTACGAGACGAACCCGCTCGACGACGACTCGCTCGCCGAGTACCAGTTGCACTCGGTGCCGCTGACGTCGCTCACCGTCGGCGCTCTGAAGGGGATCGAGGGCGTCACCCCGCGCGAGGCGGAGCGCTCGAAGAACATGTTCGCGCTCGGGCTCATGTCGTGGCTCTACGGGCGCCCGATCGAGCCGACGATCGAGTTCCTCGAGTCGAAGTTTGCGAAGCGGCCGGAGATCGCGGCTGCCAACGTCAAGGCGCTGCAAGCTGGCTACGCGTTCGGCGAGACCACCGAGTCGTTCGCGGTCACGTACGAGATCAAGCCGGCGAAGCTGACACCCGGCACGTACCGGAACATCACCGGGAACCAGGCGCTCTCGCTCGGCCTCGTCGCCGCGTCGCGCCTCTCGAAGCTGCCGCTCTTCCTCGGCGCGTATCCGATCACGCCCGCGAGCGCGATTCTCGAGGAGCTCGCGGGCTACAAGCACTTCGGCGTGCGCACGTTCCAGGCGGAGGACGAGATCGCGGCCGCAGGTGCGGCAGTCGGCGCCGCGTTCGGCGGCTCGCTTGGCATCACGACGTCGGCGGGACCCGGCGTCGTGCTCAAGGCGGAGACGATCGGGCTCGCGATCATGCTCGAGCTGCCGCTCGTCATTTGCGACATCCAGCGCGCCGGGCCGTCGACGGGGATGCCGACGAAGCCGGAGCAGGGCGACCTGCTCATGGTGCTGTTCGGGCGGAACTCGGAGTCGCCGGTCCCGGTGGTGGCGCCGCGGTCGCCGTCGGACTGCTTCGACGCGGCCATCGAGGCGTGCCGCATGGCCCTCAAGTACCGCACCCCGGTCTATCTCCTGTCGGACGCGTATCTCGCGAACGGCTCCGAGCCGTGGCTGCTGCCCGACGTGGAGTCGCTGCCCGACATCTCGACGTCGTTCGCGACCGAGCCGAACGAAGGGGACGAGTTCCTGCCGTACCTGCGCGATGAGCAGACGCTCGCGCGGCCATGGGCCGTGCCCGGAACGCCCGGGCTCGAGCACCGCATCGGCGGGCTCGAGAAGGCGGACCGCACCGGCAACATCTCCTACGACCCCGACAACCACGATCTGATGACGCGGCTGCGTGCGCAGAAGGTCGCCGGGATCGCGGGCGACATCCCCGAGCTCGAGGTGGACGACCCGAGCGGCGACGCGCGCATCCTCGTGCTGGGCTGGGGCGGAACCTACGGGCCGATCGCCGCGGCGTGCCGTCGAGTGCGGACCAACGGACGCGCGGTCGCGCACGGGCACCTGCGCCATCTCAATCCCTTCCCGCGCAACACCGGCGAGGTGGTGCGCCGCTATGACAAGGTGCTCGTGCCGGAGATGAACCTCGGCCAGCTGCTCAAGCTCGTGCGCGCCGAATTCCTCGTGGACGCCGTCGGCTACAACCGAGTCAGCGGCCTCCCGTTGCGCGCGGCCGAGGTGGCGGACGCGATCGAGGCGCTGGCGGACCAATGAGCGAGCTGACCGCAAAGGATTTCCGGACGGATCAAGAAGTCCGCTGGTGCCCGGGTTGCGGCGACTACGCCATCCTCGCCGCGATGCAGTCGTTCATGCCCGAGCTCGGGATCGAGCGCGAGAACACGGTGTTCGTGTCGGGCATCGGCTGCGCCGCGCGCTTCCCGTACTACATGAATACGTACGGAATGCACTCGATTCACGGGCGTGCGCCCGCGATCGCGACCGGGCTCGCGACGACACGCGAGGACATTTCCGTGTGGGTCGTCACCGGCGACGGCGACGCGCTCTCGATCGGCGGCAACCACCTCATCCACGCGCTGCGCCGCAACGTCAACTTCAAGATCCTGCTGTTCAACAACCGCATCTACGGGCTGACCAAGGGGCAGTACTCGCCGACGAGCGAGCTCGGCAAGGTGACGAAGTCGACGCCGATGGGCTCGCTCGACTGGCCCTTCAACCCGCTCTCGCTCGCGATCGGCGCGGAGGCGACGTTCGTCGCGCGCGCGATCGACACCGACAAGCCGGGGATGACCGCGGTGCTGCGCGCCGCGGCCGAGCATCGTGGCAGCGCGTTCGTCGAGATCTTCCAGAACTGCCCGATCTTCAACGACGACGCCTTCGCGTTCGTGCGCGACGACAGGGAGGGCGTCAACCGCATTCCCCTGCGCGACGGGGAGCCGATCGCGTGGGGCGCAGGCGGCGAGAAGGCGCTGCGCCAGCGCGCCGACGGCTCGATCGAGGTGTGCGCTGCCGGCGAGGAGGGCGTGCTCGTCCACGACGCGCACCACGAGGGCGCCGCGCTCGCGTTCGCGCTCTCGCGCGTCACCCAGGAATCGCACGGCGGGACGCCGGTCGGTGTCTTCCGCGACGTGGAGAGACCGGTCTACGACGACCTGATGGCCGGCCAGCTCGCCGCCGCGACCGCGAAGTATGGCGAAGGCGACCTCGCCGAGCTGCTGCACAGCGGCGAGACCTGGACTATCGGCTGAAAGTGCGTCGCACTTTCACCCGGGAGAGGTCCCGCTTCGCGGGAGCGCTCGCGGGCAAAGCCCGCGAGCTCTTAGGTCTGTCGGCGAAGGGATGTTCCGCGCGCGCGGTGGCGGCTCGCGCCGTCCCCGCACGCTCGTGCGGCCTCCGCGAACGCTTCGCGTTCGCTCTGGCTCTGGATGGTCGAGATCGGCGGAGCGCTTAACGCAGTAGGCCACCCGCCTAAACGACCAAAACCGCCTGCGCGTAAGTCAAGCAAAGCCGGCTTACGCGCAGGCGCAGTAGCGCCCGGGGACGGCGAAGCCGCCACCGCGCGCGCAGCACCGAACCGTCGCCAACACCTATAAGAGGACGCGGGCTCCGCCCGCGTCCGCTCCCGCGAAGCGGGATCATTTTTCATCGCCTGAAAAGTGCGCAGCACTTTCAGGCGTGGCAGAGGCCGGGCGCGCGGGGGAACGCGCCCGACCTACGCCGTTTGCCGAGCCTCGTCTGCCGCGCGCGCGTGGATCAATGCCCGCTCGAGCGCATGCTCGAGGGTGGATCGGCGGAACGGCTTCATCACGTAGTCGACCGCGTCGAGGCTGGACGTGTCCTCGCCGGGCGGTTCGATACTGACGCAGAGGATCGGCAGCCGCACGAGCCGCTGCCGCAACCGGTACGCAAGCCGCAGACCGGGGCCGGACGCCGGCTCGAGCAACATCAAATCAGGCTCCTCGCCCTCAGCCAGCTCGCGCTGGCCGATCGGTCTGTGACCGAGCCGCAGGACCAGGAGCTCGAGCAGCGACCGGTTCGCCGGATCAGGATCCACGATCAGAATGGTCGCCACGGGGAGAATCCTCGGCACAGGCCGAGGGAACGGCGGCTGAGCGTGGTATGAAAGCGGTATGAGCGTCGCCCGAGTCCTGGTCGTCGACGACGACGAAGACATCCGATCCCTCGTCAGGACGCTCCTGGAGCGCGCCGGCGCGGTCGTCTTCGAGGCTTCGGACGGCCGCGACGGGCTGCGCGAGTTCCATGCCCAGCGCCCGGATCTCGTCATTCTCGACGTCTCGATGCCGCAGCTCGACGGCTGGCAGATGCTCGACCGCATCCGTGACATGTCGGACGTGCCGGTCATCATGCTCACCGCCCGCGCCGACGAGCTCGAGCGCGTCCGCGGACTCCATGCCGGAGCAGACGACTACGTCGTCAAGCCGTTCGGCAAGCAGGAGCTGATCGCGCGCGTGCAGGCGCTCCTCCGCCGCACCTCGCGCGCCGGCCGCGCGGAGGAGGCGGAGTCGTACGGCGACGCCTACTTGACCATCGACTGGGGTCAGCATCGCGTCACCGTCAGGGAGCGCGAGGTGCAGCTGACGCCGCTCGAGTTCCGGCTCCTGTCCACGTTCGTGCGCAACCCGCGTCAGGTGCTGAGCCGCGAGCAGCTGCTCGAGCTGGTCTGGGGCGACACCTACGGCGTCGGCGGTGACCAGGTCAAGCTCTACATCGGGTACCTGCGGCGCAAGCTCGACCCCGGCGCGCCAGACGCGGTGCCGATCGAGACGGTGCGCGGCTTCGGGTACCGCTACACCGCGCCTGCGGCGTCCTAGGCCAGCAGGGTCTGCACCCGAGCGGAGAGCTCGGCCGGCGAAAACGGCTTGCTCACGTATGCGTCCGCGCCGGCATCGAGCCCGCGCCGCACGTCCGACTCCTGGGCCTTCGCGGTGAGCAGGAGGAGCCGCGTCGCGTTCAGCTCGGGGTCCTCGCGGATTCGCCGCACCACTTCGAGCCCATCCGGCGGCGGCATGCCGATGTCGAGGACGGCCAGCTCGGGATGGCGCTCGCGCACGAGCTCGAGCGCCTCCTCGCCGGTGCGCGCCGTGAGGACGTCGAAGCCGTCGCGCTCGAGCCTCGTCGCGACGAGCAGGAGGATGTCTTCGTCGTCCTCGGCGACCAGCACGGTCGTCACGCGACGAGCTCCGGCTCGGCTGTCGTCGCGGTCGCCTGCGCGGGAAGCTCGAGCCGAAAGATGCTTCCGCCGCCCTCGCGACGCCGCGCGACGAGGGTTCCTCCGTGGCGCTCCGCGATCGCGCGCGCGATGAAGAGGCCCAGGCCGGTGCCGGGTACCTGATCCGCGACCGCACTCGGCGCGCGATAGAAGCGATCGAAGATGCGCTCCTCGTCGCCGGGATCGAGGCCGACGCCGGTGTCGTGGATCTCGATCGCAGCACCGGTGAGCGTGCGCTCCACCCGCAGCTCGACGCGTCCGCCCTCCGGCGTGAACTTCACCGCGTTCGAAATGAGGTTGTCGAGCAGCTGGAGCACGCGGCGACGATCGCATTTGATCCGGGTCGGACCGTCGCATGCGAGGAAGAGGGAGATGCCCCTGCGGTCGGCGCGCGCGTGCATCTCGTCGAGCGCCTCGCTCGCAACCGCCTCGAGGTCGGCATCGTCGAGGGTGAGCATGAAACGGCCGGACTGGAGGCGGGCAGCGAGGAGCAGGTCGTCGACGAGACGCAGCAGGCGGTCGGAGCTGCGCGCGACCACCTCGATGTACCGGCGGCGCTCGTCGTCGAGCGGCGCGCCTCCATCCTCGTCGAGCGCGAGCTCGACGTAACCGATGATCGAGGTCAGCGGCGTGCGCAGGTCGTGCGAGACGAGTGCGATGAACTCGTCCTTCAGCTGGTCGGCGCGGACGAGCTCCTCGTTCTGCGTCGTCAGCCGTGCGCGAATGCGATCGACCGCGTCGAGGATGACACCCATGCGCGCGATGACGAGCAGGGCGATGGCCGTCTGCAGGGCACCGACAACCCAGACGCCGACCGCCTTGTGGTCGACGTCCGCGATCACGCGGGCGACGGGGACGGTGAGCAGCGCTCCGGCCAAGGCGACGAGCCGCCAGCGACTGACGCGTGTCTCCGGCTCGTCCTCGGGCTGCGACAGCTTTCGCATGGACGGGTGCAGCACGGCGGCCGTCCAGAAGATGTAGGACGCCATCCACGGCCAGTTGATCCAGCTTCCGCCCTGGTACGCCGATCCGTTGATCGTGTTGGCGACGTCCCCGAGCAGCTGGGCGGCCGCGCCGGCAACGAGGAGCCCGAACGCGGGCGTGCGCCACGCCGGCGAGACGAAGAGCCCGGCGAACGCACCGAGCAGGACGATGTCCATCACGGGATAGAGGACGCCGACGACGATCCGATGACCCACCGACCAGTCCTGGTGCAGCGCGGGCTGGATGACGAAGATCCACTCGAAGACGACGAATGCGAGCGTGACGATCACCGCATCGGCGAGCGCACCCAGTCGCCGATGGCTGCGAGACGAGACGACGAGCATCACCGGTAGCGCCGCGAGGAGGAAGTAGATACCGCTCAGCGCCAGCTCGACCCCGAGAATGCCGGCCCCCCACCGGTAGTCACGCGAGACGCGCATCGCCTTCCGTCAACTGTAGACCTCAGGCCAGAAAGCGGAGAACCGCGACCGCCAGCTCGTCGGGGCGGTCCTCCTGCAGGAAGTGCCCCGCGCCGGCGAGCACGACCGGGTCGCCTGCGCCCGGGATCAGCTCGGCGAAGGCGTGGGCGAGCACAGGCGGAAGCGCCGCGTCGTTGGCGCCCCACACGACGAGCGTCGGTTTCCGCCACGTGCGCAGCGCGTCGCGGACGCGGTTCATCGGCGCGGTATTCGGATGGTCGGGCTCGGCGGGGACGAGCTCGGGGAACGCGAGGATGCCTGCCTTCGACTCCGGCGTGGGGAACGGTTCGGCGTACGCCGCGCGGGCCTCGTCGCTCAGGCCGCCGACGGTTCCCGATTCGACGAGACGCGCCGGGTCGACGGCAGGGCCGAGCCGGCGGACGGCGTCGCGGAACCGCAGCCAGGCGTCGCTCGGCGGCCGCCCGCCGCCGATGCCGGTGTCGAGGATGACCAGCCGGTCGACGAGCTCTTCGTGCTCGACCGCGAAGCGCAGGCCGATCGGGCCGCCCCAGTCGTGAACGACGAGCGTGATGCCGCTGAGCCCGAGCGCGTCGACGAGCTCGGCGATCGATTCGACGTGCCGGTCGTACGAGTACCAACCGATGTCAGTGGGCTTGTCCGAGCGTCCGAAGCCGATCAGGTCCGGCGCGATCGCGCGGTAGCCGTTCGCCACGAGCGGCGGGACGAGGTTGCGCCAGAGGTACGACGACGTCGGCTCGCCGTGGAGGAGCAGGACCGGAGCCCCGGCGCCTTCGTCGACGACGTGCATGTGGCGCTCGTCGAGAACGGTGAGGCTCAAACGAGGTCGAGGAGGTCCTGGTAGAGCGCGAGCGACGCCTGGCCGATACGGTCGGCGAACTGCGCACCCGGCAGGAAGATCTCGCCGCGTCGGCTGACGTTCACCACGAACTCCCGCTCGACGCGCCGCGCGATCTCTTCGGGCACCGTCGCTCGGCCCGCTTTCGTAGCCGCCCGTGCGTCGTCGCTGACGCGCTCGCGCCCGTCGCGCTTCACCACGCGGACGACCACCCGGTCACCCGGCGCGTATTCGAGCCCGGTGTCGACGAGGCGCTCGTCGCGCACATCCGGAGATTACGCCGCTTGCGCCTGCTCTGCGGGGCGCGGTATCTGGACCTGCGCCCGTCGGCGGAACGCGGCGCCCGCCCAGATCGTTCCCGCGAGCCCGACGACGCCGGCGACCGCGAACGCGAGCTCGGTGCCGCCCTGCGCACACAGCCAGCCGGCGAAGATGCCGGCGAGCGGGCCCGTGCCGTTGAAGGCGTAGAAGTAGAGGCCGATGATCCTGCCGCGCAGGCGGTCCGGGGCGGCCAGCTGCATCGCCGCGTTCGAATTCGCCGACCACGCGGTGAAGCCCGCGCCGACCAGGAAGAGGAGCGCGCCGGCGATGAGCTCATTGCGTGCCGGCGCGAGCAGCAGCTCAGCACCGGTGAAGACGAGCGCGCCGAGGATCATGATGCGCGTGGACGCACGTGCGCGCGACGCTGCGAAAAGCGCCCCGGCGAGCGCGCCGGCGCCGAACACGGCGGAGAGGAATCCGTACACCGTCCCGTGCCCGTGCAGCGTGATCTTGGCGAGCACCGGAAGCGTGACGTTGAAGTTGAAGCAGAACGTGCTGAGGACGACGGTCAGCCCGAGCACTGCGAGCAGCCGGGGCTGCCGCCGCACGTATGCGAGGCCTTCGCGCGTTCCGGCGATGATGCGCGGCCGCTCGAACCGGTCGATCGGGAAGAAGTCGCGCGTCCGCATCGCCAGCAACCCGCCGAGGACGGCAACGAAGCTGATCGCGTTGACGAGGAAGCAGACGCCGACGCCGGCGAAGCCGAGCAGGATACCCGCCACCGACGGGCCGAAGATGCGCGACGCATTGAAGAGGCTCGAGTTGAGCGCGATCGCATTCGGGAGCGTGTCGCGGCCGACCATCCTGTAGGTGAGCTGCTGCCGCGAGGGCACGTCCAGCACGAGCACCATCCCGTTGACGAACGCGATCCCGTACAGCATCCACGGCTGTGCGATCCCCGCGAAGGCGATCCACGTCAGGACGATGGCGCTGATCGTCTGCGCGATCTGCGTACCGATGACGAGCCGGCGCGCGTCGAGCCGGTCGGTGATGACGCCCGCGAAGAGCCCGAAGATCGTGAAGGGGATGAACTGCGCGAACGCCATCAGGCCGACGGCGAACGCGTCGTTGTGGGTGAGCTCGAGGATGAACCAGCCGAGCGCGATGCGCTGCATCCAGGAACCGGTCTGCGAGACGAGCTGGCCGAAGAAGAAGAGCCGGTAGTTGCGATAGCGCAGGCTGGAGAACGTCCGCCTCATCGGCGCTCGTCCTCGTGCAGGAGCCGCGTGAGGGGCTCGACCGCAGCCGCGATCGCCACGAGCGCGCCCTCGTCGAGCTCGCCGAGGCGCTGCGCGAGCCAGGCGGTGCGCCGTGACCGAACACGGCGGAGGAGTCGCTGGCCGTCCTCGGTCAGCTTGATCCCGACGCGGCGGCGGTCGTCCTCGCTCGGCTTCCGCTCGACGAGCCCGTCGCGCTCCAGTCGGTCGACGTGCTTCGTCATCGCGGGCGGGCTGACCCGCTCGCGCGCAGCGAGCTCGCGGATCCCGATTCCGGGCGCGTACTTGATGCTGACGAGCAGGGCCACCTGCTCCGGCGAGCCGCCGAGTGCCCGCGCCTCGCGGCGGAGCTCGCGGCCGACCTGGAGCAGCGCCGGCCTCAGCGCGTCGGCGAGAGCGACGGTGTCGACGGCGGTCTTCGGCATATCGTTAACTCAGTTAACGATAGCTGAAGGAGCGTCTGCTCTGGACCTCCGAGTCGATGATGGCGCTCGAGGCGACCGGGTTCGCCGAGAGCTCGTTCTCCCACAGGTTGGCCTGGGACTGGAAGCTGGCGAGGACGCCGACGCCGCGCCTCGAGGCGCCACCGGCCGGATCGGCGCGCGTGTCGAGCACGGTGTTGCGCTCGATCTGGCACATCGAACGGTCGTTGCAGTAGATCCCGACGCCGAGCGCGCTCCGCACCTCGTTGTCCATGACCATTCCCATCGACATCTCGGTCACCGAGATGCCTTCCATCGTCGTGCGGCTGATCCGGTTGTGGACGATGTCGGTCATCGAGGAATGCGTCGTGATCCCCTCCATCCCGCCGACGATCGTGCACCCCTCGACCATGCTCATCCCCATGTCCATGTTGAAGGAGATGTCGATGCCCTGACCGTGCGGATTGCCGAGCATGTCGATCGTGCAGTTCTTGATGAGGACGCCGGCAAGCCGGACGTGGATGCCGTCGAGCTTCGCTCCGGAGATGGAGACGCCGTCGAGCACCGTGTCGCGGTAGCCGTCGATGGTGATGCCGTTCTGGCCGCCGACGACGGAGACGTGCTTGATGGTCACGCCCCGCGCGCGGACGACGATGCCACCACGGACGACGGCTCCGGGCTCGCCGACGAGCACCTCCCGGCGCGTGATCACGAGCGGGCCCTGATGCACACCGGCGGCGAGATGCACGACCGGAGGCCGGAGCGCGTATGCGGTCGCACCGGCGCTCGCGAGGACGACGCCGACCGACACCGCCGCGGCCGCGCCGAACCGGCCGAGCTCGCCGCCGTCCTCCGCGTAGGACAGTCGCACGAGCGGGAAGCCGGCTTGGCCGAGCACCTGCGCCGTCAGCCAGCCGGCGGCGAAGAGGGCAACTGCCTGCCACAGCGGCGCCGCGATCCCCGCCGCGCGCATGAACAGGAGCACGAGGCCGAGCTCGAGGAGGCCGAACGGGAGCGCCGCCCAGCCGGGCTGGTACCGCAGGAATCGGTACGCCTGCAGGTCGAGCGCCGTCCCGACGCCGACCATGAGGCCGGCCGCCTCGACCGGCCACCATTTGTGCTCGGCGAGCGCGAGCACGCACGCAGCGACGACGACCGGGAGCGTCGCCGCGAGCCGCGAGTCGATCCGTCCCCTCAGGGTGTAGGACACGACACCACCCGTCGAAGAAACGAGTGCGCGACATAGCGCGCACCGGCGAGTGTGTCCGCCGCAGGGAACGCCCACTGTGCGGCGACGCCGGCGAGCGCGAGCGTTCGCGTCGAGTCGCTCAGCGTGGGGACAGCGCCGTCACCACTCAGCACGATCCAGCCGTCGACCGTGTCGAGGTCGTGCTCGTCGACGAGGCGCGCGAGGAGGGGATCGTGCTGGAAGCCGCGCTTGAAGCCGGTCGCGCAGACGATCTGCGCCGTTCCGTTCACGGACTTCTCGACGCGGAAGCGGTCTTCCATCATCGCGCGCGCGACCGGCTCGTCCCATTGGCGCCCGGCCGGATAGCTCGGCGCGAGCAGCGCGCGAAGGCGCGCGGATCTTTCGGCCGGGCCGAGGCAGTGGAAGCTTTCGAGCCCGCGGCGGGAGAAGTACTCGCGCGGGACGTTCAGCGGCTGCCGGACCGGCTCGCGGTGGCGGACCGAGACGACCTCGGAGCCGGCCGCGAGGGCGTTCAGCCACTCGGTTGCCGCGGCGAGCCCCGCGCCGACCACCGTTACGGTCGACGAGTAGTCGTGCGATTCGTACGAGTGGGCGGCGCGCGGGTCGTTCCGCAGCTCGTCGGGCACGTTCAGGCCGGGGTGGCCGGTCGCGACGAGCACGTGTCGGAAGACGCCCTCGCCCTCGAGCTCGAAACCGCCGTCGACCGCGCGTATGCGCTCGACGCGCGCGGGCCTCAGGCTCCGGTCCCAGCCGCTGCGCTCACGAAGCCGCTCGACGTGGGCGAGGAACTCGTCCACCGTCGGGTGGTAGCGGTCGAGCACCGAGCCGATGAGTGGGCCGGGCGACCTGCGCGTGAGCGCCGACCGGAACGCGAGCCCGGGAAACGAGGTGGGGAGGCAGTGTCCGTCGCTCTCGGAGCGCATCTCGCGCTGTCGGATCGCGGCCGCGCGGCGGCGGAACGTGGCCGCGGGATCGTCATCGGTGCCGAAGACCGCGATCGCTTCCGGCTCGAGTGTGCGACGCACGGTCTGGTACGCGGTGAAGCCCGCGAGACCAGAGCCGACGATCGCGACCTCGCACTCTCGGCCGGCGGCGGCTCCCGCGCGGCGGAGCCGCGTTCCGCCACCGCCTCGGCCCGCTGACGTCGTGATGCCTTCCGGGCCCGTGCTGCGCGCACTGTGCCCTCCGGCCTCCCGCCGCCAGCGGGCCGCCGAGAGCACGAGGCCTTCGGCGCTCACTTCACCGAGCCGGCCAGCAGTCCCTGGACGAAGTAGCGCTGGAACGCGAAGAACACGGCGAGCGGAATGACGAGCGAGATGAACGAGGCCGGCGCGATCACGTCGATGCTCGTCCCGAACTCTCGCAGCTGGCCGAAGATCCACACGGTGATCGGTTGGACGTTCTGGCCGAAGGTCAATGCGACGATGAGGTCGTTCCACGTCCACAGGAACTGGAAGATCGCGAGCGACGCGATAGCCGGCAGACCGAGCGGGAGGATCAGTCGCACGAAGATGACGAACTCGTTCGCGCCGTCGATGCGCGCCGACTCGAGGATGTCCTTCGGCAGGCCGACGAAGAAGTTCCGCAACAGGAAGATTGCGAACGGCAGTCCGAACGCAACGTGGAAGAGGATGATGCCGATCAGGGTGTCGAACAGCCCGAATGTGTCGTAGAGCTTGAACATCGGGATGAGCGCCATCTGCAGCGGCACGACGAGCAGTCCGACCACGCCGACGAAGATCCAGTCGCGCCCCGGGAAGTCGAGCCAGGCGAGCGCATAGCCGGCGAGCGCGCCGATGATGACGATGATCAGCGTGTTCCCGACGGCGATGTATGCCGTCGTCTTCAGCGCCGTCAGCAGGCCCTGGTTGTGGAACATCGCGTTGTAGTTGGCCCAGGTCGCAAGGCTCGGCTTCGTGAAGATCTTCCACCAGCCGCTCGACGAGAGGACCGAAGCGGGAAGGATCGACGTGATGAGGAGGCCGAAGGTCGGGACGAGCCAGAGCGCGCCGAGCGCGACGAGCACGAGGTGAATGGGCGCGCGCGCGACGAAGCGAAGGATCTTCGCGGAGGCGCTGTCGCGCGGCGCGGGGATCTCGATGGCAGGAGCGGCGGCTGCCATGGCTACATCTCCCTCCGGAAACGTCGGATGTTGAGCGCGAGCACGGGGATCACGAGCAGGAAGAGGAAGACGGCGATCGCCGACCCGGTCCCGAAGTCGTTCACCCCGCCGAACGCGGTGCGCCACATGGCGAGCGCGATGACATTTGCGTTCGACTGCGTCGATTCCGGCGCGAGCGCGAGCACGATGTCGAACACCTTGAGGACGTTGATCACCATCGTGATGAACACGACGCTCAGGACCGGCGCGAGCAGCGGCACCGTCACACGACGGAAGACCTGCCACTCTGTTGCGCCGTCGGTCCGCGCCGCCTCGAGCACGTCCCGCGGCATCGACGCCAGGCCGGCGCCGATCACGACCATCGCGAAGCCGGCCCAGATCCAGATGTAGGCGATGAGGAGCGACGGCGTGATCAGGCTGGGCCCGAGCCAGGAGTAGCCTGCGAACGGCTTCGCGAACGTGCTCGCGCCGACGGCGGCGTTGTACGTGCCCGCGGGCACCTTGGTGAAGTCGAACGTCCCGTCCGGTTTCGTCTTCGCCGACTGCACGACTTTGCCCGCGCTGTCACGCAGCTGGACCGTCACGCCGGGAAGGCCGAGCTCCTGCTTCTCGACGACGCCGGCCTTGCCGCCGCCGGGCTTGAAGTCGCGCCAGACGGTGCCTTCGATGTCGCCGGCCTTCGGAGTCGGCTGCACTGCCTGGACGGCGCTCTTCGGGACGGCGTCGGGCGCGATCCCGGTGAGCCCGAGCAACGCGACGCCGCCCGGGTGCAGCGGCGTCTTGAGCACGAGTGCGCCGTTTGCGGCCGCGCTCACCGTCGGGGTGGACGGCAGTGCGCTCGGGAGCACGCCGGCCGGTGAAAAGACGTTGCTGATCGTCTTGCCCAGCGCATTGACCGCGCCGAGGTTCGGATCCTGCTGGTACATGATCCGCCACGTCACGCCCGTGGCGAATGCGGAGATCGCCATCGGCAGGAAGACGACGGTCTTGAACGCGACCGCCCAGCGGACCCGTTCGGTCAGCACCGCGAAGATGAGGCCGAACGCCGTGACGAGCGCGGGCACGACCGCGACCCAGATCGCGTTGTTCTTGATCGCCGTCGTCAGCGTCGATGTCGTGAACAGGTGCTTGTAGTTGTCGATGCCGACCCACGTGCCGATGTATCCGCTCTGGCCGAAGAAGCTGCGGATGACCGTGTAGATGGTCGGATAGACGAGCCACACGGCCAGCACGAAGAGCGCTGGCGCGAGGAAGAGCGCACCCGTCGCGTACCGGCCGAGGCCGCTGTCGACCTCGGTGGTGGGGGGCGGAGCCGCCGCGAGGGGCGGCTCCGCGCTGATCCCCCCAGCACTCACGTCGTTACTTGCCCTTCTTGTACGCCGCGGTGGCGGACGTCTCGAGCTGCGTCTGGATACCGCTGATGTCGTTCGGGCTCTGGAGGAACTTCTGGAAGATCCCCCACTCGCCCTGGCCCGTGGTGGAGCCGAACGACGCCGGCTGCTCGTCGGACATGTCGAACACGACCGACTTCGCGGTGCCGAGCGGCGCTTCCGTGGCGCGGGTGATCGGGTCCGGATAGATGCTCGCAGGCACGTGCCTGTTGCCGGTTCCGAAGCCGCCGATCTTCGCCCACGCCTCGGCCGCCGGAGCCGACGCGAGGAACTTCACGAACGCCTCGATGGCCGGCGTGTCGCGGAAGGTCACGAGGAGGTCGCCACCGATCTCGACCGCGCTCGAGTTCGCGCCCGCCGTGATCGACGGGAACACGGCGGCGTTGAAGCCGGTACCCGGCTTCGCCTTCGTGCCGGAGGTGATCGCGCCGCCGACGAAGTCGGCCTCGAACACGATCGCGCCCTGGGACGGCGACGCCCAGGCGTTGTTCACGCAGGTCGGGAAGTCGGTCTGCAGAGCGCCGCTCGACCCGCCGGCGAGATTCCCGGAGTCACCGATGATCTGAGCCATCGACTTGAGGGCCGTCGTCACCGATGGGTCGGTCCACTTGATCGTGTGGGCCGAGAGCGCGTCGTACTTCGCCGGGCCGAACGTCCGGAGGTAGATGTTCTCGAACAGGTCGGTGAGCGTCCATCCCGAGGCTCCGCAGAGCGAGTACGGGGGCACGCCCGACGCCTTGATCGTCTTGGCGGCGGCCTGGAGCTGCGCCCACGTCTTCGGGGCGGTGACGCCGGCCGCCTTGAAGTCCGGGACGTTGTACCAGTAGAGCGACTTGTTGGCCGCCTTGAAGACGATCGCGTACAGCTTCCCCTTGACGCTCCCCAGCTTCGACCATGCAGGGGCGAAGTTGGCGTTGACCGTCGACTGCGCATACGTGATCGGCTTAAGGTGGCCCTGCTGCGCCAGCTGTTTCACGAGCCCAGGCTGCGCGATGTCCGCCATGTCGGGTGGATGCCCGCCGGCGATCGCGGTCGCGAGCACCGTCGGCACGTTGTTGCCGACCGGCTTGTAGTTGACCTTGACGTTCGGGTAGACCTTGTTGAAGGCGGCAATGACCTTGCCGAAGGCAGTTGCCTCGGCGGCCGTCCAGATGCCGTCGAACGAGATCGAGCCCGACACCGCGAGATTCTGATGCGCTCCGGAAGAGCTACTCGTGCGGGCGCCTGCGAGCCCTGCCACGAGCAGCACGGTTGCGAGCGCCAGAGCGGCGACAACCGCGATGCGAGTGCGGGTCATGCGTCTCCTTTCGTACTGGTTCCGTCATAGATCCCCAATCCCGTGTGCGGATCGAAGAAGTGCAGCGAGCGTGTGTCGACGGCGACCTCGACCGGCTGGTCCGGGCGTACGCGCGAGCGCGCACCGAAGCGGCCGACGAGCGTGGCCGAGTCGTCGTCCGCCGCCTGCTCGATCGCGCGCTCGTCGCCGACGTCCTCGGCGAGCTCCCGGACGTCGTCCGTGGTTGCGTGGCGCGCCTTGATGGTGAAGTGCACCATCACCTCCGAGCCCAGCGCCTCGGTCAGCTCCACCTGACCGCGGAGCCGCTGCTCGTTCGGCGAGCTCGGCACGAGCGCGGCGTCCTCGATGTCCTCCGGGCGGATGCCGAGGACGATGTCCTTGCCGACGTAGGCGGTGAGACCCGGGCGCGCCTTCACCTCCTCCGCCTCGATGGCGATGGACTCGTCGCCGACCTTCGCGGAATAGCCGCCGTTCCGGCGCTCGAGCGTCGCTTCGATCATGTTCATCGCCGGGCTGCCGATGAAGCCGCCGACGAAGAGGTTGACCGGCCGGTCGTAGAGCGTCTGCGGATCGGCGACCTGCTGGAGCTCGCCCTTGCGCATGACGGCGACGCGGTCGCCCATCGTCATTGCCT
>WNFR01001477.1_pt1 | contig 25050 bp, 36 predicted proteins | sample 5400221 | NCBI WGS metagenome assembly WNFR01 (sample SAMN13153357, study PRJNA577476) | soil metagenome | isolation source: 40 cm soil under Madrone tree | place: USA:California | collected 2016-06-14 | reverse complement strand
TGATATGGGAAGCCATTTAAAATCGTAAATCCCCTGTAAATCTGCTCCAGAAGTAAAACCCTTGCCATTTCGTGCGTAAACGTCAATCGTGACAAAGACCACGTGGCCCGGGCCCTGGCGGCAACCAACTCAGAAACCCCACTATGTCCACCGATAACAAAGGCAATTTGCTTCGCACCGGAATTTTGCCAATTTTTAATGTCGTTCGCGACATCGAGCGAACTCTTCTCTGAACCCTGTACATCCAGCAGAACGACAAGAGTGTCAGTTCGCAGCGCGCTTATGATGCGCCTGCCTTCTTCTTCGATGCCTTCAATATTTGAACCACCAACGCTTTCACGAACCTCGAAGATTTCTGACCTGACAAAGCGTGAAACTCTCTTAAAATATTCCTCCGACAGTGCCCGCAACTCCGCGTTGCGCGTTTTTCCAACCCAAATGAAACGAAACAACATGAAAATGCAGATGTTAGAGGTCAGAGGTTAGAGGCTAGCAAAAACCACTCGGAAATTATCGGTTTCTGAATTATCAGGCCTCGGATCTGTGTTTCCCTAAGTCGTTCGGTCAGAGTCATTCGGATGCTGCCAATTCGGCTGGTAGCTTCAGTATTGTATTTACTGTTTTTCACTAGCCTCTATCCCCTGACCTCTAACCTCTGCCTTCGTCAGTCGTTCATAAATACTCTTGCCGTCAATGCCAATTAGCTGCGGAGCCTCGGTTTTGACTTTCTTTCACTAGCCTCTAACCTCTGGCCTCTAACCTCTATTGCCAAGCAATTCCGGACTTAGCAATATACGCGACCCATCCCGCCACAGCCGTTCCAGATCGTAAAACTTTCGGGACTTATCATCGAAAATGTGAAAGATAAAATCACCGTAATCAACCAGAACCCACTCCGCCGTGTTGTACCCCTCGACCCTCGCTGCCCGGTCACCGGTACTTTTTAGCTGTTCAACGACAGCGTCAGCAATGGCCTGGACCTGACGAACGTTTGCCCCGCTGGTTATAACAAAGAAATCCGTAAACGTTGCGATCTTTCTAAGATCAAGCAGGATTGGCGCGATCGCCTTTTTATCAGCCGCGGCAAGAAGCGCGCGATAAATGCGGTCATCAAGCGGTTCCGCGAGTTGAACCGGATCGTTGGAACCTTCGGACGTCGGCTCTCGCTGCACAGCCTGTTCAGGATGAAGCGCCTGTTCCTTGATCGATGAATTCTCTTCGATACTCATTAGTATAAAGCCTGTACTTTCTTATGTATTCCGCGACTGATTGCGGAACCAACCTTAATGCGTCTGCCTCGTAATCTGAGGAAATCGCCTCTCTTATCGACGACGCCGAAACATTCATTTGAACGACATCCGTCAGGTAAATCCGCGTTTCAGCATCTAAACCTGGAGCGTCGAAGACTACCTGCTGACTGCTATTCCGGAGATCGACGATCCTGTTCCGAATACCTTCTGGCACGTGATTGGTAAAGAGCTCGAATCCGGGCCGAGTTACGACGACGTGGTTCGCGGCATCGAGCACAAGTTCCCATTCGTGCCATGTGTTAATCTCATTCCATAAGTCACCGCCCATAATGAAAAAAAGATCATAAGCAGCGCCAAAGCTCTCCTCCAACCGATTCAACGTATCAACCGTGTACGGTCTCTGCGGGGCGTCAAGCTCAACCGTCGAAATCCTTAAATCAGCATCGGCTGCTGTAGCAAGTGCGAGCATCGCATATCGATGCAGTGCAGGTGTTACGACCGTCGCTCGCTTGTGCGGCGCGTGATACGCTGGCATGAAAAGAACAAAATCAAATGCAAACAACTCCAACAGCTTTCTTGCGATCGTCAAATGACCAATGTGAACCGGATCAAACGTGCCCCCGTAGATCCCCATTCTTCGTTTCAGAGCCATCGCGGCTACTCCAACCAGAACCGTCAATTAACGACCAAACGCCGCCGGTGTCGCTTAGGCGCCAAACGGCTTGGCGTGTTCGACATTAACAAGCTCTTGCTCACGCTCGTTTAGTTCATCAAGGAGTCGCGTGACAGCGTTTACCAAATCGCGTACACCTAAACCCGTGACCGCTGAAATGCCAAAGAACTGCTTGCCGTCAGCAACTGCACGAGCTTTTAACCGATCGAGTCTTTCAGGTTCGTCAAGCGCGTCGAGCTTTGTCGCCACAACAATCTGGGGCCGCGTGGCCAGCCGTTCGTCGTAAGCCGCAAGTTCACGATTGATCGTCTCGTAATCCCCAACGGAATCGCGTCCTGAGACGGACGACACATCGACGAGATGCAACAGAATCTTGGTACGCTCGACATGGCGCAAAAACTGATCGCCCAGGCCGGCACCCTTATGCGCGCCTTCGATCAACCCGGGAATATCGGCAACCACAAATGTACGGAAATCGCCAAGGTCCACCACACCGAGATGTGGCTCAAGGGTCGTGAACGGATAATCGGCAATCTTGGGTTTGGCGGCAGAAATCTTCGAAATCAAAGTCGATTTGCCGGCATTGGGGAATCCAACCAGGCCAACATCTGCAAGAAGTTTAAGTTCCAATTGCAGTTCATGTTCCTCGCCCTCGCTTCCCTCCTGATGGTATCTCGGCGCACGGTTTGTCGAAGTGGCAAAATGTGAATTACCAAAACCGCCCCTTCCCCCTCTTGCAGCGCACCAGCGGATACCTGGTTCGCTGAAATCGAAGATCAGTTCGCCGGTTTCGGGATCATGCACCTGGGTGCCGACCGGAACGCGAATGACGGTATCGTCGCCGCCTACTCCCGAGCAATTGGAGCCCTCGCCATGCCTGCCGCGCTCCGCTTTATGCTCCGGGTTGTAGCGAAGATGAAGCAGTGTATTCAACGACAGAGAAGATTCAAGCCAAACATCCCCCCCACGGCCGCCGTCGCCACCCGAAGGACCACCCCTGGGAACAAACTTTTCACGGCGGAACGCTGTTACGCCATTGCCGCCGTGACCACCCTGAACATGAATTTTTACACGATCAATAAACAACTAAAACGCCCTTACTACCTTTTAAAACACCTTGCAAAATCCCACCTGCCGCTCCAAAAATTGAAAGCGACGCCATTCGCCGTGAGCGGTCAAAGCGCTTCGCGGAGGCGTCGCAAATTGGATAGGTTCAGGTATCAGATCCTAGGCAGTTGTCGCAGACGCCTGTGGCGCAGCAACTGCAGCGTAGACACTAATGAATTTGCCTTTTCGTCCCTTATCCTCAAATTTTACGAAGCCGTCAATAAGCGAAAACAGCGTATCGTCTTTGCCTATTCCAACGTTCTTACCAGGTTTCCACTTGGTTCCGCGCTGTCGAGCGAGAATGTTTCCGCCGAGGACCCGTTCACCGCCAAATTTCTTGAGCCCTAAACGCTGCGAGTTCGAATCTCGACCGTTTCGCGAAGAGCCAACGCCTTTTTTATGTGCCATTTCTAAACTCCTAAGGTTCCCTCAATCAAAGCATTCCGCGCCGATAAATCAGCCGCGAATCTCAGTTAAAGGCCGCCATTCTAACCGATTGATTCAATTTTTAACGTGGTGTAGTCCTGACGATGGCCCTGTTTGCGCTTATATTGCTTGCGGCGCTTCTTTTTGAAGACAATGATTTTGTCTCCCCGGCCGTGTTCAACGACAGTCGCAGCGACTTTCACCGATGCGACAGATTCGCCCACCTTAGTCTCGTCACCGCCCACAAGAAGAGTTTCAAGCTCAATAGCCTCTCCGGCCTGCTTGTCGATTGACGGAACGCGCACAGTTGCGCCTGATTCAACGCGGAACTGTTTGCCGCCGGATCTGATAATTGCGTAATTCATTAACAACTCCTTATGTGAGCAAATCTCACCATAGAAAAGTCTAAGATTATAAGCCTCGGCCGTTAGTGCGTCAACGCGCCAAGGGGGGTCGAGCCTGGCTCAGTGAGCTACAAGGCTGACATCTCGGCCAAATTCTTCCATAAATTTAGTAGAAAATTGGCCCGACTGAAATTTAGGATCGTCCATAATCCGCAGATGAAGGGGAATAGTTGTCTTGATCCCCTCAATTACCATGGCCTCGAGCGCCCTGCGCATCCGCGCGATCGCGAGGTCACGGTTCCTTGCATGCACAATCAGTTTCGCCACCAGCGAATCGTAATACGGCGGTACAACGTAGCCCGGGTAGATATGTGTGTCGACCCGAACCCCAGGACCTCCGGGGAGATTGCATGCCGTGATGGTTCCCGGGCACGGGGTAAATGTTACAGGATCCTCGGCATTGATCCGGCATTCGATCGAATGCCCGGTAATAACAACCTCGTCCTGGCTATACCCGAGGGTTTGACCCGCCGCGATTCGGATTTGATCTCGAGCAATATCGGCCAGCGTAACCATCTCTGTCACAGGATGCTCGACCTGAATCCGAGTATTCATCTCCATGAAGTAGAAACGATTATCTTCATCGAGCAGAAACTCGAAGGTTCCAGCGCTGGAATAGCCGATTCGCTTACAAGCCTCGACGGCGGCGGCACCCATTTGCGCCCGAAGTTCCGGAGAAAGCACAGGTGACGGGGCCTCTTCCAAAAGCTTCTGATGGCGACGCTGAATAGTACATTCGCGTTCCCCAAGGTGAATACAATTACCGTATTCATCGGCCAGCACCTGGATCTCGACGTGCCGAGGGCGCTCGATATACCTTTCGATATACACGTCGCCATTTTTGAACGCACGCTCGGCCTCAGTCGAAGCGGTCTCCAGCGCAAGCCCGAGTTCTGCTTCGGTTCGAACGATTCGCATCCCACGGCCACCGCCACCCGCCGCGGCTTTAACAATCACAGGAAAGCCGATTTCCCGTGCAAGCTTGATCGCCTCTTCCTCAGATTCAAGTGGATCCGGACTTCCCGGCAGGATCGGCACGCCCGCTTCCTGCATAGCGCGACGAGCCTCGACCTTATCGCCCATCATCCGGATAACGTCCGGCCGTGGACCAATGAATTTGATGTTGCAGGCCTCGCAAATTTCGGCGAAGTAAGCGGACTCCGCTAGAAATCCATAGCCAGGATGTATGGCATCGACATTTGCGATTTCGGCAGCACTGATTACTGCCGGGATATTCAAATAACTTTCAGCCGACGCCGCGGGTCCAATACAGATGGCTTCGTCGGCAAATCGCACGTGCAGTGAATCGCGATCGGCGGCACTGTGTACGGCGACAGTTCGAATGCCCATCTCCTTGCAGGTCCAGATAATTCGGAGCGCGATTTCACCCCGATTAGCTATGAGAATTTTCTTGAACTGCCGTGTCGTCATTAAACCCGCGTAAACTTACGAACTAATTGGCGAGCGCCAGCGCAATCGAATCACCGCACTGATGCCCGCCAATTTTAGTTAGCGCCTAATTCCAAAAAGCGGCTGGCCGTATTCAACCGGCTGGCCATTCTCAACATAAATCTTGGCGATCTCGCCCGATGTCTCTGCCTGAATTTCGTTCATCAGTTTCATCGCCTCGATGATGCAGACAACTGTGTCCGACTGAACCTCCGAGCCCAGGCTTACAAACGAGGCGGCATTGGGCGAAGGCGAACGATAGAAGGTGCCGACAATCGGAGAAGTAATAATCTGAAGGCCCTCGTCACCGGACGCGGCAGCCTCGGCCATGGCTCCGGGATGCGGTGCAGCTGGAGGTAGGCCGGCTGATGACGCATTAGGGACAACTGCGGCAGCAGGTGCAACAGCCTGAGATCCCACCGAATGCTGTGAACCTGGGTTCGCGACCGATTGCTGAACCCCTGGCGCCAGAATTTCTCGGCGCAATCGAATTTTGATACCTTCGCGTTCGAGTTCGAAATCGGTGAACCCGTTTGACGCAATCATTTCGACAAGATCGCGTAATTCTTCCAGATTTATCAGCGGCTCAGGCGGACGCCTGCCCAGGGGTGGTGGCGGTGTCGAATGACGCCGCCTTCGAGAATCGCGTCCGCCGCTCCTGCGTTCGCCGGATGCCTTTTCCGATTCTTCCCGAGGTTTATCGACAGGTGGCGGCGTTTCTTGTTCGCTCAATTTTGTATCTCCATTCGTGCCGAGCCAGCCGGCACCCTTGGTTCTTACTCCAAACAAAGCGAAGAGCCTCAAGCCGCCTCGGGTTGTTCGCGCCGGGTGAATTGAGGCTCGCCACCGTCTGGATAAGTGTGCTGCCTGACAGGCGACACTTCTCAGTGCAAACTAAACACTCAACTTGCTACTTGTCTTCCTGATCGTCCGCCGAAGTATCCGCCTTCTTACCGCTCGCTTTCGGTTTTACTTCGGTGGAATCTTCGCTGGCTTTCTTCTTTCCGTCCGATTTTGAACCGGAAAACGCTGCCGCTTTCGAAGGCTTTGCGCTCTTTTTAGTTGAACCAGCAGCTTTCTTTTGTTTGGCCGCTTCTGCCTCAACTTCGCGGGCATTACCAACCAGTTCGATTATTGCGAGCTCAGCGTTATCACCGTCACGGCGACCGAGCTTAAGAATGCGCGTATAACCGCCCGGCCTGTCCTTGTACCTTTCACCCAAATCATCAAACAGCCGTTTGACCGCAGCCACACCCGCAGTTCGCGGCGGGCGAACTGCTCCACGCTTGCCGGTGATAGCAACCTGCTGGGTGTTTCCGGAATGGAAAAACGATGCCGCCTGCCGACGCAAATGCACGGCCCTGGCGCCGGCATCTGGTCCGTCGAGACCCTGTGTTTTCTTTGAAAGGGTGATTACCTTTTCAACATACGGTCGCAGCTCTTTCGCTTTTGGAAGCGTGGTTACGATCCGTTCATCACGAGCATTTATCAACGACGTAGCCAAACTGCGCAGCAGAGATATCCTGTGTGCGGTTGTCCGTCCGAGTTTACGATGTGCCTTTTGATGTCGCATAACTTTATAAATCCGCCCGGATCCGAGATTTCACATCTTTGCCGAGCAGGAGCCTTCTATTCTTCGTCGTCTTCATAGTCGCCCAAATCGTCAACATCGCGACCGCCGGTGCCTGGTATCGGATTCCCCTGAGCGTCAAATTCCATACCAAAATCGAGGCCCATTCCGTGGAGAATGTCTCTGATTTCGTTCAGGCTCTTCTTACCGAAGTTCTTGGTAGCCAGCATTTCGCGTTCAGATCTCTGAACCAAATCGCGAATGGTGCGAATGTCTGCATTCTTCAGGCAGTTATATGAGCGAACTGACAATTCGAGTTCGTCCACCGATCGGTCGAGCTGATCGTTGCGGGGCAAGGGCGGCCGCTCCATGTTCGCATACTGCATTTCATCGGTATCTTCTTCGAAGTTGATGAAGATCGACATGTGATCCTTAATCAACTTTGCCGCAAGACCGATTGCATCTTCAGGTTTGACGGAACCATCAGTCCAAACCTCGATGGTCAATTTATCGAATTCAGTGTTCTGCCCGAGACGCGCGGCCTCGACAGTAAAATTCACTTTCTTGACAGGTGTATGCACCGAATCAATCGGGATATACCCAAGGGACAAATCCTCGTCAAAATTACGATCCGCAGAAACGTAGCCACGGCCACGTTTCAATCGCATTTCGATTCGCAAAGAGCCACCTTCGCCAACAGTGGCGATATGGACGTTCTGATCGAGAATTTCGACATCGCCGTCAGCCTCGATGTCTCCGCTGGTTACTTCGCCGGCGCCCTGTTTATTAATTGTAAGAGTCTTCGCCTCGGTGCTGTGCAGAGTAAACGGTATCTGCTTTAGATTGAGGATAACGTCGGTCGCATCCTCGACAACACCATTGATCGAAGAGAACTCGTGCTCGACGCCTTCAATCTTGACTGCGCTGATTGCAGCGCCTTCGATCGACGAGAGCAGTGCACGGCGCAAGCTGTTACCAACAGTCGTGCCGAAGCCCCGCTCGAATGGCTGAGCGGAAAACCGACCGTACCGATCCGTCATTGTTTCCGTATCAGCCGCCAGACGACGCGGCATTTGAAAGCCCGTCCACAGGTTGTTTTGATCCATAGCCATAAACGTTCCGAATGTCTATCCGTTAAAATGCACTGCGGCCACGACGAACTCTGGTTGGGAGAATCTCCCGGGAGCCAGCGTTCGCGCGGCACACGTGATGTTACTTACTATAAAGTTCGACGATAAGCTGCTCGTTAATTGACCGGTCAACGTCGTCACGAGTCGGAAGCGTCGCAATCCGTGCGCTCATGTCTGCACCGTCACCCGGCGAGATCCAGCCCGGACGTCCGCGGCCTGCCGCAGTAGCCCAGGCGCCATCGACGTGTGGGTTCTTTCTACTTGCTTCCTTAACCGAAATGATGTCGCCAACTTTCACCTGGAAAGAAGGGATGTCAACTTTGCGCCCGTTAACCTCGATGTGCCCGTGGTTAACAAGCTGTCTTGCCTGCCGGCGCGAGGTAGAAAATCCCGCTCGATATACAGAATTGTCCAAACGACGCTCCAGGAGGAATAAAAGATTTTCGCCCGTAATCCCCTTTTGACGCGCAGCTTTATCGAAGTAGTTTCGAAACTGGCCTTCGAGAACGAAATAAATTCTTTTGACTTTCTGCTTTTCCCGGAGCTGCTGACCGTAGCCGACCAGCGCCTTGCCCCTTCGCATGCTGTTACCATGCTGGCCCGGCGGCTGAGTTCCGCGTTTTTCAATTGGACATGACGGCTTATAACAGCGATCGCCCTTCAGGAAAAGCTTTGCACCTTCACGGCGGCACAATCGGCACACCGCATCTCTATACCTGGCCACTTTAAGTTCTTGCCTCCAGCCTAAGTTAATAGGCGGAAAAGTTTACAGGCGCGGCAAAACACCAAATCCGGCCGGCCCTTCATCCTTTGGTTTAAATACTAATCTCAAATGAGATCTAAAAATCGTTACACTCTGCGCCGTTTTGGCGGACGACATCCATTGTGCGGAATCGGTGTAGTATCGCGGATAACAATCACGCGGATACCTGCGTTGTTGATCGCACGAATTGCAGATTCACGACCACCGCCGGGCCCCTTGACCCTGACTTCGCACTGCGACATCCCAGCCTCTTTCGCCTTATTTGCAGCCTCGTAGGCCGCCTGCTGTGCGGCGAACGGCGTTCCCTTTCGCGAGCCCCTGAATCCTCTGGCACCCGACGACGACTGCGAAATCAAATTACCCTCGAGATCGGTAATCGAAATCAGCGTGTTATTAAACGATGCCGCGATATACACGATACCGTTCGGAATATTCTTCTTTTCTTTCTTGCGAAAGACCTTCTTCTTTCCGCCTGTTTTTCCGCCTGTTGCTTTTGCCATAAAATTCCAGATATCAGATGCTAGATGTTAGATGTTAGCAAAGCGCCAGATGCTGACATCCAGCATCTGACATCTAACATCTGCTTTCCTACTTCTTACCGGGCGCCTTTTTCTTGGCGATGGTAGCGCGTCGCGGTCCCTTTCGGGTGCGAGCGTTCGTATGGGTGCGCTGGCCGCGGACGGGCAGGCCACGCCGATGCCGCAGGCCACGATAGGCCCCGATATCCATCAGCCGTTTAATGTCCATTTGAACGCGTTTGCGAAGATCGCCTTCGATCTCGCCCTGCGCGTCAATAACGCTTCGAATTCGACTCAGTTCGTCTTCGCTCAAATCACGGATTCGAGCTTCCTTGTTCACCTGAGCCTCAAGAAGGATCCGATTCGAGCGCGGACGTCCAATTCCGTAAATGTACGTGAGTCCAATCTCCGCACGCTTGTTAGGCGGAAGGTCTACACCTGCTACACGAGCCATTCTCTTGTATTCTCCAAACTAAACGAGCCTGACTATCCAGGCTAGAGTCTTGAAATTTTGGGTTTACCCTTGCCGCTGCTTGTGCTTAGGGTTCGTGCAAATCACTCGCACTACACCTTTACGGTGAATTACTTTACAGTTGTCACACATTTTCTTGACTGATGCACGTACTTTCATCTCGCCCTCGACTGATACCTGTAAATTCGATTCCGACTATTTATAGCGATACGTAATTCGGCCACGATTCAAATCATAAGGCGACAACTCGACCAGAACCCGATCGCCCGGCAATATTCTTATGAAATGCTTGCGCATTTTGCCTGATATGTGGGCAAGCACCTGATGCTGATTATCCTCGAGCTCCACGCGAAACATCGCGTTAGGCAAGGTTTCCAGCACCTTGGCCATTACTTCGATCGCCTCTTCCTTCGCCATATACCTGAAATAACATTTTTGCCTTGACCGACAAACTGCGAATAGTAACACAGCGAGGCAACTCTGCCAAGTCAGCGTCAGGGTTCCGAGGCCAAATTGCCGTTACCGGACGTTGGGGGAACGCGCGTCAGCACCTGCGGGCCCTCCTCGGTAATCGCAATCGTGTGTTCAACATGAACGCTCGGTTGTCCGTCCACCGTCACCACTGTCCATTTATCAGATAGTACTCTCGTATGGTGCGAGCCAAGGTTTACCATTGGTTCAATCGCAAAAACGTACCCGTTTTTGATTTTGGCCCCTTTTCCGGGTGTACCGTAATTCGGTATTTGGGGATCCTCATGCATTTTGCGACCGATACCGTGACCCACATATTCCCGGACGATGGAATAGCCATGCGCTTCCGCGTGTTCCTGGACAGCCCAACCAATGTCCCCAAGGTGTTTCCCGTCGTAACACTGCCCGATCGCACGTTCAAGACACTCTTCGGTGATGCGGATCAAATCCAGCAGTTCGGGACTGACATTTCCGACAGGAACAGTTGTCGCGGTGTCGCCGACAAATCCTTCCAGGGTGGCGCCGCAGTCAATCGAAAATATGTCACCGCTTTTCAGTTTGTAAGCGGACGGAAAGCCATGCACCACTTGTTCGTTGACGGAGGCACAAATACTGTACGGGAAGCCGTAGTAACCCTTGAACGTGGGTAGCGCCCCTGCGTCCCGAATCATTTTTTCAGCCGCCTGATCCAGTTCGAGAGTGGTAATGCCGGGTACAGCCATCCGCCGGAGTTCGCGCAGAACACTTCCGGCCAACTGCCCTGCGGCACGCATCTTCTCCAACTCTTTTTTGGACTTCCCAATAATCATTCTTAAAAACCCAGTTATTGCGATTTCAGCCCGCCAAAGCCCCTTCCCCGACGACGATCTTTTCGATATCCTCATAAACCAGCTCGGGGTCCCGAGTGCCATCGACTCGATGAAGCCTGCCGGTGGATTCGTAATACTCGAGAACAGGAGTGGTCTTCGTCAGGTATTCTTTTAATCTGACCTGTATTTTCTCGAGCACATCGTCAGGCCGATGAATAAGCTGAGCAAACGGGTGAAAATCGCAAACATTATCAACCTTGGGCGGTCTGAAATACACGTTAAAAATCTCACCACAAACCGGGCAAGTTCGCCTTCCAGCAGTTCGCTTCTCCAGGATCTCCAGTGGAACATCACATAGGATCGGGACGATCTCGTCATGCTGACGCTCTGCCAGTTTCTCGAGCATCTCGGCCTGAACAGCTGTTCGTGGAAATCCGTCGAGTACGCAGCCCTTATCGCAATCGTCCCTGGAGATGCGCTCTTCGACGATCCGGATTACAAGTTCGTCAGAAATAAGTTCACCTGAGGCCTGGATTGCGCGTACCTCCTCAGCAAGCGGGGTTTCAGCGCGAGCCAACTCGCGAAAAATGTCGCCGGTGGAGATCTGCGGCAGGCCCAGGCGTTCCTGCAAAAGGCGAGACTGTGTGCCTTTCCCAGCGCCTGGCAAACCCATTAGGACGACCAACTTTGGCATATTAGCGAACATCAATTGTTGAGGTGAGAGGCTGGTCAAGGCAAAATTTATTCGACGAACGACAGCTTCTATCCTCTGGTTTTCACGCTCTTCGGCCGCGGATTCGGCCGCCCGGGCCCGTAAAGCCCTCGTAGTTTCGCATAATCAATTGCGCCTCGATCTGCGAAACGAGATCCATGGCCACACCGACAAGAATCAGTAGTGACGTCCCGCCGAAATAGAACTGGTAACCCATTCCAGTCGGAATCCACCCCAAACCTGGAGTGCTGCTGAAAAAGTTATCCACCGCGGTACCAATCCACGGCAGACGTCCGACCCTGAACCCACTCAGCATCAACTGTGGAACGAAAGCAACAAACGCCAGATAGAGCGCACCGACAAAGGTCAGGCGAGTCATAATGTTGTTCAGGTATTCAGCGGTCGCACGACCGGGTCTGATTCCCGGGACGAACCCGCCATGTTTACGCAGATTGTCCGATACCTCTTCCACATTGAAAATGATTGTGATGTAAAAGAAGGTAAAAAAGACGATCAATGAAATGAAGATCAATTCATAGTACGGGTCGCCGCCATGGAAATCCCTGAAGAATGCGAAGATCTTCGCCCACACGCCGTCCGCACTTGCCGGCGGAATGGCTGAGAACAAACTCTGAGGCATCGACAGGACTGAAGACGCAAAAATCACTGGGATCACGCCACCCATATTTATCTTCAGAGGCATAACCGTCTGCTGGCCGCCGACCAACTGTCGGCCAACGTGGCGTTTTGCATAACTAACAGCGATTTTGCGCCTCGCAGCTTCGACAAACACGATAAAGGCTATGAGTGCGATGAGCGCAATAATCAGAACGAGAACGCCAATGGTCTGAAGGGTATCGCCTCCACTGACGCGTTCCCAGACCTGGATCGCTCCGTTTGGCAGGTTTCGGACGATACCGGCAAATATCAAAAGCGAAATGCCGTTCCCGACACCGCGTTCGGTAATTTGCTCACCCAGCCACATGACGAAAATCGTACCGGTCGTCAGCGTCAAAACGGTGGTCAAAAGGAAGCCCCAGGTATTGGCGCCAACTCCGTTGATCTGCAGCCAGTGAGCGACAAACCAGGTCTGAACCGCGCACAAACCAACGGTCAGGTAACGGGTCCACTGGTTGATCTTTTGGCGCCCCATCTCGCCCTCTTCCTGCAGTTTTTTCAACTGAGGAGAAACCACTGTCATCAACTGAAGAATGATGGAAGCGGTGATGTACGGCGTAACGCCAAGCGCGAAGATCGAAATAACGCGGAAGTTCCCACCCGAGAACAAATCCAGCACGCCCAGCAGGGTTCCGCTGACATCATGCCAAACCTGATCAAGTCGCGATTTATTGATGCCGGGTGCGCCGATATGCGCACCTAGTCTGTAAACCGCCAGGAGCCCAAGCGTAAAGAAAATACGCTTTCGCAGGTCAGGGACACTGAACATGTTGCGAACGGCGGCGAAAAACTTTTCCATTCTATGCCTCTAGGAAGTCAAAAGTGACGAGTCACAAGTGCAAAATCGTATTATCAATGCGGTTAATCGTCGACGCAAGCAGCCCGAGTGAAAATGAGACTACTGAAGCCCGGCCAGCAAGAGCGAATCGCTCAATCGATGGCTGGGCTTCAGTGGTAGGCGTTCAAAAGTTAATCGACAGACGCACCACGGCGCGGCTATTCAGAAGGCACTTCTGCATAGCGATCGATGACCGTGACCGCACCGCCGGCCTTTTCAATCTTTTCACGAGCGCTTTTAGTAAACCGGTGCGCTGAAATCCGAAGCGCCTTTGTGATATCCCCGGTACCAAGGACGACGACATCCCGCTTTGCCTTCTTGATCAATCCACGTTCATGCAGAAGTTCAGGAGTAACCTCTTCGCCTGCTCCAAAGTTCTTTTCGAGCGCGAGAAGGCTTACCTCGATCCAATCTTTCTTAAAGATGTTAGTGAAACCGCGCTTTGGAAGGCGGCGGTGCAAAGGCATTTGGCCACCTTCGAAACCAATTTTCGCGGAATAACCTGAACGCGACTTTTGACCCTTGTTTCCACGTCCTGCCGTCTTTCCCAAACCGGAACCGGGACCGCGGCCAACCCGCTTCTTCTTATGGGTCGACCCTTCACTGGGCCGCAAGTTATTAAGACCAATCGCCATTTTAAACTCCGTTCGCCGTTTGGCGCCAAGGGGTTTTATCCTTTTGGATCACCCGCTCACACCCCGAATCGGCTTCTGTTCGTTGAACCAAATAAAGCCGGCTATTCCACGATTCGCAAGAGGTGCGGCACCTTGGCAACAAAGCCGCGCATTGCCTCTGAGTCAGGACGTTCGACAATCTGATTCAGTTTCGTTAATCCAATACTCTTAACGATCTGTTTATGTTTTTTCGGCGTAGAGATGAAACTTCGGTAATACTGGATCCGAATCTTCCCGCCTGCCTGTTGCTTGTCTGTATCAGCCATCTGTCACCTCAAAAGAGGGTAAATAGTAAATGCTAAATAGTTAATGGAGAAAAGCAGAATACGTTTTCGGACCATTCACTATCGGTCAGCTACTACTTCCCGGTTCTTACAGTTCTTCGACCTGCTTGCCGCGAAGGCGGGCCAATTCCATTGGGTCCTTCATTTTCAGCAAACCGTCAAACGTAGCTCGCACGACATTGTGCGGGTTGGCGGAACCAAGAACCTTGGTACGGCAATCGTGAACTCCAACAGCCTGCATTACCGCGCGGACTGCACCGCCGGCGATTACGCCTGTTCCCTCTTTGGCGGGTTTCAAAAGCACACGACCCGCGCCAAACACACCAATCAGTTCGTGCGGCAGGGTCTTATGGATCAATGGCACCCGGATCAAGTTCTTTTTGGCGGCTTCGACAGCCTTCTTGATTGCAAGAGGCACTTCTCTCGCTTTGCCGGTCCCGAAACCCACGTGACCCGATTCATCGCCGATTACGACCAGCGCGGCGAAAGAGAGGTTCTTACCGCCCTTTACCACTTTTGTAACGCGGTTAATCGAGATTACCTGATCTTTAAGATCGAGGCCTTGAGCTGAAATACGTTGCCTGGGTTGTCTCATTGCTATTCCTGATTATCCTCGCCGCCGGCATCCGCCGTCTCTTCTTTGTTCAGTCCCGCTTCCCGAACAGCATCAGTAAGGGCCTTTACGCGTCCATGATAACGGTAGCCTCCGCGGTCGAACACGACGTTGGTGATACCCTTGGCAAGTGCACGTTCCGCGACTGCCCGCCCAATGCGGCCGGCCGCCTCGAGATTGCCTCCGGTTTTGGCCCGAAGATCCTTCTCAGTCGAAGACGCGGATACAAGCGTCTGCCCGTTTTCATCGTCAATTATCTGAGCGTAAATATGGTTCAGGCTGCGGTAAATCGCCAGGCGCGGACGCGCGCCAGTCCCACTAACTTTTCGACGAATGCGTCTGTGAACCGCACTGCGTACCGCTGCTCTATCTTTGATTGCCATGTCTCTTCCTCACAACTCCCGCAAAATCCCAAACCCACCGCGGCCGGTTGTTGCCGACCCTGTATGGTTAATGATGAAAGCGAGATAACCTATTTTCCGGTCTTTCCGGGTTTCAGCTTCAACGCCACGCCGGCATAGCGAACACCTTTGCCCTTGTACGCGTCGGGCTTGCGCAGCTTATGCATTTCGGCAGCCACCTGGCCCAACTTCTGCTTATCAATACCGGAGAGGGTCAATGTTACCTGGTACTGTTGAATGCTTGCCTTTGACGGCACGCGCTCCGATTTGGCCTCAATCCCATCAGGCAAGGGGAAATCGATCGGGTGCGAATAGCCGAGAGAGAAGATGATCCTCTTCGCCTGCACATCAGCCTTATAGCCCACCCCGACAACATCCATCTGCCTGGTAAAACCCTCGGTGACGCCAACGATCGCATTGTTTGCAAGCGCCCGAGCCAGCCCGTGCATCGCGGCGAGGTTATCAGAAGCACGTTCCGCCTGAAGTTCGTCGCCCTCAAGCTTGAATACGATGCCTTCCGGAACCGGCGTCTTAAGCGTCCCTTTAGCGCCCTTCACTTCGAGCTCGCGGTCACTAATTTTGACCGTTACGCCCTTCGGCACTTTAATTAGTTTTTTTCCAATACGTGACATAAGAAACCCCTAAAAGCAGACGTTAGATGTTGGATATTAGATGTTGGCAACGAGCACCATTCTGCTCACCCGAAGTGCGCAACTCAAACTCTACTAACATCTAACATCTGACATCCAACATCTTCTTTAATAAATCTGTGCCAGCACTTCGCCACCGATATTTTCGCGGCGGGCGGTCTTTCCACTCATCAGGCCTCGAGAGGTCGAAATGATGTTGACGCCATATCCGCCAAGAACCCTGGGGATATCGGTCGCTCCCATATAAACGCGACGGCCCGGACGCGAGACCCTCGCAAGATGCGTAATCGAGGATGTTCCACGAGCATCGTAGCGAAGGAAGATGCGGATATTCCGCTTGGCGCCCTCGCCTTTGATTACATAGTTGTTGACGTAGCCCTCTTCTTTCAGGATACGGGCGATTTCAAGCTTGAGCTTCGACGCCGGAACGTCCACACGCGAGTGCTTCGCTGAGATAGCGTTGCGGATGCGCGTCAGCATGTCGGCAATAGGATCAGTCATTACTCACTCCAAAACAAATATTAAATGTTGGGTGTCAGATTACGGTGGTTCGCGCTAGTACCTTAAAGCGCGCCGGCGCCGAATCTCTGACGATACTCTTGTTACCAACTGGATTTGACAACGCCGGGAATCTGGCCCTGCAGCGCCAGTTCACGGAAACAGATGCGGCAGAGATTAAACTTGCGCAGGTAACCACGCGGCCTGCCACAACGCTTGCACCGCGTATAAGCACGCGACGAGAACTTCGGTTTACGGTTTGCTTTCGCAATCAGTGATTTCTTTGCCATAACATCTCAGTGATTAGAGGCTAGAGGCTAGAGGCTAGTAAGTTCGCGGCCAGTTTCTGACCTCTAACCTCTAACCTCTAACCACTGCTTTTTATTGCCTAAACGGCATTCCAAGGGCCTTTAAAAGCGAACGCGCCTGTTCGTCATTACGCGCCGTGGTTACTATCGAAATATTCATTCCCCGGGTTTTGTCGACCTTGTTAAAGTCGATCTCCGGGAATATCAACTGTTCCTTCACACCAAGCGTGTAATTCCCACGGCCGTCGAATGCCTTTGGCGATACACCACGGAAATCGCGAACACGCGGAAGAGCGATTGAAACGAGACGATCAAAAAACTCATACATTCTTTCGCCTCGAAGTGTGACCATTACCCCGATTGGCATTCCCTGTCGCAACTTGAATGACGCAATCGATTTCTTGGCCTTTGTGACTACGGGCTTCTGACCGGTAATGGCGCGAACTTCGTCCGCTGCCGTATCCAGGATCTTGGCGTTTGCGATCGCTTCGCCCATGCCCATATTGATCACAACTTTTTCGAGGCGCGGAATTGCCATCGGGTTCTTAATATCGAACTCTTTTGCAATCGCAGGAGCGACCTCTTTGGTATAACGTTCTTTTAATCTTGCTGCCATTACTCTCTCCGTAAATCGTGAATCGTGAATCGTCAATCGTGATAGGAGCACTTTCGGTCCGGCTATTCACAACTACGGTTCAGGATTTACGCATCATTGTTTTTCAACCGACTGACCACTTCCGACTGCAACGCGAATCTTTGATCCGTCGCTTTCGACCAGGTATTTAACCCGTGTCGGCTTGCCCGATTGCGGATCGATCAACTGGACGTTGGAGATATCGAGGTACGCCTCTTTATCAATGATCCCACCGCCGCGATTATTCGCGGGATTCGCTTTCTGGTGTTTCTTGACGATGTTTACGCCTTCGACCTTGACCTTGCCTACTGCCGGAAGCACTTCAAGTACACGTCCTCGCTTGCTTTTATCCCGGCCGGCAATAACAACAACCTGATCGCCTTTTTTCACTTTGGCGCGTTTTGTTCCTTTATTCACGACTTATATAACCTCCGGCGCCAACGATACGATCTTCATAAAATTCTTCTCGCGCAATTCGCGAGCGACAGGGCCGAAAACGCGCGTTCCAATAGGCGTCCCGTCGTCTTTGATCAGCACCGCGGCGTTCTGGTCGAAACGAATGTACGTTCCATCTTTACGACGCACCTCTTTACGAGTGCGAACAATCACGGCGTTCTGGACTGTGCCCTTCTTGACGGTTCCATCGGGTGACGCTTCTTTTACCGTTACCTTGATTTTGTCACCAAGGGAAGCAATCTTTCCGGTGGAGCCACCGATGGGCATAATCATTTCGACGCGGCGCGCGCCTGAATTGTCGGCTACGTCCAGGGACGTTTGCATCTGAATCATGATTGACTACTCCGTTCGTCTGACATTGGACCAGGTGACCAACTGTGATTACCCTGCCAATGCGGCAGCACAATTACTTAGCTGCTTTCTGGATAATTTCAACAACGCGCCAGCGTTTATGGGCCGACAAGGGACGTGTCTCGACAATTTTGACCTTGTCTCCGACGGTCGCACCGGTTTCATCATGAGCCATAAACTTGGACGTCCGGCGGACGTAGCGCCTGTATTTCGGATGCTTGATAAGCCGGTCGACCCTGACGACGACTGTCTTCTGCATTTTGTCCGAAGAAACAACGCCAATCTTTTGTGCACGATTACCGCGCTGGCTGGACTTCGTCTCGTTCGCGGATTCAGACACCACTGCGGCATCACCGGCCGGTGCAGCAGCAACGGGAGTTTCATCTGCATTGCCATCTACCGCGGCGGACTCGTCGACAACCGGGTTTAAATCTTCTTGAGTTTCTTCTGCCATCTTTCAACCTCGTCAATCGCAAGCGAGCCAAAACGCACACTTGCAATCCACTATCTGCCGCGTTATGCGTTCTGTGTCTCGCGCTCGCTAATCAACGTATTAATACGTGCAAGTGATCTTTTGTCCTGGCGGATGCGTTTGACTGCATCAACCTCGCCCAACGCCAGTTTAAAGTTCAGGCGAAACAGCGACTCTTTCAACCGAGCAGCCTCGCCTTTCAGCTCATCCGCCTTTAACTCACGCAGCTTGTCCAACTCTTCACGTCGTTTCATGACTAAACCGCGCCTCCTTCCTGGTCTGCACGAGATACGAACTTGGTCTTGATCGGAAGCTTCTGCGCAGCCAGGCGCATAGCCTCACGCGCGATCTCTTCGCTGACACCTTCGATCTCGTAAAGAATACGGCCTGGCTTAACTACAGCCACCCAATATTCCGGAGCGCCCTTACCTTTTCCCATACGAGTTTCCGCGGGCTTCTTGGTAATCGGCTTATCCGGGAACATGCGAATCCAGATCTTTCCGCCGCGCTTGATGTGGCGCGTCATTGCAATACGGGCAGCTTCGATCTGACGGTCGGTAATCCACGCCGGCTCTAAACACTTTAGACCGAACTGACCGAAGCTGATTTCAGCACCGCGATTGGCCTTACCAGTCATACGGCCCTTCATCTGCTTACGGTGCTTAACTTTTTTCGGCATCAACATGATGAAAACACCCCTGCCGATCTCACACGAGATCTAGTAATTTAATTCTTACTGCCGATCACCACGGCCGCGGTTACGGCCATCGCCGCGCTCTCCGCCACCACCTTCACGCTCGCGACGCGTACGCGGGCGACGTTCGCGCTCCTGCGTTTTGGGTTCGTTGATTGGATCGCTACCGGTTCCGCGCGCCATAGCGGCGCGAGGATCAAGGATTTCTCCGCGATAGATCCAAACTTTGACCCCGATCACGCCAAACGTCGTATGTGCTTCGGCAAGACCATAATCAACATCGGCACGCAGAGTATGCAAAGGAAGGCGACCCTGCAGGTGCCATTCACTTCGCGCGATCTCGGCGCCGTTCAAACGGCCGGAGACCTTGACCTTGATGCCCTGAGCACCGAAGCGAAGCGACTCTTCGACGGCTTTTCGCATTGCGCGTCGAAAAGCGATACGCTTTTCAAGCTGGGCCGCAATCTTTTCAGCCTGCAGCTGTGCGTTAAGCTCCGGCTTATGGATTTCCTGAATCGAAACGAGAACTTCGCGCCCCGTTTTGATTGAAAGATCGCCCTTCAACTTGTCGATCTCTGCACCCTTGCGACCAATAATGATTCCCGGCCGCGAGGTGTAAATGATGATTTTGAGGCGATTAGCCGCCCGCTCGACATCAATGTGCGATACGCCGGCTCCGGCAAAGCGATTCTTCAAATCCTTCTTGAGCTTTAAGTCCTCGAGCAGGAACTCGCCGTACTGCTTCTTTGCGTACCAGTGCGAGTGCCAGTCTTTGTTATAGCCAAGGCGGAAACCGTATGGATGAACTTTCTGACCCACAATATTCTCCGTTTCAATTCGGAAAATTTGAAACCCAATGTTTCAAATTGGAACTTAACCAGCCAAACTAAGCCTCTGCTGAAGGCGTCTTTTTAGCTCTCGGCGCTGCGGCGGCCCCGAGCCGTTTTTTGCTCTTTGGCGCAACGGGCGCATCTACCTTCGCGGCAGGACCTTTGGATGCGACGGCAACAGCAGGTGCATCGCTCGATAACTGTACCGTGACGTGACAAAAATGCCGCCGTTCACGATATGCTCGCCCCTGCGGAGCAGGTCGCACACGACGCCGATTTTTTGTCGGCCCTTGATCGACGAACGCGGTCTTAACCCAAAGATCGTCCGGGTCGATGGCGATGTTCGCCTTCTCTGCCTTTTCGGTCGCGTTGGCGATCGCGGAACGAACACACTTTTCGATCAACCCTGCGGCACGCTTGTCTGTAAACCGCAGTATAGCCAACGCCTGGTTTACATTCTTGCCGCGAATCATATCTATGACGAGGCGCGCCTTTTGAGCTGACCCTCGGAGATATTTTGCACTGGCTACTGATTCCATCTTCAACTCCTGAAATCGTGACAGCTGTCCGGCTTAATCAAGCCCTGGCCAAACCCGCCACAAGTCACTATTTCCCAGCTACCGTTTCGCTACTTTCGACGATTTTTCCGCTTTCGTGCCTGAATGGCCCTTGAACGTGCGTGTCGGCGCAAATTCTCCGAGCTTATGGCCAACCATATTCTCCGTGACATAAACCGGAAGGTGCCGTCTGCCGTTGTGCACGCCAAAAGTGAGTCCCACCATATCAGGCGTAATCGTGGACCTGCGAGACCATGTCTTAATTGCCGGCGGCCGAGTGCCACCTGCGCGAATACGGTCTACGGCCTTTTGAACGCTGCTGTCAACGAAAGCACCTTTTTTTACTGAACGAGCCATTTCTGTTCCTTCACTCCGTTAAGAACTACTTAACTCGACGATCGCGCACGATCATCTTCTGCGTACGTTTATTGTTGCGCGTCTTGTATCCGCGCGTCGGCTGGCCCCACGGTGTAACAGGATGACGTCCACCTGAAGTCTTGCCCTCGCCACCACCGTGCGGGTGGTCAACCGGGTTCATTGCCACACCGCGGACATGAGGCCGGATTCCCTTCCAGCGTGAACGGCCCGCTTTACCAAACGAGACATTTTCATGTTCAACGTTGCCAACCTGCCCGACGGTCGCCATGCAGACGACGGGAACTCTTCGAACTTCGCCCGAAGGCATCCGGAGCTGTGCGTAATCTCCCTCTTTGGCTACGAGCTGTGCGAAAGCACCTGCACTGCGAGCCATCTGCCCACCCTTACCAGGACGCAATTCAATGTTGTGAATCTGCGTACCAAGCGGGATGTTTCTAAGCGGGAGTGCATTACCTGGAAGGATGTCAGCCTCAGGTCCGCTCATAACCGTCTTGCCGACTTCCAGTCCTGTCGGCGCGATGATGTATCGTTTTTCGCCGTCGAGATAGGTAACAAGGGCAATGTGGGCAGAGCGATTCGGATCGTACTCAATCTGCGTAATGCGGCCAGGAATACCTGCCTTATCGCGCTTGAAATCGACGATGCGATAGAAACGCTTGTGACCACCACCTCTGCGGCGAACGGTAATCCGTCCATCGTTGTTGCGGCCAGAGATACGCGTCTTCGGTTGGAGCAACGACTTTTCCGGTTCGGCGTTTGGCGTCAATTCATCGCGCGTCAGGTACGTCTGGTACCGTCGCGCCGGAGATGTCGGTGTAAGTTTCTTGATTCCCATAGCAATTCAGTGTTCAGAGGTTAGAGGCCAGAGGTTAGTCGTTGAACATAACCTTAAGCATCTCTCTAACATCTGCTTTCTTAACTTCCCACTGCCATCGGACCTCTTTCGGTCCAAAGTTCAGCGCCGGGGGCCAGAACTAACCTCTGACCTCTAACCTCTAGCATCTGCCCTTATATTGCTTCGCCGTAATCGAGTGGCGGTTCGCCCGCCTTCAATGTTACGTAAGCCTTCTTCCATGAAGGCTTACGGCCTTCGTGGCGTCCGCGACGCGCCATCTTACCCATGTAATTCAGGGTTCGAACCTGGTGCACCTTGACTTGAAAGATCGATTCGACGGCATTCTTGATTTCCGGCTTGGTAGCATGCCTGTCAACACGAAACGTCAGCAACTGCTTTCCATCTTCGGTCAATTCCTTGGCAAGCAAAGCCTTCTCGGTAATCACTGGCGACTTGATGATGTCCCAAACTGTTCGCATCGTTTACGCCGCCTCCTCTGCATCGGCACCATTCTTCCTGCTAACCGGGTCAAGAAGCAGAGCCAGTTCTTCAATGGCGCGGCGCGAAAGCACCAGCTTCTCGTGGTAGAGGAGATCGTAAATATTCAGCCCATAGCTGTTGACAACCTTGGTACGTTTGACGTTACGCGCGGCAAGCAACAGGTTTTCGTTTTCCAGCGAATCCACAATAAGGGTTTTGCCCCCAAGGCCGAGCGTACCAAGAGACGCTATAAAATTCTTCGTCTTCGGGCCGCCAAGATCGAATCCCTCAAGGACCACTACATTGCCTTCCCGTATCCTCTCGGATATCGCAGAGCGAAGAGCGCCCTTGCGCATCTTCTTCGGCATGTTGTAGGACCAGTCTCGCGCCTGAGGGCCATGGACATTACCGCCGCCCTTCCACAAGGGAGAACGAAGCGAAGCAATTCGCGCGCGTCCTGTTCCCTTTTGTTTCCAGAGCTTGCGCCCGGAACCGGAGACATCACCTCGTGTCTTCGTTGCCGAAGTACCCTGCCGAGCGTTCGCCAGGTAGTTTCTGACCGCGGCGTGAATCAAACTCTCGTTCAGCTCAGCGCCAAACACTACATCGGAGAGTTCGAGGTCGCCGACCTCTTCGTTACTTATGTTGCGCACCTTAACGGTTGGCATAACTTTCGACTCCAGTAACCGGCGAAGACCGTGCGAGGTGTTAAACCCGTACAGAGGACTTCGCCCTATTTAACCTACTTCTTTTGTCTCGCTGCCTTCTTGACGATAACGACACTGCCATTCGGTCCCGGCACTGCACCACGCACCATGAGCAGATTGTTTTCCACGTCAACGCGCGCTACAGTCAGTCCACGAACGGTTATACGAGCATCGCCCATGTGGCCGGAAGAACGCATCCCCTTAACGACCCTCGAAGGATACGCGGAAGCGCCGATCGAACCGGGAGCACGGACGTTCATCGAACCGTGCGACTCGGGTCCACGGTTAAAGTTATGGCGCTTAACGGTACCGGCAAAGCCGCGTCCCTTGGAATTGCCAACAACTTCAATCAGATCCCCATCAGTGAACTGGTCGACAAGAACCTTGTCGCCAACACTGGATGCCTCATCAGTGCCATCAAGGCGAAACTCTTTAAGAACACGAGTGGGGGGAACACCGCCACCGGTCTTTTCAAAGTGCCCACGCATGGGCTTATTGACGTTTTTCAATTTAATCGGGCGCTCTTCGACAAGCCCCAATTGAATGGCGTTATAACCATCAGGTCCCGCGGCAGATTTCTTTTGCACGACAACACAGGGTCCCGCCTTGATGACCGTGACCGGGGTCACGGTTCCATCCGGCGCAAAAATCTGCGTCATGCCCAGCTTCTTACCGATGATTCCATTAATCATCTCAACAACCTCTTGCGACAGGTGATCGGAGACAGGCAACCGCAACCGCAACCGGTTCCAGGTGACCCGCTTGTCACGATTTTATCGATCTTTGCCGAACGCTTTTATCTCAACGTCGACGCCAGCGGGCAGGTCCAGTTTCATCAACGCATCCACCGTTTGGGGTGTTGGGTCGAGAATGTCCATCAGCCGCTTATGCGTTCTGATCTCGAACTGCTCGCGCGATTTCTTATCAACGTGCGGCGAACGCAGGACGGTCCACTTGTTTTTCAAAGTTGGAAGAGGAATCGGCCCAGCAACCCGAGCGCCGGTCCGTTTTGCCGTCTCCACAATCTCGGATGTGGATTGATCGAGGACCCGGTGGTCGTAAGCTTTCAACCTGATTCTGATTTTTTCGTTCATCATAAATCTACTTCCGTCAATCATGACTACAGCCGGCGTCACATCCGTTGTCCGAAAGTAGAACTGCGGTCGATATCCGGTAAAGAACGGTGTGTGCCGTCCTCCCTCTTCCTTCGTCAACACATAGGCCTCTGCCTTGAACTTCGTGTGCGGCGTGATCGATCCCGGCTTGGCAATTACCTGCCCTCGTTCGATGTCCTTGCGCTCAACTCCTCTGAGCAGCAATCCGACGTTGTCCCCTGCCGTTCCTTCGTCCAGCAGCTTCTTGAACATCTCCACGCCTGTCACTACCGTCGTTCGCGTGTCGCGGATTCCGACGATCTCGACCTGCTCGTTGACCTTCACCCGGCCTCGTTCAACTCTCCCCGTCGCCACTGTCCCGCGCCCCTGGATCGTAAAGATATCTTCCACCGGCATCAGGAACGGCTTTTCAACGTCTCGCACCGGTGTCGGGATGTAGGTGTCCACGGCGGCCATCAACTCTTCCACCGTCTTTTCCCACTTCTCTTCCCCATTCAACGCGCCCAGTGCCGATCCCTTGATCACCGGAATGTCGTCGCCCGGGAATTCATACGCCGACAACAGTTCCCTGACTTCCAATTCGACCAGTTCCAGCAACTCTTCGTCGTCCACCGCATCGGCCTTGTTCATAAACACGACCATCGCTGGTACGCCCACCTGGCGCGCCAGCAGTATGTGCTCGCGTGTCTGGGGCATCGGTCCGTCGGTCGCCGCGACCACCAAAATCGCTCCGTCCATCTGTGCCGCGCCCGTGATCATGTTCTTCACATAATCGGCGTGCCCAGGACAGTCTACGTGCGCGTAGTGACGGTTTGCCGTCTCGTACTCCACGTGCGCCGTCGC
>WNFR01001419.1_pt1 | contig 25051 bp, 31 predicted proteins | sample 5400221 | NCBI WGS metagenome assembly WNFR01 (sample SAMN13153357, study PRJNA577476) | soil metagenome | isolation source: 40 cm soil under Madrone tree | place: USA:California | collected 2016-06-14 | reverse complement strand
AAACATCAATGCAACGACTGCCCGAGCTGAAGCCAACGCCGATCAGAAGCCGGAATCCCTTGGTGTACGCCGCCGGGATTCTCTTATTCGTTTCGTTAGTCGCGTTTCTCGGTAGGCTGGGCATGGTCTGGGCCCTGAGTGCCGCTGGGCTGGCCATTCTCATGGCCGTCATCGCATTCATAGTTGCTCTGCGAGCTCCCGGAGGGTCCGCCTAACAAGCGCTTGAAGCTGGCGGCGCGCGTAGAATGCGGAATGAATCTTTCTTCAGCGCGCCGCAGCTTAAGCGCGATCCGTTAGGCGGCTGCGCCATGCCCAAAACCAACAAGACGCAATCGCCATCCCCCCACATTCCGCTGCGGATAACTGTCGTAGATCCGCCAAAGGGCGTTGAGTTTCGCCTGCAGCGGGGCCGATCGGATCTCGTGGTCCCCACACGAGTCACACGGACGGAAATCCAATTCGAATTCACACTGCGGCTCGGTCCAAAACGGCATAGGCATCCAACCCTGCTCGGCGAGGCGGCACAAGGACCACCGGAGGGCCGGTTCGTATACATCAATTCAGGTAGGCGGGCTGGGCAGGACGACACGTGTTGGGATCGTCGCGCCAAGGTGCCTCTGCAAAAGATCACAGACCAGTTGATCAAGAACGTCCTGACGGCGAACGGCGGAGTGCTCGAAGCACGTATCGCCGGGACAGCAAGCGACGGGGGCCCGGCTTGCGCTACCGTTCCGCTGTTAGGTGATACTTGGAAGTTTTCGCCGACCGCAGCCGCCTGACATGCGCTTGAAGCTGGCGGCGCGCGTAGATTGCAGAGTGAATCTTTCTTCAGCGCGCCGCAGCTTAAGCGCGATTCGTTAGACGGCCCCCCTAACATTTTACTTCTATGCGACTGCGAACTGTGGTGTTGGTCATTCTGGTTTCGCATGTTGTCCCAGCCAATGCCCAAATACCAGCGGGCGATAGCCTCATCCGGCGGTCCTTACCCGGCAGTGTCACGTTGCTCTTGCCAGCGACCTGGGCGCCTCTGAGCGACACCACCCGCGCTCGGGTTCGTACTGCCCTCGACACTGCATTGCAACACAGCCCAGATACACTTGTCCAAGCAGGCCTGCGTCGTGGTAAACCTGTGCTCATGTTGCAAGAAGCTCCGCCTGGTCAACAAGATCGGTATGTGAGTTTCAACGCTGCGCCGTCGCCCGGGACGACTGTCGCATCCTTTGACGCAGCAACACCCGAAGAGATGGCGACTACGACTAGTTCGATGTGTCGTGCGCTGGCCGAGATGCTGCCTCGGTTGGGGGCTAGCCTTGTCAGCTGCGATCCTGTTTACATCGAACGCCAGGCGCCTCATCCCATCGCGATTACTCGTACGGTGCGGTCCGGACCGAGAGGGTTCGTCACCGTCTGGCTTGCCCAGTATGCGGGGCAGGACGCCATTTACACGTTGACCCTCAGCACTCCGCAGGCTCTGGAAGAACGCTACAAGCAATTGTTCCAGACCATTTGGCGGTCGGTAACCATTGCTGAGCGATAATTGCCGGGCCGTCTAACAAGCGCTTGAAGCTGACGGCGCGCGTAGATTAAGGAATGAGTTTTTCTTCAGCGCGCCGCAGCTTAAGCGCGATTCGTTAGACCGCCTGGTCCGCTCGCGGAGGATGCGAGAAGGAATGACCCAGTCCGATGCGACTCGCGTAATTCGACGGATGGTTGCGGCGTTCGCGACAGGCGACACGCACGACTCCCATGAGTACGTTTCACCCTCTTACATAGACCACCAAGGTCGTGGCGGGCTGCCGCTCCATGGTCCAGAGGGCTTCCGGCAAGTCGTTCGTGCAGCCCATCGGAGTACCACGCCTCAACTCTCGGTCGAAGACGTAATCGCCAATGAGACGCGCGCCGTGGCTCGCATCCGCTGGCGGTTTGCACCTCCAGGTCAAGGGGACGCCGTGGAGCGCGAGACGATCGAGATTATCCGCGTTGAGGGTGGCCAAGCGGTAGAGCACTGGGGTGCCGAGGCATGGTCACGAACGCTTCCCCGGGCGGCGGTCTAACAAGCGCTTGAAGCTGCCGGCGCGCGTAGATTGTGGAATGAGTTTTTCATCAGCGCGCCGCAGCTTAAGCGCGATCCGTTAGGCGGCGTCCTAGGACTCAAATGCCGGGATACAATTTCACCGATGATGTGCGCCGCGGACTGCAAGCGGCGCGAGAGGAAGCGTTCAGGCTACGCCACGACGAGGTGCAGCCTGTTCACATCGTTCTTGGATTGCTCCACAAACCCGGCGCCAACTGTACCGCGGCTCTGAAACAGCTCGGGGTGGAACCAAGTGGGTTGTCGGAGGCAATTGCGGTCGCTATTCCTCCTCCGCTACCCGATCCCATTGGCGGCCCCGATTTCCCGTACACGAATGGTGCCAAGCGAGTCCTGGAGCTCTCGATGGAGGTGGCCCGGAACCTTGGCCATAGTTACGTCGCTCCAGAGCACCTGTTGCTCGCAGTTCTCAGTCGGCCCGGAGAGCTAACGAAACTGGTGGAAGGCGCTGGGGTGACTTTCGACAGTTTTGGCTCCGCGATTCGCGAACTAGGCCCGAGTGAGAAGGGGAGCTCGATGGAATTGGGGATGGCTGGCTGGTCGGTGCATGGCTCTCCTAGAGCCATGAAATGGCTGGTCCTTCTTTCATTATTCTCAAGGATTGTCGGGTGGTTGGCGTTAGTGATCGCCGTGATCGCCCTGATTCTCGCGATTCGCGCTCAGCCGTGATTGTGACGCCGCCTAACAAGCGCTTGAAGCTGGCGGCGCGCGTCGATTATGGAATGAGTCTTTCTTCAGCGCGCCGCACCTTAAGCGCGATTCGTTAGGCGGCTGCCGCACGGTATGAGGTTCGTGATCCCCATGAAGTGGCGGGCGCGATTGGCAGTGCTAGTCGTGATCGGCCTAGCTCTTGCGACGCTAACAAGCCCCGCATTGAATCGATCTCGGTACATATCGCTGGGTATAGCGCTTCTCGGCATCGTCGCTGTTCCCCGCGCTCTATCACTCTTTTTTTTTCGGTGCCCGTATTGTCGGGCAAGGCAGTTTCGATTCCTTTACGATTGGCTCTTCATTGGGGATCGCTGCTGGCAGTGCCACCAAGCCTTGGACAGCCCAGCTCGTCCGCAGGAGCTCATCGACGAGGAGTGGGTTGCGGAACGGAATCCGGCGTTGGCGGCCGACATGCGCCGAGACCGGCTAGCACTGGAGGAGCTGCAAGCACGAGCACGAACAGACCCGGCGGCCGCAGCACGGCTTGAGCAGGAATTGTCCGCGCAGGTGCAGAAGCTCAGAGAGTGGGTTGCGATCGTTGGGCAGGAAGCTCCCTGCGAAGTCATTGACGCTCGCAGGGATCTTGCGAGAGCGGAGGCCAAGCTGGCTGAATGCCGATCGCTGCCACCCAGCACCTAGGGCTGCCCCCATTCCTCGGCAGCCGCCTAACAAGCGCTTGAAGCTGGCGGCGCGCGTAGATTAGGGAATGAATCTTTTGTCAGCGCGCCGCAGCTTAAGCGCGATCCGTTAGGCGGCACGCGCGCTCACATAGCACTTCCGTCCCGCCTGCAGACGTGCCACTAGAGTGAAGGGATACCGATGGGCAGCATCGAGCGAAAGACCAAGCAGGTGTTCCGGAGCATCCAGGAAAGTCTTGGTACTCTCATGCGGGCTCGCTTGGTGTCCGAACGCCAAGCTAGGGCCAAGAAGATCAAGACGATCAAGGCCACGATCAGGGCAATCGACGCAGCGCTCGAAAAACCGGGATCACAGCCCGCGCTTCGAAGGCTAAGGGCCGTGAAGCACCAGATGGCCGAGCTCCTCGAGCAAGAGGTCAGCGATGTGACGAAGCGCATGGGAAACAGCAAACGGATGCTCGCCAGACTTCGTAGCCCTCGATCATTCCCATTTCTCAAGCCGTGAGCAGGTTGGGAAGAGCGGGGCGGGGCGTGCCGCCTAACAAGCGCTTGAAGCTGACGGCGCGCGTAGATTCTTCTTCAGCGCGCCGCAGCTTAAGCGCGATTCGTTAGGCGGCGCGCTAGCGTTTGCCCACGAGTCTTCCCTGTTCCGTCGGAGCCCCATGCGATGAGTGAGATTAAGGGCTTTGCCCGGCTAAGGATTCATCCTGGAAAGCTCCAAGAGTTCAGGGAACTCCAGGCCAAGTGTATGGCGGTGGTCCGGGCCAAGGACACCGGCACATTGCAGTACGACGTGTTCTTCAACGACGACTCCTCAGAGTGCATCGTCTATGAGCGCTATCGCGACTCGGGCTCATTGCTGGAGCATTTCTCAAATCTCGGCCCTCTGATGACCGCGCTTTTCCGGGTCTGTTCCGCCTCTGGCGAGATCCTGGGTACGCCAAGCCCCCAGTTGAGGAAGGTCCTCGAAGGCAGCCCCGTGCGTATCTACACGCCGTACCAATCGTTGTAATTCGGGTTCTACCGCCTGATCCGAGGACGCGCCGCCTAACAAGCGCTTGAAGCTGCGGCGCTCTTTTTCTGTAGTAGTCTTCTGTTTCTGAAACTCTTTCAGTCAGCGCCGCAGCTTAAGCGCGATTCGTTAGGCGGCGCAAACCGCGATCGGGCTCAGTTGAGGCTACGTCGTCGGTCCGGCACTCCTCGCGGTCGCTCTGGCGCTGACGCGTCTGGAAATAGACAACGCCCCGACGAGTTGCCGGGGCGTTGTCTGACGATTCGCGGCGGTGTTGCTGTGCGGGAGGACTCTATTTCGGAGCGCCGCCGACCAGGTTGATCGCGAAAGGGCCCTGCCCGTGGAGTTGGATTACGGTTGCCCCCCGTGCGCCACCGAAGTGTGGCTTCGATGGTGCCATGTTGAGGTAATCCCCGGTGCCATACGCCTTCAGCTTGGATTCGTCAACTCGCTCACCCATCGCTAGGAGGAACGTTCCGGAGAGAACAGTCAGGTTTTCAGCCATGGGGTGCCAGTGCGGCGGAAAACGATATCCGTCGGGGAAACTGAGCCGCAGCGTATAGAGAGCCCCGGGTGCACCCGGGTCGCCATTGATGACCGCCATCTTCATTCCTGGGGGAAAACCGGGAATGTTTGCATCGGTCCAGGTGATTGACGCCGCCGGCACCGCGGTCATGTCCGTGGCTCCGGACATGCCGCCGGGGGCGCCCTGAGCGAGTGCGGCGGCACTCGCGGTTACGCCGAACACGACCGCAAGAGCGACTGAGAAAACAGAGCGATTCATGGGGCCTCCTTGGGTCGTCGAACGTAGACCCTGAGAACCGGCGCCGCAAGCGAGCCCACCGGGCAGGGAGGAGACGCGCGCCGCCTAACCAGCGCTTGAAGCTGCCGGCGCGCGTACATGAGGGAATGACTTTTTCACCAGCGCGCCGCAGCTTAAGCGCGATCCGTTAGGCAGCAACTCGGAGGACCTATGGCCACTCTTCGTCCGATAGTGCTGGTTTCCGCCCTCGCAACCACAGCGCTCTATTGCGCGACACCAACGAGCCCCTCCAATAGTCTGGTGGCGACGGTCGTCTCGGCCGAGCGCAGTTCCGCGGGAATCGTTGGCTTCGACGTAAACTGGCGCAATGAAGGAACCATCCCCGTCTACTTGTCAGCTTGCGGCGGGCGAGTGTCCATGTGGTTGGAGCTTCGTGCGTCCGGCGCATGGCAGGGATTCGGAGGCGGCATTTGCCTTGCGAACCTTGACCAAATGCCCGTGCGGCTTGATCCCAACCAGTCGGTTCGCGCGACAGTTGGCGTCGGGCCCGGCGGTGGAGGTGAGTACCGCGCGGTGACGTCGGCTTCCGATTCCAACGGGCACCAATGGGGAATCGTGCGGTCCCCCAGCGCGCAGGTCCCGTGACTCGTTGCTGCCTAACAAGCGCTTGAAGCTGCCGGCGCGCGTAGGATATTGAATGACTACTCTTTCACCAGCGCGCCGCAGCTTAAGCGCGATCCGTTAGGCTGCACCTTGCCCCATCAATCCGCGCGCAGCGTCGGTTTCTTGAGATTCGCCGCCATGGTCGCGCGTTCTGGCTGCGGCTGAGGCTCTGGGAAAGACGCAGGAATAACCGCGCAGCATTCGTGGTCTAGGCAATCGGGAGGGACGACTCCATGGTTGCTTCGACGGCAGTACCTCAGCTCCTTGCGCGATGGGCGCACTTCTACGGCCACCCGCCTGTGACCGCCTCGGTGACCTATCTCCACCTTGTCGGTATCCTGGTGGGGGGCGGCGTGGCGGTCGCAGCCGATCGCGCGGCGCTGCGGCTGTCACCCGCGACGCCGGACTGGTCCCAGGAGCTGGACCGCCTTGCCAGTGTGCACCGCTGGGTGATCACAGGCCTCGCGCTCATTTTCGCGAGCGGTCTGTTGATGATGTTCGCGGAGCTCGACCGCGTTGCGACCTCCGTCGTGTTCTGGACCAAGATGGGGCTCATCGCGCTGTTGCTCGGCAATGGCTACATCCGGATGCGTGCAGAGCACGCGCTTCGACTCGGCCGCGCCGCCGGATGGGGTCGGTTCCGGCGGGCCTCGTTTGCAAGCCTCATGCTGTGGTTGGTCGTCTTCCTGGCCGGCACGCTGCTCCATTTGACCACCTGATGAACGCATCCGATCCATGAAAGCCTCCGCTACATTCGTAGAAGCTATGGACCACGCCCCGGTGTTGCCGTCTGGCTAACGGTGCGCGTGCAGCCTAACACGCGCCTGAAGCTGGTGGCGCCCGTCGTCTGTGGTAGAATTACTCTTGTGAACCTTTCAGTGTGGCGCCGCAGCTTAGGCGCAGTCCGTTAGGCAGATGCGCCGCGCTGTTGTGACCCAGCCGGTCGCGCCTCGGGTATCCTGTCTAGGGACCGGCCTTGGGAGGCTACCTATGTTCGCTCCCCCAGCAATGCGATTGATGACGCTGTTCGTTGCCGGGCTTTCTCTTGCTTGTGGAGAGCCGCTCAGCCCCAGAGACGTCGTGGGCGCATACGCTCTGCAGCGCGTCGCCGGGAACTCACTGCCAACCATCCAGTACGCCAACGGCTACGTCGTTGTCCGGGTCTTCGCCGAAACACTTAGCTTCACCCCTGACGGCCGAGGCGAGGCCGTAACGGTCCAGCAGAACGAAACGGTGACCGGTGGGCTAGTCACGGGCCCGGAGCGCAACGAAACCGCGTTCGGCTTCCGAGTTGTGCAGGGCCGCATCGAGATCGCCTTCGACTGCCCACCAGGCGCAGACTGTGTGGCGCCGCCCCACATCGTGGCGCGGCCGACTCCAAACGGTTTGGAAGTCCAATACGCACTTGGCGCCCGAGTCCCGCAGATCTTCGCCCGCCTCGCATCCCCATTCTGAAGCGCTGGGCGGCGCACTGCCTAACAAGCGCCTGAAGCTGACGGCGCCGTCTTTCTGTGGTAGTCTTCTATTCGTGAAGTCTTCTAGCCGGCGCCGCAGCTTGGGCGCCATTCCTTAGGCGGCACCACGGCATTCGAGATCTAGTGGCGCCCTCCATCGATGACGTCCTGCAGATCGTCGATCCCGCGCGTTTCTCCATCGCGCTTAGCGAGCTTATTGCCCGGAGTCCTCGCGGCTTTGCCGAATCGCGGCCGGCAGAACGTGTGGCCTCGTGCGTTTCAGAACTCGAGGCAGAGGTCAACAATGGTGGCTTCTCCCTTTTCTTCATGAATTCCGCGGGGGATCTTGCCGCCGAGACGTTGGACGCACTCGGTAGAATCGGCGCGTACAAAACCATGGCGCTCGTGAAGGAGGCGATGGCGGTGTTTCCTCGTCCTGGACCGGCCGCGGCGCGTCAGTCACGGGAGGCACAGTTGAAAGGGTTGCCGGCGTCTGCTCGGGCCACCTGGGATCGACTCGATAAGGCATTCTTCGCCTACCCGGACGACCTTCCATCGTTGATGCGCTCTTTTGTGAGCGCACATGCGGCGGACTTTCGGTGAGGTTGCCGCCTAACAAGCGCTTGAAGCTGGCGGCGCGCGTAAATTGTGGAATGAATCTTTCTTCAGCGCGCCGCAGCTTAAGCGCGATCCGTTAGGCTGCGCATCTGAGGCAAGGGCGATGATTCGACGGTTCCTCGCAGTGATCAGCCTCGCCATCCTCTGGGCGCTCGAGTGGGCAGTGCTCGGAGCCCTCTTCGGCGTATACCAGTTCTACCTCGGTAGGAACTACGCGATCATCGATCCACCACTGTGGGCGGGTCCGTTTTGGACGGTGGTGCTGGTGACGGCCATCGACTTCGCCAAAGCGGGGGCACTCAGTGGAGCGCTGTTCGCCATCGTGTTAGCGTTTGCGGAACAGCGTCAATCGGTGGCCCATCTCCGTCTAAGCCGAGTCGCCCTCTGGGGTCTTGTCGGGGCGTGGCTGATCCCCGCAACGCTTCTCTTCATTAATCTTGCGAGGTACGGAATTCAGTGGTGGGGATTTGTGCTCGAGTATCTGGTGATCATCGGTATTGCGGGCGTGGTTAGCGCAGCCAGTACTCTGCTGCTTGCGCGTCGTGGTGTTTCCCACGCGGCAGCCTAACACGCGCTTGAAGCTGTCGGCGCCCGTCCTCAGGGGATCCGGTGGACGTTCTGAAATACGTTGTAATAGAATTCCGTTTGTGAACATTCCCGCTCGGCGCCGCAGCTTAAGCGCGATCCGTTAGGCCGCCGCGAGCTAGCTTGGAGGAAAAATGAAACGATCTTCGGTCACTGGTTTATTTGCCGCGTTCCTTGTCCTTCCAAGCGTCCTGGTGAGTCAAACTGGCACTCTAAAGACACCGGTCACCAGAATCAGCGGAGTAGCGACCGTCCTGATCGCCCTCGAGGGGAAGTGGCACTTCGATTTGTATTCACGTGGCGATACGCTTCCTATCGCTTCCGGTGAGCGCGAAATGCGGCTGCTGAGCGACTCTACCAAGCTCGCCTGGACAGAGACTCCGGTCGATCGGCCACACCGCCGCACCAGCGTTCTGGGATACCGGACCGCGGCCAATGTTGATCAGTCGCACGCTGGCAGCGGCTTTCTCGGGTATAACGCGGCGACGGATGCTTGGTACGTATTGGGCGCGTACGCGCACGAACCCAATCCCGTCGTTCTGGTTGGGCGGGCCGACCGCTCAGGGCGCATCCTCATGTTCGATCCACTTCAGGTCCCAAGCCGGCCAGGAACCTATTTGTCCTCCGAGCTCCGGCTCGTTGATGCCGAGCATTTTGAGTGGGTCGCATCGGACGGCGGGTGGCGCGCAGTCTTCACGCGGGTCGGCCACTCATAACACACGCGGCGCCCCCGCAGGTGGCGCCGCAGCTTGCGCGCTTCCGTTAGGCCGCACCACCAACTGGAGGAGATTATGTCCAAAGTCCGCATCTTTCGAATTGCTCTTTCGTTGATCCTTGTGATTCCTGGCGCGATGGCCGCGCAGGTACCGGCCGACCTCGCCAACGCCATAGGCACCCGAGATCGCGCCGAATTGGCGTTCGACCCCGTCACCTGGGGCCGACTGACCGCTGACGACTTCACGATCGTCCTCGCAGACGGCACCCTCATGACCAAGGCGCAGCAGCTCGCTCAACTCGAGAGTCAACGACGTGTTCGCTGCGAAGCCTGTGTTCTGCGCCCTGTCTTTTACATCGACGGCATGCCAGTGTCCGAAGGTGTTGAGCTTTTGCAGCCGCTTCCCCGTGCTGAAGTACGGGTTTCGGGCTACCCCCAAGAGCAAATCGCGCGACGCGGCAGCGTCTTCGTGCACAGGTTCCATCGCGCGGGTAACTGGATTCTCGAGATTTGGGTCAAGGATCATGGAGAGTGGCGCGTTCAGATGGCGCAGATCACGTCTGCCAAGAGTTAACATCTCGGGGTTGCGGCCTAACATTTGCGCTTGAAGCTGACGGCGCGCGCAGGATATTGAATGACTACTGTTTCTTCCGCGCGCCGCAGCTTAAGCGCGATCCGTTAGGCGGCTGCGCTCAAGGAGGTTGCCGCAGTGGCCATGATCCTGCCCCCGTCTCTGGTTGCCTATCTGAACTCGGAGGCCACCACCGACGTGGACAGCCTAGCGAATTGCTTTGCCGCGGACGCGGTCGTGCACGATGAGGGTCGCGCAATTCGGGGTCTGGACGCGATAAAGGCTTGGAAGAAGGACGCGAAGGCCAAGTACCAGTATAGCGTAAAGCTTTTGGACGCTGTCCAAGACCAAGCCACCGTGACGATGCGAGCACGACTCAGCGGCAAGTTTCCTGGTAGCCCAATTGAGGTCACGTACCGTTTCGTCCTGGTCAATGACAAGATTGCGCTGCTGGAGATACGGTGACAGGGACCGATCGTTCGCAAGACTCGCAGCCGCCTAACAAGCGCTTGAAGCTGGCGCGCGCGTAGATTAGGGAATGAATCTTTCTTCAGCGCGCCGCAGCTTACGCGCGATTCGTTAAGCAGCAGCCACACTCCAGAGCAAACGGAGACGATCGTGCGCAACCGGATCTTTGGGGGGATTGGAGTTCTTTGGGGCGGCGGAGTCCTCGTCTCAAAGCTGATCTCCGGACATTGGATCAGCGGCTCGGGCGCCTATGCCAGTGGTCAAATCTCAGGCCTTGCTTTCGCGATCCTCCTCTTCGGAGTTGGCCTCTACTATCTCATTAAGGGCGGTTCCAAATCGACCACGGGCGGATCGCAACCGCCTGCTGCCTAACAAGCGCTTGAAGCTGCCGGTGCGCGTAGATTGTGGAATGAATCTTTCGTCAGCGCGCCGCGGCTTAAGCGCGATCCGTTAGGCAGCACGCCCGGCGCCGATACCGTTCTCCTTTATCACGCTCTGCGCGATCCCCTCAGCATGCTCTCTCGCTTCACGGTTGTCCTGCTCGACATGAACGGGACGTTCATGTTCGGCGGAGATCGCTTCGGGCCGGAGCAAGACTTCGCGGCCACCTACCACGCGTTGGGCGGCCGCCGCCTGGCTGCTCAGGTCGTGCAGGATGGCGTGCTCGCTTGTTTCGAGACCCTCGGCGTCATCTATGACGATTCAGCTCGTTGCGACTCCTTTCCAGCCGTGTTGGAGACGCTCCGTGATCTCTCCACGACCCGCCACCTGCCCGAGAACGAACTGAAGCTTCTCGAGCGTGTCATCGCCGAACATGAACTCGGCACCGTTTCCGAAACGTATGCCCTGGCACTCAAACGCCTAGCCGCCACCCATCGCCTCGGCGTAATCGCCAACATTGTTTCTCGCAAGGACCCGTGGCTCAGCGAATTCGCGCGGGCCGGCGTGCTGAATCTCTTCGCGACCACCGTTTTTTCATCTGACAGCAGCAGTGTCAAGCCCTCACGCAAACTCTTTGAACAGGCGCTAGGCGCCATCAAGGCGCCCAGCTCTGAAGTCGTCTTTGTTGGTGATAGCCTGCGATGCGACATCGGCGGGGCGGCCGGGGCGGGGCTGGCCAGCATCTGGATCGACGACGCGGGGCGCGGCCGAGGAGCGAGTGATCCCGAGCCAACCTTCGTTATCGGGAACCTGCTCGAGCTGATCCATTCCTAGGGGTCCGCTGCTGGTCGGCACCCACGTTGGGCGCATCGCCGCTCTTCCGACCTCCTCTGCGCAGCCCCATCTTGTTGACACCACTCACGATCCTTCGGAGGTCCTATGCGCATCCTTACCGTCCCGGCGTGCCTCATGCTCCTGGCCGCCCCCCCACTTCACTCCCAGGCCGCACCGGCCGCGCCGAGCACGCCGCACTGGGGCTCGGCGCCGGTGGTCTTTCCCCCGGGCGCCAGGATGGCCGTGCTGAGCGGGGACCCCGCGAAGGCGGCGCCGTTCACGGTCGAACTCGCCTTCCCAGGCGGCTACAAGATCCCGCCCCACTTCCATCCCACCGCTGAGATGGTCACGGTCAAGAAGGGGACGCTCCTCGTCGGCATGGGCGATACCTTCGATGCCTCGAAGGCCAAGCCGATGCAGGTTGGCGACTCGGGGTCCATCCCGGCAAACGCCCACCACTTCGCCGCCGCGAAGGTTGCGACGTTTATTACGGTGAGCGCGATGGGTCCATTTGCGATGACGTACGTCCACGCAGCGGACGATCCCCAAAAGGCGGCGGCGAAGCCGTAGCATGCGGGCGGCGCCCCTAACAAGCGCTTGACGCTGCCGGCGCACGTAGATAAGGAAGAGAAGCTTTCTTCTTTAGTGCGCTGCAGCTCAAGCGCGACCCGTCAGGCAACCCGCAACATTCCGTGGGCGTTCTCGGCGTGGTGATAGGTGTGATGGCCGGCTTCTTCGACTGACAGCTAGAAGGTGATCCTCACTCCCAGGGCGAGGCCGCCGCCGGGCGCCGGGCCGACATTCAACCGCGCGAGAGGCACCGGCGCCCAGGTGGTGGTTTTCGTCTCCGATCCGACGAGTGTTCCGAGCAGCACACCGACGATGCCGAACACGGCGAGGCGGGTGTCGAGATGCGGCGACACCTTGTAGGCGAGGCACGGCAGCGTCGTGCAGTCCCCGTTCTCGTCCACCCAATCCGGGTCAGCGGCCAACGCGGTGAGCGTGCCGGCGAGCAGGCCCACACCGAGGCCCTCCAGCGTCAACCGCCGCTCGCGGCGCACGTCGAGGCGCGCGACCGAGTCGACCGGCACAATCAGCCCAAGTCCTGCGGCGTACCCGTCGACGCTTACCACGAGCGTGTCGGACTCCCACTCGACCAGCGTACCCCTGAGTCGGCCGCCGAGGCTCGGCGCGTCGAACTGGATTCGCGCTCCTGGCTTGAGGGGGGGGGGTGCCTGCGCGCACACGGCAGGACGCGACGCGGCCAGGAGAACCGGTAGGCATGAGAGCGCGACGAGACGGCGCATAGCGGCGCGTTGAGCACGACTCGTGCCGCGCCCGAACAAGCGGCAACTTCGTCCGGTGGCTGTCTCCCGGGCGAGACAACTGTGTGCTGACGACGCGCGAGCGGGTGTCTTGCGGGCCGGGACCCGCGCATTAGACTGCGGGCAAAGGGATCTCAGGAGTCAGCACGCTACTCATTCGAGAGCTTGAACGGACCCGAGACGAGACGCTGAAGTGCTTCTCGCCCGAGCCTCGCGACCTCGCGCGAACCTACGGGCCGGGCAAGTGGTCGGTCGGTTATATCCTGCACCACCTCTCGGATAGCGAGACCGTTTTCTTCGATCGCATCCGTCGAGTGCTCAGTGAGCCTCGTCCGGTCGTTTGGGTGATGGATCAGGATGCGTGGGCGAAGGGACTCGACTATTCACGGGTGCCGCTCGACCTCTCCCGGCAGGTATACGAATCGGTTCGCAACGGAATCATCTACTATGCCGGTGTGCACTATGAGCGGAACGGCCACCTCGAGTTCGTGCATAGTGTGGACGGCGTGCGCACGTTGCGGGATGAATTCGACAAGACTGCCACTCATAATGAGCATCATTTGACTCAAATCAGGTTGGGGCTTGGTAGATGAGCGATCGTTTGCTGTTCCCCCAGCTGACCGAGGGGCCATTCGTCCACCAATCGCCCGTCGTCAAGCTGTGCAAGGGGCTGCTCGCAGAGGCGCTCGATCGCGGCTTTGAGCGACTGGAGATCCTGGCGCCGCGCGAGGGCTCGCCCATCGCCGAAATCCGTGCCTATCGAGGGGAGTCTGGCAGTCGGTATTTCGAACTCCCCGCATCGATGCATCACAGCGTCGTTCGTCGATTCAAGGCGATGGCGAAGATGCGGCGCGCTCGACCCTTGGATACGGAGGGACTCATCCGCCTCGACCGAGCGCAGGGGAAGCCCATCCCGATCCGCGTAACGACCAAGGCTCGCGTGGATGGACCAGCGGACGTGATCATGAACCTGATTCCCGCAACCCACTAGCCAGCCATGTCCGCGTTGCTCGCTCTTTCGGCGGACCGGATCACTCAGGAACTCCGCCACTATGAGGAACTCAATGCTGCCGAGGCGGTCTGGCGCAGAGCGTGGCGGCGGCGGGTGCTGTGGCTTACTGTGCGGTGCGCGCTCACCTACGTCCTTGGAGGCGTGCTGGCGTGGGGCAGCCTGGCCATGAGCGGCGATGTCGCGCAGATCGCATTTTGGGGCGGCTTGCTACTGAGCAACGCTGGTCCGATGGCATTCGGTTACGCGTTTTGGATGCGCGAGAATGGAAGCTGGGTCTTCTAGCTCATGACTAAACGAATTCTTCTCGGCGTGCTTACACTCGTCCTGAGCGCCTCCGTCTGCAGCGACGTCCTCGGCGCTCAGGGTCCCGTCGGCATCTTTGCCAATCAAACGCCGGTCGGCCGAGCGCGAGGTTCGGCGTCGTACGATCCGCAGCAGGAGACGTATCTGGTCGCGGGCTCGGGTCAAAACATGTGGGACTCGCGCGACGATTTTCGCTTCGTCTGGAAACGAATGAGCGGCAACTTCATCCTCTCCACGCGGGCGCACTTCATCGGCGCGGGCGCTGAAGAACATCGCAAGATCGGCTGGACCATTCGCTCCTCGCTCGACCCGGGCAGCGCGCATGTGACCGCGGCGTTGCACGGCAACGGCTTGATGTCGCTTCAGTTCCGCCGGCAGACTGGGGGGACCACAGAGGAAGAGAAATCGGCGGACAGCCTCCCGGATGCGGACGCGGTCATCCAGCTCGAGCGGCGCGACGGGGAATACTTCATGTCGGTCGCCCAATTCGGCGAAACCCTCGTGACGCAGCGCCTCGCCGGCGTCACCCTCCCTGATACGGTCTACGTCGGTCTGTTCGTGTGCGCGCACAACGACACGGTCACCGAGCGGGCTACGTTCGGCAACGTCCGGATCACGACGCCGGCGCCGAAGGCGCTCGTCGCCTACCGCGATTACTTGGGCTCGAACCTCGAGATTCTCGACGTCGCGACCGGGAACGCGACGATTGTGCACCAGTACCGTGGATCGTTTCAGGCGCCCAACTGGACGCACGACGGGAAGGCGCTGGTCTACGTTCAGGAGGGACGGCTCTACCGCTTCGATCTCGCATCGCGGTCGCCCACGGTCATCAACACCGGCTTCGCGACACGCAACAACAACGACCACGTTCTGTCGTTCGACGGCCGCATGCTCGCTATCAGCAACCACGCGGTCGAGGACAGCGGCGCGTCGATCGTCTACACGGTTCCCGCAACTGGCGGTACACCGAAGCGCATCACCGCGAAAGGACCCTCCTACCTGCACGGCTGGTCCCCCGATGGCCGGTGGCTCGTGTACGTGGGGGAGCGCAACGACTCGTTCGACATCTACAAGATCTCCGCCGCCGGTGGCGACGAGATCCGCCTCACCACCGCGCCGGGCCTGGACGACGGACCGGAGTACGCACCCGACGGCGCGTACATCTACTTCAACTCATCGCGCAGCGGACGGATGCAGATCTGGCGGATGCGACCCGATGGGACGGGGCAGGAGCAGATCACGAACGACGGCTTCAACAACTGGTTCCCGCACATCTCGCCCGACGGGAAGTGGATCGTCTACCTCGCTTTCGGCACGGACGTCGCGCCGGACGATCATCCGTTCTACAAGCACGTGCTGCTGCGATTGATGCCGATCGGTGGCGGACCCGCGCGCGTCATCGCGTACCTCTACGGTGGTCAGGGAACGATCAACGTCCCGTCGTGGTCGCCGGACGGCAAGCGACTGGCGTTTGTGAGCAACTCGGCAATGCCGTAGAATTCGTCGTGGACGTGAGCAGCTTTGCCAAGCTATTCGACCATTCGATCGTCCGCCCCAATGCGACGCGGGCCGAGGTGATCCAGTTTGGCGAGACCGCGGGCCGGTTGGGCACGGCCACCCTCACCGTACAGCCACATTACATCCCGTTGGCCGCGGAGCTGCTGCGCGGGACCGATGTCCTCGTCGGAACCGTGGTCGGCTTTCCGCATGGCAATGAAACACCCCCGATGAAGCACTACCAGGCGCAGCAGGTCCTGAACCTCGGCGCGCAAGAAATCGACATGGTGATGAATATCCCGGCACTCAAGAACGGTGAGCAGCGGGTTTTCATCGAAGACATCGAAGGCGTCGTGCGCGCAGCCGAGGGCAGGGTGGTCAAAGTGATCACTGAGAACTGGTACTTGAGCGACGAGGAGAAGCGTAGGGCCTGTGACTGGATCGCTCAGGCCGGCGCGCACTTTGTAAAGACCTCCACCGCGTACGCCGAGGGCGGGGCGACGCTCGGGGACGTGCGGTTGATGTACGAGGTGGTGAACGGCCGGTGTCAGGTGAAGGCCGCTGGCGGAGTCCGGGAGCTCCCCGAGCTGCTAGAGTACCTTCGCGCGGGCGCCCGGCGCTTTGGCTCGACCCGGACCGACGGTTTCGTCCGCGCTTTCCAGGCATTACCCCCAGAGCAGAAACTCAGCTTTGCCGACTACGTGCCCAGCCCGGCGGCGAGCCGATGATCAAGTTCGGCGGCCAGCTGACCTCGGACGATTACCTCGCGGCCAACAAGCTGCACATGCGGACGCGCGGTTGGAAGCGCGTGCTGTGGATCGTGTTCTGGGTCCTGCTGGGGGTTGGCGCGCTGCTCTCCGCAGACATTGCCATTCAGGATCCCAATGCCGGACTGCCACCGCTGCTGCTCATCCTGTTGATCGCCGGCGTGCAGCTCTTTGTGCGCCTCTCATATCTTCCGCGCCGCGTCCGTCGCGTCTACAGTCAACAGCGCAATCTCCAGCTCCCATTCGAGTCCGTCTGCACCGAGAGCGGTATCGAGTCGAGCAACGCCAATAGTACCAACCGGCTGCCCTGGAATCATCTGATTCGCTGGAAGGAAGGACCCGCGCTGTTCGTGGTGTACCAGTCCGATCTGATCTTCAACATTGTCCCGAAGCGCTGTTTCGCGGAGCCGGACCAGGTTGACGCGTTCCGGAGTCTCCTCACTGAGCGGTTGGGACCGCCGGTCTAGAGAATCTACCCCCCAAAGGAGACCAAATGCGTCGTCTCGCGCTTGTCCTCAACCTGTGCGCCGGGCCGAGCCTCGTGGCTCAGACACCCGGGCCATACCAGATTACGCACACGTTCGTCCTGGGCGGGGAAGGCCGCTGGGACTACGTCATCCCGGACCCGCCGCGCCACCGCGTGTTCATAGCGCGGCAAGATCGTGTCATGGTCGTGGATGAGAACGACGGGAAGCTGCTCGGCGAGATCCGCGACATTCACGGAGCGCACGGCGTGGCGCTCGTCGAGGCGGCGCACCGCGGCTTCGCGACGTCCGGCAACGACAGCGCGGTGGTCATGTTCGACCCGACCACGTTCCAGGTGTTGGGCCGCATCCCCGCCGCCGAGGACGCCGACGCGATCGTCTACGACCCAGTGTCCAATCGCGTGTTCACGTTCAATGGTGACGCGCACTCGTCCACCGTCGTCGATCCCGGACCCGGCCGCCTCGTCACCAACATCCCCCTCGGCGGCAAGCCCGAGACGGGCATCGCGGCCGGCAACGGCAAGCTCTACGTCAACATCGTCGACAACGCGGAAGTGGTGGAAATCGACGGAAAGTCGCTGACCGTCACCCGGCGCTGGCCGACGGCGCCCTGCCAGCAGCCAGTCGCGATGGCTATCGATACGGCGCAACACCGCCTGTTCAGCGGCTGTCGCAGCGGGGTATTGGCGGTCTCCGATTACCAGACCGGTCGCCTCGTGGCGACCGCGCCCATCGGCGCCGGCGTGGACGGAGCCGCGTTCGATCCCGCGGCGCGCGACGTGTTTGCATCGAACGCGGATGGCACCCTGACCGTCATTCACGAGGACAGTCCCGACCAATACCACGTCGTGCAGAACGTCCAGACCGCGCCCGGCGGCCGCAATATGGGGCTGGATCCCACGACGCATCGCGTCTACGTCGTCTCGGCCAAGTTCGGACCGGTGCCCGATTCGACCGCGGCCAACCCCCGGCGCCGTCCGCCCGTCATTCCGGGATCGTTCATGCTGATGGTGGTGGAGCACAACAAGAATTAGCCTCGACCCCGTAGTACGTTTGGCGACTGTATTGCTGACCGCGACGGCATCCCGCGTCGGCTTGGCCCAGCAGTATCCCCATCGCACAGAGCCGATCGGTACCGTCCGCGAGATCTACGACGGCGTGCTGACGCCGGAGCTGGCGGTCAACACTTTCCGCAACATCGACCGCCTCTTTCCGACGCGAACGGTGGCGGCCTCGTCGAGACCGCTGCCGTTGCCGCGGGTAGCCGTCTCGCTGACCGACGTGCGCTTCAGCGACCGGGGCAAACAGTATGACCTCGAGTCCTATCTCGAGCTCAACCGAATCGCGGCGATCCTCATTCTGCAGGATGGACGCGTCAATCTCGAGCGCTATCGGTTCGGAAACACCGACCGGACGCGCTGGATGTCGATGTCGATCGCCAAGTCGATCACGTCTACGCTCGTAGGCGCGGCCCTCAAAGACGGATTCATCCGCAGCCTGTCCGATTCCGTGACGCGGTACGTGCCGTCGCTCAAAGGGACGGCCTACGACGGCGTGTCGGTGCGAGACGTCCTCATGATGGCGTCGGGCGTGCGGTGGAACGAGACATATAGCGATCCGACATCCGACCGCCGGCGCCTGCTCGAGGCGCAGATTTCTCAGGTGCCAGGGTCGGCGTTGGCCGTCATGAAGAGCCTGCCGAGGGCCGCGGCGCCGGGAACGACGTCCAACTACAACACGGGCGAGACGCAGGTCGTGGCGGAGGTGCTGCGCGCTGCCGTCAGGCGCGCGCTCGCGACGTACCTCTCCGACCGGATCTGGAGCAGGTTCGGGATGGAGGCGGACGCCAACTGGTGGCTCGACTCGCCTGGCGGCACTGAGATCGGTGGCAGCGGCCTCAGCGCCACACTGCGCGACTATGGCCGCTTTGGCCTCTTCGTCCTCGGCGGCGGCGTCGCGGCGGGCGACTCGATTCTGCCGGCGAGTTGGGTTCGTGAGGCGACGACGCCCAAGACGCTGCGCGGCGGGGCGGCGGTGGACTATGGCTATCTGTGGTGGACCGGCGCGACGCCGGCATCACGGCGCGACGGCGCCTTCATGGCGATCGGGATTCACGGGCAATACCTCTATGTGAACCCCGTCGCTAAAATCGTCATCGTGGTGTGGGGCGCGCGTCCGCAGCCCTCGCAGGGGCAGGTCGTCGATGATTGGTCGTTCTGCGACGCCGTGACGGCCACGTTGGCCCGAGGGAGGACTGAACCAGAGTGAAATTCGTGCTCGTGATCTACAATGACGCGGCGCTCTACGACGCGCTCCCCCGGTCTGAAACCGATCAAATGATGCGTGGCTGCCTCGCGCACGCTAACGAATTGCGCCGCGACGGACGGCTGACCGACAGCCAGATGCTCGAAGGCGCCGAGACCGCGAAATCGGTCCGCATCCGCAATGGCCGCACGAAGGTCACCGATGGACCGTTCAGTGAGGCCAAGGAAGTGCTCGGAGGCTTCAACCTGATCGAAGCGAAAGATATGGAGGAGGCCGTCGAAATCGCCAAGGAGTTCCCGTGGGCCCGCACCGGCTGCGTCGAGGTGCGCCCCGTGCGAGATATCGAGACGGTGCGGCGGCGAGTGACTCAATAGACTCACGGCGGGACGACATCGCCTCCCAGATCCGGCTCGCGATTGTGCTCTTCCTGTGGCTTTCCGAACGTCCAGTTGAGGCTGAGCAATAGTCCACGGATCACCCGTCTGCGGTCCGATACCTGGTAAAACCGCGGATCGATCGTCGTGTTGCTCTCACGCGACGTGTTGAACGGGTCGATCGCACGCAGCGTCACGCTCAACCGGTCTTCCATGAGCTTCTTGCGGGCGGCAAGCGTAAACCGCGTGCGGCTGGCGTTCCGGCCCTGCTCGACGGTCATCGGCGCCTGATACGACACCAGCGCCTGGAGATCGAAGGTGTTCGTGGCTCGGAACGTGGCGTTTATCCGGGCCGTCCAACCGAAGGTCCTGGCCGAGAGACCCGGCCCCAGATTCGATGCGTCGCTGACCTGCTGGAATGCGCTCGCGCCTGCGAATCCGCTGAGCCGCGCGCCGCTCCGGGCGATCGTGACGTCGGCGCCATACGCGTCGCTCGTGGCGATGTTCGCGAACGTCCGCGTCATGACGCCCGAGCTGTCGAGTGAGCGGATCGTTCGGACGGCATCGACCGTGTGCCGGAAGAACGGCGTGAGCTGGATCGTCAGCCGGTCGGCGGTGCGTTGCAGTCCCAGCTCGAGGGCGCGGATGTACTCCGGCTTCAGGTAAGGATTGCCGCGCGAGATGTTCAGCGGATCCAGGTAATGCGCAGTGGGATCGAGCAGATCGGTGTCGTCGGGACGGCGGATGCGTGTCGAGTAGCTCAGCTTCACTTGATGGGTGTCATCGATGTTGTAGGCGATGAGCCCACTCGGGAACACGCTGTTGTACGGATTGTCGTACGAGGCGCCGGTCGTTTTCAGGTGAAAATGCGTCGTGGCGCGCTCGACACGAACGCCAGCCTGGAGGAGGAGCTTGCCGCGCTGCGCGTCGAGGATGGCGTAGCCGGCATGGACGACCTGTTCGTAGGTGAAATCGCTGATGCGCGTGGAGTCGGGCACCCACGCAGCCTGCGCCGTATCGAACACCTGCGTCCCGAGCGTCGTGTGAAAGCGCTGTTGCGATCCTCGGTACCCCGTCTCGAGCCGCAGCAGACTCGAGAGCGGCCGCACGTAATCCAGTTTCCACGAATTCTCGTCGGGGTGCTCCCATGCGTCCTGCGTCTCGAGCGCCGACGTGTCGCTCGGCGTCCCGTTGAGCGCCAGCGTTCGCGCGACGATTCGACGCGGCCCGCCCTCGCGCGCACGCACGACGCGCAGCTCGCTCGAGAGCTTGTGGCCCTTCTGGGCGAAGCCGTGTTTGTACGCGAGCATCGCTTCGAAGTTGAATTCGTGGTTCGTACCGCGGGTGAACCGGTCGCTCAGTCCCGTGAGCGCGCGCGCCGAGTCGAGGTCGCGGTACAGCAGACCGTAGGTCTCAGCCTCGTTGCGCGTGCTGTAGTCTATGTCGGCGGAGAGCTCATCACGCTTACCGAGTTGGTAGCCGGCGCTGCCGGTGAGCGTGTGCGCCAACGGGATCTGCGTGCGCAGCCCTGCCTCCTCGAGGAATGTCAATGGGCTCTGGTAGTTGTTCTCGCGGAAGATCGTGTCGCGCCGCGGACGGTTGTCCCGGAGGAAGCCGTAGCTGCCGTACAGCGAGAGGGGCCCACGCTCGAGGCCGAGGTTGCCGCCGATGTCGGCGTGGCCCGTGGTCCCACCGCCGAAGGTGAGGCCGCCGCTCCGACCCTCATCGGCGTGTTCCTTCAGCACGATGTTGATGATCCCGGCGACGCCCTCCGGATTCTCGCGCGCCGACGGGTTGGGAACGACCTCCACCTTGTCAACCATGTCGGCGGGAACCTGCGCGAGAAAGTTGCCGAGCTGCGCCGGCTTCAGCGGGCTGGGGCGCCCGTTGATCTGCAGCACCACCCCCGTGTTGCCGCGCAGGCTCACGATGTTGTCGATGTCCACGTCCACCGCCGGCACGTTGCGCAACACATCGAGCGCCGTGCCGCCGCGAGTGGTCGGCATGTCTCGCACGATGTAGATGTTGCGGTCGGGGGCGAGCTCTACGTCCTGTTTCTGCCCGGTGACCTGGAGCGGCTGCAGCACGACGACCGCTGCGCTCAGCGACACCGTTCCGACGTCGACACTCGGTGCGGCGGGACTGATCTCGACGGCAAGCTCCCGCGGTGCGTAGCCGAGGGCGAGGATGCGAACGCGATAGCGCCCCGGTTGGAGTCCGTGAAGGCTGAACGCGCCGTCGATGTCTGTGGAGGTCTGGACCGACGCGGCGGCCACCTTGGCCGTGCTGATTGGATCCTTGGTGACGGCGTTGATGACGTGGCCGCGGATTTCGCCGCCCGCGGCGGGAAAGCCCTGCGCCGCGGCCGGGGAGGAGACCACGAGGAATATCAGTGTCGCGAGCGCGACAAGCCGGGCCGGCATGGACTCGAAAAGTAAGTGCCTCACCTGACAGTTAGCTTACGGGCGAGACCCGTTCGACGTTATCCTGGAGGCATGAGCCGCATCTGGTTGGTCCTCATCGTCTGGCTCGGCTGTCGGCCACCCGATCCGCCCTCGTCCGCCAAGGAGCTCGTCGGAGTGTGGCGCAACCAGCGAAGCGGCAGCTCTGAGCCGTGTCAGAAAGCCTCCATGGAGTTCAGGGATGACGGAACGATGTTCGTCAGAACAGGAAAGCAAACGCTGACGGCGACGTATGCGGTGGAGGGAGGACCGTCGCGGCTGGTCGTGCAACAACACAACCTGCGTTCAAACGGGGAACCGAACTGTCAAGGAATTCCCGCCGATTACGTTTTGCAACACTACCTGTACACGATCTATGTGGACGTCCACGGCGACACGCTTCGCATCTACAGGGCGCCGGATGGTCAGGATGCCTTTCTGACGGGGATCCGAGTACGGTAGAGGACTCGACCAGGAAACCCAGTGCGTGGGCCAGTCAGCTCGGAGCCGTCATCGTCATTGTGGCCCTGATCCTCTGGTTCGTACAGATGCGGAAGGCACCGACCAATCTGCTGCAGCGACGTGATTGCGAGCGCTCCTATTCGGAAGCGCGCACCGCGTCCGATACCGCCACCGTCGATCAACGCCGGCCCATTCTCGGCCAATCGAGCGATTCGCTCACGTGTGGCACGTATCGCCGAGCGGGCCGACTCCTCTGACGTTGGAATTCCGGTGCACGGCGTTTCTCTTCGATCTCGACGGGGTCCTCGTCGATTCACGTTCCGTGGTCGAGCGCACGTGGCGTCGTTGGGCCGAGCGCCATCAGCTGGATCCGCTTCCCTTACTGCTGGTTGCGCACGGCCGCCGGGCGCGCGACACATTGCGCATGGTGGTGCCGAACCTCGCCACGGACGCGGAGGTCGAGTGGCTCGACGCGACCGAGCTCGCGGACCGCGAAGCACTGCCCGGCGTACCAGGCGCCAAGGAGCTCGTGACCGCACTGCCGCGTGACCGATGGGCGATTGTCACCTCGTGCGGGCGAGATTTGGCACGTCTCCGGCTCGGCGCCGCCGGATTGCCGAGTGCGTACGAATCGTTCCTCCACATAGCTGCGCTCGCGCATGTAGATTGTTTGGCACTGCAGGACTCTGGGCCTGCGCCTCCAATTCAGTCACTGTCGGACATTGGGCCGACGTCAGATCCCAAATTGCCGGAGGCACTATGCCGGACTTCTCCGAAGTCTCCCTCTTGGTCGCGTTCACCGACTTCACGCGTTTTGCCACCCAGGCCGAGCGACTCGATGACGCCGAGGTGGCGCGCGTGATGGATGCGTACTATGAGCTGGCTGGCAGTACGATTGCCGCGGCCGGTGGCCGCGTCGTGAAGTTCATCGGTGACGCGACGCTCGCCGTGTTTCCGGGCGAGGCCGTCGATGGTGGTGTCTTGGCGCTGCTCGACCTCAAGGATGCGGCGGATCAGCTCATGGCCGATCGCGGCTGGGAATCGCGGCTCACTGTCAAAGCACACTTCGGGCCCGTCGTCGCGGGTCAGTTCGGCGTGGCGTCAGATAAGCGGTATGACATACTCGGCAAGACGGTGAACGTGACGGCCCGGCTCGAGGCGAGCGGCATGGCGCTATCCGTCGAGGCCTTCCGGCAACTGGGGCCCGACGTGCGGCAGCGATTCAAGAAGCATACGCCACCAGTGACGTATATTCGTGTCGAAGACCCTCATCGTCAGGGTCGCGCGCGGCACCGGTAACGGAGACCATGACCGACGAATTCAAGGCCAAACTGCAGGCGCTGCTTCAGGCCCACGCTAAACAGGCGGCCAAACAGCAGCCCACGGACACGACGCCGCGCGATCACGCGGACCGGCGGATGTGCGGGGAGCGGCTACACTTGGTCGTGCGTCCCGTGCTCGAGGCGTTCATGGCTGAGCTCAAGAGTGCCGGGCACGAAGCCTCCGTCCGCGAGCACATCGAGCGCGACGACGCCTACCCCAGCGTCGCCCTGTCCTTCACCCCCCGCCTCGGGCTCGCCTCGGCGCTCATCTTCCGCTACGACCCCCGGCACGGCATCGTGGCCCAGCGCGAGGTCAAGCACGCCCCCTGGAAGGGGCGGCCGCCCACGGGAACGGGAGATCGGCTCGGCACGATCGGCATCGCGGCAGTCTCCGAAGCGTGGGTCGAAACGAAGAGCCTGAGCTTCATCGAGGCAGTCTTAAAGGCGAATTGAGGGGTCCGGCCTGAGTCATGTCGCGCACCACACTGTTGGGCGCTGTCATCCTGCTGCTGTTCGTGATCGTCAGCGTCGCGAGGTGGCGGCGCCATCGGCGCTGAATCCAGCCCATGCTCCAAAACGCATTCTCGTCATCGGCAGCGGAGGGTCCGGGAAAACGACTCTTGCCCGACGCCTGGCTCAGCGAACCAACCTCCCGTTGATCCATCTCGATGCCCTGTACTGGCGTCGCGGCTGGGATCCCACGCCGGCGGAGGAGTGGCGCACGAAAGTCGAAACCCTCGTGAGCGGGCCAGCCTGGATCATGGATGGCAATTACGGTGGCACGCTGAATATTCGTCTGGAGGCATGTGATGCGGTGGTGTTCCTCGACATTCCGCGGCTCGTCTGTTTGTGGCGGGTCGTAAGACGCCAGCTGCAGCACGGCGCTCAGAGTCGCGCCGAGTTGCCGGCAGGATGTCCGGAACGTCTGACGTGGGAGTTCCTGAAGTGGATCTGGACGTATCCGGCGCGGCGGCGCGGGTCGATTCTGCGGCGCCTGAAGGAGCTCGAGCCTCACAAGCGCGTTCACGTCCTGCGTACGTCAAAGGAGATGGACAGATTCCTGGACAGGCTCGCTGATGCGTAGAGGGACCAAGGTCTCGCGATGGAACGCCGCGAGCTGATCCGCTGGCTCGTCGCCACCGCAGGACTTGGCGCGCTCGACGGGCTGGCACCAGCCGACCTGCTCGCGCTTGGGCGACATTCACCGCCGCGCCACGCCGCACGCCGCAGGCCGCATGCTCACCGCGCATGCGGAGCAAACCATCACGATCGCGGCGGAACGCATCATCCCGG
>WNFR01001458.1_pt1 | contig 25058 bp, 24 predicted proteins | sample 5400221 | NCBI WGS metagenome assembly WNFR01 (sample SAMN13153357, study PRJNA577476) | soil metagenome | isolation source: 40 cm soil under Madrone tree | place: USA:California | collected 2016-06-14 | reverse complement strand
TCACCTTCATCATCTGGCAAATTCTTCTTTGGTTCTCCATTCACACCTGTTGGCAGACCACTGCCATGCGCATGTTCTCCACCAAGGATCCGGAGACATCCAAGAAGGTCATGACATGGACCGGCTTTATCTATTTGGGACGAGGCATGCTCCCAATGCTATGGGGAATTGCCGCGCTCGCAACGCTGGGCACCGGAAATAACCATGACGGTGTGCCCATGCCTGTTTTGAATGGTCATGTCCTGCAGCCGATTGACGCAATGCCAGCAATGCTCGGCAATATTCTCGGACCCGGCATCAAGGGCATCGTTGTGGCTGGCATGCTGGCCGCCACCATGTCGGTGAACAGTTCGTATTTGCTGGGCTGGAGCTCAGTCATATCGCAGGACATCATCATGCCAGCGCGGCAGGTCTTGCGTAAGGTTCCTCTCAGTTCGCGCAGCCAGATTTTGGTGAACCGGCTCGCCAACTTGTTCGTGGGCCTCTTTCTGATGTTCTGGGGACTTTATTACACTCCGCCGGGCGCCGTTTACCTGTACCTTAACGTGACCGGCACAATTTTCCTCGCGGGCGCTTTCGTGTGCGTCATTGGCGGACTCTACTGGAAGCGTGCCAACGTGACGGGTGGCTACTTGGCGATGCTCATGGGAGCCCTGGGTGTAATCGTGCCTTTCTTCTTCCTTCATTGGAATGAGAATATCACCGGCTTTACGGCTTTTGCCTTGGCGGCGTCTGGATTAGTGTTTGGCTCGCTATTGGGCAGCCCTTCGGAAAACATCATCGCGGAGAGTGAGACGCCATGAATTATTGGATGATGTTTTGGACCGGAGCGCTTGTCATTGCCGGTTGTTCTTTCGCCGTGATTACTGCGATTGTGAGCGTCTGTGGCTATCGCGACTTAATGCAGATGTTGCGCCGCCTTACAGCCCAAGGTGGAAAAGAGATAGAGAATGAGTGAAGGTACAACCCCGGATGATGCCTTCATCCGCATGGTAACCGCCAAGCGGGCCGTGGATTTGCCCCTCGGTGACTACCATCCCCGGTCCATGCTCGTTGTTCCCACGCACGACGTGCGTCGGGCCAGGTTCCCGGCGATTGATTACCACAACCACCTGGATGCCCAGGACCCACAAGCAGTCTTGGCAATTATAGATGAATGCGGCATCGAAGCAGTCGTCAATATCACGATGCGCGTAAGCCGAGACGCCATCGAAATGCTGCGTAAGTTTCAAAAAGCCGCGCCAGAGCGATTTGCCACCTACGGGTGGATGGACTGGACCGATTTGCACCGTCCGGGCTTCTTCCAACGCGCCGTCGAGCGTCTGGAGGAACTCGTGAACCACGGCGCATGCGGATTAAAGATATGGAAAGACCTCGGAACAAGTCTCACCGACGCGGACGGACAGCTCGTGCGCGTGGACGACGAACGACTGGCCCCTTTGTTCGAGAAGGCAGCGGAGTTGGATGTCCCCATCATGTTTCACATCGCGGATCCGGACGCCTTCTTCTTGCCGGTAGACCAGTACAACGAGCGTTATGAGGAATTGGCGGCGCATCCGGACTGGAGCTTTCACCAGTCCCGCTTCCGGAAACCTGAACTACTAGCTCAGCGCGACCGTGTTTTCATTCGACATCCGAAGACTAAGTTCGTGGCGGCGCACGTTGCCGAGCGCCCCGAGAACCTGGAATATGTCAGCCAGCTGCTGGACATGTGCCCAAACTTATATGTCGATATCAGCGCGCGTTGCGCGGAATTGGGCCGCCAGCCCTATACAGCCCGGAGTTTCTTTCTTAAGTATTCCCACCGCATTCTCTTCGGCGCCGACCTTGTCCCGGAGGCGGAGATGTACCGCCTGTACTTTCGCTTTTTGGAGACAAATGACCAGTATTTCGAATACCCCTCACACGCTTCCCGCCAGGGACGTTGGAATATTTATGGACTGTTCCTTCCAGATGAAGTCTTGCGGAGCGTTTATCGTGATAATGCCTGCCGGCTCCTGAAGCGGCCGAGTTGATTCACTTCTCTTGCTTTCGTGTATGTTCACACGACGGTCACTTCAACTCTCGATTTCCTCAACGCACGTAAGTCGCCTTTGGGAATCCCGCGGTCCGTGATGACGTTCTGGAGGGAAGAAGGCGGGGCTATCAATGACAAGCTTCTCTTTCCGAACTTGCTGGAATCGCAGACTGCAACTGCTACCTTGGAGATGTCCATCATGGCACGGTTGACCTTGGCTTCCAGAAGATTTGGGGTGCTGAGTCCATACTGAACGTCGAAGCCATCAACGCCCAGAAAGAGAATGTCCGCATTCAATCGATGCAGGGTTTCTTCTGCGATTGGTCCCACCAAAGAAAAAGAATTCTTTCTCAGGTTGCCGCCGGTTAAGATCACTTCCAGAGTAGAGCCAGAGAGTTCGGCGGCGATATTGACTGCGTTCGTGATGATCGTCAAGTTCTGGAAATCGCGCAGGGCTCGGGCGATGGCGGTTGTGGTTGTTCCGGAGTCCAAGACGACAACTTGTCCTTCCGCCACCATGCGCACAGCCGCCGCAGCAATCTGCAGTTTTTCTTTGCGATGCAACTTCTCCTTTTCGCGTAAGGTGGGATCTTCGAGAGCGCTCTCGCGGACCGTCAACGCTCCGCCATGGGTCCGGTGAATTCGCCCTTTCATGTGGAGAATCTCAAGATCTTTTCGGATTGTGACCACGGAGGTGTTGAACTGCTTGGCCAAGTCCACCACGAGCACGCGACCGTCGCGGCTCAATATCTCAAGAATAGCTCTTTGCCGTTCTTCGCTCAGCATTCAAGGGCCATCAGTAAAAGACCGTTTCGTCGAGGCGGTATTCTAACAAGCTCCTTACTTCGCCTTTCTTTTTATCTCGGGTAGCTCTCGTTGTCTACAAGAAGCTCCGCCAAGATCCGGGGTCAAAGTAATCCCTCTCCTGTTTATTGCTCCACCTGAGACATTGCCTGGCGCTGCGCGAGCCGGAAAACTAGCGACCGGCTTCCGGAAATGGGGAGGAACACGGATTTACTCACTGAAGCTCCCACTCGTGAGTGTTCTGTTGATTGCACCGAGAAAGAAATCTCACCTTGGAAGGAAGCGAAGTCACGCCCGAACAGAGACGTCTTTGATACGGCTCCCCCACTGCTTTCCTCTAGCAGCGGGCTTGCGATATATTACTATACATTGCTATACGTTCCTTTTACAAGTGATGAAAAACCAACTCGCCACCATGTTTTCAGCCTGCGGGCTGGTAGCCGAGAACTTTTGCCGGTCATGTTCTATGTACCACAGCGATGGGTGGCACGTTTTCCGCAATCTGATGCTATTGCTCGCCGTGCCTCCACTTCTCATAATTCTCTCTTTCAACGGTGGGAAGTCTGCCGGTACCCTCGTCGAGTTTGTGGACGTGACCTCAGAAGCAAAGATCAACTTCAAGCATGAAGATGGGGCCTCGAAAGAGAAGCTTATGGTTGAGACCTTTGGCTCCGGAGTGGCTTGGATTGACTACGATAATGATGGGTACATTGACCTTTTCTTTGTGAACGGGGCCAATCTCTCCGAGGGGAAGCCTTCTCCAGGAAATGTTCTTTACCGAAACACGGGCAAAGGAACGTTCGTGGATGTGACGAAAAAAGCCGGTCTGGCTGGCAACGGAGGATTCGGAACCGGGGTCGCGGTGGGGGACTTCGACAACGATGGATTTCTTGACATCTACATTACTGGATTCGGTGCGAACACTTTGTACCACAACAACGGGAACGGCACCTTCACGGATGTGACTGCCAAGGCTGGCGTAAAGGGCGGCGGATGGAGCAGCAGCGCGGGCTGGTTCGATTACGATCGAGATGGATTGTTGGATTTATTCGTTGTTCGATACCTGGATTATGATCCAAAGAAGAATCCGTATTGCGGACTCCGAAAGGAGGGGTATCGCATGTACTGCGATCCACGGAATTTCGACGGTATGACCAATCTGCTTTATCACAACAATGGAGATGGCACATTTACAGAGGTTTCCAAGGCCGCGGGGGTCGCCAATCCCGCAGGTAAAGGACTGGGCGTTGCTTTTGGTGATCTCAACAACGATGGGTGGCCCGACATCTTCGTCTCCAACGATACCGTTCGCAATTTTCTCTATTTGAACAATGGCGACGGCACCTTTACTGATATCGCCTACGCGGCTGGAGCGGGCTATGACGCTAACGGAAGGGCCCGGGCGGGAATGGGCGTAGAGATGGCCGATTATGATGGTGATGGTTTGTTGGATCTTTTCGTGACGAATTTCTCGGAAGAATACTATGGGCTGTATCGCAATCTGGGAAACAATAGCTTCGAAGATGTCGCTCAGAAGGTCGGGCTGAGTTCGAGTTTCTTACGCCTGGGATTTGGAACGAAGCTATTTGATTTCGACAATGACGGTCAGACAGACATCTATGTGACCAACGGACATGTAACTGACAACGTGGAGCTATACCATCCTCGCCTGTCCTACATGCAGACAGATTTGCTGTATAAGAACGAAAACGGGCACTTCCGAGATGTTTCATCAGAGAGCGGACCGGCGCTTCAAATCAAACACGTGGGGCGGGGAATGGCCATCGGTGATTTCGACAACGATGGTGACCTGGACATAGTTATTTCCAACTGTGGGCAACGGCCCATCCTAATGAGAAACGACGGCGGAAACAAGAACCATTGGATTGCCATCCGGGCTCGCGGCAAACAAAGCAACTCCTTTGGTGTGGGTGCCAAAGTTCGCGTCAGAACCACGACCAGAACGCAAATGAAAGAAATCGGAAATGCCGGCAGCTATTTGAGCAGTAGTGACCTCCGCCTGTATTTTGGCCTCGGAAATGAAAGAAACGCAAAAAACCTCGAAATCGTCTGGCCGAGCGGTAAGAAGCAGATTCTGAGCGATTTGGAGGGTGATCGAACAGTGCTCCTCGAAGAGATCAATGCAAAGAGGTAAGTTGTATCTCAGCGGGTCCTGGGGGGCGCGGTATTGGCGCTGCGAACAATTTTTTCGAGAAGAGCAGGCTCGACCGGAGTCTTGAGTTCGCAAGCGTCCAAGGCGTGCTTCAGGGCGAGCTGGTATTCTCCCTGTCGAAAAAAAGCCTCGGCCAGCTGGCGGTGAGCACTTCCTCGGCTCGGATCCAGTTCGAGAACCTTTAAGTACGCTCCAATCGCTCGCGATCGTTCTCCGATTTCCTCATAAACCAGGCCACGCTCGAAGAACGTGTCTGCTTGTAGCTGTTGATAGTAGGCGGTGCTCAAAAAGTGTGCTCCGTCAGGAAATGCCAGAGCCAATTCTTCCAGGGCAAGCCTCGCCATCTTCTTCAAACGGTAAGCCTGTCCGAGGCGCAAGTGCCCTTCCGGCCGACCGGGAGCAGCAGTGACCGCCTTTTTGTACAGTTCTAGGGCGCCATCCAGATCCCCTTTCTGCAAATAGAGAGACCCCAGAGATATGTATATGTCCGGAATGGCACTGTCCGACTTCGCGGCTGTTTCCAATTCGCGAATGCCTTCCTCTTCCCTTCGAAGATCCAAATAAGCGAGTCCTAAGTAATAGTGCGCCACAAAAAATAAGGGGTCTGCTTCCAGTGCTCTTTTGTTCTGCTCTACGGCAAACTCGGGATTGCCTAGTTTGCGGTTTGCCTCCCCCAACAGCGAAAGAAGATGAGGAACGTTCGGGCGGGTACGTAGGCCCAATTCCAGTTCTTCCTTGGCCCTCTCAGGGTTTCCCAAGTCCAGATAAATCCTAGCAAGATAGAATCGGGCCCAAATTAAACTGGGATCCAGCGCAAGGGCTTGCACAAATTCTGACTTAGCTTCACCGATAGCTTCATATGTCCCCTGCGACAGGTATGCTTGCCCTAGCAGCTGATGGGCCGCTCCAGACCGGGGATCAAGAGCCACCGCGCTTCGCAGCTCCTTGAGCGCTTCCTGTTTTTCATTCCGCTGGAGATGGGTTGCGCCGCGGGTGAGAGCAAGCTCAAGAACGGCTTTCTTCGCAGCAAGGGCATCTAGGCTCCTGAGAACGGCAAACCCCAGGCTGGGATCAAAAAACTGTACCAAGTCTCCTTCGGCTGACTTCTCGATTTGTCGCGTGATTTCAGGGGGCAACTCATCCAATCGTAGTGGGCCCCAAACTCCTCCTCCCTCCGCAGTGGAATGGGTCGAGTGGATTCGTGCCACCTCGGCAAAATCCTGGCCTTTATGCAATAACGCCAAGGTGTGATCGAGTTCCGCTTGCGTCTTCACGGTAATGATCTGCACGTATACCTCGGGTTTTTTCTCCGGATGTGGAACATTGCAAAACGGCAACAGCAGATAAACGAAGCAACACATCAGTGAAATCAGGCTCATCATTTGAATGGATCGTAACACGCTCCGGCACTACCGGAATTGTCTTAGGTGTTGCGCAAAGCGGCTCCAAGAAAGACAGAATCGTTTTTATTCAGCTTGCCAGGGAGCGCGGCATAGACGCTAAATTTCCGTCCTGCTGCGCCTTGCCCCCCGCGTCTGCCTGAAGGCCGCGTCCAAGAATGCAAGCCGCTTTTTCCCTAATTCAAGGGCTTTCGTTCTGTTTCTTTATCGGCTTGCGGGTACATTCTATTTGCTTCGCATCCTTATTTTTTACTTGACATCGGGCGCAAGAGTCATATGATTCGTGGAAATCTGGCTGTACTGTCCTGAGCTCAATTGGCGAATTCCGGAGTACCGCCTGGCTTCCAGATGAACGCACACAGGGGAATTTGATCCGCCGTGAAGGATGGACGTCGAGGCAACGTCTAGTTCAAAGGAGCTTGTATGAAGGGAAAGTATAGGGAAGCTCTTGAAAGAATCCGAAGTATGAGGTGGGGCCGCGTCGTCAGTGTCTTTGTCGCGTCATTGGCCCTCTTGGGCTCAATGACATTCCTGAGTTCCACAGCCTTGGCACAAACAGGATTCTCAGGCTTGCGGGGCAATATTACGGACCAATTAGGCGGCGTGGTGCCCGGCGCACAAATCACCCTGACAGAGCCTGCCACTGGGGTACGGGTTCGCAACACGGTATCGGACGCGCAGGGGAATTTTGAATTCCCGAACCTGAAGCCCGGAACGTACCAGGTGAAATGCGAGATGAAAGGCTTCAAAGTCTTTGTCGCGGAGGACACTCAGTTGGACGCCGGCCAAACCCGGCGCTTGGACATCCGGCTCTCAGTGGGTAACACCACCGAAAGTGTGGAAGTTAGGGCGGGCGTAGCGGTCATCAATACCGAGGGCGGAACCATCAGCGGACAATTCGTCGCGGCGAAGGTTGCAGATACACCGCTGATCGACACCTATCCTTCTCCGCTCGCTCTGTTCGCCACGCTCCCCGGTGTTCAGGGCAACGGCTGGGACCTCAAGATTTCAGGTCAAGACGCCTCGCAGCAATCCTTCCAAACGGACGGCGTGAGCAACGATCGTACCGGCGAGCAAAGCAACACTAGCAAATTCTTTCAGGAAGCCACGGTGACAACGGTCAACGCGCCGGCTGACAGCTCGCGCGTGGTCGCCTACAACCTGACCTCCAAGCGTGGCGAGAACCAATTCCATGGCATGGCCTATTATCAGCATTTCAATGCCGGCTTGAATGCCATTCCGCATCCTCAGACCACAAGGACCGCGTACATTCAACATGATTGGCAGGCCGAACTGGGCGGTCCCATCTGGAAGAACCATACCTTCTTCTATGTGTCCTGGTATGAACAGTTGATCCCATTGGGCTCCTTCAATTTTGCCACCGTTCCGACGCAAGCCATGTGGAATGGCGACTTTAGTGGATTTTCCCCAATCTTCGACCCACGAACCGGACAACCGTTCCCGAACAATAAGATTCCGGCAGACCGCATTAGCTCGGTCTCGGCTGCACTCAAACAATACTTCCCGCTGCCGAATATCGGTGATCCGGGAGTATTTACCTTTAATAATTTTGGCTGGACCCATCCTTACAACTCTCAAAATTACCGCGGGGACTGGCCGTTCTTCCGTATCGATCACAATCTCACTTCGAAGAACTCAATCTATGCCAGGTGGTTGCAGCGCAAGACCCCATTTGTCTTGCCCGGCGGCTTGCCGAGCACCTTCTGGACCAGAATACGTGACCACCGCCAGACCGTGATTGCGGACACTCACGTCTTTTCACCCACGGTGATTAACACTTTTCGCTTTGGTTATAGCACCGACTTTATCGAGGACGGCGCATCGGAGGCTGGTCAAAAGCCACTCACTGGCGGTGATGTGATCGCCGCGATTGGTCTCCAGGGGGTCAATCCCAGCGGCTACAACGTGGCGGGAGTACCGGCGTTCAACATAAGTGGTGGCATCACATGGTGGGGAGTTAACGGCGGCGTGAAGAACGACGACCGGACCTTCACTTACGAAGACAGCTTGACTTGGCAGAAGGGACGCCACGTTTGGAAGTTCGGGGGCGATGTTAGCACTTTCAAGTTCCACAGCGGCGTAATTCCCGACTATGGCACCTTCAACTTCACCGGCGTGTTCACCGGCGGCGGGTCGGCTAGCGGCTTTGCTGACTTCTTGCTGGGACTGCCGCAGACCATGAAGAGATCCGATCCTTTCGTGAACCGTACGCTGACCAACAAAGAACTCGGACTCTATATCATGGACACCTTCAAGGTGACGCCGCGGCTGACCTTGGACTATGGGCTACGGTGGGACTACTATGCCCTGCCGACGTACACAGACGGATTGATGTACAACTTTGATCTTGCGTCGGGCACCGTCCTCGTTCCTCAGAATAAGCTCTCACAAGTCAATCCTCTTTATCCGGCTGTTGGTAGTCCAGCCTGCTCTAATCCAAACTCGTGTATTCCGGTTGCTGGCGGGCAGGTCACTCCCGACGCCAGCCTGCGGAATTTCCGTCCACGGATCGCGGCTGCTTATCTATTGGGCAAAGGCTTTGTCGTCCGTGGCGGCTATGGACAGTTCACCGAGCGCTACAGCCGCTGGTATTCCGATTTGGCGGAAAACCAGGGCCCAGGCCCCTTCGCTCACCTTGCCGAGACCTTTACAAATACCTCCAACCCGCCATTGTCTTTCCCAAACCCGTTTCCGAGTGCGAGCGCTGCCGAGCCAGTTTCGAGTCAGGGTCAACAGATGGTGGTGCTGCCGCGGAAGTGGGACAACGGAGTGATCCATCAGTTCAACATCAGCGTCGAGAAGGAAATCGCGAAGATGGGGTTGCGCGCCTCCTACATTGGCTCGCGCAGCCGAGGGCTGAACTTCATTTCAAGCCCCAACACTGGAACGTGGATGAACGTGAACGTTCCACCGGCACATCTGACTACAGTCGCCGTGCAGAAGCCCTTTCCGAACTTATCTGGGATTTACCCGTACAGGAGCGATGGTCAAGCCAACTACGACGCGCTCCAACTCGAAGCCTCCCGGAAACAAGGGTGGGTGACCTTTGATGCCCATTACACCTGGGGGTCGAGCTTAAACAACATGTTCAACACCGATGACGTCTCCCAGCCCACAAAGGTCTGGGCCGTGGACAAAGGTTTGCGGCGAAACCTGTTCACCATTACGTCTGTCTGGACCCTTCCCTTTGGTAAGGGTCGCCAGCACATGAACAGTGCTCCCAGAGTTGTGGATGCATTACTGGGCGGATGGGGAGTCCAGACAATCAGCTACTTTGGCTCGGGTAACTATTTGACGCCATATTTCTTCGGGTTTGATGTGGCAAACAATGACTTCAATTCCTTCATTCCGGATGTGATCCCTGGCACCCATGGCAATCTACCCGCGGATCAGCGTACCCAGGGCCGGTGGTTCAATACACCGGTCTATCACCAAGATGCGAGCACGGGATTGTTTGTTTATGACAAGATCGGTGCTTTCAAAGTGCCGGGTTGCCTCGATACCGACCCGTTGTGCCTGAACACGAGCCCAGCCGATGTGGGACGCTTTGGGAATGCTAGAGTTGCCAGCCTCCTAGGTCCACGCCTGAACGTTCACCACCTCAGCGTAGCTAAGACGTTTCCTTTGACCGAGCGAGTCGGCATGACGTTCACGACCGCGATATCGGATATTTTCAACCATCCACACTTCAATGATCCGGATACCTACATCAACGCCTCGGATGTAGGACAACTGCTCAGTGCCCGGGGTGATTTTGAGCCTGAGAAAGCCGGGCACCGTCAGATCTCGTTCAAACTCCGGTTCGATTTCTAAGGTTGAGCCAACCGGGTGTGGGAGAGATTCTCCGACACCCTCTTTCTTCAATGTTTATGAAGTTCGTAAAGAGATTTCGCGTAATACTCCTTCTCGTTCTCCCTGTGTGTCTTGCATAGGTGTCTAACCTCACGTCAAACCGCCCCAAGGCGGCACTTGTTCGTATGGCACGGCATCCTGCTAGAGATGCCATGAGGAAATTGTAGCCAGTTTCATGAAAACCGCGCCTTTCAGGACCTCGAGTCTGGCCGATGCACATAGCATCTCATACGGTCCGAGGGCACGTACTTCAAAACGGAGCGGGGTGTAAGTGAGGGTAGAGACACATTCTATCAGACCGCGGATCAATCGAATCGAGTCTGGCGTGAAAACTCGAACGGAGCAAATCGATCTGGTTATTGGGTCAGGCAGGAAAGGGCGTCTTGCAATCGGTGAACCTCAATCGACACGCGAACGGGGCTTGGAATGAAGCTGTCGGTAGGCAAGAGAAAGAAACTCGAAGCAGTCTCAAATTCCCGTGGGGTCATTGGCGCACTTGCCATCGATCAGCGTGACGCGCTGCGGAGTCTGTTCTCTGCTGAGCTGAAAATCGAAAAACACGCCGTTCCCCGCGAAAAGATTGAGGCATTCAAGTCCATAGTCGTGCGCGTCCTTTCCTCGCACGCCAGTGCCGTGCTGCTTGAGCCGGAATACGGTTTGTCTGCAGCAGCCCAGCGCGCTCCATCCTCAGGCCTTCTGATGGCCTACGAAGTAAGCGGTTACGATCCCAAAGTGCCCGGTCGCTTTCCACGACTCCTGGAGAATTGGTCCGTGCGCAGGTTGGTCGACGCCGGCGCTCATTGCATAAAAGTTTTGCTGTACTATGCTGTGTCGGATGCACTTGAAATACTGGATCGCAAGCGCGTTTGGGTCGAGCGTGTCGGCTCAGAATGCGCCGCCTGTGACGTCCCTTTTTTCCTCGAAATTGTCCCCTATCAGGCCGGTATGGATGAGAAAGGCCCTGAATTTGCGCGCTGCAAGGCCACCATTCTGACAAATGCAATGCAACAATTTTCGCAGCCTCAATATTGTGTCGATGTCTTGAAGGTTGGTGTGCCGGTAACCATGGCTTACGTTCAGGGCTCTTCGGCTTCCGACGGAACTTTCGTACACACCCGCGCCGACGTTCTGGAACTCTTTCGTGTCGCCGCCGAGGCAACCTCGAAACCCTTTCTGTTTCTTTCCGCTGGCGTGAGCAATCGTGTCTTCAACGAGTCTCTTGAGCTTGCCGCCGAAGCTGGTATCCATTTTTGCGGCGTCCTTTGCGGGCGTGCGACTTGGAAGGACGGCGTCGGCGTTTTTGTCCGAGGTGGGGCGGAGGCACTTCAGGAATGGCTGGAAAGCGACGGCGTGCAAAACATACGAAGCATTAACGAAACCCTTAGACACGCTACGCCCTGGTCGGAAAAATATCCTGCGAATGAGTAAGCGAGCCAGAAATTCGCGTGGCAATGCCAACTCTTTCTTCTGTGTCAGCTTGAATCCTGCCATCGACACCCGGCTTCTATTGGACGAATTTCGTCTTGGCCGCGTCAATCGTGTCTCAGAGGTATATCGAACGCCAGGAGGCAAGGCCGCACACGTCGCCATGGCGCTCCAAGCCTTGGGCGCAAATCCAACTTGGATCGGTTTTTCCGGGGGCTCCACGGGAAACGAATTGCTTGCTGGACTTCGCCAATTACAAATAGAAACGGTCTCAACGCCCACCGTCCAGCACTCCCGCGTCAACCTGGAAATCGTGGACACTCAGGGACAGGTGACCGAGATCCTCGAGCCCGGAGGAACAATTGCGCAGCCCGAATGGTCTGAATTCCAGCGAATTTGTACGGACGAGTTTCGACGGATTGCCAGCAAGAAAATCGCGATCATCTCCGGCAGCCAGCCTCCGGGGGTTCCAACGGAAGCCATTGCCACACTTTTGAAATCGGCTCACTCTGCGAATTGTCTTGCATTCATCGACTCCAGCGGCTTGCCCTTCGCCAAGGCGTTGGCCGCTGGCCCGGACCTCGTCAAAATCAATCGCGAAGAAGCCGAAAGTATCACCCAGATTGCAATACAGGATCCCATCTCCGCGGTTCAAGCCGCCCGAAAGCTGCTTGATTGTGGCGCGAAGTCCGCAGCCGTCAGCCTCGGCGATCGCGGACTCGTCGGTGTTCGACGGCACGATGAACCGGCTATTCATGTCTGGGCCACTCCGCTGCGTGCTAAATCGACAGTTGGCTGCGGCGACTCGGCCCTTGCGGGATTAGCGTTCGCCACTGCAAGTGGTCTTTCCTTCGAACGAAGCCTGGCACTTGCCGTTGCCTGCGGGGCGGCCAATTGCCTTGCGACACTCCCCGCCCGTATCACCCGAGAGAATGTTTCAAGCATTGAAAAAAATGTCCGAATCAAACGCTTTTAGGAGAAGGAGGCGGAGTGAAGCGCTTTGACATTAGCGTTGTCGGCGAACTTAATGCCGACTTGGTTCTGTACGGTCTGCCTTCGGTACTCGAACCGGAACGAGAACATTTAGCCAACGATTTTGCGATGACCCTGGGGAGCTCTTCAGCAATCTTCGCGCACAACATTTCTCTGCTAGGCAGCCGTGTTGGCTTCGCCTCCTGCATCGGAGGGGATCCACTCGGCAAATTTTGTATCGATCGTCTGTCAGAGAGCGGGGTTGATGTTTCGGGGGTCAAAATCTTTCCAGACAAGACGACAGGGATCACTGTGATCCTTCCTCTTGCCAAGCGACGCCAAATTCTTACCTATCTGGGGACCACTTTAGACTTGCAATTTGCTCACCTCGACTTGGACTATCTCCGCAGCGCTCCCCATTTTCACCTCTCATCCTTCTTTCTTCTGCGGGGGCTACGCCCTAAGTTACCCGAGCTTTTTCTGCAAATGAAGCAGTCCGGCCTCACCACGTCACTCGACACCAACGACGACCCGGAAAACCTTTGGGCCTATGACGTCAGGTCTGTGCTGAAGAGTGTTGATGTCTTCTTGCCCAATGAGCGAGAGGCGTGCAAACTCGCAGGCACAGGCGATGTGCAGGACGCGCTTGATGCACTATCTCAGCTCGTTCCCATCGTTGTGATCAAGTGCGGTCCGGAAGGCGCAATAGCGAAACGCGGCAAAGATCGATTTCATGTTGCTTCCCTGTCAGTTCGGCCCGTAGACACGATCGGCGCAGGCGACAGTTTCAATGCAGGCTTCCTGCACAAATTCATTCTGGGCGCAAACCTTCAGGACTGCCTTGAATATGGCAACGCAGCTGCCGGTCTGTCCACTACCCGCGCTGGCGGCACGGAGGCGTTTCGCGACCGACACCACTGCGAGGGTTTCCTACAAACAAGTCACATTCGCCGCACCAACCCCTAATCGGTTGTGCAGTATATGAGAAGCACTGTTTCCAGTGCCGGAACACCCGCAGCCGGGATGCTCCCCAGATTCCGGCGGCCTCTCCGGCCAGTGACGCCCACACGGTGAGTACCGCGGCGAGCAGGAGCCAACCGTAGGCGATCCGGATGAATAGCGGAAAACTCCCATGGACGTTTATGGTCAGCGCGCATTCCGTTTCACCGCGCCACAGGGGCACGAACCCAGCGCGACCGGTGCGGCGGAGCGAACCGATGAGCGAATTACAACAAGGAATATACGCATTCCAATCGATGGCCGGCGCTTTTGGAGGCGGCGTAGCACTGGCGAGCGCTATTGCCGCGGTGCTGAGGCGCCTCCCGGCGTCGTGTCATTTTTGGCGCTTGCCGCCGGATCGATTTACACAATTTGGAGTGCTCACAACAACCATTGTGCTGTCGTCTCTACTAGAGAGCCGCACAATTGACGAATTGCCGTCGGATTAGTTGAGGTCAAGATGATCGCTAGAATCTGGCACGGCGTGGTTCCTGCTTCGAAGGGCGATGAATATTTGGGCCTGATGCAGAGAATTGCGCTTCCCGAGTACGTCGCGACGCAAGGAAATCGTGGCGCCTGGTGTTTGCATCGCGCCGAAGGAGACGTAACGCATTTTGAGATGCTGACGTTTTGGGACGACGTCGACGCCATCAAACGTTTTGCCGGCGACGACTACGAGCAGGCCAAGTACTACGACTTCGACCCGAGCTACCTCATTGAGATGGAGGCCGGCGTTCGGCACTACGAGGTGTACTCAGATAGCTCGCTCGCCCGATCCATTCAGACCAAATCGTGGCCGCAGTGAGGGAGACGACAACACGATTGCCCGTGTCTGGAGGGGAGTTGTCCCCATCGAGAAGGCCGAGGCCTACTTGGGCTATTTGGTTGACTTTGGCTTTCGCGATTATCAAACCTACTCTGGCAATCGCGCGGTCCATCTGCTGCGTGCTGCCGGGCATAGTGCCTGGCGGGAGTTAGACGGAAGGCCCTTCGCCGCTTCGGGATTTGAACGACTTCTCGCGCTGAGGCTAAAGTTTCGTTCGCGTCCGAAACATTTCCGGACGAGTCGTCGGCAATCCCGAAATTACGACTAGTGGTGGCGCCAAGTTCCGAGCGATGGCATGTCACCACCGAAGTAGATGTGCAGCCGATGGAGCGGACGAACAAATGGGTGAGATGCGGAGGCGGTGGTGATTACGAAGTTCGAAATTCGAAAGCATCGTGGACCGGACCGCAGTGACAAGCAAATAAGTACATAGTGCAAGTTGGGCATACTGCGTTCCTGTTGGGTTTCTACCGGCATAACCCCATACGAACAGTGGCATACGCAAGGTAATATTGTGGGACGAAAATCATCGCTCGGGCCGTGCAACTCAGAACGCCCGCATCTCCAAAAAATCAAGAAAGACGAGCGGGCAGAAGGAAGGAAGAATGCGTTTAGCCAATGCAATTCGTTTGTTGGTAGCCGCGATAGCGATGCTGGCGCTGACATCGGTGCTGCCAGCGCCTGCGACCGCACAAGTGAGTATTGGCATTTCTGTGGGCTTTCCACCGCCGGAGTTGCCGGTATATGTGCAGCCGATTTGCCCAGGCGAGGGGTATCTCTGGACCCCAGGTTATTGGGCCTGGGACCCCGACGATGAAGACTATTACTGGGTGCCGGGAACTTGGGTGTTGGCGCCGGAAGTTGGTTTCCTGTGGACTCCGAGCTATTGGGCCTGGGGCGGTACCGCGTTTGTATTTTACGAAGGATATTGGGGGCCCGTCATAGGTTTTTACGGCGGGATCAATTACGGCTACGGCTATTTTGGCCGCGGGTATGAAGGTGGCCGCTGGGACGGCGGACGCTTCTACTACAACCGTACGGTGAACAACATCAACGTGACGGAAATCCACAACGTGTACAACACGACCGTGGTGAATAACAACGTCAACGTTACGCGCGTGAGTTATAACGGAGGCAATGGCGGCGTCAACGCGCGAGCGACGGCCCAAGAGCAAACCGCGGCTCGCGGACGCCATGTCAGGCCGGTGGCGGCGCAGATCCAGCACATACAGGCGGCGCGTTCGAATCGCGAATTGCGAGCCTCGGAAAATCATGGGAAGCCCCCGATTGCTGCGACACAAAGACCCGGAGCGTTTAGCGGCGGCGCTGTAGTGCCGGCGAAGGAAGGAGGCAGGTACAATCCGCCCCCAAATCGTGGTGCGAACAACCGTGCTGCGAACAATCCAAACCGGCCACCAAACGCCAGTCGATCGGAAAATAACACGAACCGTGCGGAGAACAATGCCAACCCGCCCAACTACGTTCATCCGAACGATTTACCAAAGGCGAATCGGCCGGACAGGCCGCCGAATACGGGAAATCCAAAAACCGACCAGAAATACAAGGAACAAGAAAAGATGTACCAGAAGCAAGAACAGGAGCGGCAGAAGCTGCAACAAAAACAAGACCAGGAACATCAGCGGATGGCGCAGCAGAGGGCTGATGACGCGAGAAGACAGCAGATGGAACAGCGGCATCAGCAACAGACGCAGCAAATGCAGCAAAAACATGAGCAGCAGCAACAGAGAATCGAGCAGCGTCAGCAGCCGCCTCCACATCCGAATGAAAAGAGGCCGCCGAACGAAAGACCATAAGAGTACGGAAACTATCCGGAGTTCGAGGAAAATGACCCTGTGCTGGCGATTTGCACTTGCGGAAGGGGCGGCAGAGGGGAGCGTGACGGCGTTTCGAAGGCGCCGAGCCAAAGGCGGATCGTCGCTCGAAGCGGGCCGACCGCGACTCCGGCAAAGGCTTCTGGGTAGGCGTCCAGACGGCGCAACGCCGATCGCAGCAGCGAAATGGTTCCGGCGCAGTTGCCGCGCTGAAAATGGTGGAAAGCAGCAGCGATCTGAATCAGCCCTTGCAGAAACGTCTTTTCTGGCTCTTGCGCCGCGAGCCACACGGATTCCCAGTGTTCGTGGGCTTGGAAGAACGCGCCCGAATGGAAGCAGCGTAGGCCGTCGTGTAAGTCCCCCTGGGTCCAATCGAGTGACATGCGGCGGCGGAAACATGAATCCGTTTCGCCGCCTTCGGCACTGAGAGAGAACACGATTGAATTCATGCCCATTATCGTGTCCCGCCGCTCGCTAAGGAACCCAAGCTTTTCCAGGACCCGAATCGAAGCGAAGTTTTCAGGATGAACGATTGCGGTCAGGCGGTCGATGTGAAAATCATCGAACGCAGCGCGAACCCAAACGGATGCTACCTCCGTCGCTAGTCCCTTGCCCCAATGGGGTTGGGCGAGGCGGAATCCAAGGTCGATCCACCCGTATTCCTGAAGCACGAGCAGTCCCGAATCTCCAATCGCACGGCCCAAGCGACGATCCAAGATGATCCACTTGCTGAAGCCATGTGCACTTTGGTGTTCCTGATATTTGGCTAGGCGGGCCTTAGTCTGCTCGATGGAAGTATCGGGACCAGTAGGGGTGAAGCGCATGACGATTGGGTTGCCGAACCATGTGAACGCCGCCCCAACGTCGCCTGACTCGAACGGACGCAGAATGAGTCGACTGGTCTCAATCGTGGCTCGCACCGGCTGTTATCCCCTGCGCGACAGACAAATCCTGTTCTTGGTTAGACTTTCTCTCAAGATTGCTTCTCTCTCCGAAGAGTCTATCTTCGTCTTCGAGTTTGTTTCCTTTTACTATTTCCAGAGCGCAAAACAAACATTGTCCCTACCGGGGGGCAGCGATGCGCCAGGCTCATTGCACGGTTCATTAATGAGGCCTATCCAGTGCGCCCCAAATCTTAGGCGGCTCTCCTGGTAGCGCCTCCGGCTCTACATTTTCTCGTTCTTTGACCACTCTCGGGAGTGGCAAGAACACAGTTTCCCGACTCTTCACTCTGCCTTTCCCCCTCAGCTTTTGTGCGAACGGGTTCCAGCATTCGGAGCAGATATCGTATTCCTTGCCCTCAATTTCCTTCTGCAGACAATCTTTTGCTTCGCGGCAGAGATCGCAAATAATCATGGATTTATCCCCTTGAAACTCCGTGCAACTATTCTTGATTCTTTCGTGTAGCGTACACGCAAAACTGTCACACGGTCCACAAACGAGGTTCTGGGAATGTGGGGGGCTGCTCTGGAGTAAAACCTCACCGCGCTTCGTAACGGCAGAGGCCCCCGGGTTCAAATCCTGTTGGGTCAATCGGAAAAATACAGTTCAATTCATTGCTTGAGAGTCCATCCAGGGAATCTAACACCCGCTTTGCTCCGATCGCATCAGACCTGACGCGAACTATGTTGGTGCTTCAAATGGACAATCTCATCTACAGCGCCTAGGAGCGTGGTGGCGGCATCCGACTTTGAAATAAAACCCTCGAAACCTCGCCTCTTCACCTCTTCGCTCAGTTGCTCGCCTCCATACGCACTCAAAAGCAGGATCGGAATTTCTGGAAGGAGTTTAATAGCAGTTGCCACTTCCCATCCGCTCGAATCCGATAAGGAAATGTCCAGAATCAGCAACTCTGGTTTCAGTAGTTGAGTTTTGGATACTGCTCTTCTTCCCCATTGGTAGCTTCCCCGCAAATCTGAATGTCGGCACGCGACTGAAGAATCGAGGAAATACTTTTTCTGATGATCTTGTGGTCGTCTGCAATCAATACCCGCATAGGGGCGAGGTTGCTCCGGGTTCTATAGGAGCACGCCGCTATCGGTGTGTCTATATTCAGGCGCAACCTAGTTACTGTGGTCACGCAGAGTGACACACTACCTTACCTCTAAAACACGAATGGTGAGGTTACGCCATATCCTAAACCGGGCCAGCAATCCTAGTCATTAATCGTTCTATTCCGGCGCGAATCCTGTCGGTATGAAACCGCGCAGTATAGGTATGGCACTGTACGTGGTATACGTAGTCGTCCCCGGAAAGGCACCCAGCCTATGCTCGAACCATTAGACATTTTCATCAAAACAGAAGATGGAACTTACGTGTGGAAGGCGGCAGCGGACAGTTTTGAGCTTGCGAAGTCAATGGTCGAACGATTGGCGACTACGTCCCCCGGTGAGTACATGATTTTTAGCCAAACCACGGGAAATAGAATTGTGGTCAAAGACGGTTTACCTGCACCGGGGGCCGCGTCGTAATCGGCGCACTGCTCTTTGGTGATGCCTGATTTCGGCGTGTCAGGAGGTACTGTGTCGCTTCGTTACAAAATCGGAGTGAGCAAAGACCACGCTCAGGTAACGGCAAACTGGGACATCAGTGTTGATAGGTCCGACACCGAGTTGATCGCGAATTTTGCTCTGGCGGTCGATGGTAAAGTCTTGAATACCCAATGTTCCGGCGGCAACAAAGCATGCAAAGGTGTCGACTACGCGACCCTTTCCAATCCAAGCCTGGATTGTCCGGTGACATTCGTCATAACGACCAACGGACCAAATGTCCGGAACGGTAGCGCTATTCTTCGTGGAGATACGACGTACGACGATGTCGGCTTCTCCGGCTGACTCTCCACCCGCCGCTCGCTGCTCGTTCGAATCAGGTGGAATCCGAAGGTCTACCTCTTGTGTTTCTTCGCTTCACCAGTCTTAGCTCGTCAAGATTCCAAAGCCGGAAGCGGTCGATTTTCTTCTCTAGCAACGCTCCATGCATGCTGCTCAGGATCGCAGGGATTTTCGCCGTGCCACGACTGACCCTCAGTGGGGGAAAGACAGAGGTGATGACAATGTCGCAAATTCAACCCTGGCTAGCGCTCGGTGTGTTCTTATCTACGGCCGCAACCGACGCCGTCTATGTCCTGTTCAATGCGGCCGTGTCGTCGCATCGACGAGTGCCCGCAGCTACGTGGAGCAGCGTTTGGTATCTACTGTCTGCATTTGCCGTTATCAGTTATACGAAGAACTGGACGTATGTCTGTTTTGCAGCTTCGGGGTCGTGGATTGGGGCATACATTTCGATGACACTGCTGCGCAGGCCGACGACGGGCGGGACGGAAGGGCCGGGACTTGTCCGATAACAGCTAAGGTCCTTCTGGCAAGTATCCGGCTCCTTCACGCATCGCCGGTTTTTTCTCGTACCGTCTTTCAAGACCCAGATCGATGTCCATGGCGATGAGGCCTGGCTCTACTTTGAGTGCCACGACGTTGGCGATTACGACCTGCCTGCTCGAGCGATTGCCTCCGACACTTTCCTGGCGGGCAGTCTTCCATAACAGATGTAGACGATCACTTATGGATTTCTGAGGGCCAGACGGGCTTTTGAAAAGTCGCCCGTGCGGCTAGTCCAGTTGCTTGCCAACGTTCCGACCGCCCAGAAAAGCGCAGCCAGAAAGAACAACTTGCCCCACGGGACACCCGAGCGCCATGCCCATAGCGCGCCCAGGGTTGGGACAACGGCGGAAGACGTCACTCCTGCAGACCACATAATCGCTCTGGCAACCGGGCTGGCCCTTTGCATGGAAGCCTTCTCCGTCTGCACTCCAAAAAAAGGAAGATGTTCGAACAACCAGCGCAGTCCAGCAGGCCAGCCTTCTGGATTCCCGGTCCCGCCGACCGTGTAGAAAGCGAAGCGAATGCCAAGAATTCGCCCGACCACCCAGTGGGCAATGGCATAACAGCAGAAATAGAGGAGAACCCATCCCACAACCATGGCGACAATATCACCTGTGGTCGAGTGGGCCGACCGCGCTGCAGCGAGGGCAAGACAAGCGGCCACAATTCCAGAGATCTGCAGCGCATTTCCGGCCGTGATCGAAAGGCGGCCAAAGATTTTGCGTCTCGGAGACAAGTCTGAACCATTCACGGTTGCGGTCAAGCGCCGGAGCCGCGATTATAGAAAGCCAACCAGTTTTACACAAAGTCATACTACTCGAAGTGGTACCTCGCCATTAATTGGACGACTCGGACGCGTGGCAACGCGTCCTCGCCGGATCCGACGACTTAGGACGAGTGGTCGCTAGCCTACCTCGAAGTCGAGAATCCGGACATTTTCTCTGGATTCGCAATGTAAAATTGGCTTGCAAGAACGCCCGACATGAAGTCATCGTGGAGGACCTGATTCTGCGCAATTGACTTCGGGAGAGCTCGCGATGGAGCACCTCTGGCAAAACCTACGCTACGCGCTGCGCGTCCTGCGGAAGAGTCCTGGCTTCACCGCGCTAGCGGTGCTTTCACTTGCGCTCGGGATAGGCGCAAACGCCGCAATCTTCACCCTGGTCAATGCACTACTCCTTCGTGACCTCCCGGTGCGAGAACCGGAACGGCTTGTGGAGCTTGCCCTCTCGCGACTCGACGGAAAAGGAATCCCATTCTCGTATCCGATATTTAAAGAAGTGGAGCGGGGGCAGCGCGTTTTCTCTGACTTGATGGGGTGGGCCTCGGCAACGTTCAGCGTGGAAGTGGACGGAGTGGCTTCGCAGAACAAAATTCTTGCGGTGACCGGAAACTATTATTCGGGCCTCGGCATTGCTCCTCTTTTTGGGCGTTTGTTGACACTGGAGGATTTAAATCCTCACAGCGGTGCAACATCTCAAGTAGCGGTAATTGGCTATCAGTTCTGGCAACAGCACCTGGCTAATGCCCCTGACATTATGGGGAAGCAGATTCGCGTCGAAGGCCGCTCATTCACGATTGTCGGAATAACGCGAAAGTGGTTCACTGGCATGACGCCCGGCGAGCCACCTGACATCACTGTTCCCATCACTGCCTATCCCGCAATTCAGGGCCGCACGTTCAGCCTCGAGGACAGGTCGATTCTGTGGGTCTTTGTTACAGGGCGGCTGAAGCATGGCGTGAACATTCTTCAGGCCCGCTCGCAACTTCGCTCCTTCTGGCCCGGCGTTTTGGAAGCGACTGCTTCAACGGACATTCCAGGACCCAGGCGGCAGAGGTTCCTCTCAATGGGGCTGGAGGTGACACCCGTCGCGACAGGTATCGCAAAGGATCTGCGTGCGCAATTTACACAGCCGCTGTACGTCCTGTGGGGCATAGTCGGTGTGATTCTGCTCGTCGCTTGCGTCAATCTTGCGAACCTCATGCTGGCGCGGGCAGCGGCACGGACTGCTGAAATGAGCGTACGTGTGGCCATCGGCGCCGGTCCCTGGGAGCTGGTCGGCCAAGTCCTGACTGAGACTTTGATCCTCTCACTCGGTGCCGCTGTATTGGGCGTGGTCTTCTCCCATTGGGGAAGCCGTTTACTAGTGATGTTTATGAGCGAAGGATATTCGACCCCAGTCACTCTCGATTTGCGGCCTGACATTCGCGTGTTGTCGCTCACCGCTTCCATGGCGTTGCTAACCGGAATTTTTATTGGACTGATACCGGCGTGGCGTTCTTCGCGCCAAGACCCCGCTTTAGTACTGCAGCAAGGTTCTCGTAGCTTGGCTGGTGGAGTCGGCACCTTAGGCAAAGCTCTCATCATTATGCAGGTTGCCCTTTCGCTGATGCTGTTATTGGGCGGCGGCCTTTTAGTGCGCACCTTTCAACAATTGCGCTCAGTCGATCCGGGCTTTGTGGAAGAAAGTTTGTTGGAAATCAGTCTCTATCCAAAACCCGACGGTTACCAGAACGCGGATATGAAGAGCTATCGCAATCAGTTGATAACAGAGATTTCGCGGCTTCCGGCGGTTAGTTCCGTTAGTTTCTCAGACGACTTTTTCCCCAGTACGAGTAGGTATCGAGACGCGGTTTCCCCAGTTTCCGCCGATGCGGGAACGGAGAATAAAGTAATGGCTGCGGACGCGAGGGTTTGGACTGGTTTCTTTAGGACGCTCGGAATCAGAGTGGTTGGTGGCCGTGACTTTGACGAGAGCGATGACGACAAACATCCACGTGTCGCTGTCGTAAGCACGAGCTTGGCTAAAAGCCTGTTTCCCCATACCAACGCCATTGGCCAACACATTCGGTTCGGTGTGATGCCTGAGTACCAAGATGTTGAAATCGTGGGCCTTGCCAGCGATGCTCGGCTTTTCGATCTGCGCGATTCAGCCACAAGGTTGATTTATTTTCCCGCCCTGCAACATTCGGACTGGTTGAAATGGGGCAGTGTTTTCGTCCGGACCCAGGAGCCCCCCGAGATCGCCGCGAGAACGATTGGCCGTGAAATCGAATCGCTCGGCCGGGAATATCCGGTCCGCACGGAGAGCGCTTCACAGGTGATCAGTCAGGCGTTAGTGGAGGAACGTGTGACAGCGATCCTCGCGGGCTTCTTTGCAGGACTGGTGCTCCTGCTGGCTTCGATCGGCCTATACGGACTCATGTCCCACGCAGTCACACATCGGACCCGCGAAATCGGTATTCGTGTAGCTTTGGGAGCGCAGAACCAGAACATCCTTCGGATTGTGCTGCGAGAAACGGCTGTACTTTCGCTGCTCGGAATTGCGATAGGAATCCCATGCGGGCTGGCTTCTAGTCGGCTCATCGCCGGCATGCTCTTCGGCGTCTCATCGAACGACTTTTCTAACATCGTGACAACGTGTCCATTGCTTCTCGCTGTGGCCTTGTTTGCGGGTTACGTCCCCGCTCGGCGAGCGTCACGCATCGATCCAATAACCGCGCTACGCGCGGAATAAGAACTATATTGAAGTTTCTATACTGCGCCGTCGTGCAATACAGATAATTCGCTACTCAGCAGGTTGTCGGCACTCGGGAAGTTACGTCGTCGGTACTCTCGATTGGAGTCGATTGGATTCATCGAATTTCGAGCCGATGAGGGAAGCAGGTCGAGCCTTTTTTGAGTTATTGGCTCAGGTGGCGGAGAACTAGGGGCCCTTTGAGCCTCAAGTTCTCAACGGTCTGGCTCCTCCCTTCACACAAATTCTATCTTAGAGCGACCCACATTGTGATTCGGTAGTCGATTGGAAATGTCCCGAAACATTGCACTTTCCGGCCTAGGTACCACATCTTGGCGCTCCTGGGCTGTGGAGTTTCCACGACCGACGCAAGGGTGATTCGGACATTGTGCGCGGTAAGCGGGTCGGAGAAGTTGCTGTCTTGTACCTAAGCGCAGATTTCCCACAATTGTGAGATACGCTAAACCACTGTATAATGAAATAGTTGTGAGTGGTTCGCCAACCGTTTTAGGGCCTGTAGCTCAAGAGTCTGTTGTTGATTCTGCGTTGCTTAGCTCCATTTTCAGGCCCTTCAAAACCCACTTCTTGTACACAAGTTGTACACAAATCGGCAGAGAGTATGGTGGCAGGAGTCCGCAAGCAAAAATTGCGTGCTCGTTCTCAGGTCTCCCTAAATAGGGCATTCGGCTGTTAACCCTCTATAAAACCGTTGAATCGGCACCGCTTATACCGAAAAACTGCTGGTTTTGCCGCCCATCGTTGGAACCAAGTTGGAACCAGTCTTGTAGGTGTGGGTTCAAGACCGAACGTCAACTGCGGACTGCATCGCAAACTGAACCTTCGCCTCCCTGGTTACGAACGAATGCGCGACTTTCTAAAATCATAGCTTTGGCGTCGATTAACCGGGCTGCTCAGCGATTAGACCAACGGACTCATAAAGCGGTAAGCCAAAACCGCCCCCTTTTTAATGACTTAACACGGGTACTGTAACCCTCAAAAGACGTATTCGGGCATCATTCGGCGGGGTTTTGCGGTAGTTTTGCAGTAGGTTCTGCAGTAGGAACTCAATCCGTTGTTCTTGCCTTATACCTGTACTCTGTTTGGTGGTTTGACCAGTAGTTCCTCGCCTTCGATTCCTCGATCATGCGTTATGCCCAGCGCGAAGCAAATCTGCAAGTGCATCCGCAAGGTGAACGCGATCCTGTTCGAATGCCGGATACTGGCCGGGGAGCTTGTGTTCACAGCCGCCTTTTATGGGCTGTATCATGTATTCCGCGTGCTCGTCCGATGAAATGTTGATGGATGGGAAGGCATGGCGTTCAAACTAAAAGACGTTTCGGAGTGTAAGTTTCTCTGAAGCGAACGTTTCGGAGTGTAAGTTTCTCTGAAGCGAAATTGTAAAGTGCAGGGGCTGGTTTGTCGTTTCCTGCAACTGGAACATGTTGTCACGATAGACAAATCCCCGTGCCTTTAAGTCAGGTTTCCATTTTTTGACAATTTCAGCTTTGTCCAATATCGCTCCTCCTTACCCGGCCTAATCTATTCAGATTCAAGTTTAGGCGACGAGTAACACTAGGTTTTAGTCGTTACGGTAAATGGAGAGACTCGTTGGCCTGTCTCCGCTGTATGTCCACGAATCCAGTTCCAAATCATTGAAGGAAGGGTTCTTCGGGTTGAACCTGACAACCACCCGCTTGCCCACCGGCAGTTCTCTTTCAGAAAACTCGCGGGCGTCTTCTTGAGTTGAGAAATTCTTGTACCAACTTCCTGACAAACGGTCGCCCGTAGGAGTGCAAAAATCGTAGCTGAAAGTAGCGCGGAAATAATGTCCACCGTGTACCT
>WNFR01004953.1_pt1 | contig 25066 bp, 18 predicted proteins | sample 5400221 | NCBI WGS metagenome assembly WNFR01 (sample SAMN13153357, study PRJNA577476) | soil metagenome | isolation source: 40 cm soil under Madrone tree | place: USA:California | collected 2016-06-14 | reverse complement strand
GGGCACGTCGAGCGAGGTCGGCAGCAGATAGTCGGCGAGCGAGGCGTTGAGCAACTGTCCGTCCGCGTCGAAGGCGAGCTTCTCGTAGAACGCATTGCCGATCCCTTGCGCCACGCCGCCATGGATTTGCCCGGCCAGGATCATCGGATTGATCACGGTGCCGCAGTCGTGCACCACGACGTATTTGCGGATTGCGACCGCGAGGGTCTCGGGATCGACCTCGACGATGATGGCGTGCACGCCGCTCGCCGTGGCGCCCGCTGCCGGGCCGAAATACTGGGTCGACTCGAGGCCCGGCTCAGTGCCGGGCCGCACCGCGCCGCGCATCGGGTTCGCCTTCATGGCGAGGTCGCCGAGCGGCACTGACTTGCCCGGCACGCCGGCGATCGAGACCTTGCCGCCGGCAATGTCGAGATCCTCCTCGGCGCATTCGAAGTGCTCGGATGCGATACGAAGGATCTTCTTGCGCACGGCCTTGGCGGCCGCGCTCACGGCGTTGCCGGCCACCACGGCGCCGCGACTGGCGAAGGTGCCGGCGCCCCAATAGAACTGGTCGGTGTCGCCGGTCACCACGTCGACGTCGCGGACGTCGACGCCGACTTCATCGGCGGCGATCTGGGCGAAACTCGTGAAGTGTCCCTGGCCCTGGGTGCCGATGCCGGTGGCGACGCTCACCTTGCCGTTGGCCTGCACGTGTACGCGCGCGCCCTCATAGGGGCCGATGCCGGTGCCCTCCACGTAGGCCGCAATCCCGATGCCGAGATGGCGACCCTCGCGGCGCAGGCGCGGCTGCTCCTCCTTGAGGAAGCGGTCATAGCCCACCATCGCCAGCGCTTTGTCGAGAATCGGCTCGTAGTTGCCGCTGTCGTAGGAGAGCGGTGCAAAGTCCTGGTAAATGATCTTGTTGTCGTACGGGAACGCGTCCGGGGCAATGAAATTGCGCCGGCGGATTTCGGCGCGGTCGATCCCGAGGTCGCGCGCGGCGAGGTCGATGAGCCGCTCCACCACGAACACGCCATGCTGGCGTCCGGCGCCGCGATAAGGCGTGACGATCGGCTTGTTGGTGAACACCGCCGTAAAAGTCGAGTCGTAGTTGGCGACGTCATAAGGACCAAGCAGCGTGCACTGGCTGTTGATCGGCACCGTCAGCCCGTAGGGATCGTAGGCCCCGCTGTCATGCAGAAACACGTCCTTGATGCCGAGGATGCGCCCATCGCGGCTGAGCGCCATTTCGGCGTCGTGGATCTGGCCGCGCTCATGGGTGGTGGCAAAGAAGTGCTCCCTGCGGTCCTCGATCCATTTGATCGGGCGCTGAAGGCACATCGCGGCCCAGGGCAACACCACCTCCTCAGGGTAGAACAGCATGATCTTGGGTCCGAAGCCGCCCCCCACGAACGGCGCGATCACCCGGACCTGCCGTTCGCCAAGACCAAGCATCGAGGCAAGCCCGCCGCGCAGGAACACCGGCGCCTGCGTGGTGTCCCACACAGTTAGCTGGTCGGCTCTGGCGTCCCACTTGGCCACGATGCCACGGGTCTCGATCGGCGACGACGCGCCGCGGTCGTAGACGAACCGCCGCCGCACCACATGGGCAGCCTGCGCCAGTGCCGCCGCGTAGTTCCCCTTGGTCTGGCGCACATGGGCGGCGATGTTCTGGCGCACGTCGTCATGGACTCTCGGCGACGCCGCCTCGAGCGCCGTTTCGAGATCGACCACCGCCGGCAGCGGCTCGATGTCGACGGCGATATCGGCGAGGGCGTCTTCCGCCACTTGGCGGCTCTCCGCAATCACCACCGCAAGCGGCTCGCCGACGTGCCGCACCTTGTCGCGGGCGAGCGGGACCTGGGTGCGCTGGTTGAAGGTCAATCCGGCGATCGGCGGCGGCGGCACCAGCAACGGCCCGGGCTGCCAGTAGCTGCCGAGGTCGGCCGCCGTATAGACCGCGACGACGCCGGGGCGTGCGCGCGCCGCCTCGACGTCAATGCTGCGGATGCGCCCGTGCGCAACCGCGCTGCGCAGGAAGGCGGCGTGCACCATGTCGGGAAATGCGATGTCATCGACGAACAGCGCCCGGCCGGTGAGGAGACGCCAGTCTTCATTACGCCTGATCGGGGCGCCAAAGTATCGTGTCGTCATTTCGCACGGAACCGCTGTTGGTCGGACCTAAAAGCCCGCGAGGGCTACGAAGAATTTGCATTCGAATCTCCAAGGCACGCGGCGCTGTCGCGGCGCAAGCGCGCCATCCGTGAGTTTGACTCGGCGCGCCGGACGGCTGCACGCCGACGGTGGCCGAATGAGGTATAATAATACCATATGTACGGTATCGTGCTGTCGGGGGCGGATTTTGTGGAAACGAACTAATTTTGGAATTCCCAACGAAATCAATGCCGTCAGGTTTCCGTGCCGCGGCGATCCTGGATCATTGGCGACCGTGCGTGATCGCACCCGCGGCTTGCCTTGCTCTATCTTGGTGTGTGCCTTGGCAATCATCTTGCCCCACAGTCTGGTCTCTTCCGCAAAGAACCTCGTCACGAGCCTGCATCGTTTGTTGCCCGGATGAGCAAGGATTAGGCGCGGCCTGGAAAATGCTCCTCAAGAATTTTCGCCCTGACATCGCCTATGCCAAGATGATGCCGGAATGAGGTGTTGATCGCCAGCGCTGTTGTGGTGATGGCCGGGTTTGTGCTGGCGCTCGGAGAAATGACGGGCCTTGCATCACGGCCCATCATGCCGGCCGCCGTGCTGGCAGCGGCGTTGTTGGCGGTCGCGTCCTATCGGCCGTTGGCGGCGATCCCGTTTGGCCTTGCCGGGGTCGCGATCCTGTGCACGGTCACGCTCGCGCTGCTTGGCGATCCGGAGATCGCGGGGGCCGCCGGTTCCGGATTTTGGCTGCTGACCCTCGGAACATGGCTGGCGGCAGCCCTTGTGGTGACGCGCCTCGCCGCCCTGCAGCCGAAGCGCAATGCGTTGCGCCGCATCGCTGACCTGGCCGTCCCGCTGCTGTTCGGGGCGTTCGTGTTCTACCTTTGGGAAGTGGCGGTACGCGGCTTCGGCGTGCCCTCCGTGCTGATGCCGGCGCCGACCGCGATGGCGGCGCGCTTTGTCGCCTCCCTGCCGGTGCTGGGCGAGGATTTCGTTCAGACGTTCGTACGCGGCGTTCTTTCCGGCTATGCGATCGGCTTTGGCGCCGGCTTTGTTGTCGCCATCGTGGCGCATCGCTACGCGTTCCTCGGCAAGGGCCTTCTGCCGCTTGGCAATTTCGTCTCGGCCCTGCCGATTGTCGGCATCGCGCCGATCATGGTGATGTGGTTCGGCTTCGACTGGCCGTCAAAGACCGCGGTGGTGGCGGTGATTACTTTTTTTCCGATGCTGGTGAACACGCTCGCGGGCCTCGCCGCGGCAGGCGCCATCGAGCGCGACCTGATGCGTTCCTATGGCGCCCGTCCCGCGCAGACGCTGGTCAAGTTGCATCTGCCGGCCGCTTTGCCGTTCATCTTCAATGCGCTCGAAGATCAATTCGACGCTCGCACTCATCGGCGCCATCGTGGCCGAGTTCTTCGGCACGCCGACCTTGGGGATCGGCTTTCGTATCTCCACCGAAGTCGGCCGCAAAAGGGCTGGGACTACGCCAAGAAGAACGCCGACGAAGCCACCAAGATCGTGCTCGCCGCCGACACCACCGGCGCCCAGACCGAGAAGCACCAGAAGCGCATGATGGGCGAAATCGCCAAGCTCCCGGGCACAGGCGACGGCAAGCTCGACCCCGCGGATATGAGCGCACCGTCTCCGAGCTGCTGTCGGGTGGCTCCGATCCGGTCCTCACCAAGAAGCCGGTGGGTGCCTGGACCCACAAAGTCTACGATGCGATGAATTAGAGCGGATTTCGGTTAGGCTTGGGCACCTGACCTCTTTCAGCGGTCGTGGCCGGGCTTGTCCCGGCCACGTCGATTGCTCTTGCTCTCTGCCCCGAAATTCGAGGTCGCCGGGACGAGCCCGGCGACGACGCGGCAATGATTCAAAGCGACCGAAATCCAAAGCCGTTGACGCGATGCGCGGTCGATATATTTCGACGAATCTGAAACGAATTGGTTAGCAGGATTGTTGCCGTGACCGAGCGCCGCCGTTCGGCGCGGTACATTTCCGGCGGCCTAGCATTCCGGTGAGCACAGGGAGAAAATCTTGACGGTACTCGGCGCGCTCAGCACCATTCCCGCAATCGATAAGCGAAACCAGTCGTAGCATCCCCACGCCACTTGTCTTTGCTTGAGTTCAAGGGACGACAAAGTGACAACCACACGCCGCGAAGTGATGGCAGGCGGAATAGCGCTCGCTTCGGTCGGGTTCGCCACGCTCGCGCAGTCGCGGATTATCTCGCCTTCGCCGGAATGGGCGCAGGCGCTGCCAGCGGCGCCGGTTGCGGGCGCAAAAATCACGCAGGAGTATGCGGCGCTTGTCGGCCGGGATGCTTATTTCTGGGCTTGGCCGTTGGTCAACGTCTACATTCGTCGGCTCGTCCACGAGAAGGTGTCCGACACCACGATTTCGGGGTCCGTGCCGGTGGCCCCGCTCAATCAGCTAGGCATGCTCTCCGACTACATTGCACCGGAACAACGCCTCAACCCCTGCCCGAACCAGGACGTAGTCTACGGTGTGGGTGTGCTCGCCCTAGACCTTTCTCCAGTCGTGATTCAGGTGCCGGATTTTGGTGATCGGTTTTGGGTCTACCAGGCCGTCGATCTGCGTACCGACAGCTTCGCCGAACTTGGCAAGATGTACGGCACCACGCCCGGCTTCTATCTTTTTGTCGGCCCGAATTGGAAAGGCGAGGTCCCGAAGGGAATTACGAAGATTTTTCGCGCTTCGACCAATACCGGATACGTCATGCCGCGTGTCTTCCAAGACGACAGCCCTGAAGACAACAAGGCCGTGCAGAGCGTTAGTCAAGAGATCATGATGTACCCATTGACAGAGTACGACGGCAAGATGAAAAGCCGGAATTGGAGCAAATTGCGGCACATCCTGTCGATAACGGGAGGCGAGGACGAAGTGAAATTGATCGTGCCGGAGCGGTTCTTCGACGTACTGCCCCGGGCGCTTGCCGACGCCGGGCCGATGCCGGGAGAGGAATCACGCTATGCCGAGGTCGGCGCCGTGCTCGCCGCCGCCGAGAAGGATGCGAGAATCAGGGCGGCACTGACCAGAGCCGCCATCGAAGCCGACACTGGACTTGTGGCTCCGCTTCTCGAGTTTCGGAATTTCGGACTGCAACTGCCGCGCTATTGGAGCACGCACAGCAACGGCGCCGACTTCGGCACCGACTACTTCACGCGTACTGCCGTGGCGAAGTCCAATATCTTCGTCAACAAACCGAACGAGGCGCAATATTTCTATCAGGACCTTGACGATAGCGCACAGCGGCTGAACGGCGCTAAACGCTATACGATGACATTCGTGCAAGACCAGACGCCGCCGGTGCGGGGCTTCTGGTCGCTCACGCTCTATAACCAGCACCATTTCTTCGAGCCGAATGAGATCAGGCGCTACTCCATTGGAACGAAGACGAGGGCGCTCAAACGCCACCTTGACAGCTCCGTGACCATCTATGTGCAGGCCGACCCTCCGCCTGCCGGGCTGGTGGATAACTGGCTGCCGGCGCCCAAGCGCGGCGATTTTTCCCTCTGCCTCCGCGCGTACTGGCCAAAGGTCGAAATCACCGACGGCTCCTGGACGCCGCCAGCAGTAACCAGGATGAACTGACGGCGTCTTCAGGGCGTCCTGGAATTCCCGTTTGCGGATGTCGAAAGGGCCAGGCGTCGCGGCGTTTTCATCGATGCGCACTGAACCTTTTTCGCCTGCGGTCGTTTGCTGGTCGAGTGGCCGGTATTGGAGGTCGTCGCGTGAGCAAATCGGTGGACCACCGCGCCCGTCCTGACTTGTTGGTGCCCTGATGGCCGTTTGACCAGTGCCGGCGCGGATCCGAGCGCAACGCCGCGCAATTGAGGAGCGACTGGCTGGGGTGCGTCGCACCGTTCAAGAGCAGCGAACGCCCTCTTGATCACGGCCGAAGACACAGCTCCGGCGTCTGGGCATTTGAGCGTCGCGTGGCGATCTGCGGCGGACAAGAACCAACGCCGCGAGCTGGCAGAAGGAGAGCACCATGAGCGACCTCACTGTTATCGCATTCCCCAAGGTCAAGTTTCTGCTGATTCCACTCATTTTGGCCGCTGCGGCAACCACCACGGTTACCGCCAAAGTCGAGAAGCCGGTTACGCAATGGGCCTGTGCAGATTTCCTGTCGGTCGATGATCAGTTCAAGCCGAAGGTCGTCTACTGGGCGGCGGCTTACGCGAAGGGCGGCCAGCCCGAGGCGGCGGTGATCGATATCAGGGGCATCGAGAAGGTAACCCCGGAACTCATCGGCCAATGCAAGAAGGCGCCACAGGCCTCGTTCTGGACGAGGCTGAAAGACGAATGGAAGAAGGTCGAGGCCGAGACGGAAGCCGAGACGAAGAAGATCGAGAAGAAACTCTAACCTGTAGCAACGGAGAGCACTGTGAGTGACCTGGTCGTTATCGAGTTCCCCTCAGAAGCAAAGGCGGAGGAAGTCCGGCAAAGAGTGCTCGACATGCAGAAGGACTACCTTATCGAGCTTGGAGACGCGGTCATCGCCGTCAAGCAGCCGAACGGGCGAGTCAAGCTCAACCAACTGCTCCATCCCGCCGCGGCCGGGGCAGCCATGGGCACGATGTGGGGCACGCTGATCGGCTTGATCTTCTTGATGCCTCTGCTCGGCGCCGCAGTCGGTGCCGCGTCAGGCGCCGTCGGCGGAGCGCTGACGGACGTCGGGATTGATAATCGGTTCATGAAGGACGTTGCAGCGAGCATTGAGGCCGGCAATGCCGCACTTTTCTTGCTGATCCGCAAGGTGACTGCTGACAAGGTTCTCGCGGACCTGAAGGGCGTCGGCGGAAAAGTGCTGCGCACGTCATTCGACCACACCAAAGAGGAGGCCCTGCGTGCAGCACTCGCGGCTGCCGCTCCCAGCGTCAGCACTGCGGCCTGATCTGGCGCTCTCCACCGTAGCCCGGATGGAGCCACCGGGTCCGGCCGTTGGCCGGCCCGATGGTAAACTCAGCGTAATCCGGGACTGCGGCGCAGCAGGCAAGGCCGTTCCTGGATTACGCTTCGCTCCATCCGGGCTACCAGGCTGAGCGGCAGAGGCGAGCGATCTTATCTCGCGTAGTCCTTGAAATACCGCAGATCCGGCGCCGCCTGATCTTTCTTTGCGGGCATGAGCAGGCCATCCGCACTCAGGTAGTACGACTCCTTGCCAATCGCCACATGGGCATTGTTTTCGGCGCAAACATCCTCGCGCCACCAGATCGGCTCGTTGGTGACGACACGATGATAGTTCCGCGTGACCACCCACGGCCGCGTCAAGGCATTGTCAATGGTGGTAATCTCGTCATGGAGCAGATTGGCGTCGGCGCGGTCGACAAAGATGCGCTCCTTGATGATGGTCTTGTTGTCGCTGTGGAGCGGGATGCCGCTGGCGTCATAGGTGCGCGGGCCCTTTAGACCGCGCGTCTCAACGAGCAGCACGTCGTAGCGGCCATCACCGTCTTCATCGACCCACCGGCCGATCGAATAGCCCGAAAACTGCGGATCGTCGTCCATGTTGTCGGGAAAGCGGCGCCCGTCGGTGTAAATGCGGCGATTGTCGTGAATGTGCTCCATCAGGATGTAGGTCGTGTCCGCGGTGACGACGACTTCCATCGGCGCGTAGGCAAGCATGATCCGCGGCATCCCGGGCGCGAGGCACGTGAAGGTCGATTCGATGCCCTGCCCTCCGGCCGCCTGATCGGCGAGATTAGCCTCGTAAATCGCCTGATACTCCGGCGTCAGCGGCGCTTCCTGGCCGAGCAACGGAGGTTTGCTGGCGTCGTAGCGCAGCCCGCCAAAGCCGCCGGCGATGTCGCCGCGCTCGGCACGACGCCACTGGCCCTTGAGGTCGGGATATTTGGTTTCGTCGAATGCTACCGCACCGCCGACCGTCATCACCAGCATTGCCCAGATCGGCGTCGCCAGCCGAGCGGCTCGACCGAAAATGTTCCGGTACGTCATTTTGCTCTCCCCGTAGCGATCCGACCACACGAACGATACGCAATTTGACAGCAGACCCAATTGAAAGCCTACACTACTGTCAGGTCAATCACGCAAGTCACGGACTTAGTCCAAATATATCAATTCAGGTCGCCGGAGGATGCGCCATGGTCGGCTTTGCGAAGCTTGATACCTTTGTGACGGAAGGCGTGCCCTCGTCGCCCTGCGTCATGCAGCGCCGTCGATTCCTGACATGTCTGGGCGCAGCGGCCATGGCTAGCACCGGCCCTGCGTTCGCCCAGACACCGCAGGCCAAGTCCGCGGGTGGGAAACGGATCGACGTGCATCATCATTTCCTGCCGCCGGCATATATGAAGGAGGAGCAGGAGCGGGTCAATTTCGGTCACAGCATTCCGGCGAGCCAGATGCGCGCGTGGAGCGTGACCGAGTCGCTCGATGTCATGGATCAGAACGGCATTGCCACGGCGATCGTTTCGGTCACCACCCCGGGCGTCTGGTTCGGCGACGTCGACGCCGGCCGCCGACTGTCGCGGATGTGGAACGAGTACGCCGCCGAGCAGATCCGTAATTATCCGGGGCGATATGGGCTCTTCGCGGTTGTGCCGCTTCCGGATATCGACGGCAGCCTCAGAGAGATCGAATATGCCCTCGACGCGATCAAGGCAGACGGCATCGGCCTCCTCACGTCCTATGATGGCAAATATCCGGGCGACGCCGCCTTCGCTCCGGTATTCGAGGAACTGAATCGTCGCAAGACGGTCGTATATTTTCACCCGACCTCAGCCGCGTGTTGCGGCAGTGTGATTCCTGGCTTGCGGCCCCAGGCCATCGAATACCCGTTTGATTCAACCCGGGCCATCACCAGCCTGCTCATCAACGGCACCCTGGCCAAGCATCCAAATATCCGGTGGATCTTTTCCCACGGCGGAGGAGCCACACCAATGCTGGCAGGCCGCATGGCCGAAACCGTTGGTGGCGGTGCGAACGCCCGCGAGGTCATGCCAAACGGGGTGCTGGCGGAATTGCGCAAGCTTTACTACGACACCGCAAGCGCCACTTCCCCGCCATCGATGGCGGCATTGCGGGCCATGGCGCCGGCGAGCAACATTCTGTTTGGATCCGATTATCCGTTTGTGAAGACCGCGGCGATGATCGAGGAGTTGCGACACACGCAGATGTCGGAAGGCGAGCGGGACGCGATCGAACGGGGTAACGCGTCGGCCTTGCTCCCGCGTCTGAGGGGTTGACGGTCCGCTCGCCGATGCAGCATCCGCTGCGTCCCGTCGGGACGAATCGAAGCATTAATCCTTGACGATGCCTTTAACGATCGTGCGGCCTGCGTGGCCAAGCTGATCCGCAAGCTCGCGCAGGCTTAGGCCCTGCTGGCCGACGCGAAGGCGATCAAGCTGCACAAGCTTTGCCTCGTCCAGTTCGACGGCAATCCGCGCCCAGAGCGCGTCGAGATTGTAGGTGACCCGGCCAGGCGGCATGGCGACTGGCACGATCGTGTCCACACGCAAATCGAGGGCGCCCGCAACGGCATTCACGGCGGCGCGGATCGCCCGGGCCTTCGGGCTCGAGGGCGCGGCGACGTCATAGGGCGGCGCCCACTCGGCCGCGGGACGCAGTTCATCGATGTGCGTCAGCGCCAGAAGAACAGGAGGGGGCCGCCGCGCCAGCTGCGCGCCGGCCCACGTGCGGATTTCATCAAGCTGTTTGCGATCCGGGCCGCGGGCCGGCTGTGTCGCCGAGGCCACCCATACGATGAGGTCGGCACGTTCGGCCTGCGCTCGCAGTTGCGATGCTCGCTCTGCGCGTTCGTCGACCCCCGGCATGTCAACGAGCGTCACGGTCGGATGCCCTTCCGGTTCGAGCAGGTATTCGGCCGCACGCGAAGTTACCGGCAAGGGCCCGACGGCGCATCGGCTCTCCTGTGCGAGCGCATTCACAAGACTCGATTTTCCCGCATTGACTTGTCCGATCAGGACGATCCGCACGGGCGCGGGTGGCGCGACAGTGTCGGCCATGTCGCGCTCCCGCGCGGCGTGGATCTCCTCGTCCGAGAGGGCAAGTCGGCCGGCATAGAGTTCGATGGCGGCGCGGCCGATCTCGAGCACCAGCAGCCGCGTTGCGTAGGCCCGCAGTCGATAGGAGAGCACCTTGGCGGTCCTTTCCACGAAAATGCTGCTTGTCTCCTGGCCGACGGCTTGAAGCGGATTGAGCGCGCCGCGGGCGACGCGCCAAAGACCGAAGCCCATGCGCCAGCCGGTCCGTGCGAGAGCGCCATAGCGTTCGTTTTGGCGGCGCGCCCATAACAGGTGACTGAGCCTGATCGCCCGCACGCCCGGGATGTGGCGCAGCGCCTCGCGGCGAACGTCCCGGCACAGCCGTTCGGCCAGCAGCAGGAACTCGGGCAAGCTGAATTGCGCCCAGGCGGTGTGCGCTTCGGGGTGGAAGCGGCGGGCGACCACCTCGACGATATCGCGGGCGCTGGCGGCGAGCGGTTCTATTTCGGTAAAGGCAAACGGCGCGGTGGCGTCCGCGATTGCGAGCACCTCGGTCCAAGCTTCCTGTTCGATGGCATTCCAGTTCCGCGAAGGCTCTGCCAAATCGCCTAAGGCGAGCCGCGCCTCCTCGTTGGCGCGACGGCGGACAAATCTTGACAATGGCCAGGTCAGCAGGCCGAGAACCGCCGCGGCGACCGCCCAGACCCAAACATGCCCGCTTTGCCAGAGCCACAGGGCGCCGAGCGCCAGGAGACACAGCCACGGCAGTGCGGCCGCCAGGAACAGGATTATCTCGGGCCAATAACGCCGAAGCGGTTTGCCGAATCTCATGGGCTGGCTCCAGGGCGTCGCGCCGCTCGGCCTTTCGCATACGAAAGCCCCGCCTCAAGCCCGTCCGCGAAGGCGCGGCGCACCTCGTTGTTGGGCGCTGTCAGGCCGCGCCGCCGATAGGCCAGCCAAACGCAGGCGGCCTCGCCCATGCCCACGGTCACCCCGAAAGCTGCCGCGGCGTTGAGCGCTCCCGCCGCCACGGCGCCGACCATCGGGATGAGCTTGAGAACCTCCCTGAAGCCGTATCGCAGCGTCCACCAGCCGATGGCGCCGCCGCCGATGGCGCCGCTGAATTGGGCGAACGCGCCCGGCGTCCAGGCTACCGCGTAGCGGGTCGCAAGGGCGCGCAGCATGATGGCGAGGATGCCGGCGAGACTGCTCACGCCGACGATCGGGATTGGAACAGCGCCGGCGCCGGCGGCCACTGCACCGTAGCCGTAAATCAGCGGCCGGGCTTTCGTCCTTATCCGATCGCTTTGCGCATCGGCCCGCGCGAGATGCAGCGCCTCGAATGCTTCGGGCGCAGCCTCCTCGAGGGTCCGCAAAAACATCTCGAGTCCAAAATCGTGCGGTTGGTAACCGTCTTCCGGTACGGTGAAGTCAATCGCCACGAAACGCGGCGGCCGCCCGGGCAACCCGTCGAACAAGCGGCGCTGATGGGCGAGCGCTTGCGGCAGGGCGTGCGGCACTCCGGCATGCGTTTCATCCTCTGATCCGCCCGTATACGGATATTGCTCCGGGTGACCAACGCCCGCAGGGTAAAGACGGTGCAGGCCGGTTTGCGCGACGATGACCGGCCAGTCGGGATGCCGGGGCCGCGCCTCACGAAGAACGCGCAACACCGTATGCTGGGCCGGATCCGCCAGCTGCATCACGATCAACAAGAGATGTGACTGTCCCTCACACCAGGCGATATCGTTCGCGGGATCATAATCGGGCTCTCCGAGCCCTCGCGTATCGAGAAAACGAAGCAGCGGAACCTCGGCCGGCACATCGTAGAACACGGCCGTTCGCGTGCACGGCTCAAACCCTTCGCCGATCTCGGCGCGCGGGTCGCCGGTGAGAGCCGCCACAATCGCAGTCTTGCCTGCCCCGGTCTTGCCGAGGAGCCACACTACAGGCGCGATTGATTGTGCGCGCGCGCGCACGTCCTCCGGGTCGGCGCCCGACGCCGGCATATCGCCGAACTCAACCTCGCTGATAGCCTTCCAGAGTCGATCAAGAAATCCCACGATTTCAGCGTCCTCAGGTGGCGCAAGGTAACAGGAGCAAAACTCGTGGCAGCCCCACTCGGTCATGGCCGGGCTTGTCCCGGCCATCCCGATAATCGGGCACTGTGCCATCTGATCGAGATCGCCGGACAAGCCCGGCGATGACGCCACAAGTTTTGCCCCTGTTACGGCGCAACTCCTCTGGCCGGGTTCAAGGATTGGCCGCTGCTGAAAGCTGGGGTGAGGCTATGGTTAATTCAACCAGTTCCCGTGAGCGGGACGCAATGGCAAGAGCGGAGGCCTTACCCGGGCTGCGGCGCATGGTATCGTCGAAATTGCTCGCGGGTGTATCATGCGAGGTCTTGGCCGGCCGACATCGGCATCCCGGTCTAACAACTCTTTGAACGCAGGGGAGGAGCGCATGCGAAATAGTCTGGCGTCAGTCACGGTGAGTGCGGGTCTCGTCATGGCCGGCCTGGTTGCAGGGGGCGAGACGCAGGCGCAGGCGCAGCCTGCACCGGCCGCGCAGGCGCCTGCGCCGGTCGCTCCGCCCGATACGGCGGCGCTGCGAGCCCAGTACGAGCAATGGCGGACGGAGTTCAAGACCTGGGGCAGATGGGCGCCGTTGGGACAGGAGTCCAAAGGCACGACGAACCTCATCACGCCGGAAAAGGTCGCGAGCGCCATGAGGCTTGCGCGAGACGGCGTCGTGGTGTCGCTCGCCCACGCCGAGCCGCAGACAGCCGCCGCCGACGTCGGTCCTCCCGGCGTCTTCCACCGCGTCACCAACGCCATCACCGACGTCGGCACGACGGACAACTACCAAGTGAGCTACCACGGCCAGACCGTCGCCCATATCGACACCTGGTGTCACTTCTTTGAGAACGGGCAGATGTACAACGGCGTCCCGGTCAAGGACAACGTGACGAACGAGAGCGGATGCGTCAAAGGCAGCGTGATGAACTGGAGGGGCGGCATCACCACGCGCGCCGTCCTCTACGATATCGCGCAGCTCAAGGGCGTTGACTGGGTCGATCCCAATGTGCCGATCACGCGGGCGGATCTCGAAGCCTGGGAAAAGAAATCTGGCGTGAAGATCGGCCCCGGGGACATCCCGCTCTTGTACACCGGCCGATGGAAGAGGCGCGCTGCATTAGGTCCGTGGACAGGCCAGGTCGCGGGCTACTACCCCGACACTATACCGTGGATGCATGAGCGGCTGCCGGCCTTCATCGGCCACGACTTCAACATCGGTGCCTCGATCTCGAGGAGCTGGCCGCGACGGCGCGGCGGCTGAATCGGTACGAGTTCCCAATTACGTTCGCGCCGCTGCCTGTGGAGGGCGGCACCGGCTCGCCGGTCAATCCGCTGGCGATTTTCTAGGGAGACTCATGTACGTCGCAAATGTCGCCACCTTGCCGCTCAACGCGGCCATACTTCAGGTCGAACTACTTCAACAGGGCGGATCACCGACGGCTCCTCGATCGCCGCCCTGTTGTATAGCACTACACATTGCCGGCCGGCGTATCACGCGGCCAAGCCGATGATTTGGTCGAGCCGCCTCTCTTCGCGGCGTCGCCTTACTTACTCGTAGGCGCAGCAGATGAGGCGCACGAACAAAGGCGCGCCGATCGCGGCGAGCAGGATGTTCGTCAGCACGACGCCGCTCGGAGGCGCTCCGGTCATGAAGAGCACCACGAGAACGCCGATGATGAAGAGCGCGACCATCAGCACCAACGTGGCAATCCAGCATCGCCTGATGCAGGCGAAGTAGACGTCCCATCTCCATTCGCGCTGCGGTTCGCCTCCCTTGCAGCAGCACGCGCAGACGGCAAGCACGGAACCGAGGATCATGAGATATTCGAGGCCGGCTCCAATGTGGTTGTAGATCCACCACCACAGGAAGCCGAACACCACCGTGATGACCAATCGAATGACGTTCATCATGCTCTCCCCCATGTGTGAGGGCGAAAGCCGCAACAGGGCCGAGGCTTTGCGCCCATGCCACCGCGGCCGACAATAGACCGTTCCCTTGCGTTGGAGCCCAGGCTCGGACAGTTTTCCCTCTTTTTTGTAGTTTCCCATGCGCTTCCCCGAAGCGGACGACCACCCGGCCAATAGCACCTAGCGCCCTGCAATTGCGGGAGTTCGGGCCCAAAAGTGCTCGCTGTTATTTGCTGCGGCGCACAAGTCTGGATATGTGCGGGTTTTCGGACGCCAAATAAGTCGAGGTGGCCGGGACAAGCCCGACCACGGCGCCGGCAGACCCGCCACATACTTTGAACCTGACCGCGATCGGCTCCGGTGGACGGCAATTGCCGTCAGCCGCTCACGTCGAGCCGATAAAATCGCATTGCGGTTTGCGCAAAGAGATCGGCCTTTTCTTCACTGCTCGCGCCTTTTGTCAGAAGCTTGCAGGCATTCCAAAAGACCGGATAGCTGTAGGAGCCCTTGTCGACCGGGAAGTTGCTCTCGAACATGGAGCGCGACGGCCCGAACGCCTCGATGCATGTCTCCATATAGGGGCGCCACGTCGCCGCCAGGGTTTCGGAGGATGGCGACTCGGCCTGCTCATGAAATCCAAATCCACCGAGGCGCATGCCTAGGCCGCCGACCTTGACGAACACGTTAGGGCAGGCCGCAAGCGCCCTGATCGACTTCGCCCAGTGGGGAAACACCTCCTTGTGCCTGCCGCCATACGCACCGATGCCGATCGGCCCGCCGACATGGTTGAGCACGATCATCGCGTCCGGGAATGCGCGGGCGAGATCGGCGAGTTCGTCGATTTGGGGATGAAAGAGCCAGGCGTCGAAAGACAGGCGGAGGCGCGCCAGGACCGCAAAGCCTTCCCGGAAGCTGTTGTCGGCCAGCAGGCCACGCGGCGGGCTGTAGGCCGGATTGCGCACGGAGGCGTCAGCATCCCAAGTGGTGATATGGCGGATGCCGCGCAAGCGGTCGCCGCCGGCACGGATGTGTGCCTCCAGGATCGGCTCGACCCGGCCGCCCAGCGCCAGATCGGCGTGGCCGACGATCCCGGCGCAGACCCTCGTCTTGCCGTAGATTCCGCTCGCACTCATGGCGGCGATGCCGTTGACGAACTCGGTTTCGCCGACCGGCCTCATCTCCACCGGGCCGGTCCCGCGGTACATCGCCCGGGCCTGCACGAACACCGTCGCGACGATGTTGTGACCGCTGCCGGTGTCGGCCAGCAGTTCATCGAGGAGGTAACGCCAGCCCGGCCGGTCCCACAAATGGTGGTGCGGATCGACGATCGGCAGATCGGGGTCGAGGATGGGCTCGCGGCGCCGATCAAGCCACGATTGGCGGACCGGAAGGTAATTGGAAGCAGCGGTTGCGGCGGATGAGGATGTTTCGGTCATCGAGTTGTCTCGTCGTGCATCAGGTTCGGATGGATTTTATCGCGAGAGATGCGCTCGTGTGCGGAAGTGGGGCAAAGCGATTTCTGCTCAATCCCGGTCCGTTCGTGGTCCGCGGCCCTCCCCACCTTCGGGCGGAAAGTGTACCCTATGCGGCGCGGCGGAGGGCAATTTTAGCCAGCAGCCCGACAGCCCGCGGTGCTGAGGCCGTACGGGGCAAGATTTCGACCGGGATGCAAGCAACGACACGGCAGGAGACGCAACCATGTCCTTGTTCAGTTCGAGGGAAAAGCTATTCGCAAGCAGCATCTTAGTGGGAATGACGGCGGCCGCGCTGGTCGCACAGGCGGTGGCGCAAGAAAAAGCTGGCGCACCGGATTTCTCGTCGGATAATGTCGGGTGGGTTGGGCTTAACGGCGGTGGCCCCTTCTACGAGCCCGTTCCCGGCCTTATTCCGCCTGTCAGCCAGGATCCGGCACATCCCTTCGTTCCCAATGGCGTGGGACGGCAGCCGACATTTCGGATCGCCGATCTCACCAATCCAAACCTGAAGCCGTGGGTGAAGGAGCGCATGAAGCAGGACAATGACGAGGTGCTGGCCGGCAAGGTCGCGTTTACGCCGGGCTCAAGCTGCATGCCGGCGGGCGTGCCTGGCTTCATGGGCTATGGCGGACCGAACCCCACCTACTTCCTTCAAACCCCGAAGGAAGTCTGGATCATCCACAGTGAGCAAGTGCGCCGCGTCTACATGGACGTGCCTCATTCGGAAAATCCCAAGCCGTCATGGTACGGCGAGTCGGTCGGCCACTATGAGGGAGACACGCTTGTCGTCGACACGATCGGGCAGCACGTCAAGTCGTTCGTTGACGTCTATCGCACGCCTCACACCGACAAGCTCCACGTCGTCGAACGCTGGAGAATAGTCGACGACGGCAAGATGATGGAAGCGACCTTCACGGTGGACGACCCGGACGCCTTCTATCAGCCATGGTCGGGGATGCGGCGCTATCGGCGGGCACAGCGGGAGATCACCGAAAACATCTGCGCCGAGAACAATCAGCATTTGTTTGACTATCACATCCCGGTCGCGAGCAAGCCGGATTTCTGAGCTACAAGGCAGATGGGAGGGTCAACACCATGAACGAACGGCATTTGCGGAGCCTCGTCGCGCTGGTGAAGGCCGGAAAAATGTCCCGGCGCGTTTTCGTGCGAAAAATGGTCGAGTTGGGGCTCACCGCCCCGCTGGCGAGCCAGATGTTGGCGTATGCCGGCTTAGCGGCAGCGCAAACCCAGTCCGAATACAAGCCAACCAGGCGCGGCGGCGGGGGCGCCCTCAAGCTCTTGTTGTGGCAAGGCCCGACGCTGCTCAACCCACACTTTGCCGTGGGCACCAAGGACCAGGAAGCCTCGCGCATCTTCTATGAGCCGCTGGCCGGGTGGGACGCCGATGGAAATCTGGTGCCGATGCTGGCGGCCGAGATTCCCGATCCTGAGAACGGAGGGCTTGCCCGCGACGGCATGTCGGTGACCTGGAAGCTCAAGCCGAACGTCCGCTGGCACGACGGGGAGCCCTTCACGGCCGATGACTTGGTTTTCACCTGGGAATACGCCAGAGATCCCGCAACCGCGGCGGTGACCATCGGCAGCTACAAGGATGCGAAGGTCGAGAAGATCGACCCGTTGACGGTGCGCGTCCGGTTCGCCAAGCCGACGCCGTACTGGGCCAACGCCTTCGTCGGCTGGCGCGGCATGATCATTCCCAAGCACCTGTTCGAACCATTCAAAGGCGACAAGTCGCGCGACGCGCCGGCAAATCTGAAGCCGGTCGGAACCGGGCCGTATCGGTTCGTCTCCTTCAGCCCGGGCGACTTGGTCACCGGAGAGCTCAATCGCGACTACCACGAGCCAAACCGGCCACACTTCGACACGATCGAGATGAAGGGCGGCGGCGACGCCGTCTCGGCTGCCCGCGCCGTGCTGCAGACCGGCGAGTACGATTTTGCGTGGAACATCCAGGTCGAGGACGAGATCCTGCAGCGCCTGGAGAAAGCGGGCAAAGGCCGCGTTGAGATCGATCGGGGCGGCAACATGGAACACATGCAGCTCAACGGCACCGATCCCTGGACTGAGGTCGACGGCGAGCGCTCAAGCGCTAAGACCAAGCATCCGCTGCTGTCCGATCCGGCGGTGCGGCAGGCACTGGCCCTGCTGGTCGATCGCGCGTCGGTGCAGCAGCACATCTACGGCCGGACTGGCATCCTGACCGGCAATTTCCTCAACTATCCGGAGCGCTACCGGTCGAACACCACGAAGTGGGAATTCAATATCGAGAAGGCGAACCAGTTGCTGGAGGCGGGGGGCTGGAAGCGCGGGCCCGACGGCATCCGCGCGAAGGACGGCAGGAAACTGCGCCTGGTGTATCAGACCTCGATCAACGCGCCGCGCCAGAAAACCCAGGCCGTGGTCAAACAGGCGTGCCAGAAGGCCGGCATCGAGGTGGAGCTCAAGTCGATCACCGCGTCGGTGTTCTTCTCCTCGGACGTGGCCAATCCCGACACTTATGCGAAGTTCTACTGCGATTTGCAGATGTACAACGTACTCATGAATGAGCCGGACCCCGAGTTCTTTATGAACCAGTTTGTCTCCTGGGAGATCGCATCCAAGGAGAACAAGTGGCAGGGCCGCAACATCACGCGCTGGCATAGCGAGGAGTACGACAAGGCCTATCGCGCCGCCGAGGGCGAGCTCGACCCGGTCAAGCGCGCGGCCTTGTTCATCCGCATGAACGATCTGGTGTGCAACGATCACCCGGTGATCCCGGTGGTCAATCGGCCAAAGGTGGAGGCCCTGGCCAACAAGCTCCATGCGCCCGGCTCCGGCTGGGATAATGACCTTTGGAATCTGAAGGATTGGTACCGGGACGCATGACCGCGGCACGCGGGAGCTGCGAGTAGATCGCTTCGATGAGGCCAATCATTTGCGTGGCGCGATCTGCAAATTGAGGCTCAGTCATTCCGGGGCGCCACCGAAGGTGGCGAGCCCGGAATCCATAGCCCTCGGCCCGTGGTTATGGATTCCGGGCTCGCCGCTTTCGCGGCGCCCCGGAACGACGCCTCAGCATATGATTCGAAATTCAAAATCGCTGAACTAACGCATGGGCCGGTATCTCGTCAGGCGCCTGCTGATCGCGATCCCGAGCTTGATCGGCATCAGCGTCGTGTTGTTTACAGTGCTCGCGCTCGCGCCGGGTGACCCATTCGAGGAACTCGCCACTAATCCCAACGTTCCAGCGGCGGTGCGTGCCGCCTTGCGCGTCAAGTTCGGGCTCGACGATCCGATCGCCATTCGTTACCTGCGCTGGTTCACCGCAATGCTGCACGGCGATTGGGGCTTCTCATTCGTCAGCCGCATCGACGTCGACGTGCTGATCCTGCAACGCCTGCCGACCACGCTGTTCGTGATCGGTTCGTCGCAGGTCCTGGCGCTGCTGATCGCACTGCCGGTCGGCATCTACGCGGCGGCGCGGCCCTATTCGATCTTCGATCAGATCGCGAGCACGCTCGCGTTCGTCGGCTTCTCCTTGCCGACCTTCTTCACCGGCATCCTGTTTATCCTGATATTCAGCATCTATCTCGATTGGCTGCCATTCGTATATCGCACGGACATCAGCGCCACCGGCTGGCAATGGTACTGGGAGCACATCCGGCAGGCAGCGATGCCGGTGGCTGTGCTCGGCCTGTTTCAGGGCGCCTCATGGACGCGCTATGTGCGCTCGTCCGTGCTCGATGTCATCCGACTGGACTATGTCACCACCGCCCGCGCCAAGGGGTTAGCGGAGCGCGACGTGATCATGAGGCACGTCGTGCGCAACGCACTGATCCCGGTCGTGACGCTGGTCGCCTTGCAGATGCCGGCAGTGTTCGGCGGCGCCATCATCACCGAGCAGATCTTCCGCATCCCCGGCATCGGATCGTTGCTCATCAGCTCGATTCTCGCCAACGACACGCCGACGATCATGGCGGTGACATTCGTGTTCGCCTGCCTGGTCATTCTCTTCAATCTGCTCGCAGACCTCATCTATGGCTGGCTCGACCCACGCATTACCTACCGCTGACGTCGCGGCGCGCGCTATGGCGGCGCGCCAGCGCGTGTCGCCGGGGCTTGACTCCTGGCGACGCTTTCGCCGCCATCGTCTGGCGGTAGTGAGCGCCGCGATCTTGGCGTTGATCATTCTCACGGTGGTGTTTGGGCCGCTATGGTGGCAGGTGCCGATCAACGACATCGATTTCACGGCTCGCCTCGCAGGTCCCTCATGGCAACATCCGTTCGGCACCGATGATCTCGGCCAGGATCTGTTAGCCCGCCTGCTTTATGGCGGGCGCATTTCGCTCGCCGTGGGGCTCGCCGCGATGCTGGTCGCGGTCGTGGCCGGCACGATCGTCGGCGCGCTGGCCGGCATTTCGCGCGGCAGCGTCGATGCGGCGCTGATGTGGCTGACCGATCTGTTCCTGTCGCTGCCGCAATTGCCGCTGCTGCTCGTCATCATCTATTTGTTTCGCGATTCCCTGAAGGCGCTGGCGGGGCCGGAGGCGGGCGTCTACGTCCTCATCGTCGCGGTGATCGGCGGCTTTCGCTGGATGCCGGTGGCGCGGCTGGTGCGCGCCCAGTTCTTGTCGCTGCGCGAGAAGGAATTCGTCGAGGCGGCGCGCGCGCTCGGCGCATCGACGATGCGCCAGGTGGTGCGCCACATCCTGCCCAATGCCCTCGGCCCCGTGATCGTCGCCGGCACCATCGAGGTCGCCGCCGCGATCATCGCGGAATCGACGCTGTCGTTCCTTGGACTGGGCTTTCCACCCGACATCCCCACCTGGGGACGCCTGCTCTACGACGCCAAGGACTACCTCGACATTGCGCCGCACTGGGCGCTGTTTCCCGGCGCCGCGATCTTTCTTGCCGTGCTGACGATCAACTTCATCGGCGACGGATTGCGCGACACGCTCGACCCGCGAAAGGTGATGTAGCCGTGACCGGCGAGCGCCTTCTCGAAATTCGCGGGTTGAAGACCCACTTCGCCACCGACGACGGCGTCGTGCACGCGGTCGATGGCGTTGATCTTGCCATCGACCGCGGCGAGACGCTGGGCGTGGTCGGCGAATCCGGCTGCGGCAAGAGCGTCACCGCGCTTTCGGTACTCAAGCTCATCCCTATGCCGCCCGGGCATATCGCTGGCGGGCAGATCCTTTGGCGCGGGCGCGATCTCGTGCCGCTCGGGCCTCCCGACATGCGAAAGATCCGCAGCAAGGAGATTGCCATTGTGTTTCAGGAGCCGATGACGTCCCTCAATCCGGTTTACACGGTGGGCGACCAGATTGCCGAAGTCATTAGGCTGCATGAAGGGCTCACCTGGCGCGCGGCGCTGGACCGGGCCGTCGAAATGCTGCGGCTCGTTCACATACCCAATCCCGAGCGCAGGGTCAGGGATTACCCGCATCAGTTCTCCGGCGGCATGCGCCAACGCGTCATGATCGCCATGGCGATCTCCTGTAATCCGGCGCTGCTCATCGCGGACGAACCGACGACCGCGCTCGACGTGACGATTCAGGCGCAGATTCTCGACCTCATCGCCGAGATGAAGTCGCGGCTCGGCATGGCGGTCATGCTGATCACCCACGCCATGGGTGTCGTGGCGGAGGCCGCGCAGCACGTCGTCGTGATGTACGCCGGCAAGGTGGTCGAAGCGGCGCCGGTCGGCACGTTGTTCTCGCAGCCGCGACACCCCTATACGCAAGGGTTGATCCGGTCGATCCCGCGCATCGATACGGCGGCCACGCGAACGTCTCGGCTCGAGGCGATCGCCGGCGTCGTGCCAAGTCCGCTCGATCCGCAGCCGGGCTGCCGTTTCGCGCCGCGCTGCCCGTTCGCCCGCGCAGTCTGCCTTGAGGGCGCGCCGCCGCTGCGCGAGATCGCGGCCGGCCACAAGGTCGCATGCGTGCTGTAGTCTAGGGACAACGATGCGATGAGCGAACCGCTGCTGCGCGTGAAGAACCTGGTGAAGAATTTCGCCATCAGAGGCGGCGTCTTTTCGCGCGAGGTCGAGCGGGTGCACGCGGTCAACGGCGTGAGCTTCGAACTCGACGCCGGCGAAACCTTGGGGCTGGTCGGAGAATCCGGGTGCGGCAAGTCAACGACGGGGCGTTGCATCCTGCGGCTCATCGAGCCGACTTCCGGCGAGGTGTGGTTCAAGGGCGCGAACGTCACGGCGCTCGACAAGGCCGCGCTGCGGGCGCTGCGCCGCGACATGCAGATCATCTTTCAGGACCCCTACGCTTCGCTCAATCCGCGCATGAGGGTTGGCGCCATCATCGGCGAGGCCTTGATCATTCACGGTCTGGCGAAGAACCGGCGCGAGCTTGAGGATCGGATCGTCGCGCTCATCGAAACGGTCGGGCTCACTGCCGATCACCTGCGGCGGTATCCCCACGAGTTCTCCGGCGGTCAGCGTCAGCGGATCGGGATTGCGCGAGCGCTCGCGGTGTCGCCGCAACTGATTGTCTGCGACGAGCCGGTCTCGGCGCTCGACGTGTCCATCCAGGCGCAGGTCGTCAATCTGCTTGAGGAGTTGCAACAGAGGTTCGGCCTCACCTACATCTTCATTGCCCACGACCTCTCCGTGGTCGCGCACATCAGCACCCGCGTCGCGGTGATGTATCTCGGCAAGATCGTAGAGATCGCGGCTGCGCGCGACCTCTACGCCGCGCCGCTGCATCCCTACACCGAGGCGCTGCTTTCGGCAGCGCCGATCCCCGATCCGGCCGTCAAGCGCCGACGCACTGTGCTGCTCGGTGATGTGCCGAGCCCGATACGGCCGCCGTCCGGCTGCCAGTTCCACACCCGATGTCCGATCCGCGAGCTTCCTCTCTGCGCACGCGAAACGCCGGCCCTCAAGCGGAGCGGCAACGGGCATTGGGTGGCCTGTCACCTGCGCGGCTGATGCCCGCCGACGTGCCTTCGAGCGCGTCATTCCGGGGCGCCGTAGCGAAGCGGAGGCGAGCCCGGAATCCATACTCCCTGACCATGGTTATGGATTCCGGGCTCTCGGCCTGCGGCCGAGCCCCGGAATGACTGGACAAAGGTCTTGCCTAACCTTGTCGGCCTGACGCGAAGCCTCGCTAGAATCGGGGGGCCTGTCATTGAAGCCGCCCACTTCAACTGAGTTCGATGTACAATGCCGTCCGCTCCGCGGTCGATAATACGAAGACGGTACCAAATGGTCTTGCCCAAGCGGGGGGAACAGAAACACCGCAAGAGGAGGAACAACAATGTCCTTGTTCACTTTGAGGGAACGTGCACTGGCCGGCGGCATTGTTGCCGGTCTTATGGGGGCGTGGACCATGCTGGCGGTGGCGCAACAAAAGCCGACGCCGCCCATTTTCTCCTGGGACCTCACGGTCGGGTGGATCGGGGCCGGCGATTTCCGGCCCGTTCCGGGACGTGCGCCGCCGCTCACCAGCGATCCGAAGTATCCCTTTGTCCCCAACGGGCAGGGCCGGCAACCGACTTATCGGATCGCCGATCTCACCAACCCGAACCTCAAGCCATGGGTGAAGGAGGTCATGAAGAAGGACAACGACGAGGTCCTCGCCGGCAAGGTCGCCTTCACGCCGAGCTCGAGCTGCATGCCGGCGGGCGTCCCCGGTTTCCTGGCTCTGGCCGGCAACAACAATCCGGTGTGGTTCCTGCAAACTCCAAGACAGGTCTCGATCATCCGCGATGCCGATTCGCAGGTGCGCCGCGTCTATCTCGATGTGCCGCATTCGCCCAATCCGAAGCCGACCTGGTATGGCGAGTCGGTTGGCCACTACGAGGGCGACACGCTCGTCATCGACACCATCGGGCTGAACACCAAGACCTTCGTCGATGCTTACCGCACTCCCCACACCGAGAAGCTGCACGTGGTCGAGCGCTGGCGGATGGTCGACGACCGCCAGGCCATGGAGGTGACATTCACGGTTGAGGACCCGGACACTTACTACGAGCCATGGTCCGGCATGCGACGCTACCGGCGCGTGCAGCGGCAGTACATTGAAGAGATCTGCGCCGAGAACAACCAGCATCTGTTCGATTACAAAATACCCGTGGCCGACAAGGCGGAGTTCTGATCGGGACGGCGGCTACGGCATGCGAGGCGGCCGCACGCTCGGCCGCCTCTTGCGGATTTCCGTTTCTGCGGCGGGAGACCGGTTCGATAGCTGACGACGTCCGCTGGCGGGCCTGCCGGCAGGAGCACAAATTTGGTGCAACTGGGCGGTGCACCATGTTTCCCATGCCGCCCGTCGGCCGCTGTAGTGTGCCCATTCTGACACAGTCCGGCAAAAAACACTTCAGGGCTCCCGCCGGTGAATCGCGATTCGCGTCTAACACTCTAGTGGAACGAGGAAATTTTCGCTGTTGCGAGCCTGCCCGGATGGCCCCGAATCGACGGTAGCCGGCCCCTGTTTCATTGACGAGACGCCTGCAGGCTGGATAGATTGCCTTAAAGTTGTGACGTCTGGGTCTTGTGTGGGGGGCGCGATGCGGGGCGGCAAGCGTGTGGGGGATGGGGGGCACTTGGCTGCCCCCTCTGTCAGTAAAGCTTATGGGCTGCGCCTGATGGGTGGGCACGGGGAGGCTGCGCGGGCCGAACCGCTAGCTTCTGTTACGAAGCGTTGCCGGGCCATCCTTCTCGCCGGCACGGCGGTGGTGGCCATTTCAGCCCATGGGGCTCTGACGCTTGGTTCGGCGCAAGCCGCCGATTTGAATAACACGGGCACTGTCGACAACAATGTCGCCAGGACCCAGAATGTCGCAACCAATACGGGCACGATCAACAACAACAGCGGCGGGGCCTGGACCGGCGATGTTTTGACGAACGCCGGGGCAATCAACAACAACACCGGAGCGACGTGGACCGGCAACGCGAACAACACCGCCGGGACGCTCACCAACGCCGGCATATGGACCGGCGATGCCACCAATGCCGGTACCGTCGTCAATTCCGGCACCTGGACCACCACATCCGCGGGCTTTGCGAATTCCGGCACACTGACGACGACCGGTACGCTCGATGCGACCAAAGGCGGGCTGACGAACACCGCAACGGTGAACGCGGCCGGTCAGGTCAACGGCACGATCAACAACAATGGGGCCGGCGTATTCAACGTTGTGGGCGCGTTGACGAATGACGGCAATGCGTTCAACAACAACGGCACCGCCATCTTGAACGTGACCGGCGGCAATTTCACCGGCATTGCCACGCTGATCAACAATTCGACCGCGGGAACCGGAATCAACCCTGGCCCAGCCGGAATCAACATTGGCTCTGGGTTCACGCTGGGCGCCAATGCGGTGACAAACGCGGCCGGGGCGAAGATTTCCGACAGCGGTCATTTCAACATCGCTACGACGCTGACCAACAGCGGCATTGTGACGGTAAACGCCGGCGGCACGATGACGGCGGGCAACGTCATCAACAACGCCG